>Ga0209698_10006427_pt1 | contig 12492 bp, 10 predicted proteins | sample LitLauG_LLR_2012_FD_187203 | JGI IMG/M metagenome (GOLD analysis project Ga0209698, IMG submission 187203) | Freshwater sediment microbial communities from Pennsylvania, USA - Little Laurel Run_MetaG_LLR_2012 (SPAdes) (version 2) | ecosystem: Environmental > Aquatic > Freshwater > Creek >...
AGATTGACGAACACGCCCGCCCGCCCCGGCCCAATCAGCTCGACGCCGCGCACGAAGCAGAGCTGTCCGAGGAACGCCGGCCCCATCGCGGCATAGAGCAGCACGCCCAATCCTCGCGGGCTCGGCCAGCGCACGCCGTCGCGTGCGGCTTCCCACAGGAACGCTGGAATGGAAGTCAGCATCGCCGCCAGCGCCATCGCCGCCAGAAAGCTGATCACGCTGACGTCGGGCCGCCGCCGCAGCGCCAGCGAGAAATAGGCGTAGAGCCCGCAAGCGCCCAGCAGCAGCAGGTCGCCAAAATTGAAGCCAAGCCGCAACAGCCGCCAAAGGTCGCCTTGCGCCGCTACGATGGCGACCCCGGTCATCGTGACCAGGGCGCCAAGGGTTTGCGGCAGGGTCGGGCGGGCGCCGAATCCCAGCGCGGCGCCAATCAGCACGAGCGCCGGGATGCACGCCTGGATCAGCGCCATGTTGAGCGCCGCCGTGTAATGCGCCGACAAATAGAACAGCGCGTTGAACGCGGTGTAGCCAAAGGCGCCGAGGCTCAGGATCAACAGCCAGCTCTTGCGAAGCGCGGGCAGGTCGCGGACGAAATCGCCGCGTGCGGCGAAAAGAATGGCGGGAAACGCCAGACTCCAGCGCAGGAACGTCAGCGTCATTGGCCCGATCTCGCCGACGGCGATCTTGCCCACCACCGCATGGCCCGCCCAGATCAGCGAAGTCATCGACAACAGCAAGATGGGGCGGTCCCAGAGACGCCGGGGGGCGTGGGTCGTGGCGTCGATCTCAGTCAAGGCGTCCTCCCCGGCGGGCGGGCATAGACGCCGCCGCCCCTCGGCGCAATGGCTTGTCGCCCTGCGCGCGGGCGTGCGAGAATTATGCAAAGGGAGGCGCTTATGAACGCGGTGAAAGTGGGGGACGCCTGGCTGCATGTCGCGGCTGATGTGCGAGCGGATGGGCGAAACGTCGTATATGTCAATTCGCTGGGCTCGGATTTTCGCATCTGGGACGGCGTCGTCGCGCGTCTTTCCCAAGCGGGTTTTGGCGCGCTGCGCTACGATCTGCGCGGACATGGCCTCTCGGACCTCGGTACGCCGCCCAAGCTGATCTCCGATCACGTCGCCGATCTGATTGCATTGATGGACGCCTATGGGCTGGAAAGCGCGAACCTGTGCGGCGTTTCGGTCGGCGGCGTCATCTCGCTGGGCCTCGCCGCCGCCGCGCCGCAGCGCGCGCGGCGCCTCGCGCTGTGCTGCACGGGCGCGAAGATCGGCAATGAGGAGATGTGGAACCCGCGCATTGCGGCGGTGGTGCAGGGCGGGGTCGCGGCGGTGACGGAGGCGGTGCTGGCGCGCTGGTTCCCGCCCGCGTTGCATGCGGCCGACGCCTGGGAGGTCGCGCTGGCGCGCAACATGCTGAGCCGGACCCCCGCAGCGGGCTATATCGCGACTTGCGTGGCGCTGCGCGACAGCGACCTGACCGAGGCGGCCCGGGGGTTAGGTGTTCCCGCGCTCTGCGTCGCGGGGCGCCACGACGTGTCGACGCCGCCGGAATTGGTGCGCAGCCTGGCCGGGCTCGCGCGTGGGTCCGAATATTTCGAGATTGAGGCGGCGGGGCATCTGCCGTGCCTGCAAACGCCGGACATATTGGCGGATCGGCTGATCGGGTTCTTCAAATGAAAACGGCGCCCGAAGGCGCCGTTTCGATAAAAGTCTGAGGTCGCTCAGTATTTGCGGACCAGCGGCTGGTCGTAGACCACCGGCGCCGCGCTCGGCGCGTCGAAGTAATAGCGCAGACCGATGTGGAAGTCGTTGGCGGCGAGCCGATTCGCCTTCACGGTGAAGCCCTGGCAATTGAACGTCGGCGTCGCCTGGCCGGTCAGGCAATGCGCGTTGCCCGATTTGACGGAGCCGTAGTCGAGATAGCGGTATCCCAGTTCCAGCTTGAGATTTTTCGTCACGTCGAACGAGGTGCCGGCCATTAGCGCCCAGGCGAAGTTGGTCGACGAACCATTGCCGAAATAGCCGCCGGTCGGGAAGCCGGTCTGGGTGGTGGCCGTGTTGACGTAGTTGAAGCCCTGGTCGGTCATGCCCGACATTTTGTTGTAGGCGACGCCGACGCCCGCGCCCACATAGGGCGTGAAGCCGGACCAGGTGCCCAGGTCGACATAGCCGTTGAGCATGCCGATGTAAGACGAAACGTTGCCGCGATAGAAGTCGGAAAGCTGGTTGCCGGCGCCCGTGCAGTTCGAGCAGACTTCCAGGCCCTGGAAAGTGGCGCCGCCGCGCAACTCGGCAGTGACGTCGGCGCGGAACCACTTGTTGACCTGATAGCCGACGCCGAAATCGACGATCCCCGATTCCGACATCGTGGGATTGTAGAAGGCGTCCGTCGCGCCGAGGATGCCGGCGGTCGGATCGGGGGATGTGGAGGCGGAGGGGTTGGAGTTGATGCCGACCCCGACGTCGCCGCGCAAATACCAGCCCGAAGATTCGGACACGACATAAGGCGCCTCGGGGGCGGGCGGCGGGGGCAGCAGATCGGCGGCGGAAGCGGCGCCCGAAAGCGCTGCGACCGCAAGGGTGGTCAAGGCGAAGGTCCTCAGAGAGACCATGGTTACGTCCTCGCGTTACGCGCGAAGGCCCCAAGGCCCGCGCCTGAATCGACAGGCTCGACATTGACGCGGAAGTCTTAAAGAGGACTTAACCCTAACTATTCACCTTAACGCGGACTTGCCGTAAAGTTCCGATCGCTCAGGCGCGCAGCTCGTCGAGCCTGCGTTTCTGCCGGCCGCCGGCGTCGAAATTCGTAACGTCCAGCCACGCCTCGAAGGCGGCCCGCCGGGTTGGCCATTCGTGGTCGAGCATCGAGAACCAGGCGGTGTCGCGGTTGCGGCCCTTGACGATCATGTGCTGGCGAAACACGCCCTCGAAGCTGAATCCCAGCCGGGCCGCCGCGCGTCGCGAGGGTGCGTTGCGGTCGTTGCACTTCCACTCGTAGCGGCGATAGCCCAGCGTATCGAACACGTATTTGGCGAACAGATATTGCGCTTCCGTCGAGCCCGGCGTCCCCTGGAGCGGCGGCGTATAGAGGATGCCGCCGACCTCGATGACGCGATGGACGGGGTCGATCCGCATGAGGCTCTGATAGCCGACGGCGCGCCCGGTTTTGTTGTCGATGACGGCGAAATAAAGCGGGTCCTCGGCTTTGGCCTTGGCCTCGACGTCGGCGGCGAAGGTTTGCTGGTTGTCGAACGGGCCGTTGAACAGATAGGTCCAGAGCCCTGCGTTCTCGGGGCCGCTGGACAGTTCATGCAGCGAGGCGGCGTGGTCGAGCGTAAGAGGGACGACGTTCACGTGGCGACCCGACAGCGTCACGCGCTGCGGACGCGGAGCGGGCGCCGCGTCGATCCGGGGGCCGCGCCTGCTGTCGTCGTCGGGATTCATGGGGTCCCCTTTGCTATGGCGCAATCAGTGTCAGGTTTTCGTCGCCCAAGGCAAGCGCCTTGCGCGCGCGGCCTGCGCTCGAATAGGCTCGCCCGACCGCCGCAATGTCTTGGGAACCCCGAATGAGCGATCTCAGCCTCGCCCTCAAGGCGCTACACCAGCGCGGGGTGACTGCGTTGCCGCCGCTGGCCTTCGTGTTGGGCTCCGGCCTCGGCCCGCTGGCCGACGAGGCGCAGAACGCCGTCTCCATTTCCTACACCGACATCCCCGGCTTTCCGCAACCTTCCGTCGCCGGCCACAAGGGGCGCCTCGTGGTGGGCGAACTGGAGGGGCGCAAGGTCGCGTTGTTTCAGGGGCGCGGGCATTTTTACGAGCGCGGAAATCCCGGCGTTATGGCGGTGCTGATTGAAGCCTTCAAGGCCCTGGGCGGAACGACCCTGTTTCTCACCAATGCGGCGGGCGGGCTGCATCCCGAATGGACGCCGCCCTCGCTGGTCGCGATCACCGACCACATCAATTTCGCCGGCGTCAATCCGCTGATCGGACGCGCCAGCGACGACCGCTTCGTGCCGATGACGCGCGCCTACGATCCCGAATTGCTGGAGCGCCTGAGAGGCGCCGCACGCGAGGCGGGCGTGACGCTTCGAGAGGGCGTCTATATGTGGTTCAACGGCCCCTCGTTCGAGACGCCGGCCGAAATCCGCATGGCGAAGATTCTGGGGGCCGATCTCGTGGGCATGTCGACGGCGCCGGAGGTGATTCTCGCGCGGCTACACGGACTGCGATGCGTCGCGGTGAGCCTTGTGACAAACTTCGCCGCCGGGTTGTCGGGCGGCGACCCCAGCCATGAAGAGACGCAGGAATATGCGGCGAAGGGTTCCGCCGATTTCCGCCGATTGTTGCGCGCCTTCGTGCGGGCTTCGTGATGCTTCCTCAAGAGGTGATCCGCGCCAAGCGCGACGGAGCGCGGCTTTCTCGCGATCAGATAGAGTTCTTCGTGCGCGGGATCACGGATCAGTCGATCTCGGGGGGGCAGGTCGCCGCTTTCGCGATGGCGGTGTTTTTCCGCGACATGGATTTGAATGAGCGCGTCGATCTCACCCGCGCGATGACGCAATCGGGCGAGACGCTCGATTGGTCGGATTTGCCCGGTCCGGCGGTCGACAAACATTCGACCGGAGGCGTGGGCGACAACGTCAGCCTGATGCTGGCGCCGATGCTGGCCGCCTGCGGCGCCTATGTGCCGATGATTTCGGGACGCGGCCTCGGCCATTCCGGCGGCACGCTCGACAAGCTGGAATCGATCCCCGGCTACAACGCCAAGCCCGACAACGCGCTGTTTCGACGCGTGGTGCGCGAGACGGGTTGCGCGATCATCGGCCAGACGTCCGCGCTCGCGCCCGCCGATCAGCGGCTTTATGGGATCCGCGACGTGACGGCGACGGTGGAGTCGATCCCGCTCATCACCGCCTCGATCCTGTCGAAGAAACTGGCGGCGGGATTGTCGGCTTTGGTGATGGACGTGAAGACGGGGTCGGGCGCGTTCATGACGACGGTTGAATCTGCGCGCGCGCTGGCGCAGAGCCTCGCGACCGTGGCGACCGGGGCGGGGCTGCCGACGGTGGCGCTGCTGACCGACATGAACGAACCCCTGGCGAGCGCAGCCGGCAATGCGCTCGAAGTGCTCAACGCCGTCGATTATCTGACGGGGGCACGGCGAGACGCGCGGCTGGAGGAAGTGACGCTGGCGCTCGCCGCCGAACCGCTGGTAGCGCGCGGACTTGCCCCTGATCTGGCGGCGGCTCGCGCGGCTTTGCAGCGCGCGCTCGACAGCGGCGCGGCGGCGGAGCGGTTCGAGCGCATGATCGCGGCTTTGGGCGGGCCGACCGGGCTGCTCAGGCAGGCGCGGGCGCTGTTGCCGAAAGCCCCCGTCGTGATGGACGTTCCCGCCCCAAGCGCAGGCTTCGTTTCGCGCATTGACACGCGGGCGCTGGGGCTGGCCGTGGTTGAACTGGGGGGAGGGCGGCGCAAGGCGAGCGATTCCGTCGATCCCGCCGTAGGGTTGGACACGCTTGCGGGGATCGGCGACGAAGTGGGGCCGGGGCGCCCGCTGGCGCGGGCGCATGCGCGCGACGCCGCCGGCGCGCGGGCCGCCGCCGCGCGTATCGCCGCCGCCTACGAGATCGCCGACATGCAGCCGCCGCTCGGGTTTGCCGTGATCGAACGGGTCTCCGCGTGAACCTGCTGATCGCCACGCGCGGCTGGGACCCGCAGCCTTGGGTCGCGCGCCTCGCGGCGATGTTGCCGGGGCGGCGCATCGATACGCCGGAGACGCTCTCCGACAGGGCGAGCGTCGCCTATGCGCTGACCTGGCGACATGCGCCCGGCGCATTCGAGGATTTGCCCAATCTGCGCGCAATCTTCTCGCTTGGCGCGGGGGTCGATCACGCTCTGGTTGATCCGCGCCTGCCGGCGGCGCCGCTGGTGCGCGTGGTCGATCCCGATTTGACGGGGCGAATGAGCGAATGGGTCGCGTTGCAGGTTCTGCTGCATCACCGCCAGTTCCGCCGCTACGACCGCCAGCAGTGCGACAGGGTGTGGGACGAGGACGAGAACCAGCCGGCCGCTGGCCACGTGCGCGTCGGCGTGCTGGGGCTCGGCGAAATCGGCCTTGATGCGGCGGGCAAGCTGAAGGCGCTGGGCTTTGCCGTCGCGGGCTGGAGCCGAACGCAGAAGCGCGCCGATTTTCCGACCTTCCACGGCGTCGACGGCCTCGACGCTTTGCTTGCTCGCACGGACGCGCTTGTTTGTTTGCTGCCGCTGACGCCGGACACGCGGGGCCTGTTGAACGCGTCATTGTTCGCCAAACTCGCGCGCGACGGGCGCGTCGGACCCGTCCTCATCAACGCAGGTCGCGGCGGGCTTCAGGTCGAGGCCGACATTCTGGCGGCGCTGGAGAGCGGCGTGCTGAAGGGCGCCTCGCTCGACGTGTTCGAGACGGAGCCGTTGCCGCAGAACTCCCCGCTCTGGACGCGCGAGGACGTGTTTGTCAGCCCACACAACGCCGGCCTCTCCGAGCCGCAAGCCGTCGCGCGCTATATCGCCGGGCAGATATTGTCGTTCGAGCGCGGCGAACCTTTGCGAAACGTGGTGGACCGCGCGCGCGGTTATTGAACAAACAAACCCGGCCGCCCTTCACAGGGCGGCCGGGCGATCAACCGGCTTCGCTCGCGGCGATCCAGGTCAGCACGGCCTCCGAGAAGCCGTCGACCCGGCGCCAGTCGCCGATTCCGACGCCGTGCTGCTGCGCGGCGACGTTGACCATGTAGCCAAGGCCCTTCGGGGCCTCGACCTTGTCGTGAGACTGCTCGTCGGTGAAGACGATCAGCCGGTCGCCCTTATCGACCTCCGCCACCGCCTTGCCGAGCCAGGTGCCGGCGTGCGGCTGCGAGGCGACGATGGCGTCGCGCAGCGCGAAGCCCCGGCGGTTGGGAACCGCCTTGACCTCGTTGGAGAAGGTGAACACCTCCACCTTCTCGCACACCTCGCGCGCCAGCACGGCGAGGCCGCAGGCGGCGTCGAGCCGCGTCATCTCGGACTGACGCGACAAGGGCGCGGCCATCGAGCCCGACACGTCGATCAAGAGGCGCGTGCGGCCCTTCAGCCGGGGCGCGCCTTCAATCGACTTCAGCATCGCCTGCTCCAGCTCCGGCTCAAGGTCCGGGGCGTAGCGCGCGGCGGTGATGAAGCGGTAGGGCAAGATGCGGTCGACCCGCATGGCGGCGAGCGCGCTCGCGATGGTCTCACGTTCGACGCCCGCCGCCTGCATCAGCCGCAGGTTGCGCAGCAACGCCAGACCGCCGAGCTTGCGCTCGCCGATCAACCGCTCAAAGGTCGCGCGCTTGTCCTGGCCGGACGACAGCGCGACCTCCCAGGTGTCGGGCGACTTAAGGTCGCCGTCCACCAACTGCTTCCACACGACCGCCTGATCCGCGTCCTTCGGCTTGGCGTGGGTGAGGAACAACACGTCGCGCAGGCGCACGGCGCCGTCGCGGTCGTATTTGGCGAGTTGGTAGGCGTCGAACTTGGTCAGCGCCTGCGCGAGGCCCTTCTTGATCTGCGCCGAGACGGGCCGGCGCTTGCGCTGCTGCTGGGGACCCAGCACGTCCGCCCAGTAGAGCGCGAGCAGTTCAGTCAGCTCGTCGGGCCGCTGGACGATGCGCGCGATGGTTTCAGCGACCAAAGGCGCATGCGTCTTCAGCCGCGCCATCTCGCGCACCAACAGAAGCGGCGCGTGGCGCAGCTTCATGTCCTCGCGCGCCCGCACGGCGAGCGCGGCGACCTTCTCGGGCTCGACATGCGGGACCAGCGCTGCCATGCGTTCGGCGATGGCGACGCCGCTTTCGTAGAACTGGTCCTCCCACAAGAGGCAGTTCAGCACCGCACGCTCCAGCTCGCGCTGCGGCGTGAAGGCTTGCGCGGGCGCGCCCTCGCGGGTGAACAGGCGTTTCAGTCGGTTCAGCTTGACCATGCTCTCCTCCTTTGTTGAGAGTTGTTTGTCCGGGGAACCGGCGTTGTCGGAAACGGCGCTTTCGCGCCCACGTTGCGCAGGGCCGAGGCCCCCGCCTTGCGTGACCTGAAGTATCCGACGACTTCACCACCGGACAAAGGGTACGATCCGGGAACAGTCGAGGCCGCATGAAGCGCTCACCTTGAGCTTAGGGCCGTGGACCCCGCGGGAATCGAACCCGCCCTCTCGCGTTGGAGGCGAAGTATCGGCGTCTTCACCACGGATCGTTCGTCGAGCGCCGCCGCCACAGGGCGAGGGCGCCATTGGGTTCGTCGGGGAACCGTCGAGGCTGCTGAGCCTTGCGGCTCTCATGCTCTACCCGCTGAGCTACGGCGCCGGGGCGCCGGGAGGGTTCGAACCTCCGACCTTGAGATTACGATGCAACAGACCTCTTCACCACCGACGAAGGGGGATCGTTGGGGAACCGGCGATACAGCTTGTCATCCGCCTGATACGCAGGGCCGAAGCCCGTAACCCGCGTCGCGCCGGCCTCGCGGGCCGACTCCACGGTACGATCAGGCGGCGGCGGGATTCGAACCCGCATTTACCAGGAGCGAAGTAACTGTATCTTCACCACCAACGAAAGGCATCCGGGGGAACAGTCGAAGCGGCGATGGCCGTGAGGCCCTCGTTGACAGCGAAGCAACGCCGCCCTTCACCACCCGGAACTCATGGCCGCGCCCAACGCGCGGCGAACTCTCAAACGCAAATATCAAACAATCCCGTCGCGGCGCTCAGGCGAAAAAGCGCGCCGCCCAGCGGACACCCAAGTCCGCTCCGCCATCGGCCCCGGCGCAAGCGCCTTCGTTCCCTCCGAGCGGGCCCCGCGCTTGCCGAACTCATGGGTTCGGGGGATCCGGGTCTCCCCTCCGGCTTTTGGCCGGACAATGACGGCGCGTCGGAGGGGACAATAAAAAACCCTCCCGAGCGTGGCTCCGGAGGGTCCGTGCATCACGGATTTTTGCGGCGCCCGTCAGTCGAGCCCGCACCCCAGAACCGCGCCGACGCACGCGAACAGGCAGAGCCCGTTCGGCTGTTCGGTCGTATCAATCCAGCGGTTCATGGTTCCGTCTCCATGCCGGGGCGCGTCCCCGACGGCGCGCTCCATACTTGCGTTGTTTGATGATGTCAATGACGGCGCGGAGGTGTTTTTGCGGCGTTTGTTTGTCTGACGCGCTTGCCTGATCAACGGGCGCGGCGAAGTTGGGCAAGGCGCCGCTTCTCGTAGATCGCGACGACAACAACCGAGATCGCGAACGGGACGATCAGGTAAAGCAGGCGGAACGCCAGCAATGCCGCGAGCGCGGGAGCGGTGGGGATTTGCGGCGCGGCGTTGAGGAAGGTCAATTCCAGTACGCCAAGGCCCCCCGGCGCATGGCTCGCCAGACTGGCGGAGAACGCGGCGACGAAGGCGCCCAGCACGTCCAGATAGCCGGGATTCACCGCGTCCGGCAGCGCGAAATAGACTATGCCCGCCGCGCCAAGGATTTCCAATGGCGCCACCAGCATCTGCTGCGCCGCGATGGGCGGGCGCGGATAGATCAGCGAGAAGCCGCCCCGTTTGAGCGGGGGCAGATGCAGCAGCGAGCCGCCGATATAGAGCCACGGCCCCAACAGCAGCCCCGCCGCCAGCAGGGTCGCCAGCCACGGCGGGCCATCGTACCAGCGGCGGGCGATTTCCGGCCGGGCCAGCAGCACGAGGCCGCCGGTCAGCAGCGCGCCGAGCGTGAAGGTCAACGAGGTGAAGGCGACGACGACGCCGACCTCCGCCGCGCTGACCCCTTTGGGGGAATAGGCGCGGTAACGCGCAAATCCCCCGGTCAGCATCGGCGCGCCGAGGTTGTGGCCAAGCGCGTAGGACGTAAACGAGACCAGCGCCACACAGCGGAAGGGCAGGCGGCGGCCCAGATGTTCGAGCGCGACGCGATCGTAGTTGGCGAGGGCGAAATAGGCGAAGGCGGTCGAGGCGAGCGCCAGCAACCAGCGGGTCGGCGGAACGGCCGCAAAGGCGGCGGCGATATCGGCGAGCGTCAGGCCGTGAAGCTCGCGCAGCAGAAGCCAGCCCGCGACGACAACGGCGGCCAGGCCGACCACCGACCACGCCGCCTCTTTTCCCTTGACCATCGCGCCGCCTGATTCCCCAGCGGAACGCTAGAGGAAGCCGATCTGCGAAGGCAAGCTCAGCCGCCGGCGCGCTGAACGCTGGCGACATTTCGGGCGCCGCGCACGCCGCCGAGGTCGAGCCAGACGTTAGGGTCGTTTTGAGCCTGGCGTTTGATGAAAGTGTAGCCGGTCGCGTCCCACGGGCGGATGTCGTCGGTGAGATTGTCGAGCACGAATTCGCCGCGATCCGTCTTCACCGTCAGGATCGCGTGGCCCTCGCCTTCCAGATCCTTGACGACCGTCATCAGCAGCGCCTGACGCGGGAAGCCGGCGTCGATCAGCAGCTTGCGCTTGTAGAGCGCATAGACCTTGCAGTCGCCCTTGCCGTCGACGGGATAATCCCAATGGTCCAGCGTGGTGCCCCAATGGGCGAGATTGGTCATCGGCTCGATGGCGGAATTGACGGTGCGGTTGATGCGGTCGAGCTGGGCGAACGCGGTTTTGCTGAGCCGCACGTCGAGCGGCTTCAATGCGCCGAGCTGGCATTCCTCAGGGCGATGGCCGCAGAAATCGACCCAGCCGTAGGGCACTGAAGTCGCTTGTCCGACGGCGGCGTAGGAGGCTGCCGGCAGGCCGGTTTCGGAAGCCTGGCCAAAATTTGCGAAGGCGGCGCCCAGCAGGGCGGCGGCGACGGCGGCGGCGAAGATGGATTTCAACATGAACATCCCGATCCTTGAACAGGACCGAAGATCGCCGCGCCGTATTGGGGCTATGAGAAAAATATCCGCGCAATTTTATCTATCTGCCCTAGAGGAAGCTGGGGTTTTTCTTAAGGTTTCCGAGGCGTGTACTGGGATCGGGCGAATTGTATAGTTTGTGTTTACTTTAAGACGCGCGTAACCTTTCCAAAGCGTTGCGTCCCTGGAGGGTCGACGTGGATGTCGACCCTCCAGGGGCTTGCGAAAGATATATCTTCGATTATACCTCAGTAAGACATATCCAAGATATGTCTTACTGAAAAGGAAAATCCATGTTTTTCAGACACTTCCACCAACACGACGCCTTCCGACGCGGCGGCCCCGGCCGTCAAGGCGTCGAGCGCTTCCGGCGGGGCGGCGGCTTTGGCGGCCGCGAGGGCCGCATGTTCGACGGCGGCGAGCTTCGCCTCGTCATTCTGGCCTTGATCGCGCAGAAGCCGCGCCACGGCTATGAGGTGATCAAGGCGCTCGGCGAGCGGGCGGGGGGCGACTACAGCCCCAGCCCCGGCGTGGTCTATCCGACGCTGACGCTGCTCGAAGAATCAGGGCTCGCCAGCGCCAGCGCCGACGAGGCCGGCCGCAAGCTCTACGCGGCGACGCCCGAGGGGCAAAAGGTTCTCGACGAGAACAAGGCGCAGATAGACGCGGTGTTCGCGCGGCTCGACGGCGAGAGCGGCCCCGGCTGGGGCGAGGCGGCGTCGGTGCTGCGCGCTATGATGAACCTGCGCGCTTCGGTCAAGCTGCGGCTGCGCGGGCGTCAGGCCACCAAAGAGCAGATTCAGGCTGTCGCCGACGCGCTCGACGCGGCGGCCAAGATCATCGAGAAGATCTGAACAAGTGGGCGGCGCGAACCGAGGCGCCGCGTTCTTCCGGGCTGGACCTCTCTGGTCCTGCGAAGGGCGCACCGTCGTGACGCCCATCAGCCTGGGACGCTCTGGCGTTTCTGGCCCGGGGAGTTGCGGTCGGCCAGAGCCGGAGATAATTCTGACGCGGCGTTCAGCCGGAAACCGGATAGGCCGCCATGCTAAAAATCGACCTCTCCCGCGACGCGCTCCTCGCCATCGACGTGCAGCGTGACTTCTGCGCCGGCGGCGCGCTCGCCGTGCCGGACGGCGACGCGGTCGTGGCGCCCATCGACGCCTTGTCGGGCCGCTTCGCCCATGTCGTGGCGACGCAAGACTGGCATCCCGTCGCCCACGCCTCCTTCGTCACGAGCCATCCCGGCGCCGCGCCGTTCTCGGTGATCGACATGCCCTATGGCGAACAGACGCTGTGGCCGGTGCATTGCGTGCAGTGGACTAAGGGTGCGGAGCTGGCAACGGGGTTGAAGCGCGAACGGATTGCAAAGATTTTTCCCAAGGGCACGGATGCCGGCATCGACAGCTACAGCGGTTTGAACGACAACGGCCATCGGAAGAGCACGGGGCTGGGCGAGTGGCTCACAGAAAAGGGTGTCACGGAAGTTTTCGTGTGCGGCTTGGCCACGGATTATTGCGTAAAATTCACCGCGCTCGATGCAGTGCAGATGGGCTTCAAAACGTATTTCATTGAGGATGCAAGCCGGGGAGTGAATCTCCAGCCCGATGACGTGGCGAATGCCATTGCTGAAATGACC
>Ga0209698_10006428_pt1 | contig 12492 bp, 11 predicted proteins | sample LitLauG_LLR_2012_FD_187203 | JGI IMG/M metagenome (GOLD analysis project Ga0209698, IMG submission 187203) | Freshwater sediment microbial communities from Pennsylvania, USA - Little Laurel Run_MetaG_LLR_2012 (SPAdes) (version 2) | ecosystem: Environmental > Aquatic > Freshwater > Creek >...
CAGTTGGTCAAGGAATACTCCGCAGCCGACCGCGGTCTCTCGATCCGCGAACTGGCCGGTGGCTACAAAATGGCTACCAAGGCGGAGCATCACGAATCCATTCGCAAGTTCGTCAAGAAGCTACAAGCTCCATTGAAGCTGTCGCTGGCCGCATTGGAAACGCTAGCGGTCGTCGCCTACAAGCAGCCTATTACCGCGCCCGAAATCATGGACATCCGCGGCGTGCAAGGTGCGGGCGTTCTCAAAACGCTGCTTGATCGCAAACTTGTAGCTGCGGCTGGCCGCAAAGAAGTGATCGGCAAGCCGATCATGTACAAAACAACCCGCGAATTCCTCATTCAGTTCGGCCTCAGTTCGTTAGCCGAACTGCCCACCCTAAAGGAATTCGAAGAACTGGGCCGCTTTGCGCTCAATGAAGACGGGGAAGAACCCGCTGCGGCACCGCCTCCACAACCGGAGCAGAATCCCCACGAACCCAACGAAGAAGCGTCAGCCCGTGAGCCCGACGAAAAAGTGACGGAAGCCGATGCCTGAGGAACGACTACAGAAGATTTTGGCGCACGCTGGCATTGCCAGCCGCCGCAAAGCCGAGGAATTGATCCTGGCCGGACGCGTTTCCGTCAACGGCGCCACCATAACCGAGTTAGGCTCAAAAGCCGATTTGGACGTTGACAAAGTGAAGGTCGACGGTCAAGTATTAAGCGCGCCGAAGCATCACTTATACGTGGCCTTAAACAAGCCGAAGAATTGCGTGACCACCGTTCACGATCCCGAAGGCCGCGAAACCGTCATGTCGTTTTTCAAGGGCATGCGCGAAAGGATTTATCCCGTCGGCCGCTTGGATTACGCCAGCGAAGGCTTGCTGCTGCTGACCAACGATGGCGATTTTGCCAATAAGCTAATGGCTCCGGCCAGCCACATTTCAAAAACCTACTTGGTCAAGTCCAAGGGTATGCTGACGGCTGAGCAGGAAGAAGAATTTCGGCAAGGCATTTCCATGTATGGCAAGCGGACCGCGCCCGCCGGCTTGAAACTCATCAAGAAGGGCGATAACCCTTGGTATGAAGTCAGGCTTATCGAAGGACGTCAGAACCAAATCCGCATTATGTTCAAACATTTTGGCCATCTGGTCGAAAAGTTGAAACGGGTGAAGATCGGCTTTCTGGAATTGGGCGCGCTGAAGCCGGGCGCCTATCGCACTCTGACCAAGGTGGAAGTCTCGCGCTTCAAGAAATTAATGCAGATGGAAGAAGATCCGGCCAGATGAACGACGAGGCGTTGACGCGGCTTTTCAAAGAGTCGAAGACTATCGCCGTAGTAGGGCTTTCGGATAATCCGAGCCGGGCCAGCTACGGCGTTGCGCGCTTCCTGCAAAGACAAAACTTTCGTGTCATACCTGTCAATCCCGGCTTCAGCGAAGTGCTCGGGGAAAAGTGTTACGCAAACGTGAAAGATATACCCGATTCCGTCGATATAGTCGATGTGTTTCGCCGTTCGGAATTCATGCCTGAAGTTGTTGCCGATGCGCTGACGAAGCATCCGCGCTGCATTTGGATGCAGGAAGGCGTGTTGCATCCGGAAGCCGCACGAACCGCTGAGGCGGCTGGTGTCTCGGTTGTGATGGATCATTGCATTCTTAAAGAGCTCGCCAGGCTACTGCCGAGGTTTTAGCGCATGCATTCGCCCGCGGCTTTCAAAGTCTTTGCGGCCCTAGCGGCCTTGCTCTGCCTTGCGAGCTGCGCCGAGCAACGGCAGACTCTTGGGCAAGCGTATGTAGCGCCGAGCGCCCTAACCGTCCGCAGCGATATTTCCGCCAAGAGCGGTTCGGTCACAAATCTGAAACACGGTGATCGCGTCAGCATCATCGACGTTCAGCGCCGAATGGTGAAAGTCGAAACCACAAGCGGCAACGAAGGCTGGGTCGATTCCAACGATCTGTTGAGCCCCGATCAGATGCGCCAAATCGAAGAAGAACGAAAGCGCCAGCGCGGCCTTCCGTCCCAAGGCTCAGCTACCGCATTTGAGGTTCTGAACATTCACATCGAACCCAGCCGCCGTTCGCCCGCCTTCGCGCAAATTCCCGAAGGCGGCGGAGTCTTTCTCTTAGGCCGCATGCGAGCGCCAAAGAACGCGCTGCCTAGCAAGACGTCGGCGTTGGTCGTCGAACGCCCCCAACCGGCAAAGCGTCCTAAGAAAGAGCAGCAAGGGAAGTCTGGCTTTAAGCCGCCCTCCAAGCCCGCGCCGCCCAAGCCGCCTGCCAACTGGATGGAACTGTCAGCCGAACGTATCGATGGCGTCGCAGCAACGAAAGATGCCGAGCTAGAAGCCAAGAAGAAGCAGACAGCGCAGGAACTGGCCGCCAAAAGACAAGCTGAAGCGAAGAAGCCCGTGGTGATGGAAGACTGGACCCTGATCCGCACCAAGGCCGGCGACACAGGCTGGGTGCTCACGCGCAATCTGCAGATCTCCGTTCCCGATGAGGTCGCGCAATACGCCGAGGGCAAGCGCATCACCTCATATTTCGAACTTGGGTCCGTGAACGACGAAGAAAAAGGCTTGAAGCATCACTGGCTCTGGACTACCCTGTCCGGCAGCGATCCGGTTGATTTCGATTCCTGGCGCGTGTTCATTTGGAACTCGCATCACCACCGCTACGAAACGTCCTACCGTCAGCGCGATCTGTCAGGCTATTTCCCCGTCATTGTCGATCCGTCTTCCGACAAAGGTATCGGCCGCACATTTCACATCATCACCAAAGACGACGACGAAAAATTCCGCAGGCGCACTTATAGCTTCGATGGCTCGCTTGTTCACTTAGCGGGAACGGAGGATTTATCGGGCGACCCGTCTACTGCTGTTACCCAAGCGAAACCCAGCGGCTTGGATACCAACAAAATGGAATCGAAAGCCCATCCGAATTGGTTCCGTCAGCAGTGGAGCGCACTCACCAACCGCTTCAACTCTCATTAGGCGTTCACGCGGTCGCCGCTACGCTGTTCTTGCCATCCTTACGAATCGCAATCCATTTGACTACCACTGCCACTAATTGCTCAGCCTGAAACGGCTTCGAAAGATAATCGTCCATTCCTGCATTGAGACAGCGTTCCCGTTCACCTACCAGCGCATTCGCGGTAACGGCAACAATGGCGGGTTGGGGCAGCGTCAAACGCCGAATCTCCCGGCTCGCCTCGAACCCGTCCATCACAGGCATCTGGCAATCCATGAGAATCAAATCGTAAGGCTGCTTCTTATGCGCTTCAAGGGTCTCCACGCCGTCGGCGGCCAGGTCAATGGAAAACCCAGCGCGTTGCAGGATTAACTTCCCCACTCGCTGGTTAATCAGATTATCTTCGGCCATCAAGATGCGCGGCGGCACCGATTGTAATGGCCCTGGCGAATCGTCAACGCAGCCCGGAGCGTCGTTAACGGAAATAGCCTGGCTCATAAAGGAACAACAAACAACCTTACGATAACACTGTCTTCGGTAGGTCGGCTTAGTTAGCCTGTTGCCCTTTAGTTGTCGCGTGATCACGCTCAATCTTGCCGTCGCGAATATGAATCACGCGGTGCGCCTGATTCGCAATATCCTGCTCGTGCGTCACAAGAATAATGGTGTTGCCCGCCTGATGCAAGCGCTCAAACAACGCCATAATTTCGTTGCCTGTATTCGTGTCCAATGCGCCGGTAGGCTCATCGGCCAATAGAATCGACGGCTTATTCACCAGCGCTCGCGCAATCGCCACACGTTGCCGCTGTCCGCCCGACAATTCATTCGGCTTGTGGTCCATGCGCTGTTCCAAATCTACTTCGCGTAGCGCGGCTTTCGCGCGCTCGATGCGTTCCACCGAACTGATGCCCGCATAAATCAGCGGCAATTCCACGTTGTGCAGTGCCGACGATCGCGCCAGCAAATTGAACGTCTGGAAAACGAAACCGATCTCCTTGTTCCGAATCCGCGCCAACTCATCGTCGTCCATTTCGCTGGCCAGCTTTCCGTTCAAATAGTACAAACCTTTGCTGGGGGTATCCAAACAGCCGATCAAGTTCATCAACGTCGATTTACCCGAACCCGACGGCCCCATGATCGCCACATATTCGCCGCGCTTGATCTGGATCTCTACGCCGGAAACGGCATTGATCTCCTGATCGCCCATGATGTATGTCTTCCAAAGGTCATAAGTGCGAATGACAATGCCTTCGGTCTTGAGCCGTTCGCCGCGCTCTTCGCGTTGTTTCGGATCAAGATCCTCAAGAATGGATTGGGCAGGTGCCATAGTTTGGGGTCAGTGCTTTTACGCTTAGCTCGGTGTCGACGCAACCACCGGAGGTTTGTTGTCTATCTTTACCTTAGCGTCATTCCGAATGGTTCGGATGACTTGGTAACTTCCCGTGATAATTTCATCGCCATCGTTCAGTGATCCAGGCAACACTTCGATATCGGTCGCGCCGCTAATACCGGTCTTGACCTCGCGAAACACCGCCTTGCCCGCTTGCACCACAAAAACGCCCTGCAGTTCTTCCTTGGCCGCCTTTAGCTTGGCCGGATCAGTGACCGGAGGCTTGCCCGGTGTGGGCGTTTCAAGCTGCCCCTTTTGCCGGATCGTCAAGGCTTGAATCGGAATTGCCAGCGTCTGCGGCCGCACCGCTGTCGTGATCTTCGCCGTACAGGACAGGCCCGGCCGCACCAGATCTTCTGATATATCAAGCGCGATCACCACTTTAAAATCTTTCGCTTCCTGGCTGGACGTTTGGCTCTGCGACGCCGCCACACCGGTTGAGCGCACAATCGCCGTATCGCCAATCTCAATGACTTTGCCCTTGAAGGTCTGATTGGGAATCGCGTCAATTGTCACTTCGGCGGGCTGATCCAGCCGGACACTCACGATGTCCGTCTCATCTACGTGCACTTCCGCCGTGATAATCGACATATCCGCGATCGTCATAATCGTCGAAGCCGTGGAATTTTGAATGCCAGGAACCACCGTTTCACCCACCCGCACCGGCAGGTTCGTCACCACGCCATCCAACGGCGCCGTTGCTTCGTATTGCTTCAGCACGTCGTTATAGCGCATCACCATCGCCTGCACTTGCGTTACTTTTTTCTGCGAAGACGATAGTTGCGCCGAATACTGTGCGCGCTGGGATTCGGCTTGTGTCACACGCGTCATTGACGAATTCAGGGTGCTTACAGCCAAGTCATACAACACCTTCTTGGCTTCAAAGTCTTGCGCCGCAATCAACTTTGCGTCATACAACTCTTGGGCGCGCTTCAGATCCATCTTCTTTTGCTCAAGATCCGCTTTGTCGTGTTCTACTTGCGCCTTCGCTACGGCAATATTGTCGTCCGCCGCTTTCACGGCTGCTTCACTAGCGCCAGAGTCCGCCATCGCAGCATTCAACGACGCCTGTTGCGCATTCAGATCCGCTTTGGGTTGGATGGCAGCCAGCCGGGCCAGAACTTGGCCCTTTTTCACGTGGTCGCCTTCTTTAACCAAGATCTCGGTGATCGGCGCCGCACCCTGGCTATTAGCACCTATGTTGATGTAATTGCGCGGCTTAACCTCGCCAGACGCAGTCACGATTGCCGTCAAATCTTCCTTGCTGACCTTCCCCGTCTGCACGGTGACGATCCCGCGCTCGCTATACTTGATGCTCGCAAAGATCCCGCCGACGATAGCGAGCAACAGCAGCACTCCGATGACAATTTTCCACTTCTTTTTCAAATGCGGTCTCCCCGGCTGAAATTCTCAGACGGAAACCTGAGCGCAGTTGTTCCCTGAATTTCGGCGGTATCTTCGACTTTAGCATGCGAAGAAGGCATCCATCGCCGTCGCCTTCCCCCAAAAGCGCCCCGCACGATTTCTTAAGTCTTCTGTTTTCAACAGCGCCCGCTCGCCTAGCGAGCTACAATTTGCAAACCATTCACTGGACTCCGCAAAGTACCATCGCTTGCTGTCGACGGCGTTGCGGTCAGCGTAAACTGATTCGCGTTGATGCTGAACTTTAGATAATTCCCTGCGGAATTGCTGCCCAGACTATACGTCCCACTAAAGTTAGTATTGGCGCTATCGGTAAGGGTAACCGCAGGCAGACTGATGCCAGTGCCGGTGAGCTGATAACTGCCCGTGCGGGTACTCGGACCGTTGTCTCCATCGGCATAGACGTACACGTCATATCCGTTGGCCCCAGTGGGCAAGCCAGTCACGCTCACGCTTGCCGAACCTGAAGTCGGATCGAGATACCCCTCCATCATGTGGAAATTGCCCGCCGTGGTGGTGATCGGCAGCGTCCAAACACCGCTCGAACTCCAACTGACGGTCGCGGTGGTGGCCGCGCCGGTCGAGTCGACGAGGGCTTTAGAAGCGGTACTGCTGGCGCCTGTGGCGGAATTCCAATTCGCACTGGGTACCACGCCCGCGATCTCCGTCGCTGCCATCGCAGTTCCGCCGCCCGCGAAATCTATACTGATCGTGGTTTGATGCGGCACGATTTGAATGCCATTCAGCGGACTCCGCACCGTCCGGTTGCCGGAGGTACCTGGCGTCGCGGTCAGAGTGAACTGCGTGGCGTTGATCGTGAACTTGACGTAGTTCCCCGGATAAGAATTATTGCCCAGAACGAACGTTCCGTTGAAGTTCTTGTTGGCACTATCGGTCAACGAAACCGCAGGTAGGCTGATGCCAGTACCCGTGATTTGGTAACGGCCAGTGCGAACCGCCGTCCCATTGTCTCCATCGGCGTATACGTAAACGTCATAGCCGGTTGCTGAGGTTGGCAGGCCTGTGACCGTTACGCTTGCCGGAGTAGACGCAGATTGCGGATCCAAATAACCGCTCATCATATGAAAGTTGCCTGCTGTCGTGGCGATAGGTAGAGTCCAAACGCCGTTGGCACTCCAGGTAGCTTTCGCGGTCGTGGCTGCGCCCGTAGCGTTGACCAGCGACAGAGCCGCGGCGCTACGTGTACCAGCAGCCGAATTCCAATTCGCGGCAGGTACCACGCCAGCAATTTCGCTAGCCGCCATGGCTGTACCGCCGCCCACGAAGTTGATGCTGATGGCACCGCTCGCCAGCGTTGGCACTGAAGTGGACAATTGCAGAGTAATGGTAACGGAATGGCTGAGTGTCCCAGACGTGCCCGTTATGGTGACGGGGAAACTGCCTGTCGCCGCCGTCGCAGTGGCCGCGAAGTTGACTGTTGCCGCCGTCGCGGATGTCGACGAGAAACTCGCACTGACACCCGACGGTAAATTTGTCGCGGCGAAGCTCACCGCGCCAGTGAATCCATTCACAGGCGTGATAGTGATGGAATCGCCCGCATTCGCGCCGATGTTGAAATTCAACTGAGCCGAGGCTACGCTCAAAGAAAAATCTGGATTTGTGGGAACGATCGTGGGCAGTTCGCCGTAAACGGAAACCACGCTGTTGCTAACGCCGTCTGACGGAAACGACGGTATGTAAACACGCCCGTTCATCACAAACGGCGCACTATACTTGGGCCAATTCCCTAGACTATCGCGACTTGCGTTGAGATTGGAATCCCACAGTTCCTGCAAATTGTCGGCATTCATCGCGCGCAAAATGCCAGGATGGATCCCGTGGTCCCCATCGGCGGACGTTGGCATCGACGACCAAACAATCCCGGTTCCCGCGGTGCTGCCGTTGGCCGAAAAAGTCAGCACCCCACCTGATTGGCCGGCCGCCGACGAGATCGAGCCAGTCGCAACTGGCGTGGCATCGAACGTGGAACCGTTGAAGTGGAATGAGCGCATAGGTTGGCTCTGATTCGACCATTCAAAGAGCAACGGTCCGCCCGCGCCGGTCGAGCGGTTCCAGTAAACGGGGCCGCTGTGAATCGGGCCGCCCAAGTTGTTCAGTGTCTCAACAATTTGTCCGTTCGATCCGTTCTCATGGCCAAGATTGCCCGTGTGCATGAGATAAAACAACGATTGCTTGCCCCCGCCCACAATCAGGTCCGTTCCCGAAATCAAGATTGGACCCGACGAACCCAAATCTTCGTCCGCCGTATTCAACGCCGTGTAGTTGTTGGGAGTGAACCAATCAAGCACGCTGAGCGTGCCCGTCGGTGCAAACTTCAAGAAAGATTCGCCGAATTCCGTCGCGCCATCCCATGTGCCGTTACCGGTGATGTAGTACGCGTTGCCTGCTGCGTCGATGGCAGGTCCACGGCCTGACATCCAGATGCCGGCCATCGAGCCATTCGGCGTATCGCAGAAGATGCCCGTTTGTTGCAGAGTCGAGGCGCTGTAGCGCATCACCCAACCGTGATAAGCATTCAGATCCTCGTGCGAACTCCAGGCTATGAAGAGCTGACCGTTTGTCAAAGCGAGCGCGCTGCGTTGATTTTCGATACGCGGATCAAACGCCACCACTCCGCCTGAACTGGCCGAACCCGTGCCCGCAACAGAGCCGCTGATGACCGTTGGCCCTCCGAACTTCTCGGCGCCCGTCGTGATATCCAGCGCGTGCAGCCTTTGGAACCATGCTCCACTTTCCTTGGTTCTTGCTACCAGGTAGATGGTGTTTGTGCTGGCATCAATCACCGGCGTGCTCTCAATGCCAACGTTGCCAACGATGTTCAGCGTATTGTTTTGCACAATATCGGTAATCGGTACCGGCGTTCCGTTCGTCTGCTTCGTTAGATCGACGCTCCAAATGGGTGCGGTGGATTTGCCGTCTGCGTCGAAGGCGTAAACCAAGTCGTTCATCGTGACAACGAACAGAACGTTGGTCGCAACTCCCGTAGCCGGCATGGTCAGATTCGCCATGTAAAGCGGCTGCGCGAATACCGATCCGCTCACTGTGTAGGTCCATATTTTGCCGAATGCGGTCACGTTGACGTTCGACTGCGTCAGTTGCGTCTCTTGCAGGTTCGCGCCGCTGCGATTGTTGTCGTACGCTTGCGTGGTTACGTTAAATTGAGCGTCGCAAAAAGCAGAAGCGAGCACAAGTGTGAGGAGGTAATTCCGGAATCGACGCATAGAAATAGGGTTGGGTACCCGGATCGTAGCATCGCACGCGGATCGTTTGCTAGTGCTAGAGGGACCAGAGTCAGTACTGGGCGGCGTATCGATCAGTAAGCGCCAACTACGCCGTTTTCACCACGCATTTGAATCTCTAAAGCCCTATATGTTAGCGTATTTCTTTGGGGTAACTCCGAGGTCGCTCGTACTGCGTTCGCACCACGGTCTATCTCTCTTTTCGCTCCCCAGCCAGAAATTGTAAGCAATGGATGCCACGTTACAGGCGCTCGCCGCCCTCGCCGTCAAAGCAATACCCACCGTCATTTTTTTCATTTTCCTCACGCACTTTTTGAAGCGCGTCTACTTTCTTCCCGTCGCGAAGATTCTGGAGGAACGCCGTAAACAAACCGAGGGTATGAAGGATCTGGCGCAACGTGCTCACGAAGCCGCCGACAAGAAATCATCTGAATTTGAAACTGCCATTCAGATGGTCCGCGCCCAAATCTTGCAGGAAAATGAAGCCCGCCGTCGCCAGTGGGCCGATGAGCAAGCAAAACTGGTTGCCGATGCCCGCCTCGCCGCCGAAAAACAAGTGGCCGCTGCCCGTATCGATATCGGCAAGGAACTCGAGGCCGCCAAGTCCGACGTCGCCGCCACGGTAGATCAACTCAGCTCCCAAATTGAGAACTCTTTGTTGAAACGGAGAGCTGCGTGACCAAGCCGCGCCGTTTTCTCCTCCTTTTCCTCTTCGCCTGCGTCAGCTTGCTTGCTGCTCAAGAACCCGCCGCCAAAGCGGAAGCGGCGCCCGAATCCGATAATCTCATCTGGAAAATCGCCAACTTCGCCATCTTCGCCGGCGGCATCGGTTACCTTATCGTCAAATTCGCGCCTTCGTTTTTCAACGCCCGCTCCGAAGACATTCAAAAAGCCATCCAAGAGGCCACTGGTCTCAAGATGAACGCCGACCTCCGCTACTCCGAAATCGATCGCAAAATGGCGAACCTCTCTTCCGAAGTCGGCAAACTCCGTGCCGAAGCTCAGGTTGAGATGGAGCGCGAGCATGCTCGCATGATCGCGCAAACCCAAGACGAAATCGCCTACATCCAGCGCAGTACCGTCGCCGAAATCGAAGCGCTGCGCGGTGAAGGTGCCGATAAGCTCCGCGTCCACGCCACTCATCAAGCTCTTGCATTAGCCGAAGCCCGCCTGCGCGCTCGTTTTGCTTCCAGCGATCAAAAAGACCTGCTGAACGATTTCGTGCAACTCGTCGAAAGGGGCAAGAACTAAATGGATGCCCTTTCCGTCCACTACGCCGCCGCGCTCGCCAATTCGGTGTTTAAGCCTGATGCAGGCATCACCCCGGAAGATGCCATCGCGCAGCTTCGCCTGGCGGAAACGCTTCTTACCGGATCAAAGCAACTGGAACATGCGTTGCTCTCGCCCGCCGTGGGCAAGGCGCGCAAGAAAACAGTCATCGAAAAGCTGGCCACCGAAATGGGCCTGCACCGCTTAATCCGTAATTTTTTGTTGGTAGTGGTCACTCATCGCCGTACCCACGAGATTCCAGCCATCCGCCGCTCCTTTGAAGCGGCGGTGGACGAACGTCTTGGCTGGCTGCCGGCTGAAATCGCCTCGGCCAATGAGCTGAGTGACGATCAAAAGAAAGAAATCGAGCATTCGCTCTCTGCGAAGCTCGGCAAATCGCTGCGGGCCAATTATCGGGTTGATCCTGCGCTGATTGGCGGTATTCGCGCGCGAGTCGCTTCTCGCGAATACGACGCCACCGTCAAGGGCAAGCTCGAAAGCATGCGCCAGCGCTTGGCCTTCCGGCATTAGAACTTTTTTAGAGGGATTGGGAACAGTATGGCTCAGATTAGAGCAGATGAAATCTCGCGTGTGTTGCAAGCCGAAATCGAAAATTTCGATGCGGTGGCGAACGTCAGCGAAACCGGTTCGGTCATCAGCGTTGGTGACGGTATCGCGCGTATCTATGGTTTAGAGAATGTCATGGCCGGCGAACTCGTCGAGTTCGGTCCGCAAACGGTCGGCCTCGCGCTCAACTTGGAAGAAGATCAGGTCGGCGTCGTGCTCCTAGGCGACTACGGCGGTGTCAAAGAAGGCGATCAAGTCAAACGTACTGGGCGCATCATGTCCATTCCGGTCGGCGATGCCATGGTCGGCCGCGTCGTCAACGCACTCGGCTTGCCCATCGACGACAAAGGTCCCATCGCCACCACCGCCTTCAATCCGCTCGAAACTCTCGCTCCTGGCGTCGTTGATCGTCAGCCCGTTAAACAGCCTCTCCAAACCGGTATCAAAGCCATCGACGCCATGGTTCCCATCGGCCGTGGCCAGCGCGAATTGATCATCGGCGACCGCCAAACCGGCAAAACCACCGTAGCCCTCGACGCCATCATCAACCAAAAAGGCCAAGACGTGATTTGCATCTACGTCGCCATCGGCCAGAAGCGTTCCACCGTCGCGCAGGTTGTCCGCACTCTTGAACAGCACGGTGCCATGCAATACACCATCGTCGTTGCCGCCACCGCATCCGATCCCGCGCCCATGCAGTACATCGCGCCGTACGCCGGCTGCGCCATCGGCGAGTTCTTCCGCGATTCCAAACGCCACGCCCTCTGCGTCTACGACGATCTTTCCAAGCACGCCGCAGCTTATCGCGAAATTTCTCTGCTCTTGCGCCGCCCGCCAGGCCGCGAAGCCTTCCCGGGCGACGTGTTCTATCTCCATAGCCGCTTGCTGGAGCGTGCGGCCAAGCTCAACAACGAAAGAGGCGGCGGCTCCCTCACCGCGCTGCCGTTCATCGAAACGCAGGCTGGTGACGTCTCGGCGTACATTCCGACAAACGTGATTTCCATTACCGACGGCCAGATCTACCTCGAAGGCGATTTGTTTAACTCCAACATTCGCCCCGCCATTAACGTCGGCCTTTCCGTCAGCCGAGTCGGCGGCAGCGCGCAAATCAAAGCCATGCGTTCCGTTGCTGGAACCTTGCGCCTCGAACTCGCACAGTATCGCAACCTCGAAGCTTTCGCTCAATTTGGTTCCGATCTCGATAAGTCCTCGCAAGACCAGCTCAACCGTGGAAAACGCTGGGTCGAAGTCCTCAAACAAGGGCCCTATTCGCCCATTCCCGTCGAAAAACAAGTCTCCATCATCTACGCCTGTGGTAACGGTTTCTTAGACGACATGCGCGTCGAAGACATTCGCCGCTTCGAAGCCGAGCTTTATCACTATCTCGATAACAGCAAACCGGAATTGCTCGCCGCCATTCGCGATAAAAAAGAGCTCACCGACGATATCAAGGCACAACTCAAAGCAGCCATCAACGAAGCTAAGGTCCGCTTTGGAAAGGCGCCAGCCAAGGCACAATAGATGCCGAGCTTAATCGACATCCGGCGTCGCATCCGCAGCGTCAAGAACATGCAGCAGATCACCAAGGCCATGAAGATGGTCTCGGCGGCGAAGCTGCGCCGCGCTCAGGAACGCGC
>Ga0209698_10006429_pt1 | contig 12491 bp, 8 predicted proteins | sample LitLauG_LLR_2012_FD_187203 | JGI IMG/M metagenome (GOLD analysis project Ga0209698, IMG submission 187203) | Freshwater sediment microbial communities from Pennsylvania, USA - Little Laurel Run_MetaG_LLR_2012 (SPAdes) (version 2) | ecosystem: Environmental > Aquatic > Freshwater > Creek >...
GGCCTTGCACCATGCTAGTGAAGGCATTGGCCAGGGTGTCGTTGGCCGACCGCGGCCGCACCTCCACGCCTAAATTGCCACCCGCAATGGCCTCGGACACGGCCGCCATTTCCTTCAGATACTTGACCATCGAATCGAAGGTCCGCGCCAGTTGCCCGATCTCGTCCTTCCCGTGCACGTCGATGTTGTGCTCCAGGTCGCCCGAGTTCCCGATCTGTTCGGCGACGTGAATCAGCCGGTTCAAGGGCTCGGTAATTCCGACCGCCGTCCGGTATGCGATGATCACTCCCAGCCCGATCGCGAACAGGGAACTGAACACGGCAGCCAAGATGGTCGCGGTTGCCGCAAACTGGTCGTCCGAGTGACGCTTTTCCAATATTTCCCGGTTCTCCCGGTCCACCTCGTCCAGAACGTCGCTCGAACGAGAAACCCAGGAACTCGGATCTTTTTGCAGGTAGAAAATCTGCAATTCCGCCACCGTTGCATTCCCACTGTCGACGCCGCGACGCTTCTCCACCAACGGGTTGGCGAATTCGCTGGCCCATCCCTGCTCCAGGCCCTGTACCTTTTCGAGATTGCTTCGCTGCTGTACGGAGGTCGCCAGTTCCTGGGCGTGATGCAATGCACCGCTCAACAACTTCTCCCCGTCATTCATCTTCTCGACATCGCGCGTGTCGCCGCTCAGCAGGTAGTTCTGCAGGTGCAGGCGGTTTTGCATCATCTGGAAGCGCACCGTCGAGGTCACTTCCGTCATGTCGATCGAACGCTGTGCCGCTGCCTTCGCGTCGTGTTCGCGTCGCACCGCCAACAGGTTCACCACCAGCAGCACCAGCACCGTCGCGAGGATGATGCCGAAACTCACATACAACTGTTTCTTTATGGTCATACTCCTGCCTTCCTCAGACAGCCGTTTGCCCCTTGCTTACTCGTTCGGGTCAAAGCGGAACTCGAGAGTCTCCGACGTCTCTTGCGCGGCCGTTTCAAAACGGTATTTCTGGACGGCCTCCAGGACGGCACTCGCCAGCACTGGGTGGCCGCCTATCACCTTCACTTCTTTCACCGTGCCGTTGGGTGCGACGGCAGCTTGCACCTTTACGAGCCCGGCGATTTTCATGCGCCGCGCCAATTCCGGATACTTTGGCGCCACTCTGACCTTCGCCTTCCGGGTGCCCGTTTCTTGCGTCCACCCGTGAGAAGGAGCCATCGCCGTTGCGCCACAGATCAACAGCAGACCGACTGCGAGCTTTCGTTGCCATTTTTGAAAAGACACAATCCCCCTCACCGAACCGCTCCCTTGTATATTCTTCCAGCCGCGTCTCCAGCGAAACCAAAAGTCTCTCTCTTGCATTACTTTGGTGATTGAGGGCAAGCTGCTGAAGCTCTGACCCTTAGCGCCCGCCGCCTGCGCGGTCGAATTCTGCTGCCGGCCTCGGGATCAGTGTGAGACCGGGAGTCCTCCGGTTTCACATGTTGGCACCTGCCGCGCGCTATTCGCTTGACTCAATTTGAGAATCAAGCGTAGTTTTTATATGTAATTCAATTGTTTTCAACCGCTTAGATAAAAGCGGACGGTGCGGACTGACTACCAGCGACGGAAATCCCGGGCCCACAGGGGAGTCTCATTCTGAGGAGGAGTTTCAGCAACTTCTTCTCGAACTTTCCCGCGGCACCCTTCAGCGCAACGATCCCAGCCAACTCATTCTCTCTTTTTGCCGTCTCACTCGAACTTTCTTCGGAGCGAGCGGCGCATACTTCTGGAGCTACACAAGCGATGGGGAACTGGCCGGAGCGGAGGCCGACGGACATGAAGCACTGCGCTTCCGAAACATGCGGTTGCGGGCCGGGGATTCCTCCATTGTCATGGAAGCAGTTCAAAAGCGGCGTCCCATTGTCGTCAATCAAACAGAATTGGTGCGCTACCCCATGTTGGCCGACTACCAGGCGAGCGCTGCTTTGGCTGCGCCCTTGCTGGTTGCCGGCGAAGTAATCGGTGCTATCGCATTCCTGCACACCACGCCGGGCGCCGTCTTCAATGAGGATTCGGTCGCCAAAGTTTCCATTCTGGCGGGACAGCTTTGCACGGCGCTGGAGGCGCTCCGCCTGAACCAGTTGTCGCGCGAAGAGCGCCGTCGTGCCTCCATTTTGGTTGAAGTCGCCACCGCGCTCCATGGCTTGCCCGACACGGCCCTGGTCATGGAAAGCATCGCCAATCGTCTTCGCGATCTTTTGCGCTCGCCGGCTGTCCTGATTTTTGTGCAACGTGAGAATCTCTTTCAGTTGCAATCGGTTGCGGCTGAGTCACCGCGCCTGGTCCAATCCATTCGAGCGCGCGCTCTGGACAACAACCTGCGTTCTGCACTCGAGATCGCGACCCGCGCCGTCACCGCCGGGGAGCGCATCACCGTTAACATCGACGGCGCTTCCCACTTCGGCGCGGATTCGCCCCCCGGCACTCTTATCGCCGCTCCCTTCCGCACCTCGCGCTCCCACGGCGCGATTCTGGTCTATCCCCGCCTGGCCGACCCGTTTCACCGGGAAGATAAGGCGCTGGTTTCCGCGCTCGCTGGTTTTGGAGCCGTCGCGGTGGCCAATGCCGAGTTGTGTGGCATGGCTCGCGCCCAGGCTCAGGAACTCCACGAGATACTGGAGATCTCCTGCGAGCTGAGTTCCGCGGGCAAACTCGACGAATTCATGCAGACCTCCGTCGTCCGGGCCGCCAATTTTTTGGGCTTTCAGCGCTGCTTTATCGGTTTGCTTGAGGATGACACCATTCATATTCGTTGGGGATTTGAGAACGGTGCCGCCCGCCCGGTTGACATTCCCCTTCACGAGGGCCTTGCCGTTCGCAAGCTCAAACACAAAGACGTGTTCCACACGGAAGACGCGGCGAAGACTCCCGGGGCGAATCTCGATTTCATTGCGGCTTTCAAGATCAAGCAGCTGCTGGCCGTGCCCCTGCTCGGTTCCAACGGCGACGTGCTCGGAATGTTTGGCGTTCTCGATCGGGTTGAGTCGGGGCCGATCAGCGACGAAGATGTTCGCCGCGCCCGTGCTCTCGCCGCGCAAGTTGCCATCGCGCTCGAACTCACGCGAAATCTGCATCAATCCGAGCAGCTCCGCCGCCGCTCGGAAGCGCTGGTCACCATTGCTCTGGAACTGAACACGGTCCTGCATCTTCCGGAGTTCATGCGTAATTTTGCGCACCGCATCGCCGGGCTTTTCGGAGGCCGCGCCGTCGCCCTCAGCCTTTTCCAAACGCCAGAACCGGAGAGCGTTCTGCTGACTGGTGACGCCGAACTCGAAGACAAAGCGCTGGTTCGCCGGTTCGCGCAAGCTTTGCACGCAGCCCTTCCGAAGTACACGGCCGACGTCGGCTTTGCGGCGGCCTCTGACCTGCTCGGACCCACGATTGCCACCAGCCTCGGATGGACGGATTGCACGCTGGTGCGGCTCACCGGCTCATCCGGCGAACTGCTCGGCGTCCTTTGTCTCGCCGACCGCGGCGCGGCTCCTGCCCCGGACGACGACAAGCTCTTGCGTGCGGTCGCCGGCCACGCGAGCATAGCTCTTGAGAATGCCTGCCTCTTTACCCGGGTCCAGCAGGCGAACCGCCACTGGCTGGAAGTTTTTGACGCCATCAGCGACTTCGTTGTCGTGCACGATGAGCAGCACAACATCCTTCGCGTGAACCGCTCCCTCGCCGACCTGGTCGGCACCGCGCCCGACGAGTTGATCGGCGTCAACATGCGCGCCCTCGATCCCCTGTCCTCCACCGCTTCTCCCCACTCCTGTCCCTTCTGCCGCAGCGGTGAGGGACTCGACGAATATGTCCATCCTGCGCTCGGGCGCACCTATCTGATCTCCACCTCCCGCATTCATGCCGATAGCAGTGCCCAATTGCAAACCGTCCATGTTCTCAAGGACATCAGTGATCGGCGGGAAGCGGAGCGCCGCTACCGGGAACTCTTCGACAACATTCAGGAAGGAATTTACGTCTCAACACCGCAGGGCCGCTTCGTCGAAGTCAACGACGCGCTCGTTCGCATCCTGGGATACGAGAGCCGCGAAGAAGTTCTTCGGCTCGATATCGCCAAAGAACTTTATTTTGACCCGCAGCGACGGCAGCAACTGGTGGAGGAGCTCAAGCAGAAGGGGGAGATGCACAATCATGAAGAAGTCCTCCGCCGTAAGGATGGCACGGCCGTGCACGTCTTCATGAATTGTTATGCGATGCGCGATGTCGCCGGCACCGTTTTGCAACACCGTGGGCTCATCCTCGACATCTCCACCCTCCGCCAGTCCCAGACGGAGCTGCAAAAGGAGCGCGACTTCTCCAGCAAGATCCTGAGTCACACCCAGAGTCTCATTCTGGTGACGGACACTCAGGGGGTCATTAGCTATGCCAATCGCCGCTGGAGCGGCCTGGGATTTCAACAGAACCACATTGTCGGGCATGCTTTTCCCGACCTCTGCGCTGCCCCGCGCCGCGAGGCGCTGCGCCAGGCTCTCGCCCTGGTCGCTCGCGGTCAACAGGTCGATAACTTCGACCTTCCTCTGGTTCGCGGGGATGGGGCCAGCGGACAATTCGCCGTCAATCTCAGTCCCATCAGCAGCGAGGATGGAAGAGTCAGCAACATCGTCGTGGTCATGACCGATGTTACCGACTCCGCCCTGCTTCGTTCCAAGCTGGTGCACGCGGAAAAAATGGCGGCCGTCGGACAACTGGTCTCCGGTGTCGCGCACGAAGTGAACAATCCCCTTACCGCGATTCTTGGATTTACCGACCTGCTGATGGAAAACCCCGAGCTTCCCGACAGCGCGCGCCGCGATCTGCGTGTGATTCTTCAGGAGGCCCAGCGCACCAAGCAGATCGTGCAGAACCTGCTCAGCTTTGCGCGCCAGATGCCGCCGCGGCGGCAGCCCGTGCAGTTGAATTCCATCCTCCACCGTACCGTGCAGCTCCGCTCTTACGACTTCATCAGCCACGGCATTCAGGTGCTCGAGCATCTCGACGAGTCGCTGCCCGAGATCGTCGGCGATTCGCACCAGCTGCAGCAGGTGTTCCTGAACATCATCAACAATGCCTACGATGCGGTCCGCGAATCCGGCCGTCCTGCCCGCATCGAAATCACCAGCGCCCGGGCGAACCAGTGCGTCGAAATTGCGTTCCGCGACAACGGCACCGGCATCTCCGAACCCGACCGCATCTTCGATCCTTTCTTCACCACCAAAGATGTAGGGAAGGGAACCGGCCTTGGCCTCAGCATCTGCTATGGCATCGTCCGCGAACATGGCGGCGAAATCCTCTGTCACAACAATTCCGATTCCGAAGGAGCCACCTTCATAGTCCGCCTGCCCCTGGTGGCCGATGCAGCCTCTTTCGGCGCAGCCGCAGGAGTATACCCACAATGAACCAAACCGGCACCAAACCCGCATGTGCACCCGTGCTTCTCATTGAAGATGAGCCGGCGGTCATGGAATTCGTCCGATCCGCCCTCGAACGCAATGGCTACTCGGTGGTGTGCACCGAGTCCGGCGCCCAGGCGCTCCGCCTGCTCTCGGAGAGCGACTTCCACGGCGTCGTCTCCGATATGCGCACTCCCGGCGGGGTCGACGGTGCGCAGGTTCATTCCTGGATTGCCACCAACCGGCCGGCGCTTGCCAGCAAACTCGTCTTCATCACGGGTGACATCGCCAATGAGGAGACTGCGGCGACCTTGCGTCGCACCGGCGCTCCCTGCGTCGAAAAACCATTTCGCGTTCACGACTTCATCACCATCGTCGAACAAACCATGGGTAAAGCTTCATGAGCAACGATTTTCGTATCCGCTTATTGGTGGTTGACGACGAGCAGACCATTCGTCGTCTCTGCATGACAGTCGGCGAATCGCTCGGCTTCGCCTGCCTGGAAGCAGAAAATGCCGACGCCGCGCTCGCCCTGCTTGAAGAGCAGCCCGTTCACATGGTGCTCACGGACATGGTCATGCCCCGCATGTCGGGCCTCGAATTCCTCGAGCAGGTCAAGCGCGACCACCCGCGCGTCGAGGTTGCGGTGATGACCGGACACGGTTCTGTCGAAACCGCCGTTCAGGCCATGAAGCTGGGCGCTTACGATTACATCTCGAAACCTTTCGCTCCTCTCGACGAACTGCGCCTCTTCCTGCGCCGCATGGCCGACAAGGTGCGTCTCGAAGAGGAGAATCTTTTCCTCCGCGAGCGCTCGGAAACCGAAACCGCCGTCCACGGCATCATCGGCAACTCCGCCAGTATTCAGCACGTGCTCCGCCTGATTTCGCGCCTCAAAGACACGCGCACTCCCGTTCTGATCTCCGGCGAAAGCGGCACCGGAAAGGAACTCGTTGCCCGCGCTCTTCACTTCCGGGGCAACCTCGCCAGCAGGCCGTTCGTGGCGGTCGATTGCGGATCCCTCGTTCCTACGCTCATCGAAAGCGAATTGTTCGGCTATGAGAAAGGGGCCTTCACCGGCGCTCTGCGCTCCAAACAGGGGCTGCTTCAATCCGCCGATACCGGAACCATCTTCCTCGACGAAGTTGGCGAGCTTCCCCTCGAAATGCAGGCCAAGATCCTGCGCTTCCTGCAGGAAAAGGAAGTTCGCCCCGTCGGCAGCAATCAAAAAATCAAGGTCGACGTCCGCATCATGGCCGCTACCAACCGCGATCTTGAGGCTGACTACAAGAAAGGAACCTTCCGCAAGGATCTTTTTTTCCGGCTCAATGTCGTGACCATAGGCCTGCCTCCCCTGCGCGAGCGCCGCTCCGATATTCCTATCCTTGCCAACTGGTTCCTCGAGCGCCTGGCTCCCGGCCGTGGCGTTCAAGTCTCCAGCGACGCCATGAAAGCCCTGCTCGCTTACGACTGGCCCGGGAACGTTCGCGAACTTGAGAACTGCCTGGAGCGCGCCGTCGCCCTCACCGATCAGCGCGTCCTCGATCTCGATGATCTGCCCGCCACCATCTCGCGCTTCGACCTTCAGGGCACTGCCGAGTCCATGGACGCACAGGACGTGCACGCGCCCTCGGCCACCGACCTCGAAGACATCGAGCGCGCCACCATCGCGCGCGTTTTTTCACAGGTTCACGGGGATAAAGCCCGTGCCGGAAAAATGCTTGGCATCAGCCGCGCAACTCTCTATCGCAAGCTGAAGCGTTACAACATCGGTACGGGGGACCAGCCTTCTCGGACCACATTGCAATAGCCGGTCGCACCTGCACGGGAAGGCGCGAATTTGAGACGATTCGGAACACGAGTATCACTCTGATACAGGCTTTCGTCGGAGGCTGCTCCGGGCCCTCCTTTGATTCCTTGGACCCATCCTTAACTTCCTTACTTTCTTAGGTTTGTCCGTTAGTGCATGACCTTCAAGAGTTCGGCGGTGGTCGTGCACTAGTGAATGCCGACCAAGCACAACCGAGTCTTCTTGGGGTCTTCCAAACCGGGAAGTGAGGAGATTCGGGTGCTGCACACTTTGGGATTGAGGTTCACCGTGCCGAACCAAGCAAGCGCCAGCGCACGCGCTCTGGAGTCAGAGTTCGTCAGCCGCCTGGCAAGGTTCTTTCCTGACGCCACTCCCGTGCGCATCCCAATCCGGCTCAGCCGCGCCAAGGAGGACGCCAACAGTAACGGCAATGGCAACGGCCACCCAGCCGCTCCCAGTTCCTGGCGCGTTCTGCAAGAAACAGTCATCGAATTTGGCACGACGAACGAAGTCTTGTTCACGGTCGCTTACCCGCTCGAATTCGCCGATCACGTTTTGGTGGAAAGCCGCGACGGGTCTCTTCGTGCGGAGGCCTCGGTGGTGGCTGTTCAATATCACCCGGAACGGACCGTGGTTGCGGCCCGCTTCCTTAAACCTGTTTCTAATTGGATTGTGAAATCATGACATCCGAGTATTCGTCCCAACATTCGCCTGAAGAGTCCCGGTCCATGTTCCCGACTCTTCATCCCATCTACCAGGCGCTGGTCTGCGAATTTGTGGTGGAAGTGCCCGACTGCCCTTTCGAAGCGCACTCCGACCCCGACACCCTCAACGAAGCCCAAGCCGAAGGCTGGCTCAAGCAAGTGGACGACCAGATACAGGTTCATCAACTGCGCCAGTTTCTACAGACCTCGCCGTTGGCGAATGAACCTGTTCTCCGTCAGTTGCTCGCTCACCACCTGCATAAGCCGGTTAAGTCATCCGCGGACCGCGACAAGGTCGACTTTCTGCTGGTTCAGTATTTTTCTTTTTGCGCGCCCTCGCGCCTGGAAGACTCCGACGTCGATCTCGAATATGTTGCGCAAGTGCTCGAACCGGTTTTGGGTCCGCCGCAGGCTAAGCTTCCGGACTGGCTCACTCCCCTGGAAACGCTCTTGCAGTCGGCCACGCGCTGCCGCCGTCTCAGCGACCTTCTGCACAGTGGAACACTCGAGCAAGGGCGCAAAATCAAATCCCAGGCTGGCGATCGATTCTACGATCCCGCTGCCATGGCGGCCTTTGCGCGTTTCAGCTTCATGATCCGGCGCGTCTTCTTCCGGCTCATGCACGGCGATCTTAACGCTATTCAGGACGGCTTGCGCGAGCTCGAACGTCGCGGTATCCACACCCTGGACTGTCGCCGCGCGCAATTTTCCGCCGAGGAACCAACCTCGCGTCTGCGCATGATCTGCCAATCGTGGAAGGTGATGTTCCACGCCGAGTATTCCTCCGGCCAGCCCTTACGCATGCTGGTCGACCTTCGCGCCGCGGTCGATGACGCGCTCCAGAACGGAGCGAAAAAGACTCCGCTCGCCGCACGCGCCGCCGCTGCTCCCGACTCGAGCCGTGGTTTCAAGAAGTGAGACGAGGCGCTCCTCTGACTCAACGCCGATGCCTATGACGCGTCCCACCGTCCTCATTCTCTCGACGAACCCGGCCTTCGCGCGCGATCTGACGGCGCATTGGCCCGCCGATGCGAATCCGCCGGAATTCACCGTGCTGGAGGAAGGTCTCTTCCGTGATCTGGTGGCCAGCCAATACGATCTCGCGATTGCCGATGCTTCCTCTGCCGATTCCCAATTCGAAGTGAAAGGGGCACTCGCCACCACAGGCAAGCCGGCCATAGTGGTCCACGCCGATTCATCGCTTCCTTTCCTGCACACCCAGGGCAATCTCATCGAGTTGCGCGGCCAGGACGGTCTCTGGCCAATGATCGCTGGTGTGCTGGGCCGCGAGATTCTCCGTCGCTGCCAGACTGAAGCGCGCGCCCGAGGGGCCGAAGCCCTTTGCGCCGCGGCGCAGGCCGAGGCCACTTTAGGCCGCTACATGGTCGAGATGCGCCACAACGTGAATAATGCGCTCACCTCGGTCCTCGGCAATGCTGAGCTTCTCACCCTCGAGCCCGGACTCCCCGCCAACGTTCTCGTCGAGGCCGATACCGTACGCAACATGGCGCTACGTCTGCACGAAGTCTTCCAACGTTTTTCATCCCTCGAAAAAGAGCTCTCGGTAGCCGCCCGAGAATCAGTCAAGCAGCCGGCGCAAGCCCGAGCAGTGGCCATCGGAAAGTAGTGGATCCGAGCCGGAAGCGGGAAGGGATCTATCCAACTGGTTCGCTGTGCCGGTTCAGGTCCGGGAAAATACCATCTCGTGAAATCGGATGAATTTCAGGTAATCACCGGCAGGTTGCTCACACCGGCGGTGCCAAATACACGCCGGTAGCGCTCAATCTCGGATGGCGTCCCCACTGCCTTGGCATAGTTGTCGGAGAGTTTCACGGCCGGTCGGCCTTCGACAGTCGACACCTTACAGATCAGGCTGACCGGATCGAAACCATTGCCGCCCGCCGGATCGCAGTCGCGAAAGTCATTGGTCAGAAGGGTTCCCCAGCCCGAGCTGAAGCGAATACGGCGCCCGGGCGTCCACTTCTTGCGATCCAGAAAGTCGACCGCGGAATTGAAGTCGGAAGGCGCAAGGCCGCCTTCGATAGCTCCGTCAAAATAAGCGTGCAGGCCGAGGATGTCGTCGACATCGAGCGCATCGGAGGCAATGATCAGCTTGTCGCGCGGATTCCGTCCGTGGCGTTCGAGCCACTGAATGTATTCGTCGCCGGCAAGGTATGGATTCTTGCTGTCGATGCGCTGCCCGGTCCAATCTGCCGTCCACTCGGGCGCGTTTTCCAGGAATTGCGTGGTCCCGAAAGTGTCGGGCAGCATGATGCGAAGCGCGCCCACATAGGTCTGCTGCCAAAGTTCCAGGACGTGATACTGCGAAGTCTTCAGGCCCGCGTCATTGTCGGCGAGGGCGGCGAGAACCATCGGAATCTCATGCGCGTTGGTTCCAATCGCTTCCAGGTCATGTTTGTGCGCGAGGAAGGCATTCGACGTTCCGGTGAATGCCGTTCCCAGATTCGCCGCCATGGCGTTGACGACGTATTCCTGCCAGAGGAAGCTGTGGCGACGGCGGGTGCCAAAGTCGGCGACGCTCAGATCAGGGACTCCGCGCAGACGCTCGATCTTGCTCCACAATTTGGTCTTGGCGCGGGCGTACAAAATGTCCAAGCCGAACTCGCGCAAGTTCTTCATGCTTGCGCGAGTCTTTAGTTCGCTCAGGATGGGAAGGCCGTACAGCTCCCACATGGTCGTCGCCGTCCACGGGCCATCGAAGGTCAGATCGTATTGGCCATCTTTTACCGAGATCTCGTAATCGGACAAGCGAAAATCCCTCTCCAGCCATTCCAGGAAGGCGGGTTCGAAGATGCCGCGGCGACCGTAAAACGTGTTGCCTGCCAGCCATACCAGTTCCGACCGCCGGAAGCGCAGGCGGCGAACATGTTCCATCTGGTGAGACAGTTCCTCGCGCGAGAACATGTCGGCCAGGCGTACCGAGCCCGTTCGATTCACCACCGAGAACGACACGCGTGTCTTGGGATAGTGTTTCCAGATGAACTGCAGCATCAACAGTTTGTAGAAGTCGGTGTCGAGCAACGAGCGGATGACAGGGTCCAATTCCCAGTTGTGGTTATGGGCTCGCTCGGCGAAGTTCACGATCATCGCGTACTATCCTCGTCTGCAGTTCGCAGAAAAGCAAATCGGCGGTCGACAATTTGCCTTTTTTTCACCACAGAGTCACAGAGACACGGAGAAAAGCTTGAACCTGCAAAAACCAAAGGGGAAAGTTTTGTGAAGCGACGTAGATTCCTCTGTGGCTCTGTGGCGAAAAAACACAATCAGGACAGCAACCCTGTCCTTGCAAGCCCGCGGGCAGCCGTACCCGGGTGTAAAATAGTGGATTGCAACCCTGCTCTTAAAGTGCCTGTCTCAGAAAGGAAATCCCTATGGCGACCATGGAAGCCCCGCCGCGCATGCAACTCCGCTTGCACGAAGGCCCGTTCAAGAATGAACCGTTCGTCGATTTCACCAAAGAAGAGAATGTGCGCAAAATGCGCAATGCACTGGAGAAAGTGCGTGGCCAACTGGGCCGCGAATACGATCTGATCATCGGCGGCAAGCGCCTCAAGACCTCTGACAAGATCCGTTCCATCAATCCGGCTAAGCCATCCCAGGTTGTTGGTGTTCACCAAAAGGCCGGCAAGGAACACGTTGAACCCGCTGTGAATGCGGCCCTCAAGGCGTTTGCCGGTTGGAGCGGCACCTCGGTCGAAGAGCGCGCGTCGCTCTTATTCCACGTTGCCGACGTGATGCGCGAGCGCAAGCTCGAGTACATGGCTTGGCTGGTCTTTGAAGTTTCGAAGAACTGGCTTGAAGCCGATGCCGACATCTCGGAGACGATCGACTTTTGCGAGTTCTACGCCCGTGAAGCCTTGCGCTTTGCCAAGGCGGAAACGCCCGTGCAGTTGCCCGGAGAGCGCGACACGCTAACCTATATTCCGCTCGGCGTGGGAGCTGTGATTCCGCCCTGGAATTTCGCCTGCGCCATCATGGCCGGAATGACCTTGGCTTCCATCGTCAGCGGCAACACGGTGGTCCTGAAGCCATCGAGCGATTCGCCCACGATCGCAGCGAAATTCGTGGAGTTGCTCGAAGAGTGCGGCATGCCGGAAGGCGTTGTGAACTTCTGCCCTGGCGGCGGCGCCAGCTTCGGCGATGCCCTGGTGCTTCATCCCAAGGTTCGTTATGTCGCCTTTACCGGCTCGCGCGAAGTTGGGCTGCACATCAACAAGTCGGCTGCGGAGCAGAAACCGGGCCAGGTCTGGATCAAGCGCACGGTTCTCGAGATGGGCGGCAAAGACGCGATCATCGTCGATTCCGACGCCGACATCGACTCGGCCGTCGAAGGTGTTGCCCAGGCGGCTTTCGGCTTCCAGGGCCAGAAGTGCTCGGCCTGCTCGCGCGCCATTATCGACGAGCGCATCTACGATAAGTTTCTTGAAAAACTGAAGTCTCGCGTCGAACGCATTACCGTCGGCGATCCGGTCGAAAATCCCGGCATGGCTGCCGTCATTAATGAAGGTTCGATGAACGACATCCTGCGTTACATCGAGATCGGGAAAAAG
>Ga0209698_10006430_pt1 | contig 12490 bp, 11 predicted proteins | sample LitLauG_LLR_2012_FD_187203 | JGI IMG/M metagenome (GOLD analysis project Ga0209698, IMG submission 187203) | Freshwater sediment microbial communities from Pennsylvania, USA - Little Laurel Run_MetaG_LLR_2012 (SPAdes) (version 2) | ecosystem: Environmental > Aquatic > Freshwater > Creek >...
GTAGCCTTCCCACATGAGGATGCGGCGCAGGTCGGGATGGCCGGTGAAGCGGATGCCCATCATGTCGAACACTTCGCGCTCGTGCCAGTCGGCGGTGGCCCACAGGTCGGTGACGGTGGGCGCGGTGGCATCGTCCTCGCTCACGGTGTATTTCACGCGGAGGTGGTCGGCGCGCTCGAAATTCTGCAGCTCATAGACGACCTCGTAGCGGGGCTCCTGGCCAAAGTGATCCACGCTGCTCACATCAATGAGATACGTGTAGCCGAGCTGGTCGCGGAGGAATGCGGCGATGTCGTAGAACTGCGCGCGGTTCACGGTGAGCGTAAGTTCACCGCGGAATTCCTTTTGCGAGACGGTGGTGAATTTTGCGCTGAGTGATGCGGCGTCTTTTTTTACGGATGCGGGAACTTCGAGTGTGGTGGCCATCGTGTGAGAAAAAATAGTGCCCGCATCCTTCCGTCGGCGGCTACGGGTCTAGCTGAGCGCAGCGACCAGCTCCGGCTTCTGCGCGAGGAAGGAATGCTCCCCCTCGATTTTGCGCTGGAGCCGCAGCAGGCCTTCGATGAGCGCCTCGGGGCGTGGCGGGCAGCCGGAGATGTAGACGTCAACGGGGATGAGCGTATCAATTCCCTGCAGCACGGCGTAGCTGCGATACATGCCACCGCTGCTCGCGCACGCGCCCATGGCGATGCACCACTTCGGATCGGGCATCTGATCCCAGATGCGTTTCACAGCGAGAGCCATCTTGTAAGTGACGGTGCCGGCCACGATCATCACATCGCTCTGCCGCGGCGAAAAGCGCATAACCTCGGCGCCGAAGCGCGAGATGTCATAGCGCGACGCGCCCGTGGCCATGAGCTCGATGGCGCAGCACGCAAGCCCCATCGGCATCGGCCAGAGGGAATTTTTCCGCATCCAGTTGATGGCGGCGTCGAGCTTGGTGAAGATGACGTTCCCCTCGATTTTCGAGTCGTAGGCTGCCGGTGCGATGGTGGTCATGTCGGAGCGGGATACTTAAAGCTTGAGTGGGGCGGGGCAAGATGAAACTCGCACGCGGCCGCACGCACCACACTCATGCCTCAAACTTGTAGCCGAACTCGCGCACAGTGCGGATGTGGTGCGGCTTGGCGGGATCTTTTTCGATCTTGTTGCGCAGTGCGTTCACAAAGCGGTCAATCGAACGCGGGGTGACGGCGGCGGCGTAGCCCCAGACGGTGTTCATGATGAGATCGCGGCTGAGCGCCTGGCCGGGGCGGCTGGCGAGGAAGCGCAGAAGTTCGAATTCCTTTGGCGAAAGTGGCACTTCCTTTCCGCTGCGGGTGAAGGTGCGCGCGTCGCAGTCGAGGCGGCAGTCGCCGAAGGTGTAGGTTTCCGCGGTGTTCCCGCGCTTTTGGCGGCGCAGCAGCACCTCGGCGCGGGCGAGGAGTTCCTTGATGGAAAATGGCTTTGTCACGTAGTCGTCGGCACCGAGCTTGAGGCCGAGGACGATGTCGCTCTCGTGGCCCTTCGCAGTGAGCATGAGGATGGGCATGGTGAGCTTTTCCGAGCGGATGAAGCGGCAGACTTCGTAGCCGTTCACCTTTGGGAGCATCACGTCGAGAACGATGAGGTCGGGCTGTCCGGAGAGTGCGGCCCTGATGCCTGCGTCGCCGTCGGTCGCAGTGATCACTTTGTAGCCCTCGAATTCAAAATTGTCTTTCAGCCCGCGGAGCATGGCGGGGTCGTCTTCGATGATGAGGGCGGTGGCGGGTGTGTTCACGCGAGGGGGATTTTTACGGTGAATACGGTGCCCTTCCCCGGCTCGCCCGCAACGGTGATTTCGCCACCGTGCGCCTTCACGATACGCCGCACGATGGCGAGACCGAGCCCCGCGCCTTCGCGTGTGCGCGAGAGCCGCTGGTCCACCTGGTGAAACGGCTCGAAGATCGCGCGGCGTTCCTCTTGCGGAATGCCGATGCCGTTGTCCTCGACGGTGAATGCGAGCGCGGCGCCGTCCTTGTATGCGCGGAGAGCGATGCGTTTTTCTTCGCCCGTGTACTTGAGTGCATTATCAATCAGGTTTGCGAGCACCTGCGCGAGCGCCTCGCTATCGGCGAGGATTTCCGGGAGCGACTCGGCGACTTCGATCGTAAAGGCGCAGCCCGGTGCCGCGAGCCGGGCTGCGAATGGGGCGACGGCCTGCGCTGCGATCGCGTGCGGTGCGACGGCTCCGAGTTCGAGCGCCTGCCTGCCGCGTTCGAGGCGCGAGAAGGTGAGGAAGTTTTCCGCGATGCGATGCAGCCGGTCGTTCTCATTTGCGATCAGTTCGAGGTAATCGCTGAGCTGCTGCCCATTGCGGCAGCGGCCTTCGCGCAGCGTGTCCACGAGCATGCGCATCGAGGCAAGCGGCGTGCGCAGCTCGTGGGCGACGATGGCGACGGAAGTGTTTTTCAACTCCTGCAATGTGAGTTGCCGGCTCACGGCCATCGCGGCGGTACCGGCGATGAGCAGCACGGCGAGCGTGGTGAACACGCCGGTGACGATGTAGATGTGCTGCTGGCCGGACACGGCTTCATCAATGACTTCCGGCCTTGCGAGGAGAAGCTGGACGAGTCCCTCCAGCCCGGCGGGTGCGCGTTCCTGGGCGAGGAGCTGGCCCTTTGGCGCCTCCTCGCCCGCGAGGAGGCGGCCCGCGCCGTCCACGATGCGGATGGCCACGAATGGCTCGGCAAATTCCCGGATATGCGCGAGCAGGCGCGCCGCCTGTTCCGCCGGCGTGCCTGCCAATGCGGGCGCGGAGCGCAGCGCACTGGCGAGCAATTCGGTCTGGAATTGCTGGGTGCGCTCGATGGCATCCATGCGATCGCCTTTGAGCGCGTCGGACATGAACCGCGCCATGAGCGCAACCGGGATCAGCGGGACCAGCACGAGAAGGAGCAGGAGAGCGCGGAGTTGCTTGGGGCGGATCTCGTGCGCGGTCATGGGTGGAGTTTAATAATCTGCCCGGCGGTGAAATGCCAACGTGCATCACGGCGGGAGGACATTGCCGCAAACGACACGGGCTCCCGTTGCCGGGAGCCCGCGGTGTTTCGTTGTTGAACGGGGGACTAGGAGCCGCTGCTCATGGGTCCGAGATTTTTCACGTTGGGTCCGTCGAGCCAGCCCGTACCCGAATCAGGGGTAAACATATTGGCGGTCGGCACGTCCGTGCGCTTGATGAATGCACCGTCGGCACCTGGGTTCCCCAACTCGGATATCACCTTTGCGCTGTGGTCCACAAAGACGACGACTGCATCCGTGGCACCCCACACGCCGCCTTGCTTGGAAGTGGACTTTACATAAGTTTGGGTGCCTGGGGAAAAGGCTGTCGCAATGAGCGGAAAGCGCGAGTCATCGGTCTCGGAAAGACCGGCCACGTAGTTCCAGTCGCACTGTCCTTGGAGAACCTTGTATTCATTCGTTGTACCTGTGCTGCTGGTACCGGTGGTAGCTTTGCACCAGGCCGAGTTTTTATTCGCAAAGATCGCCTTGCTGTTGCTGTAGCGCGGCATCAGCAGTTCAAAGGCGGCGTTGGATGTGGAGACGGCAGTCGACGTGTCGTCTGGGTTTGTATAGTAGGGATAGGTGCCGTCGTGATCGCCGGCATACATCTTCAGCGCCGTGCTGATCTGGTGGGCGTTGTTCAGCGTATCGGCGATGCGGCCCTTCTTTTGCGCCGAGGTGAAGACAGGCAGTGCAAAGCCGGCGAGGATTGCGATGATGGAGATGACGACGAGAAGCTCGATGAGCGTGAAGCCCTGGGTGCGCGCGCCATTCGTCAGACGTGGGATTTTCATGGGAGTGATATTGTTTTGAGGTTTGCGCCGGTGCCCGCGGGATTGCGTTCACCTGCGAGCAAAATAAAACGCACCGATGTTACCGGAATGTTACTGCGGCGTTCTTTATTGATGATTTTGGGGAAGTGCCAAAAAAACGCGGGTGTCCAAACCGGAAAGCGGCGCCGCAGACAGTGCAGACTTTTTCTTGCCCCCACCCCGCTCAGTGCAGAACATCGCGCCCGGATGGAACGCCCCTGTGCGACGCAACTCAACTCGGAAATGACCCAGCCGGAGCTGGACGCGCTCCGCAGCATTCTCAGTTCGCGCCGGCGTCCGGGCCGTCACTTGGAAATCGGCACCGCAGCTGGCGGCACGCTTTGCGAAATGATGCGCGCGACTCCACACTGCCCGCCATTCGTGGTCATTGACACGATGAACTACTTCGCCAACCAGCGGCAGGTCGTGGAGCAAAACCTCCGTTCGCACGGGTTGGATCCCGGGCAGGTGGAGTTCCGTGAGATGCGAAGCTGGGACGCATTCCAGCATTCCAACCGGACGCTCGAGTCGTTCGACTTCGTGCTCATTGATGGCACCCACAAATTCCGCTACGTGATGCAGGATCTGCACTGGGCATCGCTCGTGAATCCCAACGGCATCCTCGCACTGCACGACTACACGCCACGCCTGCGCTCGGTGAAATGGGCCGCGGATTACTTCCTCGCGAACAACCGGAACTACCACCGCATCGCGCTCGCCGGCTCACTGCTGTTCCTCGAAAAAACCGCGCCCGACGGTCCGCGCGGCCCGAACCTGCTCCCGGATTCCGTCGCCTCGCTCATGCACCCGCTGTTCCAGTTTGAGAACAGCGTGCGCAAGCGGCTCGGCATGGAGACCACGGCTTAGGGCGCTGCATTTCGCGCATCCCCAAAGCGTGCTGCAACATGAAAATTCTCAATTTCAAATAGCGGAATTGATTTGCAAGTTCTCATCGGTGCAATACTCTCATTTTCGAGAGCGACGCATTTCCAACCCAACCGAACAACAACATGGCCAAGATTCTAATCGTGGATGACGAGGCGAACATCGTCGAACTCGTCGTAACCGCCTGCAAGGAAATGGGGCACGAGACGTTCCCCTTCGTGAACAGCCAGAAGGCGCTCGAACAACTCGAGAACATCTCTCCCGCTCTGGTCATCAGCGACATCAAGATGGGCAAGGTTGACGGCTTCGAGGTGCTGCGGCAGGTGCGTGCGGCACTGGAAAGCTGCGAGGTAATCCTGATGACCGGCCAAGGGAACGAGGAGATCGCGGAGAAAGCCATCGCCGAAGGCGCACGCTATTACATTCGCAAGCCGTTCAAAATTTCCGAAATGCAGGCGCGGGTGAAGCACGTGATTGAATTTTCCGACACGGCAAAAGAGCGCGACACGCTGAAGAAAGTTGTGAAGCGCGCTGCGAACCCGGAGAACATCATCGGCACTTCGCCGAAGATGGATGAGGTGTATCACCTCATCCGCAAAATCGCGGATACGGACTCGACGATTCTCATCCAGGGCGAGAGCGGCACGGGCAAGGAACTCGTGGCGCGCGCACTCCATTTCAACAGCAGCCGGCAGCACCACCCCTTCGTCGCGATCAACTGCTCCGCGCTGCCGGAGAATCTTTTGGAAAGCGAACTGTTCGGGCACAAAAAAGGTAGCTTCACTGGCGCGGTCGCGGACAAGGCGGGACTGTTCGAGGAAGCGGAGCGCGGCACCATTTTCCTCGATGAGGTGAACTCGATGGCGCTGCCGCTTCAAACCAAGCTGCTGCGCGTGCTGCAGGAACGTCAGCTCCGCCGCGTGGGCGACACGAAGACGCTGCCAATCAACGTCCGCGTCCTCGGCGCAACGAATGAATCGCTTCTCGAAAAGGTGAAGGAAGGAAAATTCCGCGAGGATCTCTACTACCGGCTCGCCGTCATCCCCATTGAACTTCCGCCGTTGCGCGACCGGACCGAGGACATCCCGCTACTCGTTCAGCACTTCCTGAAAAAACCCGGCTCCGGGGCAAACACGCAACCGATGAAAATCGATCCAAAGGCAATCAAAGTGCTCCAAAGCTACGATTGGCCCGGCAATGTGCGCGAACTGGAGAACGCTATCGAGCGCGCTAGTGCATTGTGCGATGATAACTTGATTCGCGTGCAGGATCTCCCGCCGCAGCTTCTCGATGGCTCAAGTGGCACAAAGTCCACCGGCGGCGCGATGCCCGTGGGGAAAAAACTCGACGATTTCATCCGCGATCAGGAACGGCGCTTCATCGAGGAAACCATCAAGCACAGCGCCGGCAACCGCGAGAAGGCGGCGAAGGTGCTGGGAATCAGCATGGCGACTCTTTACCGGAAGATCGAGGCAAAAACCAGCAAGGCGACGGCGAAGTCCTGAATAGCGGCAACACCGGAGCGCAGGCGATTTTCTCCATGAGAAGCTTCCGATGAGTTTGCAAAAGCCGCTCACTTTTCGCCCGCTATTCATGGAGCGCGTGTGGGGCGGGCGCCGTCTCGCAGCCATGCCGGGCAAGAATGCGCCCGCCGGGGTGCCCATTGGTGAAAGTTGGGAAATCGTGGACCGCACGGACGCACAGAGTGTCATCGCACGCGGACCGCTTATCGGCACCACGCTGCACGAGTTGTGGACCGTGTTTCGCAAGGAAGTGTTCGGGGCGGGCGCACCCGATGCGTCGCGGTTTCCGCTGCTCGCCAAAATCCTCGATGCACAGGAGACACTCTCGGTGCAAGTGCATCCGCCGGCGAAATTGGCTGCGGAACTGAAAGGCGAACCCAAAACGGAAATGTGGTACTTGCTGGACGCCGCAAAGCGCGCGGAACTTTTTGCCGGCTTCCGCCACGGGACGACTCGGGCAGACTTCGAGCGCGCACTCACAAAGGGCAATGTCGCGGATCTGCTGCACCGCGTGCCAGTGCGCGCGGGCGATGCGATGTTCATCCCGAGCGGACGCTGCCATGCGATCGGCGCGGGCTGCCTCATCGTGGAAATCCAGCAGAACAGCGACACGACCTACCGCGTGTTCGACTGGAACCGCACCGGCCTCGACGGAAAGCCGCGCGCGCTGCATGTCGCGGAGTCGCTGGCCTCGATTGACTTTGCTGATCACGAGCCCGCTCTTGTGCGAGCGGGCGGCGAGACAATCGTCTCGTGCACGGAATTTCATGTCGAACGCTGGCATCTCCCCTCGCCGCGCGCGGACACCAGCACGGACGGCGTGATTTTCACCGTGATCGGCGGCGCGGTGGAATGCAGCGGCGAGCGATTCGATCGCGGGGAATTTTTCATTCTCCCTGCAAGGGCAACCGACCGCACGCTCGTCCCGACTGCACCCGGCACAGCCGTCCTCCGCACGATGATCCCACATCGCTGACGCGCTCATTGTGACGCAGATGGGAGTGTCCGCGTCACGAAAAACAGTTTGCACTTCGCCGCCATCGCACTCGACAAATACCGATGGTTGGCGGCAGCCTCCGCGCATGGAGCTTGAACAACTGAACACGCACCAGAAGGCGCTCAACATCAACCTCGACAAGCGCTGGTACGGCTCATTTGCCGAGATCGGCGCGGGACAGGAAGTGGTGCGCTGGTTCTTCCGCGTGGGCGGCGCGAGCGGCACTGTCGCGAAAAGCATGAGCGCTTACGACATGGCCGTGAGCGACGCGATCTACGGCCCCGCCGAGCGCTACGTTTCGCGCCCGCGCCTGCAGGCAATGCTCGACCACGAGTATGCGCTAAACCTCGAACGCCTCTCCGACATCCGCGGCGACAACACTTCCTTCTTCGCATTCGCAAACACCGTGGCCATCCGCAATTTCAAGGGCACCAATGAATGCCACGGCTGGCTCGGTGTGAAATTCCAGAGTCATCCGCATGATGAGGCCAGCCAGGTCATCATCCATGTACGGATGCTAGACAGCGACGCACAGGCGCAGCAGGAGGCGCTCGGCATCACCGGCGTGAACCTTTGCTACGGCTGCTTCTTCATTCACCATGAACCGGAGAAACTCGTTGAAAGCCTGCTCGACGGCCTCACCACCGGACGCATCGAGATCGACATGATCGAATTCTCGGGCATCGAATTCCGCACCGTGGATAACCGCCTCATGGCGCTGAAGCTCGTGCAACTCGGCCTCAGCGGCGCGGCGATGTTCGGCCCGAACCGCGATGTGCTCCAGCCCGCCGAGGTTTTTTACAAAAAGGCCGTCCTCGTCGAGCGCGGCAGCTTTCGACCCCTCACGCACGTGAACCTCGACATGATGCGCTGCGCCCATGAGAAATTTTCCGCCGAGCCCGGCGTGAAGGACAAGGAAGTCGTGCAGGTGATGGAACTCACGATGACGAACCTGCTCCAGACCGGCGCGATGGACCGGCGCGATTTTCTCGCGCGCGCCGATGTGCTCAGCGCCTGCGGCATGACGGTGCTCGTGAGCGACTACAGCGAGTTTTTCAAGCTCGGCGCGTACCTCAGCCGCATCACGAAGGAGCGCATCGGCCTTGTGCTCGGCGTGCCCACGCTGCTCGAACTGTTCAACGAAAAATACTACACTCAACTCCCCGGTGGCATCCTCGAGAGCTTCGGACGCCTCTTCAAAAACGATCTCAAGCTCTACATCTACCCTCTGCAGGATCCGACCACCGGCACCATCTCCACCGTCGAGACCGCGCAAGCCGCGCCAGGACTCCAGAAGCTCTACGGCTATCTCCACGACCGCGGCAGCTTCGTCGCGCTGGACAATTTCAAGGCCGAGTACCTCCCCATCTTCAGCCGCGACGTTCTCAGGCGCATCGCCGTGCACGATGAAAAGTGGGAAGCCATGGTGCCAGCCGAGGTCTGCGATCTCATCAAAAAGCGCGGCTTCTTCGGTTACGCCAAAGGCTCGCGCGGCTGACCTCCGATGGCATTCTTCGACTGCCATTTCTTCAGCGAAACCCTCGCGCTCTCCGTCTCCGCGCATGTCCTCCTCCCGCAGGTGCCCGCTGCGAAACGCACGCTGCACCCAACGCTTTTCCTGCTTCACGGCCTCAGCGATGATCACACGATGTGGGTGCGCCGTGCGAGCATCGAGCGTTACGCCGCGGAACAAAACCTCGCCGTCGTCATGCCCGCCGTCGGCCGCAGCTTCTATCAAGACATGGCCAGCGGCCAGCGCTACTGGACTTACCTGAGCGAAGAACTTCCCGCCATCATGCGCCAATTTTTTCCGCTCTCGGAAAAGCGAGCAGACAATTTCACCGCCGGCCTTTCGATGGGCGGCTACGGCGCGCTGCGCCTCGCGCTCGCGCATCCGGATAAATTCGCCGCAGCCGCGAGCTTCAGCGGCGCGCTCGACTTTGTCCGTCGCCTGCGCGACTCTGGCAAGGCCGCCTCCCGCATCAGCAAAACCGAATGGGACTCCATCGCCGGCCTCGGCAAAGACGCCGCTGGCACCACGAGTGATCTGCATTTTCTAGCGAAGCGCGTCGCATCCCGCACCGGCCCAAAGCCCGCGCTCTGGCTGAGCTGCGGTACGGAGGACGACATCATCGGCGACACCCGTGCCTTTCACCGGCACCTCGACGCGATCGGCTGCCGCCACCATTACGAGGAGGGCCCGGGCACGCATGACTGGGCGTATTGGGACAAACAAATCGAGCGCACCATCGCATGGCTCCCCTTGCGAAAATGACCCCCCGACGACGCGTCCGCAGGAACACGAAGCCGCTCGACGCGTTGAAAGCCGCGCTCACCATCCTCGGCCTCCTCCTGGGCAGCATCCTCATTCTTTGGATCGCCACCCGCTTGATGCATCCGCAGGAACCCCAACCGGACCTGACACCACAGCCCGGCAAATCCATGTGGGAAACCACCGCGCCTGCCCGTTGACTCACTCTTCGAGAGAATCGGAATCATTACTTTTTGCCGTGCCCATTCTCCCGATCTGACAAACTCTGGATCGAGTTGCAAAGCGGTGCCCGCAGTGCGACGTTCCTCCATGAAATTCCGGTGGCCGTTCGCAAGAACTGCTAAGCTGGGAACACGAGGTCCGGTGGTGGAGGGACTTCCCGGCGATGGGGGGAATTTGACCTGCGTAGCGATGAAGAAACCCGAGCTTGCTGTCCCGCAGAATGCAAAGGGATTGCACCCTCACCCGGTGCTATCACTCATCCCACCACGATCCCTCAGGCACCTGCTGAATGGTTCGGCTTTCATCGAAATGCCAAAAGGAGACGTGGTTTTCCGTCAGGGCGATCCTTGCCAAGCCATCTTTCTCATCGTCAGCGGGCGCTGCGAAAGCCGTGATGCGGGCGGCGCCGTGGATCGGGTTTTCGGGCCCGGCGACACCATCGGGGAGCGCGCTTTTCTCAACCGGGAACCGTACCGGTTCACCGTGGTCGTCGTCACGCATTGCGTGCTGCTCCGAATCGCCGCGAAGGAATTGCTTGCCTTGTTCGACAAGGATCCGAGTTTCGCCGGGCGCTTTTCGCAAGCCTTGGCGGGCCGCTTCCAAGCCACGGGTGAATCGCCGCTGCCGAAGCGCGTGCGACGCATCGTCTCCCTCCTGTCGCTCGCCGGGGGGATGAATGACCGCTTGGTGGTGGCACGGCTCGCGCAGGAACTCCACGGAATCACAGACCAGCGGGTACTGCTGGTGCATCTCGATCCCGCGCGCCATGCGGCGATTCTCGATGACTGGCCGAAGGTGGACACGCATCTCAGCGAGACCTTTGCCTATCAGGACCACATCACGGAAATGGGCCGGGACATTGACGAGTTGCGCATGAGCGTGGGCAGCGAGGCGCGTGTCGCCGCGTTTGTGCCGCCGCTGCTCAGCCACTGCGGGCGGCACTACGATTACGTCATCCTGCACACCGCGGCGGCGACTCCGGTGGCACCGGCGCTCGAATTTCTCATCCAGTCGGATCTCGCCTTTGTTCTCGTGCGGACGGATGCACGCGCCCTTGATGATTTTGCGGTCCTCATCCGGAAACTCTCGGAGCAGGCACGCGGTGCAAACGCGCATGTGAAACCGATTGTCGTCTTGGATGAAAATGGCTCCTGCGGGGAATTCCACGAAACCATCGCGAAGCTCAGCCAGCCCGTGCATTCGTTCGCACACGGTTTCCCGATGGATGGGGCGCACGGCGACTTCCGCTTCCGCCTCCATGTGCGACAACTCGCCCGTGAAATCGCGCGCTGCCGCATCGGTCTCGCACTTTCATCCGGTGGCGCGAAAGGGCTCGCGCACATCGGCGTGATCCAGGTGCTCGAGGAAAACGGAATCGAAGCGGACTGCGTGGCCGGCGCGAGCATGGGAGCCTACATCGGCGGACTGTGGGCGCACGGTGCCAACGGCACGACGCTCGAAACGATCGCACGTGAAAATGAAAGCCGTTGGGGACTCTGGGCGCTCGTGGATCCAGAACTTCCGCCACGGCGAGGATTTCTCAGAACAGGCCGTGTCATGAAACGGCTGCGCCGCTCGCTCGGCGATGCGCGCTTCTGCGATCTAGTCCGCCCGCTCCGCATCGTTGCGACCAATCTGGAGACGCTCGAGCGCGTCGTCTTTTCCAGCGGCGATGTCGGCGATGCGATCGAGGCGAGCATCGCCATTCCGGGAATCATCGTTCCGGTGACGATCAACGGCGAAACGCTCATCGATGGTGGCATCGCGGACCCGCTGCCCGTGGATGTGCTTCAGGAAATGGGCATCGAAAAAATCATCGCCGTGAACGTCATCCCGCCGCCCGAAATATTGCGCAAATGGCACAATCAAAAGTGCATGCCGAGGGATGCGTCAACGAACCGCCGCTCTCTCGGTTCGTTCCTGAACCGGCATCTAAACTACTTCGCCAAGGGCAACGTTCTCGACACGCTGCTCCAAGCCATCAGCGGAGCGCAGACGCGCGTGGCTGAAACCTCCTCGCTCGGCGCCAACATCCTCCTGCGCCCGCTTCACTGCGGTGCGCGCTGGCACGATTTCACCGACCCCGGAAAATACATCGCGCTCGGCCGTGAAGCTACCGAAGCGCAACTGCCCGCAATTCTTGCCCTCGCGAAAGGATCCTCCCATGAAAAAAACCCGTTTTCCACCAATGCCGTCACTACGTAACTGGCAGATAGCCCGCCTGCGCCGCTATTTGCGCGACACGGTGCTCCCGTTCTCCGCACATTATTCGGCGCTGTTTCGCCGCGAAAGCATTGACCCTGCGCGGATCGAAGCGCCCGACGATCTCCGCCGGATTCCCTTCACGACAAAAGCCGATTTCACCGCGACCGCAGGCGAGCCCGATCCAGTGCGCGCCTTCGTGCTACAACCCGACAAACGCGTGCTGTCCCGCCGCATCTCGACGATCGCGCGTGCGTTGCTGAACGGGCGGCAGGCGGTTGAGGAAAAATCCGAGCGCGAGTTCCGTCCGATATTTCTTACCAGCACCACGGGTCGCAGCGCAGAGCCGGTACCGTTTCTTTTCACCGAGCACGACGTCGCAAATCTCAAGCTTGCCGGCGCGCGCGTCATGGAAGTGTGCGATGCGGGACGCGACATGCGAATGCTGAACATGTTTCCCTTCGCGCCGCATCTCGCATTCTGGCTCACGCATTACGCGGGCACGGAATTCGGCGTCTTCGTCCTCTCGACCGGCGGCGGAAAGACGATGGGCACC
>Ga0209698_10006431_pt1 | contig 12489 bp, 9 predicted proteins | sample LitLauG_LLR_2012_FD_187203 | JGI IMG/M metagenome (GOLD analysis project Ga0209698, IMG submission 187203) | Freshwater sediment microbial communities from Pennsylvania, USA - Little Laurel Run_MetaG_LLR_2012 (SPAdes) (version 2) | ecosystem: Environmental > Aquatic > Freshwater > Creek >...
TTCCCGGCGGGAGTATTCATTCCATTCACAGATTTCATTCCTTCCGGAATCAATCGCCTCTGGAATGCCGTGGTGCCCTGGGTGGGAAGTCACATCCTTCACATCGGATACCCCATCTTGCTCGACGAAACTGGCAGCGGTGATAGGACCTGCGATTGGGTGCAGGCTTTCTGCATTCTCGTAATTGCCATTGTGTCCACGCTCGTCTGGTCCGTGCTCGACCGCAAACGCGAAAATTACGTCACGCTTCACAAATGGTTCCGCTTGATTGCGCGCCTCTCTCTCGCCACCACCATGTTTGTCTACGGCATCGACAAAATAGTGCCGCTCCAAATGCCGTACCCAGGCTTGGCCAGACTTCTCGAGCCCTTCGGAAATTTTTCCCCCATGGGAGTCTTGTGGTACTCCATCGGTGCCTCCCGGGGCTACGAAATTTTCGCAGGATGCGCCGAAATGATCGGTGGCATTTTCTTGATATTTCCGCGCACCACCACTTTCGGCGCGCTGGTCTCTCTATTCGACATGTTTGAGGTCTTCATGCTCAACATGTGGTACGACGTGCCCGTGAAACTTTTCGCCTTCATTTCCATTCTTCTCGCGCTTACATTGCTCGCACCCGAATCACCCAGGCTCGCAAATATTTTTTTCTTGAATCGCCCTGCGGGGCCTTCGACTCAGCCACAACTCTTCCGCCGCAGAATTGCCAACCGGATCGCGCTTGCCCTCCAAATTGCTATCGGGATCTATTTGGTCAGCACCAATTTCTACAACAGCGCGCAAGGCTGGAAGACTTTTGGGGGCGGCAGGCCGAAGTCGCCTCTCTACGGCATTTGGAACGTGGATGTAATGTCCATTGATGGCCAGGTGCATCCACCGCTTCTTACAGACGATTCGCGTTGGAGGCGCATGTTGTTTGATAGTCCAACCGGCGCAACCTTTCAGCGGATGGACGACACATTTCAAGGTTATGCGGCCGAAATCAAAATGGATGCAAAGTGGCTCGTGCTCAAAAAGTCCAATGATAAGAATTGGATGGCGAATTTTTCATTCCAGCGGCCCGCGCCCGAATCTCTTATCCTCGATGGCGATATGGACGGCCACAAGATCCACATGCAGCTCAAATTGTTTGACCGGGCAAAATTCCTGCTCGTCAACCGCGGATTCCATTGGATCAATGAGCGGCCATTCAACCGCTGACGGATCCCGCTGACCTGGAGATTATTTCGTGTTGGAAACCGAAACAAAACACGGCGCCGAAAAAGAAACAGGTCGCCTGGAAGCCTTTAGCGATGGAGTCTATTCCATCGCCATGACTCTTCTGGTCCTCGACCTGAAAGTCCCTCATGTGAACGGGCCCGGGATCCCCGGCGAACTCATTCGCGCCCTGGTGGCCCAGTGGCCCTCCTATCTCGCATTTGTCACCAGCTTCTTCACCATTCTGATCATGTGGGTCAATCATCATGCGATGTTCAAACTGATCGGAAAAGTGAGCCGTGGCCTCATGTTTTCAAATGGGTTCTTACTGATGATGACCACGGTCGTGCCCTTCACCACTGGACTCGTCGCGGAGTATCTCCAGAAGCCAGGAGGGCGGTTCGCTACAGCCATCTATTGCGCTTCTTTTGTTTTCATTTCGGTGGGCTATAACTTGACCTGGCACAGCGCCGCGCATAATCGCAGGCTGATCAGGAGCGACGTTCCGGACCGCGCGGTCCAAACAATTACCAGGAATTATCGTTTCGGAGTCCCGTCCTACCTGGTGGCCACAGCCTGCGCATTCATCAACCCCGCGCTGAGTATGGCCATTATCTCTGCTTTATGGATTTTCTGGTCGATTACACCTGGGAAGGAATGACTGCGCGCCCATCCCGGCCAACAGAGGCATGGGGAGCGGCCATGGGGTTCGTCAAGGCAGGTTCGCTTCGGTGCAGAAACCAGCGGTCCAGCACAATGTGGCGTGAAAACCATCCACTAGCCAGGAAAAATCGCGCGAACGATTGCCTCAATCGCGGCGAAAGGCGCCGGCCGACATTCATTGCCCAATCTTCGCCGGATTTTCCATATTGTGATTGCAGCAAGCCGCGGTATTTTTCCAGCTTTTCCGCGCTATAAACTCCGTCTGCGGCAACGATGGTCTGCGCCGCCAGCAGCCCGGATTCGACCGCGGTCCTGATTCCCTCCCCGCTTTGCGAATACGCCAGACCCGCCGCATCGCCAATGAGCATCACACCGTCGTCAACCAGTTTTCGTTTCGTCTCGCGGTAAATCAGATAGGCGTGCCCCAGCAATGGCGAGGACAAGTCGAAGGAAATCCTTCGTGATTTCTTTAAAAACGCCACAAACTTCGCGACATGCTCAGGCAATCCGTGCTGGTCTAATCTCCCCAATCCAATATTCAGGAAGTTTCCTTTTCGGAAGCACCAACCGTAACCCTTCATGTCCGCGCAAAAATAAAGCTCCGGAACTTCGCCGCGAATGGCGCAGCCGGCGATCTGCTGCGCGTTCATCTCAAATTCAGCTTCCTGAGCCGCAACCGCGACTTCCTTTCGGGCGCCTGCTCCTAGAGCATGAGCCACGGGGCAAAAATGTCCGCCCGCGCCAACCACCAGACGAGCCTCAATTTGGTCATTCACTACCCATCCGCGTGGCGATGGTTTGATCGTTTTCAACGGTGTGCCTTGAATCAGCCGCGCGCCGCTGCGCCTCAAAAGATAATCGTCGAACTCAATTCTGCGGATTCCGTAGCTGATTGGCCGCCCGTAATCCGTAAGGATTTCGGGCCCACCCATGGAACTGGTCCGAAATCCAGTGATGGGTTGGAACACGCGGCCCGGCCCATATTCCTCGGGAAATATTTGCAGCTCTTCGAGCACCGCGGGAGTTATCCATCCGCCGCAAACTTTATCGCGGGGGAATACGCGCTTATCCAGGATGACTGTGTTCAGTCCGGTATGGCGCAGACCCCACGCACAGGAAGACCCCGCCGGGCCCGCTCCCACGATCAAGACATCGCATGAATCCATTTGGATCCCTTTTTCGCGGGCAACTCGTCTTCATAAAGATGGGCGCGAGTCCACGGGATTTTCTGGCAATCCGTGCCCGCAAAAACAATCTGGAAGAGCTGCAAATTGCCCACTCGGAACGCGGCGATAGATCCGGCCAGATATAGGCGCCAGGCTCTCAAAAATTCCGGACCGAACATTTCCGTGACGCGGTCGCTCGCTTTCTCATACCGGGCCAGCCAGTGTTCCAGCGTTTTCGCATAGTGGAATTGCAAATTTTCCACATCCAGAACGGAAAAGTCTGATGGTTCCAGGATATCCGCCACTTCCCGCAACCCCGGAACATGCGCTCCCGGAAAAATACGCTTCCGAATCCAGGGACTGAACGGGCGTTGCTGTGTTCTCCCAATAAAGTGCAAAAGGCCCCGCCCGGCATTTCCAATCGAGCGGTGGATCACACGTCCAAGCTCTTTGTAATGTTTGGCGCCCACATGCTCGACCATCCCCACGGAAACGAAGGCGTCATACTCCCCGGAAATATTCCGGTAATCGTCCTCAATAAATTCCACTTTATGGCTCAGTCCTTCGAGCTTGGCGCGCTCGCGGCCATAAGCGATCTGTTCCTTCGAGATATTGAATGCCCGGACGGTCGCTCCGTAATATTTGGCCATGTGCAGCGCCAGCGCACCCCATCCGCAGCCCGCCTCTACAACCCGTTCGCCCGCCTCCAATTGAATTTTGCGGCAGACGTGGTCCATCTTGGCGATTTGCGCTTCTTCCAGCGGCGTGGATGGCGTGGGAAAATACGCGCAGGTGTATACCATTTGTCTGTCCAGCCACAATTTGTAAAAGTCATTCGACAAATCGTAATGGTGATGAATATTTCTTGCCGATCCCCGCAGCGTATTCTCTTGGATGAAATCCAACCAGCGTGACATCATCCTCGATGCCCAGCCGCTCCCCCGGGCCCTCTTCATGGAACGCAGGACGATTTCCAGGGTCCGCACCAGGTCTCCGTTTACCCGGATGCTCCCGTCGGCATACCCGTCCCCGAATCCGATCTCCGGATAGAAAACCAACTTTGCCAGCGTTCGATGGCCGGAAATAGAAACGGTGGCGACAGGTTTATCAATGTGCCGGGGGATGTCCCCCTCACTCCCGAGGACCAATCGAATCGGCGGCTTGCCAAGGGAGTCATAAATTTTCCCAAGAAACCATTTTTCGAGCGAAGAGACGGCGGAGTTATTCACGAAGGTGTCCTCCCTTCTCGAGCTATCTGGTCCTCCCGATTTATTCTCTGCCCCCCGGCGGTAGGAAACGCTTTTCCTATAACGAGAATATTTACTCATGACCTGCGACTCTCATGGCCACAGCCGCGCCTGAAGACAGGTCACTACTTCCTGGACTCTTAGATTCGCCGGTCAAGACTGCACTCCCCTAGCCGGGGACTGCACCAATCCCCTTGAGGGGTTGCATTTTCTTACCTCATTATACGCCGCAAGGCTACAAATTAGTTGTGACCCCGGTCACCCGCAACTTGACAGAGTGCTCGGGCGGCGGTATCCCTTCCTGCGCGACGATTCGCGGGTTTCATTAGCTGTTCTCTGAAACGGAGGACTCATGAGGCGTTTTTCCACTCTTTTCCTTTTGTTGCTGGCAGGGCCTATCTTCGCACAACAACTTGCCGAAACTTCGCCACCGGAAATTCCCTTTCGCTCAGTCCCGGATTTTCTGAAGCTTCCCACCGACCTTTATTTTGGGGAAGTCTCGGGCGTGGCGGTCAACTCCAAAGGGCATATCTTCGTTTTTTCCCGTGGCAACACTACTGGCCCGGCATACGGAGCAGCCGCAGCGCAACTCTATGAGTTTGGCGCCGATGGAAAATATATCCGTGAAATCGGCCACAACCTTTACGCCTGGTCTTACGCCCACGCAGTAAAGGTTGATCCTCAGGACAACATCTGGGTCACCGACAAGGGCTCTGACATGGTCGTTAAATTCAGCCCCGAGGGCCGCGTGCTGATGGTCTTTGGCCGGAAGCAGGAAGCCTCTGACGAAGGCACGGGGGCCCTGAAGCATGTTCGCCCGCCACTGCCTCCCGTGGACGGGATGTTTCGCCAGGTGACCGACGTTACTTGGGATCGCGCTGGGAATACATATGTCAGCGACGGCTACATCAATTCGCGCGTCGCCAAGTTCGATAAAAACGGTAACTGGATCAAGTCATTCGGCGAACCAGGCACCGAGCCCTGGCAATTGAACACGCCGCACAGCATTGCTTCCGATGCCGATGGAAACATCTATGTCGCCGACCGCGGCAACCGGCGCATCCAGGTTTTCGATAACGATGGCAAGTTCCTGCGGCTGTTCACGATTGATGTCCCCGTGGACCCCAACGCGCGCCCGGCCATTGGCAACAAACCCACCGCAACTTCGGGCACAATGTCTCCGGGCGCGCCGTGGGCCATTTGCATCACCCCCGCGCCGCATCAATTTCTTTATGCTTCAGACGCATTCCCCGGACGCATCTACAAGCTCAGCCTGGATGGAAAAGTTCTCGGAGTCTTCGGCGAATCCGGCAAACAGCTCAAGCAATTCGGATGGATCCACGAAATCGCGTGCCCATCTGAAAACGAACTTTATGTGGCAGAATTGCTAAACTGGCGAGTGCAGAAACTTATTCTTGAGCCGGTGCGTTAGATTGCAATGGAGGGAAGACTGAATGCCCGATATCTTTCACGATTTCTCCATAAAAGTTGCTCCGGCGCGTGTATTCGAGGCCGTCACTACGCCAAAAGGGCTGGACACTTGGTGGACGAAAACCTCATCAGGGCGACCTGCCCTGGGTGAAGGCTACACACTGAAGTTTGGCCCCAGCTACGATTGGCGGGCGAAGGTGACCAAGTGCGTTGAGGACTCGGAGTTTGAGTTCTGGATGTTTCATACCCATAAGGATTGGGAAGGTACTCGTGTGGGCTTCCGCCTTCGCGGCGACAAAACCACCAACGTCTCCTTCTATCATACGGGCTGGTCCATGCCCAACGACCACTGGCGCGTTTCTTGCTATTGCTGGGCCATGTATCTCAGGATCCTCCGTCGATTTCTGGAGTATGGCGAAATCGTCCCCTATGAAAAGCGGCTCGATGCCTGAGGTCCTTCCCAGGTGGACTGCGCCCAAACTTCGACTATTGAGTGAATTGCTCTTCGACCGGCAAGCTCCGGGCCAATTCCGCGAGCGCGCTCGCAAACTCGGATGGTCTGAGTGCCGGCAACCCCAGGCATTCTTTCCCTGCGTCAATCGCGGGTAGCCAGTAACAACTTTCCTCCACAGGCATACAAAGAAACATGGTAACCGGCAGTCCGGATAATCCGGTCGCCAACCCGTACCCGGATCCATCGGGCAGATTCACGTTGCAGAGAACAAGATTGGGACGCAATGTGTGAACCATTTCATGCGCCGCGCGAATGCTGTTTGCGAAGTGGCATCGAAACCCCCACTTGCGCATTCGCCCAGTCAGCGCCAGCGAATCGTGGAATTCTGGCCCCACTAACAAAACGTCGATTCCGGTAATCGTCATAAGACACGTCCACGGTGGTAGCAAACCCGCCACCGGCTTTCTCTATTGGTTATTGGTTTTCAGCGAAGTTACTGGACTCAGCGCCCCGCAGAATCTGCGAATAAACGAGGAAAGAAATGATCCCCTTATATTCCCGAATCAGGTTTTCCTTTAGCTGTTTGATCAAATCGTCTCTTGATATTCCCGCTTTCGGCTTGCGTGTTTCTTCAAATGTAGAATTCAACCAGCCCTCCTTTTACTCGCGGGGTAGTCTAATTTTGGGATGACTCTCGGCAGAATTGCTTGCTCAAACTCCGGCTTTAATAGCACGTTAGATAAGTATTTCTATATTAAACTTCCATAATGTAAGAATAAGAAGTCTTGTCGTTTGTGTCTGTCCAAAAGTGCACACTTTTGTCGAAATCCACAACAGAGTTCGGACCGCCCCTGGCTAGAGTTCCTCTCGAAAATGTGGGATAAATGCCGCTGATGAATTCATTGTGCTGAAGGCAGGTATTTTCGCCATGAAGAAAACGGTTCTGTGCCTCTCTCATGTGGTGGCGGCTTTTGCGCTATTGCTCGGCGTGCAAAGCCTGAGCGCCCAGGCAGCTCCAACTCCGCAAGCAGACCAGCCCGAACGCCACGAATTTGTCATCAAGGATTTCCGAACGGAGAGTGGCGCGACTCTGCCGGAAGCGCATATCGTTTACGGCACATATGGCCATCTGAACGCGGCGAAGGACAACGCCGTGCTCCTGCCCTCGCACTACATGGCCAATTTCCATGGGTACGAGTGGCTTATCGGCCCCGATCGCGCCCTCGATCCATCCAAACTTTTCCTGGTCGCCACCGAACTCTTCGGCAATGGCCGCTCCTCATCTCCCAGCAATACGCCTGAGCCATTCCACGGCCCCCGTTTTCCCATTATGACCATCCGCGACAATGTAGAGGCCGTTCATCGCCTTCTCACGGAAGACCTCCACGTCACCCACCTCCGCGCTCTCATCGGTTTTTCCATGGGCGGACAACAGGCCTTCCAGTGGGCGGTCAGCTACCCAACCTTCGCCGACCGTATCGTGGCCACCTCCAGCACCGCGAAAACGTATGGACACGGCATCGTCCGCCTGGAAAGTGAAATCGCCGCCATTGCTACAGACCCCGTTTTCAACAATGGCGATTACACCACTGAACCAATCAAGGGCATCAATACATTCGGATCAGTCTGGCTGGCCTGGCTCTACTCGCAAGAATGGTGGCGCAAGGAGCTGTGGAGACCTGCGGCACCTCCCGGCACTACGTTTGAACAATATCTTGAAAACCGCCGCACTCATTTCCTGAACACAGCGGACGCCAATGACTTAATCCTCCAAATGCACACCTGGGAGCGCCACGACGTGGGAACAACTCCAGGTTTCAACGGAGACGTCGAACGCGCCCTGCGCTCAATCAAAGTTCCCCTGCTCTACATGCCATCCGAAACCGATCTCTACTTCCCTGTCGGCGACGCTCGTTACGAAGCCGCCTTCATCCCCGGAATCACTCTTACGCCAATCCCTTCTCTCTGGGGACACACCGCCGGCGCGGCCAGCAATCCGGCCGATGCAAAGTTCCTGAACGAAACGATTTCACGCTTTCTTTCGGCGGGACACTAATCTCTGTTCACGCTTCTAAATGTCATTATTACCGATTGAGAATTGACCGGCATTTCAAAAGTAATTGACGAAAAGTTATGTGTGTGGTCTTATCCCTCGCATCGGCTCTTGTCCCCCTTCCGATTGAACGGATCTCGATCTAACAAGGATAAACTGAAATGGATAAGATGCCTCAGCGTGGCCACGTCGAAAATCGCGGCACAGATACTCAGACCTCCAATCCAAACGATCTGGCCCCCCATCCTGACTCTCCTCCTTCAGAAAGCCGCCGGAAGTTCCTTGGAAATGTAAGCGGCGCGGCCGTCGCCGCCTTGACCGCAGGCGCCATCGGCCTGGAACCCTTGCTCGGTGGAAAAGAGTCTGTCGCGCACGCCTCTGTAGTTCCGTACCGGCCCGACAGCCGCGAGGACAAGAGCTTCAATTACCGCGTGGAAACGGCCAAATCCGAAAAGACCGAAAACAAAGAGCAACCGGACAATGGCGATGCCAGGAGATTTACAGATTTCAGCGGCAACTACAGCAAAGCCTCCTTGCACGACGGCCTCGGCGTTCCTAACGCTGCATCCTGGCTCAGCCTGAAACATGCCCTCGAGACCGGCGAGTTTGAGGACTTTGAAAATATCATCGTGGGGACCCCCGGCGGTGGACCGAACTCAAGGCACAACGGACCTCAGGGCGCACTTGCGTTGGACTTGGAAGGCCTCGATTCACATGCCACTGTCATCCCGCCGGCTCCGAGCGTCGCCGGCAACCAAACCGCGGCCGAGGCCGTCGAGCATTATTGGGCCGCTCTGTTGCGCGACGTCCCATTCAGTGATTACCCGGCGAACTCCCTGGCTGCCCAGGCTGTCGCCGACATGAACAACCTTTCGTTCCTGAACAGCCCTCAAAATATTGAATTCCCTTTCCCGATTACCCCTCAAAATCTTTTCCGTGGCCAATTCGTTCCCGGCGACGGAAACGTCCAAGGCCCTTATGTTTCCCAATTCATGGTCCAGCCCACCTTTTACGGTGTGCAGCCCATGAGCCAGCAGCACCAAACGTACTTGCCCCCGGGGATTGGCGGGAACGACTACATGACTTCGGTCAATGAGTATCAACTCATTGAAAATGGTGGCGATTCGGGCCGCCTTTTGGCGTTCGACACCACCTTTCGGTTCCTGCGAAACGGCCGCGACCTCGCCGCCTACACCCACGTGGACGTTCTCTATCAGGCCTATTTCACTGCCTTTCTGGTCCTCGCTGGGCTAGGCGCACCTCTCAATCCCGGTAATCCCTATATTTCCTCGAAAACTGAGAAACCATTCGGCACTCTTGGCGGACCTGATGCTGCGGGGACGATCGCGGAAATGGCCACCCGCGCTCTCAAGGGCGCATGGTTTCACAAGTGGATCGTAAACCTGCGCATGCGGCCCGAGGAATACGGTGCCCTGGTCCATGCGCGCCTCACTCACTCGACACCATTTCCACAGGCGGCTGCGGCGCTGCATCCGGACGTCCTGAACTCAGCCGTTCTTCCACTCATCCACGCTGGCTCCGATCACACCTACTTGCTGCCGCAGGCCTTCCCGGAAGGTTCGCCGACACATCCATGCTATCCCACAGGCCACGGAACCGTCGGCGGCGCCTGCATCACTCTCCTCAAGTTCTTTTTCGATTGCGGCCAGAAGATCCGCCCACTACTCGCTAGAAATGGACGTGACGTTGTCGTGCCGAGTTCCGACGGCCTCTCGCTCACCACCTACTCTGGCGCGGACCGCGACAGCCTCGATATCAACGGGGAGCTGAACAAGTTGGCCTACAACATTTCCTTCGGACACGGCATTCACGCCGGCATCCACTTCCGCAGTTCATCTTACTGGTCGATTCTGCTCGGAGAGAATATTGCCCTGAGCATTCTGCGTGACCGCGCTAGGTCTTACAACGAGCCGTTTACCATCAGTCTCACGAAATTCGATGGCACAACCGCAACCATCTCCAATCACCAAAGCGCCGAAGAATCTTTAGCTTGACCCGCCATTAACGATAGTCATCCTGAGGGCATCCGGCCAGGATGCCCGAAGGATCTGTGCACCGATGCGGCCCGAAATTACTGCGGAATCTTCTGCGCCGCCCAGCAAGACTCCGTCCCCTTGCACGCCTTGTTCGCCGCCAGGGCATTGTGCAATTGACTTCGCTTCGCCGCGGGCAAATCTTTCGCCACGTTATTCAACTCTTCCGGGTCTCGCTTCAAATCGTAATACCCCACTTCCCCGCCCTCGTATTCCACATACATCGCGCCATTCATGCGCAGCGCTTCATAGGTTGGCGGGTTCCCGCCGTGTGGCACCGGCGCGTCCGGATCCGTCGCGTTCGGAATCGGGTGACGGTGCTCCACCAGCGCCGCGTCGCGCCAGTCCCCGCCACCACCGCCCCCAAACAGCGCCACCAGACTATGCCCATCCGGCTCGATGTGCGAAGAAGCCCCGCCCAATTCCGCAAACGTAGGCGCCAGGTCCACATTCTCCACAATCTCCTCCACTACCTTCCCTTTCGCTATTCCCGGCCCCACAATCACCAGCGGCACTTGTATATCGGTATCGAACGGCGTCTGTTTTCCTGGTCGCATGGAGTGTTCCCCCATGTGCAACCCGTTGTCCGAGCTAAACACGATGTAAGTATTGTCCTCGCCGCTTGCGGCAATCATGGCTCGCAACTCACCTATCATCTTGTCCACCGCCTGCACGGCTTGCGCGCGCATCCGGAAGTCGCGATCAATATTCTCCATGTCGCGGGGGCGCAAAGGAAAAATCGCTTTAAGCCACTCGGGAGCGTTTCCATTCGGCCTCGCGCCGTAAGCCTTTGTTCGCGGAGCCTTCAAATTGGGAAATTTGTCCGCATCACGAGGAGCCGGTATGTACGGCCCATGCGGCGCAAACGTCGCAATCTCAATGAAATATGGCTTGTCCCCCGATTTGCGTATGAAATCCTCTCCCAACCGCGCCACCACATCTGTAAGATAATCCCCGGCGCCGGACCCGTATTGCACCACGCGCCCATTCTGATTTAACCGGTAATTGAATTCCGGATACCCGTTCCCCGCCACGTCCCATTCATTCCATCCGGGCGCCGGCCGATCCCGAGCCGGAAGATATCCATTCAAATATTTCCCCAGCATCGCCGTTTTGTACCCGTTCCTCTGCAGCGCCACAGCAAACGTGTGCGCCTCATTTCCGTTTTGATTGAACAACTCATACCCGCCATCCGGCAGTTGATTCGTAAACACTCCGGTGTCATGCGGAAATTTCCCGGTGAAAATCGACGACCGCGAGGGGCAGCACAATGAATCCGTTACGAAATAATGTGAAAACGTAACGCCATCCCTTTCCATGGCCTGCACATTCGGCATGAACTGCACCAGATTCATGGCCAAATCGTCCGTAAGGATAAAAATAATATTGGGCTTCTTTTCGGGCTTTGCCTCCGTGCGCCGCCCCGCCGCATATCCTTCCGACGCCCATCGCGCCGCAAAAACTGAGCAAACAATTATGATTAGCAGGCCCATTGGCGCCACGGGCCGCCGCCTCGCCACTTTGCCCTTCATTCGCATTGAATTCATTTCTGTTCTCCCGCGCTACTCCACCTTCAACCGCGACTTCATCAGCACCACCACATACGGATTCCATGTTGAAAGCACATAGTAAATGCTCAGCTCGCCGCCCTGAACCTTCGTCCATCGCTCCACCACATATGGTGCATAATTCCCGCCGCGAACTGCCCCAGGATCCGCCTGTCCCCGCCCAATCACCGGTCCCGCAAGACCGTCGACTGGCCGCGCGTCAGGATCGTGAATAAACTTCCCAGTGGCCCCGTCACGGATCGCATTGAATATGACCTGCGGCTCGCTCCAGGGTCCCCACGGAGTTCGCGAATACGAAAACAGTATTCCCCGCGCCGCCGGCGGACGGCTATCGTAATTCATCAACCACAGCCCCAAATCTTTGCACCAGGTCACCGACAAATCGCCCATCGTCCCATTCTTGACGATCGGCGTGGCGTCGGATTCCTTTTCGCTCCACATCGGCGCGCCCGCCGCGTCCAACCCCGCCCAATATTTTGTTCCCTTCCCATTTTCAAAATTCGCAACGGGAACCACGGACAAAAACGCATCGCTGCTCCGGTAGGCGCCAGTCCCCCACATAAGAATGAACGGCCCGCCTGGCGGCACCCCCGCAATCGGTCCGGGCTCTACGTGCAGCGACATCTTCACGAAATGCCCCTCAGGCAATTGTGAAATGG
>Ga0209698_10006432_pt1 | contig 12488 bp, 9 predicted proteins | sample LitLauG_LLR_2012_FD_187203 | JGI IMG/M metagenome (GOLD analysis project Ga0209698, IMG submission 187203) | Freshwater sediment microbial communities from Pennsylvania, USA - Little Laurel Run_MetaG_LLR_2012 (SPAdes) (version 2) | ecosystem: Environmental > Aquatic > Freshwater > Creek >...
CACCATTTCATTGACGACGTTTTCCAGGAAATAGCGGTCGTGGCTCACGACGACGCACGCAAAAGATGCATTCCGAAGAACCGATTCGAGCCATTGAATCCCCGCAAGGTCCAGATGGTTGGTGGGCTCGTCGAGCAGCAGGATGTCGGGAGCCTGCACCAGTGCTTCGGCGACGGCGAGACGCTTGCGCCAGCCGCCGGAAAGCGTGGCCGCTTGCACTTCGAGATCGGCAAAGCCCGCGCGGCCGAGAGTTTCGGCAAAACGTGCGGCGCGCTCCGACCCAGGAACTGCCGAGCGTTCCAGAGCGCTTTCGATTACTGAGCGCACGGTTACACCCGGTGTGAACTCCGAAATCTGCGAGACGTAGCTCAGCCGTGTCCCCTTGCGAATGGCCACATCGCCGCTGTCCGGCTTGACGCGCCCGATGAGCATCTCCAGCAACGTCGACTTGCCTGAACCGTTTGGGCCGATCACGCCGATGCGATCCCGTTCGGAGACAGTGAACGAAATGTTCTGAAAGAGCGGGGCAACGCCGTATCTCTTCGATAGTCCTTGCGCACTGATAATCGGAGGCAATTTTCTCGTCGTCTCTCGTGGGGTGTGTTCTCTTTAAGGATACCAGTTGCGGCGGATGGACGCGCAATGTAGGGTTTAGCGCCATTGCAGCTCGCGAGGCTACAATACGATGATGGTACTCGGGCAAGTCGAATCCATGAACCAGAAAATCTCTGTCATTCACGGCGACATCACCAAGCAAATTACGGATGCGATCGTCAACGCGGCCAATAGCTCCCTCCTGGGTGGCGGCGGTGTCGACGGCGCAATTCACAGGGCCGCTGGCAGCGGCCTGCTCGAAGAATGCCGGCTTTTAGGCGGTTGCAAGACTGGCTTCGCAAAAATAACCAAAGGCTATCGTCTGCCGGCAAAGTATGTCATTCACACAGTTGGCCCAGTCTGGCGGGGCGGGACCAAGAATGAAGACGGGTTACTGGCGTCATGCTACCGAAATTCTCTTGAGCTGGCGATGGGATTGAAACTTAGGAGCATCGCCTTTCCCGCAATCAGCACTGGGATATACGGCTTTCCGAAAGGGAGAGCAGCAAAGATCGCAGTAAACGAAGTACAAGCCTACGCTGAGAGACTGGAAAAGGTTCTGTTCGTCTGCTTCGACGACGAGACAGCAGGGATCTACCGCAAGCTCTTGCTGCGTGAGAGCTGATCCTTGACCCACGCAGATTGTGCGCAAATATGATCCACAAGTTTGATGTCGTCATCCTCGGCGGCGGGGCGGCGGGACTCTTCTGCGCGATCGAAGCTGGCAAACTTGGTCGCCGCGTCGCCGTTCTGGAACATGCCGATCGCATCGGGAAGAAAATCCTGATTTCCGGAGGCGGCCGCTGCAATTTCACCAACATTCATTGCTCGCCGGAAAATTTTATTTCTGCGAACGAGCACTTTGCGAAATCCGCGCTGGCGCGGTACACGCCGGCGGACTTCATCTCGCTGGTCGAAAAGCACCACATTCCCTACCACGAAAAAACTCTCGGGCAATTTTTCTGCGACCGTTCCGCCCAGGACATCATCGACCTGCTGGAATCGGAGTGCCGTGAGGCAGGAGTGCAAATCTTTGTGAATAGCCGCATCCAGGAGGTGCGGCACGCTACAGAATTCGCCGTGCTTAATACATCCGGGGAGTTTCGGGCGACTGCCCTGGTGGTAGCGACTGGTGGACTATCCATCCCAAAAATGGGTGCGACCTCCTTTGGGTACGAGTTGGCGCGCCAATTCGGTTTAAAGATCGTGGAGACCAAGCCCGGGCTCGTGCCCTTTGTCCTTTCCGCTGAAGACCACAGCCGCTATTGCGACTTGGCAGGCGTTTCCGCGGAAGTGGTTGCGAATGCAGATCATCATGTGTTCCGCGAAAAAATGTTGATCACTCATCGCGGTTTGAGCGGGCCGGCGATTCTGCAAATCTCTTCGTATTGGGAAAAGGGCCAGCCGATCGAACTTGATCTGGCTCCGGAGCGCGAAATCGCGCCGGAGATTCGCGCCGCCAAGTTTCGCAACCTCACCGCGGCGCGGAATGCGTTCCAAGGAAGTCTGCCCAGACGATTTGCTGAACGGTGGCTGGAGAATAATCCCCCATCGGCGTGGAACGATGAAGCCCTTTCAAAATGGGAAAAGCAAATTCACGAATGGGTGATCGAGCCCGCTGGCACGGAAGGCTACGAAAAGGCGGAAGTGACTGTTGGGGGCGTGGATGCGGCGGAACTTTCGAGCAAAACGATGGAGTGTCTAAAGGTGAAGGGATTATTCTTCATCGGCGAAGTCGTCGACGTCACCGGTCAACTCGGCGGATTCAATTTCCAGTGGGCTTGGGCGTCCGGCGCGGCAGCAGGCCGGGCCCTCTGAATATGGTGAAGCTTATGTTCGCCATTTGCACATCGCTTCCCTGATTTCCTCATTTGCGGTCTGGTTAGTTTGCTGCGCACGGCCCGGCGGAGTACAGTTCACGAGGACTCCGAACATGTTACCGAACGCATTCATAGGGAAAGTGAAACGACCTTCGGAGAGCGAACTCGCCGCAGAGATGGGTTCCAGAAAAAACCTTTGGGACGAGTTGGCAGCAATCATGGAAGAAGAATTAGGCCTGGACACTCAAGAATGGAACTCCTATTCACCCAAGGCTGGCTGGTCCCTGCGATGGAAACGTAAGGAACGCAACATTGTCTATCTCTCTCCGCATCACGGATGCTTCACAGCGTCATTCGCCCTAGGCGAAAAAGCTCTTCAGGCGGCTCGCGCACAAGGGCTTCCCGCACCAGCTCTCAAGATCATTAAAGAGGCGAAGAAATACGCCGAAGGGACCGCCGTCCGAATCACAGTGAAAACGGCAAAGGACATTGAAATCGTCAAGAAATTGGCGATGGCAAAACTGGAGAATTAGGAAGGAACCGAGGCGCGGCGAGCACCAGCACGCGGCGGTGCCGCCGGGCTCTGCGCTGCTTTCGCATCTTCGGCGGCAACAAATTCTTCGTACGTACCTTTGAAGTCGTCGATCTTCCCATTGTGGAAATGCCAGATGCGCGTGGCCACTTCGTCGATGACGTCGTGGTCGTGCGTCACCAGCAGCACCGTCCCATCGTAGCGCTGCAAGGAAATGTTCAGAGCGTTGATGGATTCCAGGTCGAGGTGGTTGGTGGGCTCGTCCAACACCAGAAAATTGGGTTTCTGCAGCATCAGCCGGCAAAAAATCAGCCGCGCGGATTCGCCGCCGGAGAGCGCCCGCGTGGGCTTCAGCGCATCTTCGCCGCTGAACAGCATTTGCCCCATCAGGCCGCGCAATTCCTGCTGCGAGGCCGAAGGGTCGAACTGCCAGAGCCAATCAATCGCGGTCATGCCTTTGGTGATGGATTCGCCGTGGTCCTGTGCGAAGTAGCCCACAGTGACTTCATGCCCCCAGCGCACTTCACCGCCATCGATGGGAAACTGCAGGTCCTTATCCTCGATAAATCCAGGCGCATTGCGAACGAGTGACTTCAGCATGGTAGTCTTGCCGACGCCGTTGCGGCCCATCAACGCTATTTTTTCGCCACGCACCACGCTCGCTGAGAATTTCGGAATCACTTTCAAGTCGTCGTACGATTTCTCGACGCTGCGAATTTCCAGCGGGTGCTTCCCCGAATTCCGCTTCATATCAAACTTGATATATGGCCGCTGGATGTTGCTTCGTGCCAGTTCCGTGGTTTGCAAGCGCTCGACTTCTTTCTTGCGCGAAGTCGCCTGGGCGGAACGCGTGCCGGCCGAAAACCGCGCGATAAAATCCTGCAGCTGGGCGATCTTCTTCTCGCGATTGGCGTTGTCCGCTTCGATGCGCCCGCGAATCTGCGTCTTGGCCACCACCATGTCGTCGTACCCGCCGACGTACATGATGATGGTCTCGTAATCGATGTCCGCGGTGTAGGTGCAAACGCTGTTCAAAAAGTGGCGGTCGTGCGAGATGACGATCAGCACGCCTTCGTACTCGCTAAGATACCTCTGCAGCCAGTGCACGGAATCCAGGTCCAGGTTGTTGGTCGGCTCGTCGAGCAACAGCGCGGTGGGATTTCCAAACAGTGCCTGCGCCAGCAGCACGCGGACCTTTTGCCCACCCTGGAGCTCGCCCATTTTTCGTTCGTGCAGCGAGTCTTCGATGCCCAACCCGTCGAGCAGCACCGCGGCGTCCGCTTCCGCGGTATAGCCGCCTTCTTCACCGACGATGCCTTCGAGTTCTCCGAGGCGCATGCCATCGGCATCCGTCAATTGCTCGTGCGGCTTGGCGTACAGCGCGTCACGCTCTTCCAGAGCCTTCCAAAGCGCGCCGTTGCCCATGATGACGGTGTCGATGACGCGGTACTGGTCAAAAGCAAACTGGTCCTGCCGCAGAACGCCCATCTTTTTCGGGCGCGTGACCGAACCGCTGGTGGAGTCAAGCTCCCCCGTCAGGATCTTCATGAATGTGGATTTCCCGGCGCCATTGGGTCCGGTGACTGCATAGCGGCGGCCAGCCATGAACGTGCAGGTCACATTCTCAAACAGGACCCGCGGGCCGAACCGCATAGTGATGTTGTTGACGGAGAGCATAACCCTCTAATTGTAGCGCGAAATTATTATTCGCGCTTGCTCTCCAGCCTTACGGCAAAGCAAACGTAAATAGCGCCGAACCCGCCGCGACGGCCACATATTGTTTTCCGTCCAGCTCAAACGTCATCGGCGAGGAATAGACCGAGGCGCCGCACTGAAAGTGCCACAGTGCTTTGCCGGAAGTGGCGTCCAACGCGATAAAATTTCCCTCGGCGTCGCCCGTGAACACCAGGCCACCGGCGGTTGAAAGCACTCCGGACCACGTCGGCGAGGGGTGCTTCCACTCCCATCTTATTTTTCCTGTGCTGGGATCGATGGCGCGAAGCGCTCCCGTAAACGGCGCCGCATCGTCATTCGGAAAGTACGCGCTGCCATAATAGGCGTGCCCCGCTTCGTAGGCCTGCGGCGCGGTGCTGAATACATCGCATTGTTCCCGTGCCGTAACGTAAAAGAGCTGCGTTTGGGGATCGTACGTCGGCGACATCCAGTTCGTCGCGCCGGCAGCTCCGGGGCACACGCGATTTCCATCCAGCGTTGGTGAGGCATCTTTGCGCGCGATCGGGGTCCCGCTCGCATCCTTTGAATCGCTCCAGGTCACTTTCGCAAAGGGCGTCGCGTAAACCAGTTTTCCGCTGCTTCGGTCGATCACGTAGAAAAATCCATCCCGATTGGCTTGCATGATCAGATGCTTCTCGCCTTGATCGACCATGACGGGAACTTGCGTCGCGTCGTAATCATGCTCATCGTGCTTCGAGAACTGGTAAAACCATTTGAGTTTTCCGGTGTCGGGATCGAGCGCCAGCAAACTATTGCTATAGAGGTTGTCTCCCGCACGCCCTTCGCCACGATTCGACGGTGATGGATTGCCCGTAGTCCAAAAAGTAGTATTCGTCGCGGAATCATAAGTCCCGGTGATCCACGCCGGCGCTCCTCCAATCTTCCACGATTCGCCTTCCCAGGTATCATGCCCGGGTTCGCCAGGGGCCGGCACCGTGTAAAAGCGCCATTGGCGCTCGCCCGTCGCGGCATCGTAAGCGTCAATGAATCCGCGAATGCCATACTCCCCGCCGGACACTCCCATGATCACTAGATTTTTGATCACCAGCGGCGCGAGCGTGATGCTGTAGCCGCCGCGATAGTCCACCGTGGTAACGTCCCACACGACGTTTCCAGTTTTTGCATCGAGCGCAATCACGTGCGCATCCAGCGTGCCGAGAAAGACCTTGTCTCCCAAAATGGCCAGCCCCCGGTTCACGCGCCCGCAACAAGGCCGAATATCCGCTGGCAGTGCACGCTGGTATTGCCAGATCGGCCGGCCCGAACGCGCGTCCAGCGCGAAGGCGCGATTGTCCTGACCCGTGCCATACAAAATTCCGTCCACGGCCAGCAGAGTCGTCTCGAATTTTCCCCCAGCCATCGTCTGATAAGCCCACTTGGGAATCAGCTTCGAGGCATTGGAAATGTTGATTTGCTCCAGCGTGCTGAATCGCCGCCCCGCATAGTCGCCCGAGTACATCAGCCAGTTCTGCGGCTCTTTCCCGGAATCCAGCAGCCGCTGCGCTGTCACCTGCGCGCCGGCGGGTAAAACCGCGACGATCGAGACCAGCATTGCCATTGACACCGCAAAAAAAATGGCCTTGATCCACTTGCTTCTCATTGGCCACCTACCGTCAACAAGTACGCAATCAAGTCCTGCAGATCTTTATCACTCAACATTTTCTGGTCGTACGGCGGCATCAGCGATCCCCTGCTCTTCTCATACGACCGCAACTTGTCTTTTTGCAGCAAGTGCAACTGTTCCCGCGTATCCATCATTTGCAGCGTGAAATTGTCTTCATTCAGCACCACGCCCATCAACTTTGTTCCGTCCGCCGTAACCACCGTGACCGTTTCATACTCCTGCGAGAACTCCTTCATGGCCTCGGAAATCCCTTGTGCCAGCCGCCGGCTCGGACTGCGCACCGATTCCACCAGGTATTCCGTCGAGCGCGCCGATCCCGTCGTGCTGAGGTCCGGCCCAAGCCGCCCTCCCTTCCCTTGAATCATGTGGCAGGTCGAGCAAGCCGCGTTCCCGTAAAAGAGTTCCTTGCCGTGCGCCGCGTTTCCCATGATTTGCGTCGGAGCTTTCGCCTGCACGCTGCGAATGTAGGTAATCACCTGCCAGATCTCTTCTTCGGTCATGCCCACGCCCTGCTGCGTCGCCCCATTCGGCGGCATCGCCGTGCCGGGAACCCCTTCATTGATCGTGCGAAACAGGTCGGCATCCGCGTTGCCATGGCGCTTCTGCGCCCGCGTTAAATCCGGCCCGCGTCCTCCGCCCCGCGCCCCTAACCCGTGGCAAAACGCGCAGTTCGCACGGAATTGCGATTCGCCCAGCTTCGCCGCTTTCGCATCATTGGCAAACGGGTTCTTGTCCTGCGCGGACAGCTTCGCGGCACCCGCCATGCACAGTAGAATTACGATTCCGGCCAGCAAAGAACTTTCCCGAACGAATCGACCTCCAGTTCCGAATCGTCGTTCGGCTCTATTCCGGGCAAGCATAATAGCGGGCTCCTTTGACGCTCCAGCCAAAATCGCGCCCACTATACCACCGTGCCATCAGAGCTGGGGACGTAGAAACATCGTGGAGAATATTCAAAATTTGATACCAATTTAGTGGAAGGCGTCCCAACACCGCTGATTGGCTTTCCCACCTCCCATTCGATAAAATCTCCTCACTGCCTAAAAACTGCCGGCAAATGGCCGGGGCACACGAGGACTCACTATGAGTAAGACCACCGACTCCAACGAACGCATGAATCGCCCATTGGACGCTGTCGATCCACAAATCGCCGACCTTCTCCGCGACGAAGCCAAACGCCAAGCCACAGGGCTGGAACTCATCCCTTCCGAGAACCTCGTCTCTGAAGCAGTCCTCGAAGCCATGGGTTCGATCTTCACCAACAAATACGCCGAAGGCTATCCGGGAAAGCGCTACTACGGCGGCTGCGAATATGCCGACAAAGTCGAACAACTCGCAATCGATCGCGCCAAGGAACTTTTCGGCGCGGAGCACGCCAACGTGCAGGCGCATTCCGGCACTTCCGCCAACGTCGCCGTCTACATGTCAACTCTGCAGAAAGACGACGTGGTCTTGGGAATGAATCTTTCCCATGGCGGCCACCTCACGCACGGGCATCCCCTGAATTTCTCCGGGCGCATGTACAAATTCATAGCCTACGGCGTGAAAAAGGAAGACGAACGCATCGACTACGACGAAATTGAAAAGCTCGCCGCCGAACACAAACCAAAAATGATCGTCGCCGGCGCCAGCGCCTATTCGCGGATCATCAATTTCGAGCGCATCGGCAAAGCCGCAAAGTCCGTCGGCGCGCTGTTTTTCGTGGACATGGCGCATATCGCTGGACTCGTCGCCGCTGGCGTTCATCCCAGCCCCGTACCGCACGCCGATATCGTCTCCACCACAACGCATAAGACGCTGCGCGGCCCGCGCGGCGGGATGGTGCTGTGCAAAGCCGCGTTTGCAAAAGAATTGGACAAGCTGACTTTCCCCGGCACCCAAGGCGGCCCACTCGTGCACACGATCGCGGCAAAAGCCGTCTGCCTGAAGGAAGCCATGGAGCCGTCTTTCAAGGAATATCAGAAGCAAGTGGTAGCCAACACCAAAGCCATGGCCGCAGCCGTCGCCAAGCACGGATTCCGCATCGTCACCGGCGGCTCGGACAACCATCTCTTCCTCATCGAAGTTCACCCCCGCGGTATTACGGGAACCGACGCCGAAAAAGCCCTTGATCGCGCCGGGATCACCGTCAACAAAAATTCCATACCGTTCGATCCTCTCCCGCCCATGAAGGGTGGCGGAATCCGCCTCGGCAGTCCCTCGGTCACCACGCGCGGCATGCGCGAACCCGAGATGGAGCAAATCGGCAACTGGATCGCGGAAATACTCTCTTATATCGGCAACGCCGAAGTCGAACAGCGCGTGCGCAAACAAGTTGCCGATCTCGCAGCCAAATTCCCCATATACGAAGCTCGACTTCGCGGCGGCTCGGCCCGCATCGAACACGCCCACGTTTAAGGCGTGAGCGATTCCGGATAGCTCACGATGAATATCTTCAAAGCCACCGCCGACTTCGAGCAATGGCTCGCCAAGCGGCTCCCCATCGTCCGCCAGGACATTGCCTTGAAACACCTGCACATGGCGGAAGCCGTCTTCCCCTTTTTCCGCGCAACCTTCTACCGCTGGCTGCAATTTTGGCCCGAAGTATGCCCTGATCTGGCAAAGGCACCGACAGTCCTGGCCATCGGCGACCTGCACGTAGAAAACTTCGGTACCTGGCGCGATGAAGAAGGCCGCCTCATCTGGGGTGTCAATGACCTCGATGAAGCCTGGCCAGCCTCCTACGCCTTGGATCTCGTGCGGCTCACCACCAGCGCCTACCTGGCCATCTCGGGTGAGCACTTGTGCCTCACTCGCCGCGAAGCCGCCGAGGCCGTCGAAGAAGGCTATCGCGATGCTCTGGCCGCTGGCGGCAAAGCTTTCGTCCTGGCCGAAAATCATCAGTGGCTCCGGCTTCTTGCCACCAGCAAGTTGCGGGACCCGGTGCGCTTCTGGGCGAAGATGCAGCAATGCCCGCCACTTACCTCAAAGGCGCCTCCGGAGGCGCGCAAATTGATTGAAGAATCCTTTCCTCGGCCCCGCCGCGAATACCAGCTCAAACGCCGCATTGCCGGACTCGGCAGCCTGGGCCATCCCCGAATTCTCGCGCTTTCTTCGTGGGAGGGTGCGTTCATCGCACGTGAGGCCAAAGGCATTCGCACTTCCGCTTGGGCCTGGTGCCGCGGGGTCTCATCCGACGTGATTTACGGCGCGAAGCTCATCGAGCGCGCCATCCGCGTGCAAGATCCCTGCGTGCATTTTCGCGGGCACTGGTTGGTGCGGCGCCTGGCGCCCGATTGTTCGCGCATCGAACTCGCTTCCCTGCCCCGCGAAAGGGACGAAGCGCGCCTCCTCTATGACATGGGCTGGGAAACCGCCAACATGCATTTCGGCAGCCCCAAAGCTATCCCCAACGTGAAGCGCGACCTGGCAGCGCGCCGCGGCAAGTGGCTGCATAAAGCCTCCAAAGCCATGTTCAAAGCGACGCTCAAGGATTGGGAGCACTGGCGCACGGATTGGAAAAAAACTGCGAAATAGAATCGCTAGCGGCGAAACCCGACCTGTACCATTCCCTTCTATTCCACCGCCGGTTCCGCTGAACCAAGACTGTCCTCCCGGTCAGTAGATTCCCAATAAAACTGCGCGTAGCTTCAAAATTGACTGGGATGGGAAGCCTACTCGCAACCGTGCTCTTCGCCGTACCGCTCATCGCCTGGCTGAGCGGAATCATTCTTCTGACGGATTCACAGGGGAACTCGGCGCGATTCTCCAGCGCGCCGCGCGGTGGCCTCCCGCTCTCCCGGAATTCCTATTCTCCTGTAATCGCCCCGCGCCCGCGTTCCAATCGGGCCGCTCGGCGGTGGATGAGGTGAGCCGATGATGGATACTGAAGCCTTCCGTGAGTTCAAGACGGGACTAACCCTCCTCCGAGACAATTACGCCATCAAGGCCCTGCCGCATATGCGGCGCGCCGTGGACCTCGACAAAAACAACCCTTATTACATGTCCTATCTGGGTGTTGTGCTGGCGCGCTCGGAAGGCAAATGGGGCGAAGCGGAACGGCTGTGCGACTCCGCCGTTCGCATGAAGCGCAATCAGGCTCAGCTCTATTTAAATCTTGCCGAAGTCTACGCCACTGCTGGCCGCCGCGACGACGCCGTGGACGCTTTGCAAACCGGCCTGAAATTTGCCCGCCGCGATATCCGCCTCACCATTGCGATGAACAAATTGACCGCCCGCAAACCCCCGGTACTGAGCTTCCTCGGCCGCAGGCATCCGCTCAACCGCCAGCTGGGAATTCTGCGCCACCGTACCATGCGGCTGTTCAGCCAGTCCGCTTAACTTAAACGATCTCTCCACCCCCAAACACAAGAACGGGCGTCCCGAATCACCGGGGCGCCCGTTCTTGCTTTTGCTGGCCTTGGCGGAAGGCCTACCGCTTCATGAGGAGAGTCAGTTTGCCCCGTCTATTGAAGTGTTATTTGCTGGTCCGAAAAAACAAGAACCTGAATGTTCGTCAGGGTGTCCGGCCCTTCGGCGGTAGCCTTGGAAGTGACCAGCCATGAACCGTTGCTTTGCTTGGTCACCGTGTAATTGCTGTACGCTCCCCGATAAACCACGGTATTCGTCCCGCCCCCGCCGTCGATCACGTCGCTTGTATTGGAGAGAAACGGAGAAGTCACCCAAAACGAAGACGCCGGGAAGGTGACAGTTCCATTCCCAGAATAAGGTGTGAACACAGTCCCACTGCCGTTGGAATACGTGCCTGTCGAGAGATCGAGGAAAACGCCATCATACATGGCGTCATAAATCTCAAGTTCCGAGTAGTTATTCTGGTCCGTGAAGATTTGGCCGGTCACTGTGAGCACCACGGACGAGATCGGTGCATACGCGCTTGCATCGAGTGCAAAGGATTGCGCGCTATTTGGATACAGCGCAGTAATGGGCGTCGCTGGCAGCACCACTTTCCCATTAACCGTGATCGAGACGGAGGGAGTTGTTCCACTTCCCTGTATTACGGAAGCAAGATCAATTGAGAGTACGCCCTTTTGCGCAGCGTTTTTTGGATGGGCATAGATGGTGTCGTTCCCGGTTCCGCCGGTAATCGTATTTTGCCCGGGCCCACCGATAAAAAAGTCCCCTTGATTTCCGCCGATCAAGGTCGCGTTGGTTGCCTTTGCTCCGGACAGGAAATTCACAAGATTGGGGTAGCCCGTCACGGTTGAATTCGATGGCGTGGCCATGAACATGAACGGGCCCGTCGAGAAAATGGCTTCAGTCGACATAGGCGACTGAACCGATGGTATCCATCCAAGCGAGCTATAGAGATCGAAACTTAAGAAGGCTGCCGCGGGGTCAGACAATGGATTAGGGTAGTCATTGCCAAAAACGGGCAGCCCGGTGGCCGCATAGATTCGTGCATCTGTCGAGGTAATGAATTCTGCGTTGGCAATTCCGGCATAGGCCAATGCAAAGCCGTTCGTCGTGCTCTGCGGGTAGTAGGCAATCTCATTGAATATTCCATCTAAGTCTTTCAACATGCTTGCATCACCTGTTTTTAGGACGCCGGTATAGTTGCCAATCAAATAAAATGGCTTTGTCAGGTGCTTGTTGAGGATGTAATTCCGGATATCCGACACCAGGGTGTCCATCGCGCTGCCGGCGTTGGCGTATACGGGGTTCCCATCCGGATTCCCCGCCGACCACTCGAAAGCTCCAAGCAACACATCCAAAAACAACCCGTCGTATCCATCGGCTATCTGCTTGTCGATGTATTGAAAGACCAGCGGTTCCCAGGCGGGGTTCCAATATTGAACGGTATATAGTCCTGGATAGCCCGGATTTGGATTTCCAAACCAGGAAGGGAGCGGACCGCCGGAGAAAAGACTTGGGTAGTCAAACGCGGCCGCTTCGCATACATCCAAATCACCAAGTATTATTTTCGTACCTGATGGGTCAGCCAAGGCGCGGTTCAATGGGGGGGTAGTCGCAGTGACCCCGATGATTATTAGATCCGAGGAACTGCTAGCAATGGCCGCGTAAACTCCAGGAGTGGACACACCCGTAGCGTTAAGATACTCGTACGAACGCACTCGGCTCAGAGGCCCCGTCGGTGCAGGATAGGCGATTGTCAGCATCGAAGTGGCAGTGGCCGTCGTCCCCATGGAATTCTGGCACGTGAGGGTGTAGGGGATCGTGCCCGCGG
>Ga0209698_10006434_pt1 | contig 12488 bp, 18 predicted proteins | sample LitLauG_LLR_2012_FD_187203 | JGI IMG/M metagenome (GOLD analysis project Ga0209698, IMG submission 187203) | Freshwater sediment microbial communities from Pennsylvania, USA - Little Laurel Run_MetaG_LLR_2012 (SPAdes) (version 2) | ecosystem: Environmental > Aquatic > Freshwater > Creek >...
TGAACTGGTTCCGCACCGATGAGAACGGCAAGTTCCTATGGCCGGGGTACGGCGAGAACAGCCGCGTGCTGAAGTGGATCTTCGAGCGCTGTGACGGGAAGGTGCATGCGGTAGATACGCCGATCGGGCGCTTGCCCGAGCCTGCCGATCTTGATACCAAGGGCCTGGATCTTCCGGCGGAGAATATTGCCAAAGTGCTCAGCGTCGATGTGGACGGATGGCTGGGCGAGATCCCGCTGATCGAAAAACACCTGGCGCAGTTCGGCGAGCATCTGCCCGAGGGACTTCGGGTGGAAGTGGACGGCTTGAGTAAGCGACTGCACGCGGCGAAGAAGAAGTAAGGCTGCACTCCCGGATGTCAACCTAAGGGCCACGGTTCAGCAGGTCGCCGACGGCCGCCTCAACCTTCTCGAAAGGCTGGTCCGGGCCCGGCGCCGGCTGCAGTTGCCCGCGGCGATCAATCAGAAAAATCGCCGGGTAACGAACGATGTCACGATAGAACCGTGGGACCTCCCCGTTGAGCGTGAGCAGCGGGTAACTCACCGGAACCTGTTCCACAAATTTCCTCTGCAGATCGACAGGCTCATCCGACAGCCCGAATACGATGAATCCCTGATCCTTGCGCTCTTGGTATAAGCGGTCGAGCTTTGGCATTTCCTCGCGGCATGGGCCGCACCAGGTCGCCCACAAGTTGACGAGCACGACTTTGCCCTTCTGATCTGCGAGCCGCTCGGTCTTCCCGAGAATGTCCGGGGTATCGAAGAGGGGCGCGGCCACGTTCCTCATCGCCTGATTTCGGGATTGCTTCGAGCGGGTGATGCCGTCGCTCACCGGCTTCCAGGCGAGACCGAGCGAGAGAAAGGCGAGGGCGAGGCCGAATTTTCCGGACAACGTGAGCGCGTGCCGTTTTTGGTCCCTGATGGCGAGTGCGAAGGTGACGAGGAACGGCACTGCCAACGCGAGCGTCGACAAGGAGAGACGAAACAGCCAGTCTTTTTCGCGATCGGCACTGAACCGGGTCAGGGTGACGTAGACGACCCCATAGAAGAAAAGGGCTGCCAGCGGCGAAACGACACCGGAGAGGAGCACCCGGTACTGGGACAGCTTAGTCACTCAGTGGTGTCGATCTACGCTTTCTTGAGCATGCGGCTGATCCAGATGAGGAGCACCGCGCCCAAAATCGCAACCACGATGGACGAGATCGGCCCTCCAGACGGATAGATACCAAGCAAGTGGACAATGAAGCCACCTACGATTCCGCCCACGATGCCGAGCACAATATCCATGAGCGCGCCGTATCCGCCGCCACCCATGATCTTCCCTGCCGCCCAGCCCGCGATCAGACCTACGATAATCACCCATAGCAACCAGAGCATGTGCGACCTCCTGATTTCCGTTGCCGGAATATTTCCGGGAAGCACTGCGGCTGGAGAACGTCAGCGGCAGCTTCCCGGGACGTTGCGAAGGGTAGACTCGGCGATGCGGGGTGTCAAGCGGGGGCGAGGCGCCCGACACGGTCTTCGGTTGCGGCTAGTGTGATTAAATCAAGGCATGTTCGCGCGCAAAATCCGTGTGGAATACGAGCAGGGCGGCCAGCGCCTGGCGTGTCCGATGAAGTGGCTCGACAGCTTCAGCATGCGGAACTTCACGAATGCCAGCGTCTTCGACGACACGTTGCCGGTCGCGGATGGGTTGATCGAGATCGGAGCGAAGGTGCCGCTCGCCGAGCTGAAGGTTGCGATGGAAGATTGGTTCCGCAGGAAGAGTTACCTGCCGAAAGAGTCGACGCTGCTGGTTACAGAACTGTAGGAAAACCCCGGCAATCCCGCGACTTGGCGCCAAACCTGAATTGAGAGGGGCGAGATGAGCATGAATAAGTCCGTCGAGTGCATGAGGTGTCACGCCGTCATGGAACTCGGCTACGTGGCGGATGTGTCCCAGGGTGGATACCTGCAGCAACGGTGGGCCCCGGGAGAGCCCGAGCCGAGTTTCTGGACGGGACTCAAAGCGAAGAAGGATCAGAGCGTCCCGATCGTTACGCTCCGCTGCCCGGACTGTGGGTACTTGGAATCGTACACAAGTCGCAAATCGTTTCCGACCGATAGCGTCTGACACATGTGCTAGGCGATCAGGTTGGCAACTGGACAAGTACCTCGGTCACTTTTGAGCCCGGCCAAACACCACTAACATTCTGTGCGAACCCTGGGCTGTTAGGGATGCCGCCGAATGGGAGCAGAATCAGGCGGGGAGAAGCTCCGGATATCGGAGTGGCCTGCGAGAATCCTTCGCTCGACCGGAAACAGCCCACTTCACTTTTCCGATAACCTGCTCATTCCTTCAAGTTCTGTTACCCGTGTCTGAAGTCGAGTCAGTTGGTGTAGTGCCTCTCCTCTCGGCGTAGTTTTTTGATTTCTTCCGGGCTGCTCCTTGCTCGGGAACGTTCCGGCCGCCTACTTCTTCTGCAGCTTGCTTTCGGCTAGCTTCTCTGCTGTCTGCAGCGCATCCGTGGCCTTCACCTTTACATCCGGCTCCACGCCCGTCTCCGCCCAGTCGGTCTTTGAGAAAGGATTGATCGGCCTCGTTTCAGGAATGCCCATTCCGAAGTGATCATCAATGCGGTGAAAAACTCCCGAGTGTGCGGCGCCGCCTGTCGTCTCACCTACAAGCGTGGCGCGTTTCAGCATCTTCAGGTCGTAGCAGAACTGCTCCGCGCCGGAAAAAGTCCTGGCTGAGGTCAAGACATATACCGGCTTGTCCGCCAGTCTGTTTCCTGGAACAGGTGAGAGCGTCCAGGACTGCTGCGTCGTATTTTCCCTGGGGTTGTAACAGTATTCCGGGTGGTCGAAGAGGTAGGCGGCCATCAGCGCGACCCTGTCCGGCTCGCCCCCACGGTTGTCCCGCAGATCAAAAATGATCGCATCCACGTGGTTCAGGGAAGCCATTGCAGTCCTCGCCGTTGAGCTGCATGCGGAAGGATCGGGAAACGAATTCAGCTTCAGATACCCGATATTGCGCGGCAGGATGTCGACCTTTTCGAACGTGCAGTTTTCGTGCTCCATGGCCTCCCGATAGCGAGCAATATCTTCTGGTGTTGGTCCTGTCAGGCGCTGAGGCAGAGAGGCTTGGCTGTAGACCACCACCAAGTGCATGTCATGGCTCACGTCTCTCATCTGCCTGGTCAGCAGATTCGGCAAAGGCCGCATCGTCCGTCACCGTGTCGAACCCACCGTTGTTCTCGCGCGCCAGCAATGCATACGCCATCTTCTGAGCAATGTCCGGGTCAATATAGTGCTTCTTCAAATTTTCGATCACTGCACCAATCACGCGCTGTCTCCGTAGTCGGGAGGATGACTTGGGGCGCTGAGACTTGGCATTGGCCGTTACCGAGGGCACAGGGGCACGATTTTGGCCCGCGGTTGGGGCTTCACCTTTGGGCTGGACCGTCGGTTGGAAAAATGCGGGGCCCGACGGCGGACTGCCAAACTGAACCTCCGGAATGCACACCTGGAGAAGAACGTGGAACAAGCTGCACTTGACGGCGAAGGAGGTTACAACGAAGACGGCCAATGCGACGTCGCGCCTTAATTGGGGTGCGATGGCCATTGTCGCGCCGGCGATAGGAGGGCGCCGTCTTTCATGAGTCGGATTTCGTTATATCGAAATCCGAGTTATGATGTCAATAGAGTTTACAACCGCCAAACACAACAACATCCGGCAAAAAAAGCCCCGGTTTGCACCGGAGCCTTCTGCCTTGGATTCTGATCTTCTTACAGAGGCCGGACGTTCTCGGCCTGCAGACCCTTGGGACCTTTCGTCACCTGGAACTCCACGCTCTGACCTTCCTGCAGGCTGCGGAAACCGCCGGCCTGGATCGCGGAGAAGTGCACGAAAACGTCCTCGCCACTCTGGCGGCTGATAAACCCGTAACCCTTGGCATCATTGAACCACTTCACTGTTCCTTGTTCCATATATGTCTCGTTGAAATACCTTTCGGTGAATTACGCTGAAAGCGAGTCGGAGGGTACTGCAGGGCAGGTGCTAGCTGGAAAGCTATACTGCTCACAACCGATTCTGATCAAACGCGAATCACACGGTAGCAGAGGCCCAGTCTTTTCGCCAGCAAATTCCTCTTGCCGCACGCTTGTGAGGCCGGGAACGCCCCACTTCCCCCGTTACCGCGCGCCCCTTGGCACAACCGCGCCGGGGGCGCGCCGCCCGGGTGCCGCCCGGACTAACTCCCAGAGAATCCATGCACATGCGGTATAATGTGGACTGGCTTAACCACGAAGACACATCTCCGGTACTGACGTTGCGCCTTCGCGATTGAGAGTTGTCCTCGAAAGAAGGCGCGTCCTTTGCCAAAGTCCCGGTAATCAGGAAGCGCGCGGTGGTCCGCGGCGTAGCCATTGCCATGCCGTACATGCTCGGATCGATGCCCGCAGGAGGGTACTGTGTCTCGAATCAATGGTGACAAATCCAGATACCACCGGATGCGCAAGCAGAAGGTGCAGCGCCGCATGCGCAACGAGGTGATGTACGCGCGTATCGCGAGTGAGGCAGCAACCGCCGCACAGGGGCCCAAGGCCAGCCCGCCCGTTGCCGTGAGCAAGCGAATCGACGCGGCGCATGAGTAACGTACCCGCGGGTTTGCGAGTCAATGGACATGCCAAGAAACGGATCCTGCTGATCGACAGCTTCGCCACCAAGCGCGACTTGCGTGCCAAGGTCCTCCGGAAAATGGGGATCGAAGTGGACTGCGCGGCCGACATCAGCGAAGCACGTTCGCTCTGGCAGGCCGATTCCTACAACCTGGTGCTGCTGGACGTGAAACGTGATCCGCGCAACGTGGAGGAATTCTGCACGGAGATGCAAGGCGCCAAGCCTCCGCAGATGCTGGCCTTCCTGGTGGGCAAGCCGGAATACCTGGGCGCTTCCCCGTGCGCCGACACGGGCATTCCGCTGGTCGACGGCACGCGTAACGGCATGTGGAGCGAGATGGTGGCGTCGTTATTCACAAGTGCCTGCGAGTTCCTGCCCCGGCGCTACGGATTTCTCGAGGCCTCCTGGCGCATCGCCGCCACGCGCTCCCTGAAGGATCCGCGCGCAAAGCCGGCCGCGCTGGATGCAGTTCTTCCGGCTGGTAAACGAAAGCACTGGTCGTGGACGGACGCCGTGCAACGACACACGCCTCCCGCGACGCTTGAACCCGAACCGGCCCCCGATTCAGAACGATTCAGTACCGAGAACATCGCTACCGATAAGGAAACACTATGAAGAACCTGTTTGTCGGCAACATCCCGCATAGCACCACCGAAGTTGAACTGCGCGCTCTGTTCGAGCCACATGGCGCCGTGGAACGAGTGAGCGTCGTAACCGACCGTGAGACTGGGCGTTCGCGCGGCTTCGCGTTTGTCGAAATGACCGATGCCGGCGCCGCCGACAAGGCGGTCGCTGCTCTCGATGGCAGCGATCTGGGCGGCCGTCCCATGAAGGTCAACGAAGCCCGCCCGAAAGAGAAAAGCAGCGGCGGTGGATCCCGCGGCGGACGTTTTGGCGGCGGCGGTGGCGGCGGTCGTGACGATTACCGTGGCCACGCCCGGCAGCCGCGCGAACCGCGCTGGTAAGTTTCCGTTAGCACAGGATGGAAGATTAAAGAGGCACACATCGCGCGGACCATCCTCGGTCCCGTGAAGCAGTGTGCCCATGGAGGTGTCGATGTCAGGAAGAGGCCGTTCGAGTTTTACCAAGCGGCAGAAAGAGCGCTCGCGCCAGGATAAACAGCGCGAGAAGCTCGAGCGCAAGACCCAACGCAAAGCCGAAAAAGGCGCGGGAGATTCGAGCGATCTGGATTCGAACCTCGAACTGCTGGTCGACTCCTCGACCGACCCGTTCGCCCGAAACCTGGGAACCGACTTTCTTTCCGAGACCGAGCAGGAAGAGTAGTCCGAGCGACGTTCGCGCGCTAGTGAAAGCCATTTTTCAGATCTGATCCTACCCATGCCGCAAGACACGCGCGCGATGTGAAGGCGTGCGTGTGTCTTATAATCGGGCGCTTCCGGAGGTGACCGGTTCATGCGCTTGCGCGCGCGCTCGACTTTCGCAGTATCTTTTCTGTTCGCCCTCGCGGCATTTGCTCAATCGCCAGGGGGCCCACCCGTTCCTTCTGGACCCGCGTCTCAGACGGCGCTGCTGGAGCAGGGCAAGTTTCGCCTGCACAAATTCGAGCAGGCCATCGGAGAAGAGAGCTACCAGATCCAGCAGATCGGTGCGTCCCAGGTCCTCACTTCGGATTTCAAGTTCAAAGACCGCTTCACCGAAGTTCCCCTCACCACGCGGCTAGAATTCACCGCCGATCTCACTCCGCAGAAACTTGAGATCAAGGGAAAGACGGCACGACCGGTCGCCATCGACGACACGCTGACAGTGCTTGGCGAAAAAGTCCACATCCGGGAAGGCAAATCCGAGCGCGACGAGTCTCACCCAGAGCGCTACTTCCTGACGGCGGGTTATGCGCCCACCGCCGTGCAGATGATGTTGATGCGGTACTGGCTCTCGCATGGATCGCCCGCTGCGCTGAAGATTTTTCCCTCCGGCGAAGTTCGGATCCAGGACCGGGGCAACGATGAAGTTCAGATCGAGGGCCACCCTGTGCGCCTGGAGCGTTACAGTGTCTCCGGCTTGATCTGGGGACAAGAGACGCTTTGGCTCGATCCTGAAAAGAATCTCGCGGCCGTCGTCACGACGGACGCCGAGTTCGACCACTTCGAGGCGGTTCGCGAAGGCTTCGAGCCCGCGCTACCCACGCTGGTCGCACGAGCCGGCAGCGACGAGATGGCCGCGCTCGCCGAAATCTCGAAGCAATTCCAGGGTCGCAACGCCGGCAAGCTTGCGTTCAAGGGCGCCACCCTCATCGACGGGACCGGCCGCGCCCCCCTCCCCAACGCCGTGGTGGTTGTCGACGGTGACCGGATTATTGCCGCCGGTCCCGCGAAAAAGATCCGCATCCCCAAAGACGCGACTGTCGTGGACGCCAAAGGAAAAACCATCCTTCCCGGTCTCTGGGATATGCACGCGCACTTCGAACAGGTGGAGTGGGGGCCGATCTACCTGGCCGCGGGAGTTACCACTGTTCGCGACTGCGGCAACGAGTTGGAGTTCATCACGGCGGTGCGGGACGCGCTCCGTGACGGGCACGGTCTTGGCCCGCGGCTGCTGCTCGCGGGAGTCGTCGATGGCAGTGGACCCTCCGCTATTGGAGTGCAGCGGGTCGACAATCCGCAGCAGGCCGAGGAATGGGTCCGGCGCTACCACGATGCCGGGTTCCAGCAGATGAAAATCTACAGCTCGGTGACACGCGATAACGTCGCTGCGGTTGCTGCCGCGGCGCATCCCCTGGGGATGACGGTGACGGGGCACATTCCGGAGGGGATGACTGCGATCCAGGGCGTTGAGGCCGGCATGGACCAGATCAATCATCTTGGCTACATCGTGGCCATGATGCAGCCCGACGATAAGCCAGGCGAAAGACCAACCCGCCTGCAGCGCCTTCAGGCCACCGCTGCGCTCGATCTGAAGTCCGAAAGCAGCCGCAAAGCCGTAGCTTTCCTCCAGGCGCACGGTACTGTCGTCGACCCCACCCTCGCCTTGACCGAGCTGTACGGCGCCTCGCCCAGGCATCCCGTCGCTAGCTTTGAGCCCGGAGTCAAGAAAGTCGCATTGGAACTCGCCGCCGGGTTCGCCGACGACGCCAATGACCTGTCACCGGAACTTGCTGAGGCCAGCCGCAAGGCATTTGCGAAAGAACTGGAGATCGTCGGCGCCCTGCACCGCGCCGGCGTTCCCGTTGTGGCCGGCACCGATCAGGCCGTTCCCGGACACAGCCTGCATCGCGAAATCGAACTCTACGTCGAAGCCGGCATGACGCCGCTAGAGGCCATTCAGGCAGCCACGATCGTGCCCGCGCGAGTCATGGGGCTCGACAAGGAGTTAGGCACGATTGAAGTAGGCAAGAGAGCCGATCTGATTGTGCTGAGCGGGAACCCGCTCGACTCGATTCACAACATCCGCAAAGTCGAGAAAGTCGTGAGCCGGGGAACTCTCTATGATCCCGCCCCGCTCTGGGAAAGTGTCGGATTCAAACCCTGAACGAGAAACTCGGGAATTCAAGACCAGTAGGCAGGACCAGTAGCGACCCATGCAGACTCGCCAGCGAATTGCGGGTTACGACTGGCGACTGCCTTCGCGGTGTGCCAGGCTCGCCAGCACGGCCGCGCCGTAGACGATCAAGGTTTCGAGTCCGGAAACATCCCCGTGGAGGGCATGAATGGCGATCGCCAAAGCGAAGATCGTGAGCAGCCCATAGCCACCCACGGCGGCCGTGACCGGCAGAAGGAACAAGACTGCCGCGATCATCTCGGCGCCTGACAAGACAAGCCGAACATGTGCCAAGGCTGCGGGATGTCCGGGGGCATGGAGTTTTCCGAGCGTCCCGTGGAAGGTGAGCCAGGATTGCCACAGCACTACCAATCCCACCGACCACCGGAGGAAAGGAAGGGCGCGTCTCTTCAGGGTCGCGTTCATCTTGCCTTCTTCCCCGAGACTTTTCTCTTTGTCGAAGCGGACGGGCCGCGACGCGTTTCCTTAAGGCGGTGGCTGGCACTGGAATCGAGGTCGAGGCCGTAGAACTTTTTCAAGTCCTGGATGCGTTGGAGCGAGTCCTCGCGGAAGGGGCACCTTCCATCGAAAGCGTGCAACACGATGCCCTCCAGCAGGTCGCCGAGAGTGATGTCGTGGTACTCCGCAAAGGCCTTGAGCACTTTGAGGATCCGTTTCTCCATGCGCACGCCGGTTTGCACGCGTTCGATGGCGAACCGGCTGTCTTCCGTCGTAAGATTCATGGTACCAGTGTACCATGGTACATGGATTCGGTCGATGGAAATAGAGGCTTGTGGTTTCGCCGGACAGTCTGTCCGTGAGTCAGCGCGCAAAGCGAATCCCAGGCGCTGAAGCGCAACCTATTTTTCGGGGTTTAGGCGGCACGAGTGAACTCGTGCCCTTCCCGTTTCTGCAGGTCAACTGGTCAGGAGATCGCCGACGCTTTCCTCTGGGCGAGGATTTCTTCCGCGGACTGTAAAGCGATGCCCCGGCAGGACCCCGCTTCGCGAGTCAGGATGAGGGAGTCGCGCGTCCTACCAGGCGCCTGCCGGCGAATTCGTACTTTCCTTCCAGTACGATGTTGATGGCCTCGGAGTACGCGATGTGTTCCTGTTCGAGGATGCGGGTGGCGAGAGTGTGCTCGTCGTCGGTATCGAGCACGGGCACGGTTTTTTGGACCACGATAGCGCCGTGGTCGAGTTCCTCGTCTACGAAATGCACGGTGCAGCCGGAGACTTTGACGCCGTAGGCGAAAGCTTGTTCCTGGGCTTCGAGGCCCGGAAAGGCGGGGAGGAGCGAGGGATGGATGTTCAGGATGCGGCGCGGGAACTGCTGTACGAACCAGGGGGAGAGCAGGCGCATGTAGCCGGCGAGACAGATCAAGGCGACCCTATGCTCTTGGAGCGCGGTGACGACCGCGCGGTCGTGTTCCTCGCGCGACACGCCCTTCGACGGGATTACGAGACTGGTCAGGCCGAAACGCTTTGCGGTCGCGATGCCTCCGGCGTCGGGCTTGTTCGAAATGACGACCGCGATGCGTGCATCGCGAATTTCTCCCGTGGCGACGTTATTCGCGATGGCTTCAAAGTTTGAGCCGCGTCCCGAGAGCAGGATACCTAGATTCTTCATGTGTCAGTCGCCCGTCCCAAGTCCTCAGTCGTCAGCACTCATTATTCAACACGTAAGCGGAGAATTGTCGAGTTTCCATGACGGATGGTCGATTGAAGGCAGCGATTGCCGAATCGGGACTGGCGGCCGATTGGCCGCGCCATATCACCGACAAACTCAGCTGCTCGCATTACACTGCGGAAAACGTACTTGGAGGCCGCCATGAAGAGCCGACTCATCCCGTTCCTGAAGGTAGTCACTCCGGCGCTGGCGGTGTTCCTGGTGATTTACGCTCTCGTGCTGCGTCCGTGGCACCAGCGCTGGGGTGCGACGGATGCCGAAGTCCACGCTACGCTGCCCGGCGACGACCTCATCGCCGCCAAGAGCCAAATCACGCATGCCATCACGATCGATGCGCCGCCGGAGAAAGTATGGCCGTGGCTGATGCAGATCGGGCAGGACCGTAGCGGCTTTTACAGCTACACCCGGCTGGAGAACATGATTGGCTGTGAAATGCCGAAGGTCGAACGCCTCGTTCCAGACTGGAAGCCTCGAACCGTCGGAGAAACGGTATGGTTCGGCACTCCCAAGCACTTCCAGGGGCAAGCGTACATGGTGGCCGCAGTGGTCGAGCCGCAGAGGGCGTTCGTCATGGTCGGTCCGCCGGATTGGAAGAAGGTTCAGGCTGGCGGGCGCGGCGAAGGGGCGAGCTGGGGATTCGTGCTGGAGCCGGTGGATGCCAACCACTCCCGGCTGATCGCCCGGGCGCGTGGCGGCGCTCCGCCCACTCTGTGGGCGCGTGTCGTGGGCACCACCTTCTGGGATCCGGCCCACTTCGTCATGGAGCGCAGGATGCTGCGGACGATCAAGCGGCTGGCGGAACAGAGCAGTTAATCCTGGGAGCCACAGGCCGCGTCAAGCGATTACAAGATTGAACATTGGCGCGGTGGCAGCCTACGAGTACATCACTTTCCGCTCGCCCTTCACAATGCGTCCCACGTTGTAGTACTTCTCACCGACACGATCGAGAAGGGTCTGGGCCTTCTTGAATTTCTTGGTATTGATTACCAGTAACATGCCCAGACCCATGTTGAAAGTGCGCAGCATCTCGTCTTGTGGGACGTTGCCCAGTTCTTGCAGGTGCTCGAAGATGGGCAGCACAGGCCAGCTTCCCATCTCGATCACGGCGGCCATGCCGCGGGGCAGGACGCGGGGAAGATTTTCGGTGATGCCGCCGCCGGTAATGTGAGCCATGGCCGAGATGCAGTCGCCGTCGATGAGCTTCTTCAGCGACGGCCAGTAGCTCTTGTGCGAGCGCATCAGTTCGTTGCCCACTTTGTTCTTGATTTCGTTGACGTAGGTTTCCGGCGAATACTTGGCGACTTCAAAGAGCAGCTTGCGCGCCAGAGAGTACCCGTTAGTGTGCAGGCCGTTTGAAGGCAAGCCAAGAATGATGTCGCCGATCTCGACTTTCTTGCCGGTAATAATCCGCTCGCGCTCGACGACGCCCAGGATGAATCCCGCGAGATCGTATTCGCCCTCGGGGTAGAAGCCGGGCATTTCCGCAGTCTCGCCGCCGATGAGGGCGCAGCCGTTGTGCTTGCAGGCTTCGGCGAGGCCCTCGACGACCTTCTCCGCGACGTCAGGTTCGAGTTTGCCGGTGGCGAGGTAATCCATGAAGAAGAGCGGCGCAGCGCCTTGCACCATGATGTCGTTGACGCAGTGGTTGACCAGGTCGGCGCCCACGGTGTGGTGGACCTTCATGTCGAAGGCGACCTTGAGTTTCGTGCCGACTCCGTCGACGCTCGAAACCAGTACCGGGTCGACGTAGGTTTTGGCGATGGAAAACAGGCCCCCAAAGCCGCCGATCTCGCTCAGCACGCCCTTGGTGAAGGTCTTATGGGCCAGATAGCGGATGCGCTGCTTGGTGCGATTGGCGCGGTCGATATTGACGCCGGCATCGGCGTAGGTAATGGTGGCGGTCTTGGTGGGGTCCTGGGCCACGGGAATCTGTCCGTCGTATGAAGTCGCGTGAAAAGTGCGGGGAGTTGCCGACCTGATTGCCACCCGGAAGCAACTATGAAACGCGGGTCATTGTAGCACGCTGGAAGATTGACACTGCGAGGGGGCGAGAGGAAGGAAAGCCCGCAGATACACTACGACACCAAGTCGCGGGTGGGGGCCCGCGGCACGGAAGGAGTCTTGTTAGTGCGAGACGAAGTCGCTGACGAAGTAGGCCAGAACTCCGAAGAGCGCCAAACCGGAGATCCCGTAAGCGGTAAGGACCCAGAAGTTGCGTCCTTCAAGCGGATGGGACTTGGCGCCGTTGGACGGCGAAACAGCAGACGAAGTGCTTTCGGGGGCCCGAGAATCCATGCAACCCTCCCTTGAGTTAGCGGCGAGACGAGGCCGCGACTTGCGATTTCCCCACACCTGCCAGACGGGGGCAGGCTTTACTGAGGGCGAATTTTACTATGGTTTTGGCGGGAAAATTGTCAAATTTCTGTTAGCTGATTGGCGGGAAGTGGCAAAGCACTGCGCAAACTAGAGAAAAATGTGCTTCCCGCGCGCAAAAACAAAGCCCCGGCGCAACTGCCGAGGCTACTTGCAAGAGTGGTCAAGCGACTATTTCATCTTGTCGTCGCTCTTCATCTTGTCATCGCTTTTCTTGGCGTCCTTCTTGGCCTTCTTGGCCTTCTTTTCCTTCTTGTCGGTCTTCTTGGTGT
>Ga0209698_10006436_pt1 | contig 12487 bp, 19 predicted proteins | sample LitLauG_LLR_2012_FD_187203 | JGI IMG/M metagenome (GOLD analysis project Ga0209698, IMG submission 187203) | Freshwater sediment microbial communities from Pennsylvania, USA - Little Laurel Run_MetaG_LLR_2012 (SPAdes) (version 2) | ecosystem: Environmental > Aquatic > Freshwater > Creek >...
GTTTGTTAGAGGTCAAGGTCCGCTGATAATGGAAGGTGCCGTTACGGAGCCTACGCAATACGTCCTTGTGGTCAGATACCGAGAGGAGCGCATCAATCACCGGGTCTTTGAATTTAGCTTCCTCCCATCCCTCAATGACAACGTACAAACTCGCAGCCCAATAGGAGCAAACCGCAAGACGTTCCGGTATTTCCGGCCCCGCACCTTTTTCGGCCATATACCGATCCCAGTTGCGGTACATCAACTCGGCCCAATAGAGATAGCGTCCCCACGTAAAGAAAAGTTCACTATTGGTTGCGATGTTTCGTAGTTCTGGCATCTTTCACGCTCCGCTCTTTCTTTGCCGTAGACCACAATGCCACGCCAGCTTGGCCCGAAGGGTCATGTGACCTGCTAACCACCATCCCGCACCGAAGCCATGACACGGGAGTCTCGCCGCATATAATCGCCTCTGGGCGCAGCGGGGGCGACAATGACGATGCCGACGACCGACCATCATCAGGTTGGCACTCAAGATTTTCCCAATGCGCGCAGAGCTTGAATCCGGGGTTTGAGATTGCGATAGCCCAGCGGGGTCAGGTTGTAGATTTTGAACGGGCGTCTCTGTGCGAGCCAACCCTCAGAAATCATCTCGGCAAGGCACTCTCGCAACGGCTCAAATTCTTCGGGACTCGACGGCTCGTAGGTTCTACCGTGCGGATTCCCGGCTTCGAACTCGTCGGCAAGCCCCAGCAGTATCGCGTCCAAAACCTCATCCTTTGTTGTAGTGGGTCTCATTCGGAAACTCCTGTGGCGAATTATAACATTGCGAGAAGAAGAGCTACTGCAACTCGGGATTTTCCCTTCACCTGCCGTAGGGGTTCACCTTCCCATCAACCACGTTCGCCACGTAGCGCCCCTCGCTGAGGAACTGCATCACCTTGCTTCCTGAGCGTGCCATCTGCGCCCACCGGGATTTGGTCTGCGGGTTCTGTTCTAGTCCCCGAATCTCGTTCCCGCCGAACACGAAATCCACCTGTCGCAGTCCGCGTTTGGGGGTGCGCTGAACGGGGTAACGCTCAGACCCTAGCTCGACGGTCTTGCCGTTCTCCACGAGGGCTTGCCGCCAGACCTCGATGAGTGCCTGCTCGAACGAAAGTTTCATCGCACTGGAGAATCCTCAGTGACTTACACATTACGCTGAAAAACCGAGTCTAGCCCTTCGTCCGAACCACACCCAAGCCGATAGACTTGCGCTGACGTTCGGGAATCTTCAACCGCGCCTTCTCCGCCTGTTCCTTCGTCTTAAAAGGCTTCGACAACGGCGTGAATTCGCCGTTGATGTACTTGAACAGCAACCACCGCTCGATTGGTTTGGGCATTTCAAATTTATAGCATGGGAGTGGTCTGTCTTCTAGGAGACGGTCGCTAACGTGGCACCGCAATTCACGACCGCATCATCATTAGTGGTCTGTAGGCTTGCAGGTGAGTGTCCCGGTCGTATGACCAGCATTTCCGCCCTCGAATTGAACAGTCATCAAATTCCCTATTACCTTGCCCGCGAAATGCAGACTAAGTGCTTGCTCATCCCATGCGACTTCATCTCCAGTTTGAGTCCACTTTTCGTCCTCGTAGATGGGTTCATACTCCGATTCGGTCACGTTGAAGACTGTGAAACTTCCGTCGGCTTTGAAAGTATGTTTCCAATTCAGGGTATTTCCGTAGATTTCGCCCGTGCAAATCCACGCAGAATTGGCGATCTGCGTTTGCTTACTTGCCCCTTTCGTCTTAGAAGGCGAAGAAGCACCAGAAGTTACACCAACGCCTCTAGCACCAACCTCCGCTGCTTGCAAATCGCTGGGCTTCGCCTGCGCTACAGGATTGCCATTGGCGTCTTTCCAGCACGGGTCATCCTGTCCAGTAGGCACTGCACACACAACTTTTGCTCGGAGCGTTTTGGGGAAGGTATGCTCACCACAAGTACCCCAAATTCCGGTGCCACCCGAGTATATGCTTTCATAAGGAGCGTTGAGAATCATGCTCGGAGCCTCTGGTTTATTAACTCCGCTTGGGTCTCCGTATTCGACAACAAATACTATATCTACCGGCGTTTGGCTCGTCGTTCGAAATTGGTACCCCCACCACGAAGACCACTTACCGTCCACCTTTACATCGTAGTCACACCGTGCCCGGCCCAAAATTCGAGGATACTTAGAGTTAAACACTTTCCACTGTCCCCAGTCTTGATGCTGTTGAGGGTCTTGGGTAGCACTCATAGTCTCCTGAGCCGAGACGACATGTACCTGAGAAAACAAACCGATAACAAGGACCGATACAATTCTAAAAGCGACTCGTCCATGCTGGGTCATGGTCTTCTCCCGACCTGCGAATGGCGGACATGTTACCATATAGATTGTCAACCCCCCGCAGATAAGAGGTTGACTGCATCATCGAGTTGTCGCTATTGATGATGGCTGGCAAGGAGACCTTTTGGTCGGTGGCATCGCTCATCTTTAGCTAGCGCAGTGCCTCGTACCGCCTTCATCAAACAGCACTCTTTTGGCGCACCAAATCGGCAAAATCCGCCCTTTAGACTGAGGAAGTTACGGCGTTGCTAGCAGTAGGGATTTCTGAACAGCAGGGGCAAGGCGTTTTATCGCTAACCTCGGTAGCCGAAGCTGCCGGAATTGTGTTGCTGCTCCCCCGTGGTTTGTCATTCAGTCACATGAATATGAATTCTGCCCTGTGCTCCGCAACGGTTGGAGCATCCGGCGTCTACGCAATCCAAAGATAAGGTAACGTTGGCATCGTAGTCTCCCGCCCTAGCGAATTTCACCTTTAGCGTGCCAGCGATTGCCCAATAACTCCAAGGTTGAAAGTCATGAAGAGTGGTGGTGGACACAGTGCCCCAGTTGATTTTTCCATTGAAATTCTTAAAACCCTGCTTGCGGCACACCTGAGAGCCATCATATCTAAACAGAAATTCTTCATTGACGCGGACGTTGTACGGCCCGTCTGGAAATGCCACCGTGCTGTCTCTACTGCACCTACAACCGCTGCCTCGCTCGTCGAGATATTGATATTCGGAGCGAGGATTGAAATCTAACGGGGTGTCTGTGACGGTTACTGGCGAACCCACTTCAGTTTGAGGACGCTGATTTTCGTGCTGCGCTGCAATTTCTGCTTGAATCGATCTTTCTGTGGAGGGTAACGTGATCCCGTGCGGAGGTTTGTAAACTCCTTCGATCTTGATATTGCGGACCTCGACTTCTTTTGTGTAAGTCCGACTTGTGTTCTCAACCTGAAGTAGAACCACTCTGTTTTGAAGTTCAGTCTCCGGGTCAATGTCTAAACTAAAGTGCCCATTGCCATCGCTGATTGTTCGGCACTTGCCACCCCTGACGCCGATGGTGTAACCGACAGCAGGGCTATTGTCACTGAAGAAGAGGCCGGTATCTAAGATCGTCGAGGAATGTCTGTTCACGAGAAATCCGAGAATAACAACCAAGCCTACTATGACAGCGAGAGCAGCATATTTTCCGCCTCCGCCGAAGAGGATGATCACAATCAGGGCAGTGATCAGCAGTAGCGCGAATCCGGGGACATAAATAGTTGGCTGGCCGAGTGAAAAGCCGAGCCAAATTAACGCGACCAGCCCGACATAGACTATCAGCCCGATCATTCGAGGTTTGTTCGACCCCTTCAAATCCTTGGCCAATGTAAGAGCTGACTTCAGGAAATCGAGGAACTTCGAAAGCTCCGTGCTCAAGGCGAGCCTCCATGTCCTATCCGGTGAGTGAGGGAGTATATTTTCATCGTCTGTACGAGTCAAGCAACAGACACGTTAAAACGAGGGAGGAGAGGTCGGCGGAACGTATCCACAGTTTCCAAGCTCGGCACGGATACGCTACTGAGCCGTGCGACGCGCCCTTGAGTGGGAAATCGAACATGAGGGCAAGCTGTCCGAAACTGTCGCTGACAACTGCTAAAGCTCAACCGCAGTTAGGCTGCCTCTGGTTCTGTTCGGACGTGAACCTCGTTGCGGGTCTCAAGGTACTGCGAGGCGAGCTTCTTGGCGTGAATGAACTTGCCTGCCAAAATCGCTTTCGCCATGCGGTCAGCGTGCTCCAGCAGCACTTCCTCGGGTGATTGTCCATCCCCATGCTCTTGCCTTGCGGATTCGGGCGGAGTTTCCTCAAGCAGTCCGATGGCTTCATCCGCCGTGTTGGAGCGATAGAACCACTGCCTCACGGTGTCGGCATTTAGTCCTATCTTTGCCAAGCTGTCATAGAAACCGGGCTTCTTGCGGTAGGTTCGCTTGCGCAGTTCCACCAGTGCTGGGAGCAGGCGTTCCCGCATCTCGCGATTCATTTGATTCCTGTGGTAGGTGATAGAACCAATGCACTCTTGGATTTCCCTGAGCAGTGCCTCGACGGAGAGCGATTTGTAGTAAGAGTCGTTGCGAACCTCGGAAACCGTGACAGTCACGGTTCGTCCAGCGTTAGGCTCATGCACCCAGATGCACTCGGTGCGGGACTTCCTGACATCACGTAGCTGCGCGGCTCTTAGTTGCACGTCTTTTTGGTGTGCTGGTTCGCCGAAAGCCGTGACGTAAAGCGGCTGGCGATATTCACACAGAACCCAGCGGAACGGTGCCGACTTGAGACGGTCTATCAGTTCTGTTGGACAAATGGACTCGGCATCATAGGGGCCAACATCGCAGCCGAGGTAGGGAGCATCCACAATCACTGTATCGTCCGGCCCCGGCTTTTCGGCTTGCAGGCAGTTCAGCCAGTCGAGATCGGTAACCTTGACACGTTTCTCCCGCAAGAACTGGCAAGCTAGACGGCACATCTCCATGTACGTGTCTGGTCTCCTGCGACCGCCGCCCGTGCCTTTCTTGCCGTTCGTCGAATACGTGCCGCCGTTGAAACAGACGTACGGCTCCATCAGCAAGCCGTAGGGGTCGCCATGCTTCGCCAGCCTCTCGCAGCGGTCGTACACGTGTTGGGGGCATTCGTGCGTACAGTCCTCCGCTACGAACTTGTCGCCGTAGTCACGCAAAGCCTGAAAAAACGGTGCGGTCAGGATGTCGTTGACCACCCAATCGCCGTATTCCAGTCCGTCGTGGATGGCTCGAAACGTGATGTTCCCTCGCCCCGCAAAGAGGTCAATGAACTTCCGTCCCCGTTTCGGGACAAACTTGAGGATTTCGGGGGCGAGCTTGGACTTGCCGCCATCCCAAGGGAATGTCGGGATTTTGATTTGCGAGGGCATGACAACGTTATGCCATGCAACCGGGGTAGGAAGGGGCAGGATGCCCAAACGGGCAAGTGGCAATTAGGAAGCGAAGCTCGACCTCGCCTGATGCCCCACAGGACAGACAGTTACCCGATCAAGCACTATCCTCGCTGTAAAACTGCTCAGCCGGGAGTGCCGGAGGCATGATGAAAAGCAAGGAAAGCCCTCATGCCCAAGAACAGAATAATCACGCACAAAATAAAGCGAGGCAGCTTAATCCACTACGCCTTGGACGGCATAAAGCGAGAATCGTTCGAGGTCATAAGGGCTGAACTCGCCAGTCTGCTCAAGCATCGTGCGGGTGTGTATGCTTTGTACCAGAAGGATAGGCTGGTCAGGGTAGGCTTGGGCACGAGCATCTTCTGGCGTCTGGCCGGGCATGCCAAAAACAAGAAGCTGGTTTGGAACACGGCTAGTTTGTTCATCATCGGAGAGAAAAATCTCAGGTATCTCAGAGACCTTGAAACAGCGATAGTTCGCATCGCCAAGCCAAGGTATAACGACCAAAAGGGCCGCGTCCGCGATGAGCATTTCTTGGAACGACTCCTAAGGAAGAGTGTCAGACTTAAGAGGAAAAAGCTCCATGCACGCCGGAAAAAGAGAGACAAGGAACTACGGGAGCTTGAGAGCAGGATCGAGAAGATAGAGAAGGTCGTCGCAAAGTAAGGCAAATTTCCGAGAAAGGAAAAACTATGCTCGCTATTCTTGGTGTCGTTTGCCCGAATCCAGCTTGTCCACATTCGCTAGACCCCATTCCGCTCCTGCCTCCCATGCAATCGAATAAATTGCCAAGTCCACCGTATTTACCCAAGGGCATTGGCTCTGTAAGGATTGCATGTCTTCAATGCGGCGGAATGTTCTATTACAGCGAAGAAAACATCCGCCCTCATCTTGTTCCACAGCCGAACCTAGATCAAAACCAAGATATAGTTTGGTACGCCGTAGAAGCCGAATGCGGCGAAGAACACCCAGAATCTCTCGTGCGCTTTCATGTAGCAGTAAACGGAACCAGCGGATTCGATGACTTAGTGAAAGCGATGAAAAACGGGAAGCTGCATGGTATGTGCCATTTAGGACATCCATTAAGCAGGGACGGATGGAACTTTCAGCGAGAAGAGAGTCCCTTGGCCCGATGAGCTTCTCAGGGTTCTTCGAAGGAGTTGGATTGATTACGGTTTTCATATAACTCTGCGACTAAAAAAGGTGTTTCTGTCTCGTCTCGGACGCCCATGAAGTCCTCGGGAAGCACACGGCTCGTAATTCCTCTCCACTGAATGGTGCAGCAAGAGTTCGAAAGTCGTATCCCTGCGCCCTCAGATCGCTCAGTACATGACGAGGCACAGATTCGTTCCAGAGTACGATCTGCGTTCCCGGCGAGACCTCTAACAAACCGATTCCGGCTCGCGCTCGATCCATACCGGGCGTCAGTCCGAGGAGCGCGACATCGGGCTTAAACGTAGCCGCTCGTTGAATCGCACCTTCGGCCGTTGGTTCAATCAGAAGTTCGCACTCCCATTGGCTCATCAACGTTTGGATGTAACGGCACAACGACGGCTCATCCTCCGCGACTAAAATTTTTGGTTTTTTCGGCATAAGGTTCGCTACGAGACTCATCCTTCTGGTTCAGCGGTCGTAAACGGAAACCGGGCTCAATGAAAGTCGCTGCGCTGTCTCAGGATGAGCTTTGATTAAGCGCCAAAAGTTGCGTCTGGCTTTCCCCGCCGTATAGCGGGGATCAAGACCCGGATATTTTGCGATCCGGCACCAGCGCCGCATTGCTCGCTCAATCAATCGTTCTCTAATTTCTGGCCTTGCGTGCATTTAAACCTCCAAAAGCACCGTTTCAATTAAGATGGGAAACAGTGATTCTTCCAATGTTGTTGGGTTTTCGGGATCCGGAGACCCACAACCGTATTGAAACTTGCGCCTCTACAGAGAAGATTTCAAAGTTCGGGAAACGTACTTCATCGTCTTTTGAACATTCCTCAACCGAGGCCCTGAGCCCCTCGACCAGCGAAGCTGAGCAGAATCGCTATGGCCCGAGCTTGGGTGAATTGAACACGGGTGCATTCGCAATTCTTTTCGCGCCCCGCGAACCGCTTCGAGTAGTCAGTTTCCTTTATACCCAGTGCGCCGGTTAAAATTTTAGTCAAATTTCCAACAACCGTTCAGTGACTACTCTCATGACTACTGGTGACTACTCGCAAGTTGTATATCCATATAAATATAAGGGTTTATTTTTGTTGCACTACGGATATGGGAAACTGACTACTGGGCGCGATTTCAAGGGCACCTTTTCGATCAAAATCCAAAACCGTGCCTTGGCTGTAGTAGTCAAAAGTAGTCATCCGGGTTTCGACCCGATTTTGCCAGTTAGAGCGCCTTGCACAGCCGGACGAACGGAGTGGAATCGCCCTTCTTTGGTTTCCCGTCGTCGTCGGTCGTTAACTCGGACATTTTCTTGATGATGCCCTCTTCCTCCATCTGGCGGCGGACACGAGTCACGAGCCCCGCGTATTTCCGATAGTAGGACTTGCGTTTCATTACGTCGGTGAAGTTCAGGAACTTAGGCCACGCTTCCTCCGCGTGCCCGATCTTGTCCGCTCCCTTGGGCCACGTGCCAGATGCCTGCTGCTTCTGGTGCTGTTCGAACAGCGCCGCGTAGCAAGCCTCGAACGCCTCGGCCTCCTTGGTCTCCGCGAGCCCCGGCTTGAACACGGCGCGGAGCCGAAGCTGCCACTCTGCAAAGCGGAACGCTGCGGCCATCCCCATGGCTGTGATTTCTTTGTCGCCATTCGTGGCGGCGGTCACCAAGGCAACCCTAAGCGCCTGCTCGCCCATGCGCCGTCGATTGGGATCGTCCCCCTCCCACATGTCCTTGGCGTCCCAGCACCAAGCAGGCACCCTCACGGACATGGGGCCGTCGAACACATGGGCATGTCCTATGAACGGGCGGTATTTCACTGGCTGGGTGTCGTAGGCATAAAGGAAGCGGCTATACATCCCGTATGTCGTGCTCGACCCGAATGCCCGGCTGAAGTCGGCGGGGTCTTCCACTGGGATGTTGCCAAGTATGCTCAGCCTGCCGCTGCAAGCGTCCACGCCTTTCTTGTCCGCCGCCCCAGCCCTGTCTCTCGACCAGAGCTTGCAGATCATGGGGGCGAGCGTGGCATTCGGCACCGCGCACTTGCCCAATACGGCGCGGAATTCGTCCTCTATCAGGAGAATCCGCTGCTCGTCCTGCCCGATGAGCTTGGCAAGACCCCGGTCGCTCGACGGCGTGACATCGACTTTCGTGAGGGCAGGAAGGAAGATGCTGCCTTCGACCGCCTCGATGACCGCTGTTTTCGCCATCGCCACCGGGGCGATCATCGCCACGTAGAGGTTGGGGCGCACGTGGCCGTCTCGGTCGCAGATTTCCAAGGCGCTTGCGACCGCCAAGCATCCTGCGTATGACCAACCTAGCGGCATTTTCGTCCCCACGGCGACCTCGCCGAGCTTCCCGTAAAGCGCCCGGAGATCGAAAGCCAACCCGACTCCGGGCTCCGTTCCGACAATCGAGTTAAGATCGTTCGGCACTGGCAGGGAAGATGGGTTCACTTGCTCTGCCTGCTCTGCCCATGCGGCATCCATCGGATCGACAAACGGCTCCTGCTTTGCGGAAGCAATCTCTTGAGCGGGAATTTCTGGCGGTTGCAATTCGGCGTCGATCTCGAAAGCCGCGAGCGTTCGCTCTATCGGCTCCTCCCGCCAAATGACGCCGTCATACGCCTCGTGGGACTCGTTCAGGCGCTTAATCACTTGCCCGACGCTCATCCCATTGCCTTCGCAGCCCCCGGCGAAACAATGGAAGCCCAAAGATTCGCCATTCCAGAAAAACCCCGTGCGGATGGATTGTTCGTGCTTGCGTCCCGCGACGGGACATACGTCCGTGACATACCACTCCCCCGATTGGTGCCCCGAGAGTCCGTAATGATCGACGAACCTGTCGAAATCGAAATTCTCATCCATTGGCACGCCGTCGCGGGATTTTTTCTCGGGCGTCGAGTGCGCGTCGATCCAGTGGTAGAGCCACTCGGGAAATTCTGCGAGTGCGCTGTTGTCCTTGATTTCGTAAATCTTCCCGTCGCCGAGCGACGATCCCGGCCCCACGACATATCTATCGACCGATTGGAGATCGAACATACTGGGCGACTTGCGGTTTCCGAGCTTGCGACTCCATTCGTTCTGGCGGAAATAGATGTGGGCCGCCCCCTTGCCGCCGCTCTTCACGACCAATGTTGGCGGGAACTTGTGCCCGGTCTCCTGCTCTATTCGCTTCTTCAAGCCTTTCACATCGCAATCCAGAACCACGATGCCCTCGGGCTTTCCCACGCAGCCGACGTTATAGTTTGGATTTTCCGTGTTCCACCGAAGGATTTGGTCGCGGTTAGTTGTGGCTTTTTTCTGCCATTCGGTAAGCAGGCAGCGTTTGTCGTTCGACTGGACGGGAATGACGGGGATGCCGCGCTCCACAAGCGGCAATGCGATGTCCTTGAATATCATTGGGCCGTCTTCCATCCGGCCTTCGGACCGCGCTTTCTTTTGATCTTCCACACGATGCAGAACGCTGCGATTTCGCTCATGGTGTAGCCGGAGGCGCGAGATACGTCCTTCAAATACATCCCGTCGCACAGCATCGCCTTCACTGCTTCAAGGGACAGCTTTGGTTTTGTCTTCATAAAGCCTCTTCAATAAATACTTTTGATATTCGGAAAAAGTGTTAACTGATTTTCCGCAATACGGCCTTCCTTATGTAGAGAGGCCCGTCATGGACTGGATATTTTGCGAGATTTGCCAAAACGAGGTGCGGGATTGTGCTCACTTGCAGATGGAACGCCGCGAGCTACGGGAACGCTCCCAGCCCCGAATCAGGGCAAAGCTGGTGAAACCCTACAAACCCCGCCCCAATCCCGTGCGGGAATACATCGACGCCCTGAACGAGGCGTACCGCCGTCCCGGCTCCTTGGCCGAGTTTCTGCGGCGTGACGACGGCTGGGTGGATTGTTCATGCGGCATCCAACATGAGCCCCCGGTCTGCTGTGAACCCGGTGAGTCTTTGGACGAACTGTAATGAGGCACTCTCATGATCGGCGACCGTCAACTGCGGCATTTGGCGAAGCCTCGGGGGTCGGCCCCCCCAAATACGTAATTCGAGGTCAAATCGTCGCAAGTTAAGCAAAAAATGAACCCAGTGCTCTAGTACTTTTCGGTTCTTTCCCCTTGAGGTGGCCTCCACCCTGCCTGAGAGACTGGTCGTGTAGTTAAACGACAAAAGGAGACGTTTATGGAAGGCAAAATCGGGATCAACGTGGCGGGATTTCTCGCCGGGCTGGAACAGGGCGACGAGGCTGCAATCGTAGTCGCCACCACATTATTCATAGTCGATAACCCGCTGGCGACCATTGAGGACATCAAGGAGGAACTGCGCAGTATGTTGGCGGGCCGGGGAAACGGTGATTGAATGAAACCCGTAACCCATGCCGCGAATCCCAACCACCCCACAAAGACTTTGTGTGGACTTCCCAAAAAGACGACGTACGTCGAAACCGATTGGGATGCAGACGCCATCGTCAATCATCGGAAAGGTCGTAAACGGGACCATGAATATTTGGTCACATGCAAGAACTGCCGCCGAATTAATCACGCGCATTTCGGGGAGACAGTCGTGAGCGGCACTCGGACAGCAAGGATCGTTCCCGATGAGTTCCCCGCAAAGAAGGCGGTGCGATAATGGCAAAAATTTCGCAAGTCAGTCCCTACGAACGCCGCACGGGCAGTGTGAGGGGCTCTCTGCGCCGGGTTGGACGCCCGATTGAGTGGGATGCGGTCATGCTCGGCGATGGCATGGATTGCACGCCGGAGGGTAGCCTCGTTGTTTGGGTCACCGAACACGACAAGGACGGCGAAAACCTGTCCGATGAGGGAGTGATTGGGCTCGTCCATACGAAGCGCATTTCGCCTGCGTCGGCTATCAGGCAGTACATGTGCTACTGGCGCAAGAATTCTCGCTGGACTCATAAGCACCACCCCGACTGGGAAGAAAAAGACGACATCGACTACGAGGAGACGGTCTCGTTGCTTGTCACTTTCCAGCGCGTCAAGGATGGGGACTTCGAGGATGTGCCCGGCGAAAATTACGACGTGGGTATCGAATGGAAGACGGACGACAAGGGTATGAAGATGCCGTATGCCGCGGCGACTAGGAAGCAGGAGACAAAACCGTGAGCAATATGAAACCAATACCGATCCTGAGTCAAGGCGAGGAATGCGGGGACGTTTCCGCCACTATCGGGGCAAGTTGAGCCAGAGATTCTCGTATGTTTGCGAAGCTTGCGCATCTGCGAAAAAGATCGACCGCAGGCTGTTGGTTAAATTGCCCGAACAGCGGGAAGGAGTTTTGACATGACCCAGCGAACGAACACCCGGCGACGTTCTAAAACGGGTTGACCCGGAAGAGATTGAGCAGTAGCAAGTTTGTAAGTCGGCTGCGGAGAGCCGCTGCGAGCCCATCGCCAAGCGATGTCAGCCATGCGGAGCGGAACCCCACGAATCGTGGGGCATGTACGAGCAGCCCAAACTAAAGATTCCTGCGCTCACCGGGGGTCTCCACGAGGAGACCCATGCGCAAGTGTTACTGGCTGACGCCAGAAGGGATGCACCGTGAACTCAACAATGAGTTCCATTTTGATTTTGACCCCTGCCCGTATCCTCGTCCCGATGCCGGGGCGGAGCTTCGTTCGGGCGGCAGGGTTCGTTGGCTGGAAGTAGACACCAAAGAACCGAGCCCGAGTCCCAGCCCGATTGTGATTGCGGTCCTGAGGGGCAAGTAAATGTTGGCCGTACCCGGTCGGCATACGCCCTTGCCTTCATGTATTTCACCCAGTAGACTCCCCGGACGCACAGGAACGGTTAATTCAACAGCGCCACGGAGAAAGTCCATGTCGCGTCGAATTATCGTTTCAGCAGGAAACACGGTGCCTGAAATCAGGCAACGTGGATATGCGTATCAGAAAGGACGGAAAAAGACAGACCAGTGGATTCCCGAGAGAAGGGGCTACGGCTTCTACAGAGTTGACGTGCCCGGTCAAACCAAGCAAAAAGAAGTCCGTGTTCCGCTTGGATTTCGCCGGGATAGAAAGAGCGCCGAGCTTGAACTCCACCGACT
>Ga0209698_10006437_pt1 | contig 12486 bp, 11 predicted proteins | sample LitLauG_LLR_2012_FD_187203 | JGI IMG/M metagenome (GOLD analysis project Ga0209698, IMG submission 187203) | Freshwater sediment microbial communities from Pennsylvania, USA - Little Laurel Run_MetaG_LLR_2012 (SPAdes) (version 2) | ecosystem: Environmental > Aquatic > Freshwater > Creek >...
GGCAAGTCAATGAAGAGTAAGGACAGGGGACAGGGCAGTCTCGGTCGCCAGATTGTCGAATGGAGATGACCGGGGGGAGGCTCGTCCGACAAGTGAAACCCTTCTCGTAAGTGCAAGAAAAGAAGAGGCCCGGAAGCTCGTCCCGGGCCTCTTCAAAATCGTCGATCGGCTGTCGAACTTCGCCGACCGTTACTGGTTGAGCACGTGGGCGGAGTTATGCTCGGCGATCACCTGCTTGGCATGGTCTTCGAGGGCCCGGGCCTGGGGCAGCAGGTCGAGAGCCTTGATGATCTGGGGGTCGTTCTCGGCGCGGATTTTCAGGCCTTCGTCCTGGCCAAACTGGTCCACGAAGATCTCGCTCTTGATGCTGTAGCGGAGCCAGTCGTTATTCTCCACCAGGTCCTGTTCCGTGTAGGGAATCTTCTCCTCGTCCAGAAACTTGTGGAACTCCTGCATGATGTTGTCGTCGGCCGTGAAGTTCTTGGTGACGTTGTTCTTCACGACGTACCGCTTCGCGAAATTGAAAAACGCGTAGTGCTGCAGCAGCGTGTCCTGAAAGTGATTGCTCTTAACCGGAGGCACGTTCACATCCGGCGTGATGCCGCCGCCGCCATAGACCGTGCGCCCGCCGTCAGTCAACTTCACTTCGTGGTTGGCGTTGTTCGAGTCACTATCGCGGTTGTAGTAGTAGTCGTAGAGCGATACGTTTGAATAATCACGCTGGATCAGCCGCCCGCTCGGCGTGTAGTAGCGCGCCGTCGTGAGAGCTAGGCCGGTGTTCTCCGCCAGCGGATAGACGGTTTGTACCAATCCCTTGCCGAATGTGGTTTCGCCCACGATCAATCCGCGATCGTGATCCTGGATGGCCCCGGCCACGATCTCCGCCGCCGACGCAGTGCCCTTGTTCACCAGCACCACCATCGGATATTCCTTGCCGCCGTTGCCGTGACTTGCCGTATAGCGCTTCTCCGGCGACGAGCGGCCGTGGTGCGAAACGATCAGCTGACCCTTCTTCAGGAACTTGTCGGCCACGCCTACGCCTTCGCTCAGCAACCCGCCCGGGTTCTGGCGCAGGTCGAGAACCAGCCCCTTCAGATCGCCGAACTTGTCGAGCGCGTCGGCCACTTCATGCTCGGTGGTTTCCTGGAAACCGGTGATGTGAAGATAGCCCACGCCCGGCTTGATGAGGAACGCCAGGTCCACGCTGTTGCGCGGAATCTCGTCCCGCACCAGGCTGAACTCCATCGGCTTGTCGACGGCTTCGCGCAGAATCGTGATGTGAACCGTCGTGCCCTTGGGCCCCTTCAGCAGGTCGGCGACATCGGACGTGCTCATGTTGTCGGTGGACTTGCCGTCGACCGCGATGATCACGTCGCCCGGGTGAATGCCCGCCTTGTAGGCCGGTGTTCCCACGAACGGGAAGATGACGATGACTTTGTTATTGCGCGGGCCGACGGTCATGCCCACGCCGTAGTACTTTCCGCGCTGTTCTTCGCGCAGCAGAGAATACGACTTGGGATCGAAGAAATTCGAGTGCGGGTCCAGCGCGTGCAGCATGCCGGGAATCGCGCCGTTGTAGATCGCTTTGTCGGCGTTGACCGGTTCGGCGTAGTTGTCCTCGACGACCTGGTAGACCTGGGTGAACTGCTTCAGGCTGTCCTTGACATCGGAGTCGTCGCCGCGCGGCGTGTAAGGGCTCCTCTGGGCGAAGAGCATCCCGAGACAGCCGCAGGTTACCAGGATTACGACGACGAAGAAGAGAGAGCGACGAGAACTACCAGCCATCTTCGAGTTCCTTAGAATTTGAGGCACACGAGGCCCCGAATACCGCACAATTTTCGCAGTATAGCATGCGTAACCGTGTCGTTATGAGACGGATTCTGGCTTGGGAGGTTACCAAAGCGGCTATCCGACCCTACCCATGTCAGATGCGCATCCCGAGGCGGCGATGCGTGGAAAAGTCGGCTTCCTCAAAGGGGACGAGGGCTTCGATTCGCTGGCGATTTGTTGGGAACTGACCGCAGTGAAACTCACGTTACAAATATATGCAGTTAAGGGAGTTAGGTGTGCTTAGGACTAGACGCGCGCGATGGAGGCCTCGCTGTCGGGATAGGGGTTCGGGATGTCTCGTCTGTTCGGTTGAAACGGCCACATGCCCCGGGGCAGGTGCCGCGGGACAACTCGCGGGTGCCCTGTGGGTATTCGACAAGGCGCCGCTTAGGCTCACGTCCATCGTGGCAGACAGGAGTTCTGCCCGGATTTACGGCACCGTGACGGTAACACTCGCCGTGGTACGGCCGTACTGGTTGGTCGCGTACAGGGTGTAGGTCGTGGTAGCCGAGGGTTTCACGGTTACACCCGTTCCGCGTGCCGCGCCCACAGCTGGCGAGGCGACCAGATACGAGGCATTGCCGACGTTCCAGGCCAGACTCACGCTGCCGCCGGAGGACACATTGGCTGGCGTTGCCGTGAAGCTCGAGATCGTGGGCGCCGCTCCGGACGGGACATTCGAGGCGGTGTAAATCGGATTCATCTGCACGACTTCAAAAGCGGTCGCCGGAACGTTCTTCAAACTGTCCAAGTCGCTGCCCCAGCGGCTGTCGGAGGCGCCGGTGACGTAGAGCGCGCTGCCGTTGTCGGCGAGGATCAGGCCATACTTCTTCATCGCGGTAAGAATGGCCTGCATTTGCGTGGAAAAACCCGAGACGTCGTAGCTGGATTTCAGGCGCAGGCGCATTCCCATGGGAGGGGCATTGACGTCGCTGGTGTTCGCGGCCCAATGGGACGCCGGAGGAATGAAAGCCGCGCGCGTGTGCGGCAAGGTGAAGCGGAAGGCGTGCTGAATGTTGCCGGCGGCCGCCTCGTCGTAACGCACCAGACCGGCAAGAATCGGGAGCCCGGCGGCGTCGGCCGACGTCCACGTGTAGGGGCGCTGCTCGTTGCCGAGCAAATCCCACACCGCAGTGGAATCGGCGTTCCAGCTGCCGTCGCTGTTCGGGGATGCGTTGTACAACTCGTACAGAAAGCAGTTGGCGTTGTTGAGAACCAGCACGTGACGATCCCCGGTGCTGGCCGAGCCGCCTTCAACGGGAGCGTTCGCGGGAACCGGCATCGGGCCAGGGTCGCTTTCGTCCCCATACGCGCCGAGGTTGACTGCCATCAGATTCTGGCTGCCGCTCACCACGACGAACGGGATGCCGTAGGTGGGATCGGTTCCAAAGTCAGGATGCACGTGAGTGCTGTTGCCGATGTAGTTGCTGATGATTGAAGTTGAGTTCGGGTCGACCGCCTCTCCCGAGATGTCGGTGTTCCAGAGGCTGCTGCTCGCGAAGGGAACGAATCCGCCGAGGCTGGCATTTTGACCGAGAGCCATCTGCTGGCAGGCGGTGGTTGTTCCACCCGTGCCGGATCCAGCTGAGCCGGACCCTCCCGAGCCTCCAGACCCGGAATTGCCTCCGAACCTGAGGGCGATTTGCCGGCGGCGCCGCTGCTACAAGCGAGCAGGATCGACAGGAAGAAAAACAGCCATACAGGAACGAGCAGTTTCCAGGGTGAACGTGGGCTGGGGGACATAATGCTCTCATTCTTTCGCAGCAGGGCACTCCTTCCAAGAGGACAATCGAAGGCCAGGCATGAAAGTAGGACATGTCCGGCCGTAACGACGAGAGCGATCGCTGACCTACGCGGGAGTCGGGTGCCGTTTGTGACCCAGCTCAGGAAGCATCAGACAGAATGTCTCCACGCCTCGCGTTGCTGCCAATCCGACTCCGGCAGTATGATGACTGCATGCTTGGTTTCAGCGAAATGGCTTTCCTTTTCGTGCTGGCCCTGCTGGTGTTTGGGCCGAAGAAGCTGCCGGAGATCGCCCGGCAGGTGGGGAAGGCTCTGAACGAATTCAAACGCGCGTCGAACGAGTTCCGCTCGCAGATCGAGTCGGAGATCTCCAACCTCGAACGTGAGACTAGGCCCCAGATTCTTCCTCCCACCGAACCTCCCCAGGGCGCCGTGGCCAGCGGAACGGTGATCGAAGCGCCCCCGGTGGAACACGTGCCGGCACAACTCACGTCCCAGTCCGATTCCACCGCCAAGGCTCCCGATGCCTGAAATGACCGCCGACGTCTCTTCCCCGGGAGACGGAAAAGAACAAATGCCCGCCATGGGCTTCCTTGAGCACCTCGAGGAACTCCGCCAAAGAATTTTCTATGCGCTGGGTGCGGTGGTAGTCGGCTTCTTCGCCTGTTGGGCCTACGCCGAAAGAATCTACGAAATCATGCAGCGTCCGATCATGGACGCCCTCCGGCACAACAACATGCCGGAAAAACTCGTCTACTTGAATCCCACCGAACCCTTCAACATGTACTTGAAGGTTGCCTTCCTCGCAGGCCTCTTCGTCACCTCACCCTTCGTCCTCTATCAGGTTTGGGCCTTCATCGCCCCCGGCCTCTACCGCCACGAAAAACGCTACGTCACCCCCTTCATGATTTCGACGGTGGCCTTGTTCCTGGCCGGCGGCTACTTCGGCTACAAACTCGTCTACCCCCAAGCCCTCGAATTCCTGATCGGCTACGGCAAGCAATTCCAGCCCATGATCACGATTGGGGAGTATACGAATTTGTTTTTGACCATCATTATTGGGATGGGCGTGATTTTTGAGATGCCGATACTGGTTTTTTTTCTTTCGTTGATGGGGATTGTCAGCGCGGGGTGGATGTGGCGGAATTTGCGGTATTCGATTCTGGTGATTTTTATCATTGCGGCCATCATTACGCCGACTACGGACATCATGAATATGTGCATATTTGCTGCTCCGATGGTGGCTTTGTACGTGGTCAGCATTGCGATTGCGTGGCTGGTGCATCCGAAGCAGCGGCGGGCGCGGGCGGAGAAGAAGAAGTCGTAGAGCAAAAAGGTCGGCCTTTCAAGATTGAGGTAAACAGTTAGTCCGCGAACTTCTCGAGGGGTCGATTTCGCTGGCATCATGAGAATTCCTGAACCGCAGACCACGCAAAAAAAACCGATAGGTCTAGTGGATTTTGGCCTGCCGGCACTCTGCCGACTGGGGTGGATGGGACTGTTCCTGCTGGGACTGGTCTCGGCGGCGTGTTCGGGGCGGGAGGCGAAGACGGTGTCGGCGAGTCCTGCGGACACTCCTTCGGCTTCTACGGCTACGACGGCCTCGGCGGCTCCACCAGTTCCTGCGGTCGAGGCGGTGCCGGCTCCGACGATTAATGCGGCGCGGGCCTTCCAGTACACACGGGAAGTGGTGGCCTTCGGAGCGCGGCCCATCGGGAGCGAGAATCACAAGAAGTTGGAGCAGTACATCCTGGGCCATCTGAAGGGCGATGAGGTGGAGGACGACAGCTTCATTGCGGATACGGTGGAAGGGAAGTTTCCGGTGCGCAACATCATCGCCAAGTATCCCGGGACCAAGGACGGCATTATTGTGATCGCGGGGCACTACGACACGAATTATCCGCTGCGGAACACGGCGTTCGTCGGCGCGAACGATGGCGGGTCTTCGACAGCGATCCTGCTGGAATTTGCGAACCATCTGCGCGGCAAGAAGCGGGACGGATATAGCGTGTGGCTCCTGTGGACGGATGGCGAAGAGGCGGTACGGGAGTGGAGCGACACGGACAGCGTGTACGGCACGAAACATCTCGCGGCGCGCTGGCAAAAGGATGGGACGATCAAGAAGATCAAGGCTTTTCTGCTGGCCGACATGATCGGGGATGCCGACCTGAATATCGAGCGGGAATCGCACTCAGCGCCCTGGCTGGAGGACTTGGTGTACCAGGCCGCGACGAAGCTGGGCTATCAGTCCCATTTTTACGCCCGCACATTGGACATTGAGGATGATCACCTACCCTTTGTGAAGCTGGGCGTGCCCTGCGCCGACATCATCGACCTGGATTACGGGTATGGCAACGTGTTTCACCATTCGCCCCAGGACACCATGGACAAGTTGAGTCCGAAGAGCCTGCAGATTGCTGGGGATGTGATTTTGCAGACGGTGTGGATGCTTGACGCGAGGTAAGCCTTCAGCTTTCAGGGGAATCGCGGAGAGCGTGTGGCTGTGGGCTCGGTGCTGATTGCTGACAGCTGCGTCCATGTCGCTCGGGCCCCCATCCGCACACGTCGATTCTCGAAATTGCCAATCGTCTTCCCATTGATTTCTAATGACGGTCCATATGAAAGACTCCCAGAAGCTGGTGGTCTACGCACTCGCTTGTTTCCTCGCCGTCCCCTTCATTTCCCTGGCGCAATCGCAGCCCGACGCGGACCGGTTAATCGAAGAAGCCTTGAGGCCGTCACCCATCGAGCAGAATCTGCGGCATCTGACCGACGAAATCGGAGGACGGGTGCCGGGAACGCCGGCGCTCGACCGGGCGGTGGCGTGGGGCGTGGCGGCGTTTGAGGCGGCCGGGGCGGACAAGGGTGCATACCGAAGAGTTCACGCTTCCGGCTTCCTGGGCGGAAGGAACGACCGAAGTTCATGTTTCTTCGATTGGGACCGCGACGGACGCCAAGCTCTCGTCGCTTCCGCCGGTAGAGTTCAGGGTGCGAGCGGTGTCGCTCGCCTGGGCACCGGCCCTGAGTGCGAAGCACGTCCCGGTGGTGGATGTAGGCGCGGGAACGGAAGCCGACTTCCAAAAGGCGGGCGATATCTCGGGGAAGCTGGTGCTGGTGCACTCGAAGGTCCTGAAGACGTGGGCCGACCTGTTCGATGAGTACATGAAAGCTCCTCCAGTGATCGAGGCATCGGTGAGGGGAAAGGCCAAGGCGATTGCGTTTATTGCAACGCGCGAGCACGACGTGCTGTACCGGCACATCAACACCATGACGGGCGAGATCGATCGCATCCCGATGCTGCTGGTGGCGCGGGAGGATGGGGAGCGGGTCGGCCGGCTGCTGGCGTCGGGGCACCCGGTGTGGGCCGATCTTTCGATTCCGAACAAGATTGGCGGGCCGGTGAAGGCGTCGAATGTGATCGCGGAAATCAAGGGGAGCGAGAAGCCGGAGGAGTTCGTGGTGCTGGGCGCGCACCTGGATTCCTGGGAACTGGGCACGGGCGCGCTGGACAACGGCTGCAACGCCGCGCTGGTGGTGGACGCGCTGCGGGCGATCAAGGCTTCGGGGTTGAAGCCGCGGCGTTCGATCCGGTTCATTCTGTTCACGGGAGAGGAGCAAGGCATGCTCGGGTCACGGGCGTATGCGACCGCCCATCGCAGTGAACTGGATAACGCCGTGGGCGCGGCCATCATTGATGCGGGAATAGGGCGAGTAACCGGTTTTACCTTGGGAGGGCGGAAAGATATTGCCGATGCCGTGGGCGCAATTGCCAAGCCTCTGGCGCAATTCAATGCGAATGTTCTCACCACCGACGACGTGGAATGGGGCACGGACAATTTCGATTTCCTGCTGGAAGGCGTGCCGACGCTGGTGGCGAACCAAGAGGAAGGGAATTACCTGGTGAACTATCACGCGATCTCGGACACCTTCGACAAGGTAGACATACCGCAATTGAAGAAGCACACGGCGGTGATGACCGTGGTGGCGTTCGGGATGGCAAACGCGCAGGAGCGGATTGGGCCGCGATTCACGCGGGCACAGATTGAGAAAGAACTGCGGGACACGCACGCTGACGAGCAAATGAAGCCGCTGGGGATCTGGGCAGAGTGGGAGAGCGGGAAGCGAGGGAGGGACTAGGAATGGCGAATGGCGCGTGGGGGCGGGAGTTCGAGGCGGTGTAGAAGCCTTTAACCGCGGAGGGAGCGCGGAGGGCGCAGAGCAGAGCTTTTACCCAAGGGCGTAAAGAAGGGCCGCAAAGAACGCGAAGGGCGAATGAGAGGGCGAGAGCGAATACCAAGTGCTAAATGCCAAGTGCTGAGCGCTGATTGCTAAAAGCTGGTGCCTGACGGTTAGGCGAGGGCAGGACGCCCTCGCGACAGGTGGCGGGGACGCCGGCGCTACCCGGAGTCTTGATTGATTCTTTTCTGGATTCTTTTCAACCTGTTCGTGCTGGCGATGCTGGTGCTGGACCTGGGCGTGTTCAATCGCCGGGCGCATAGCTACAGCTTTCGTGAAGCGCTGGCGTGGAGCGCGCTGTGGGTGGGGCTGGCGGCGGGATTCGCAGTGCTGGTGTATTTCTGGCACGGGCGCACGGCCAGCCTGGAGTTCACGACGGGATACCTAATTGAACTCTCGCTCAGCATCGACAATCTCTTCGTTTTCCTGGTCATCTTCCGGTTTTTTCGCGTGCCTGGCGAGGTGCAGCACCGGGTGCTGTTCTGGGGCATCCTGGGAGCGCTGATCACGCGCGGGTTTTTCATCCTGGCGGGGGTGGGGCTGATCCGGCGCTTTCACTGGATCATTTACATCTTTGGCGCGCTGCTGGTGTGGAGCGGGATCAAGCTGCTGCGGCAGGGAGACGCGGATATCGATCCGGAAAAGAATCCCGTGTTACAAATGTTCCGGCGCTGGATGCCGGTGACGGATGACTATGTGGGAGAAAAGTTCTGGGTGCGCCAGCCCGGGCTGTACGCCACGCCGCTGGTGGTGGTGCTCCTGGTGGTGGAGACGACCGACATTCTGTTCGCCGTAGATTCGATTCCCGCGGTGCTGGCGATTACGCTGAACGCGTTTATTGTGTACACCTCGAATGTGTTCGCGATCATCGGGCTGCGGTCGATGTACTTTGCCGTAGCAGGAATGATGGACCTGTTCGAGTACCTGCACTACGGGCTGTCGGCGGTGTTGATCTTTATTGGCGGGAAGATGCTGGTCTCGCACTACTACGCGGTGCCGACGCACGTGGCGCTGGGGATTGTGGCAGGGGTGCTGTTGATTTCGGTGGGCGCGTCGGTGGTGTGGCCGAGGAAAGGGTGAGGGGTGCGGCCAGGGAAGCTGGTAAGTGCAATCGCCTTGGTTTCGTGAACTGCGACTTGGTGTCGGCGTGGGTTACGTTCGGATTTTGGCGATAATATGTGTTCAGTCGCAACTCGTGAGGCCGTTTATGAGAACGCTCATTGTTCTGTTGCTCTTGTCACGGGCGTTATTTAGCCAAAGCCCTTTCGATGGCACTTGGGTAACCATGCCGCCGCTTCCGCAGGAACCAGCAGTGTATTTGCTTGCCAGAGGTGTGTTTCGCTGCTCTGGTTGCATGGGGAACATAGAAGTCGAGGCCGACGGGTATGACCACAAGGTTGCGGCGGAGGCAGCCTACTGGGACACCTTGAACGCGCAGATGGTGGATGCACACACGGTTGAAATCATCGCCAAGAAAGCCGGGAAAACGATGCTCACAGAAGTCGATGCGATTTCTCCCGATGAAAGTGTGCTGACCCAACTGGTCAAAGACACGACTGAATCAGAGACCGTCACGATTGAAACTCGTTATCGACGAATCGACAAAGGGCCTGACGACTCTCACGCCATTTCGGGTTCCTGGCGGGCCTACAAAACCAATCGATCCAGGAACGGGTCGATAATCAAATACAAATGCACAACGGATGGGTTTAGTGCGGAGACTCCTCTTGGCGAGAGGTTCAACGCAAGGTTCGACGGTAAGGACTATTCGGTCGAGGACGATCCCGGTCGCACGATGGTCTCAGCGAAGCTGTTGAGCCCAGACACAGTCGAGCTAACCTCCAAACGCAATGGGGAAGTAGTTGCGATTAAGCGTATGTCAGTGGTTTCCGGCGGAAAGTCGATCCACGTTGTTTTCAAGAACAAGGACGGCACTACCATGATGACCTTCGACATGCAAAAAGAACCGTAGCGGGTTACTTGGTGAAAAGTCCCGATAACACTCGTTGACCTCGCCTGCCGGTACACGTCCCTCGATAGAATCCAGCCCTGAAATCATCGTTGAAGCGTGCCAGCCGTCGGTCATCCGCCGGTGCCCAGATGGTGTCGATTCCCTGCGCTATGATGGGGTGGAGATGACAACGATCGAAGTGGCAGTGCAGCCGCGTCCGTACGAGGTGCGGATCGAAAGCGGCCTGTTGGACAGGGCGGGCGAGATTCTGCGGAATCTTCTGCCGACAGGCAGCCGTCTGTTCGTGGTGACAGTGGCGCCGGTGCGGCGGAAGTGGGCGAAGAAGTTGACTAGTTCGCTTCGGGCGGCGGGTTTCGCGGCAGACGTGATCGAGATGCCGGAAGGCGAGCGCTACAAGCGGCTGGCCACGGTGGAAGAGCTGGCGGAGAAACTCGTGGCGCTGGATGCAGACCGGGACGCGGTGATCCTCGCGTTTGGGGGTGGAGTAGCGGGAGATGTGGCGGGATTTCTGGCGTCGCTCTACATGCGGGGTATCGATGTGGTGCAGGTGCCGACCACGGTGCTGGCGCAGGTGGATGCGGCGATCGGCGGGAAAACCGGCGTGAACCTGAAAGCCGGGAAGAACTTGGTGGGGACGTTTCACCAGCCGCGGATGGTGCTGATCGATCCGGAGGTGCTTTCGACGCTGCCGGAGCGTGAGTACCGGGCGGGCCTGTACGAAGTATTGAAGTGCGGGGTCATTGGGAACGCGGGACTCTTCCGGGAATTCGAGGAGAACCGGGAAGCCATCGTGAACCGCGATCGGGCGACGGTCGAGAGGCTGATAGTCGAGTCGGTGCGGCTGAAAGCGCGCGTGGTGTCGGTGGATGAGAAGGAGCGTGGTTTGCGCCGGGTGCTGAATTTCGGGCACACGATCGGGCATGCGCTGGAGGCGGAGACCGGGTATCGCACGCTGCTGCACGGCGAGGCGGTAGCCTGGGGAATGGTGGCTGCGGCATGGATCGCAGGCGAGGTGGGGAAACTGGATCGGGAGTCGACGCGGAGAATTCGCGAGGCTACCTTGAGCTTGGGCAAGATGCCTAAGGTGGATGTGCGCGGACCAAGCATCGTGCGGAGGTTGCAGGCGGATAAGAAGACGCGGAATGGCAGGGTGCACTTCGTGCTGCCGACGGAGATCGGGAAAGTGGAAATAGTGAGCGACGTACCGGAGAAAGTAGTGTTGGGGGCGGTGGCGGAGGTGAGGAGGTTGTCGCGGGCGTAGGGGCGCGGAGAAAAGCTCATAACCGCAGAGGTCGCAGAGAAAGGCCGCAGAGAGCGCGGAGAAAAGCCAACGTTGAGCGAGCGGGACAAGTCGATCGTCATCGGTGCTGCGCCGGAGGGGGCGCGGGATCAGGTGTCGGCGGCGCGCGCGGTGCGGGAGATGTTTTCTTCTATCGCGCCGCGTTATGACCTGCTCAATCACCTTTTGTCGTTCAACATCGACCGCTGGTGGTGGTGGCGGGCGGCGAGGACATTCCAGCACATTCTGAAGCGTTCGGAGGCCACGGTGCTCGATCTGTGCTGCGGCACGGGTGACATGGCTTTCGCGTTGCGGCGTCGCGCCGGTGAGTCCGCTGCCAAAATTCTGGGCGCCGACTTTGCGCACCCGATGTTGGAGAGGGCGGCAGCGAAATCGGGCGGAGCGAGCATGCGATGGGTGGAGGCGGACGCACTGAACCTGCCGTTTCCGGACGCTTCGTTTGATCTGGTGACGTCGGCGTTTGGGTTCCGGAACCTGGCGGATTACGATGCGGGGTTGCGCGAGATGGTGCGCGTGTTGCGGCCTGGCGGGGAATGCGGCATTTTGGAATGCAGCCAGCCGGGGGGTGTGGTCGGCAAGCTTTATGGTGTGTATTTCCGGCGCGTGCTGCCTGCGGTCGGCACGGCGATTTCCGGCGTGAAAGGACCGTATGCGTATCTGCCGGCGTCGGTGGGGCGGTTCCCGGCACCGCTGGAGATGACGGAGCGGATGCGCGGGGCGGGGTTCGGGAAAACGTCGTGGACGCCCTATACGTTTGGGACCGCGGGGTTGTATTGGGGGCGGAAGGGACGACTCCGAGATCGGGCGTGAGGTGTTTCGGGGCTGCGGCAGCGGGGCGAAAAGCTTTTAACCGCAGAGATCGCAAAGAAAAGCCGCAAAGGACGCTAAGGCTGACTTTCTTCGGTTGTGCCTCAATGCGCTCGGGATGACGGAAGGGTTGGTTTGTGAATTAGGTCTCAGGTGGCCGCGGTGTGGTGTGCGGCACTTGCTGGAGCGGGGGCTTTGAACGAGTCGAGAAAAGCGTCAGCGATGGAGTAGCGAATGACTTTTTCGTAGTCGTCGCCCAGGAATTTCTTCAGGCGCTCTGTGCTCATGATGTACTGGCCGGTCATGTAGGGAACCGCTTCCGGCGGGACGGCCGAGACGCCGCGTTTCCAGAGAAACTGCAGGACGGCCCGCATGGCCCACTTTCCGGGCACCCGAACCAGTTTGGCGCGGGCGGCGTTGATGCACTGGCCAAAGGTGAGCGGCTCTCCTCGGCTGGCGACGTTCATCACCGTGAGGCGGCGGGCTTCCGGTTCGCGGTGCAGCATCCAGGCGATGAGCCGAGCCATGTCGTCGACATGGACGAACTGGATCTTGTGGTCAAGATACTTCTGGCCATACGGCAGGAGACAGGGAAGGC
>Ga0209698_10006438_pt1 | contig 12483 bp, 11 predicted proteins | sample LitLauG_LLR_2012_FD_187203 | JGI IMG/M metagenome (GOLD analysis project Ga0209698, IMG submission 187203) | Freshwater sediment microbial communities from Pennsylvania, USA - Little Laurel Run_MetaG_LLR_2012 (SPAdes) (version 2) | ecosystem: Environmental > Aquatic > Freshwater > Creek >...
GTTCCGCTACGAGGATGCGGTCGCCCTGAATCACGTCGTGCAAGAAGAAAGCGGTCAGCGCATTTTGCTGACCGATCTGCAACGGATGGACGCGTCGACCGAGCCGAGCGCCGTGCGCATCCAGGCCGACCAGGCGCGCCTGGCCCTGTTGCTGCACCCGGCCCCGCGCAGCGTCCTTTTTCTCGGTCTGGGCACCGGCATTTCGGCAGCCGGCTCGCTGCCCTTTCCGGATCTGGACCGGACCGCGGTCGAGTTGTCGGCCGGCGCCATCCTCGCCGCCGGCGCCTGGTTCGACGCCTCCAACGAGCATGTCATCGGGCGGCTGCATGTGATCCATGACGACGCGCGCCATTTCCTGGAAGCGACCGATCGCAAATACGACGTGATCGTCGGCGACCTGTTCCACCCGGACCTGGCCGGAGCGGGCGCGCTGCTCTCGGTCGAGCAATTCGCGCGGGCGCGCGCCCGGCTCGCCGACGACGGGGTATTCGTGCAGTGGCTGGCGCTGAACCAGTTCGATGCAAAATCGCTGCAGGTCGAGCTGCGCAGCTTCCGGCACGTGTTCCCTCAAGCGGAACTGTATGTCGACGCGCTGCATGCGGCCCTGGTCGGCCGCTCCCGTCCCGCCCAGGACCGGGTGGCGATGGGCGCCAATCTGCAGCGGATGTCTGCCGACGAGCAGCAGGCCGCAACTGGCGGCGAAGGTGTCTGGACCTGGCTCGGCCGCTACTGCGGAAAGATCCCGGACAGCGCAGGTCCGCTGCAACGCGAGTGGATGCCCTATATCGAATTCCGCCTGCCGAAGGCGCGCTATGCCGGAGCGATCGATATGGATCGACTGCTCGAAAGCCTCTTGCATCAGCGCCCGGCGCTGGAAGATGCGGCCAGCGCGCTGGGCGTGGCCGACGCGGAACTGGACGCGTTCTCACGCGCGTACGAGGCACAGGCGCTCGCGGCCCGGGCCTGGATCGCCGCATTGCGGGGGGATGCCGCCGAGGAAGCCAGGCTGTACCGCGCAGCTTACCGGGCCAACGAGCAGGATCGCTGGATCGCTCATGCGGTTGCCGACGATCTGCTTGCGGCGCTGCCGCAGCTGCGGCGGTTCGGGCTGGACGAGCGGGGCGCGCTTGAGCGTATCCTGCGCATGAGCCCGGACCATGTCGAGACCTTGCGCACCCTCTGGCACCTCGAACGGGCCGCAGGCCATCCGCGCGAGGCCGAGGAGTATCGGTCCCGGCTGTTGACCGTGGCCCCGCTGGACGCGCAGGCCCGGCAAGGTGCGCCTGGCTCGTGAACTGACGGAACATTCGTGTCGACGCCCGCCGCAAACGCTCCTGCCACGAACCCGGCCTCGAAAACCGGTGACTCGTGGCAATCGGAATCGCCCGTGGAACCGAAAAGCGGGAGGAAGGGAACGAGGGGGCTGGGCGGCCCCCTCGTGCTCCCCCAGCCAATGATTGAGAAGGCGCACGGTTCGCCCGCAGCTTCACCTCGGTCAACGCTGGCAGCCCTTCAGGCCATACCGGTCAAGGTGCTGGGCACCGTGCCGCAAGCGCCGGCCGCGCGCTTCCACTGGAAGCGGCGCCTGGTGCAGGCGGTCGCACTGTGCCTTTTCGTCCTGATCCCCGCCAGCGGGCTGTTCCGGATCGACCCGATCGATGGCGCGCTGGTGGTGCTGGATCGCCAGATCTGGTTTTCCGATTTCTTCCTGATCTTCGGCCTGTGGTTCATGATCGCCACCGCCCTGGTGTTCCTGTACTCGATCGCGGGCACGGTCTTTTGCGGCTGGGCCTGTCCGCAAAACAGCCTGGCCGAGTGGTCCAACTTCGTGACCCGCACGCTGCTCGGCAAGCGCGCGGAGGTCAGCCTCGATGGCGACCCGATCCGGGTCACCGCGTCGAAGAACCGCGCGGCGAACTGGGCCGTGCTGGCCGCCTTGTTCGTGCTGGCGGCGATGGCTTTCGCGCTGGTCCCGATGTTCTACTTTTACCCGCCATCGGTCGTCTGGTCGTTCGTGACCTTGCGGCCCGATGCGCGCCTGGCCGGCTCGCTGTACTGGATCTACGCGGTGTTCGCGCTGATCATCCTGCTCGACGTCACCGTGCTGCGCCACTTCTGGTGCCGCTTCATCTGCGTGTATCGCATCTGGCAGCACTCGTTCCGGACCCGCCAGACGCTGCACGTCGTATACGACGCGACCCGTTCCGACGACTGCACGAATTGCAACTTCTGCGCGACCAATTGCTTCATCGAGATCGACCCGCGAAACACCCAGACCTACGACAGCTGCGTGAACTGCGGCGAGTGCATCGATGCCTGCAATCAGATGCATCGGAAGAAGGGGGAAGTCGGCCTGCTGCGCTTCGAGTTCGGGCAGCGCGCGGAGGCGCGCCAGCGGACTTTCCGCAACAACGAGACCTCGCTGCTGTCCCGTTCCGGTTGGGCCATACCGTTTGGCGTGCTCGGCGCGGCGATGCTGGGCTGGGGCTTCTGGAGCTATGAGCCGTACCACCTGTCGGTCGATCACCTGCAGGCTCCGAGCGGACAGGCGGCCGTCGATTACCAGATTTCGATCGCCAACAAGCGCTATCGGCCGGAAGCGGTGAGCGTGCAGATCAACGGGCTGCCCGACGACGCCTACCGGTTGAGTGCCCGCCGGGCCGACCTGGCGCAGGCCGGACGCGCGACCGTGATCCTGTCGGTTGCCCCGACGCTGAAAAAAGGCCTGTACCCGGTCCAGATCGAGGTGCACGCCGATGACGGATGGGTCGGCCGCTTCCGGATCCAGCACTTGTCCACCTGGCAGGGATCGCCCGAGCGCCGCGCCGACGCGCCCAATGAGCGCGTACTGTCGTCGAACGCGCGGTCCAGCCGCGTCGGCGGGTAGGTAGCGGCCGCCGCACATCGAGGAGTCCTCTATGGAATCGAACGACGGGAAGGACCTTTCCGCGGTCCAGTCCGAGTGGGGCCATAAGCCCGAAGACCATTTCGGTTACGCCTCGGACAAGGAGCGCCTGGCCAGGCGCGGCATGGAGGACTGGGAGCTGGTCGAGAAGATTCCGGCGTCTCAGCGGCGCGTGCCTTACTGGTTCATCGCCGTGGTCGTGATCGTGCTGCTGGTTGCGGTGGGGCTGGGATTCCCGTTCTGGGGCCAGCGGCCGGGCGTGAAGGTTCAGTGGTTCAACTGGGGGTTCGTGGCGGCCATCTTCTATGTCGCGATCGCCGGAACATTCGTATATTTCATGGTCAATCTGTACGGCTCCGGCGCGGGCGGGCGGCTCGATAACGATCCTGGCGTGGACTCGGACGATCCGGGCGAGCCGCCTCGGACGGAACCGACGGCGCCCAAGAAGACCGCCACCACCGATCCCCGGTGACCGCCGTCAGGTCATCCCCTGTCCCGCAGTTGCGGGACGGTGGCAGCCGGCGAACCGCTTTGGCTGCGACGATTTTCGCAATCCTGTCCCTCGCGGCGTGCGGCGACAGCCGGCAGGCATCGACGCGCATCCCACCACAGCGCTGGAATGATTTGCAGGTCCAGATCGAAACCCAGCCGGACCCACCTCGAGCAGGAGCGGACGAGATCCTGGTGATCCTGGCCGCGCCTCGCGGAGTCTCGACGTACGATTGCATCGTGTGGCTGCGCACCAGCGAGGCCGACCCCTGGGTTCAGGCCATCCAGGACGGGCACTCCGGCGTGTTTCGGCGCGTGGTACAGCTGGAGCCGCCGCAGCGATCGACCCTGCAGGTCCGGATCAGCCGCCAGAACGAGCAAGGTGAGCTGCGATTTGCGGTCATTTCGACGACAGCCGGCTGATCGGACCGGTCAACGCCCGCGTCTTGGGAACCGTTAAGTGCAGCTGAGTACCGCAGCTGAGCACTCAAGTTATTCGCAGGGATGAATGCGGTAGCCTCTTGTTTGGCGCATTAAGCCAATATTCATATATGATTTCCGGCGTTTCGGAGGGGATTCGAGACGCGAAAATCGAGACGCGAAAATCGAAAGGGAAAAAGGAGACAAGGACATGACCAGCCGTCGCGAATTCGTGTTGAAGATCGTTCCGCTCGCGGGCGCGGCCACCGCACTGTCGCAACTGGCGATCGCTGACGAAGTGCCGCTGTTGACCGAAACCGATCCGATGGCCCTGGCGCTGGGGTTCAAGCTGGACACGTCCAAGGCGGATCAGGCCAAGTATCCGAAGCACGACGCCGAGCAGTTCTGCCAGCGCTGCATCCACTTCACGACGCCCGGCGCGGACCTGGCCCGCTGCGACCTGTTCAACAAGCGCGTGCCCAAGCATGGCTGGTGCAGCGGCTTCTCCAAGCGGCCGGCCTGACCGGCTGCGTTTGATACGATCGTCGTTCCGGGATAAACTGACTTCGACTTATCGCAGGAAAACACGATGCCCATCGAACTGCTGGTTCCCATTGGAATCTTCGTTGCAGGGATTCTGGTTTCGCACGCGCTGACCAACCTCGGGGTGCGGATTCTCGAGCAACAGAAGAAGCGCTAGCAGGCTGTCGATTTCGACAGTCTTTCGCAACGCGAAAGGCCCGACCTGGTCGGGCCTTTTTTATCTGCCTCCCGTGCCGTCACGCGGCTGACGCATGACATCCCATCCGCTCGCCAAGTTCCTGGTGCTGTCGGTCGTCTCGTTCTGCATCGGAACACTGCACGGGATGCTGCAGGTGCTGCCGTCGATTCGAAAGTGGCTCGATTCGATCGGCAGTCCCTACGGGGGACCCGGACACATGATCGATCCGCTGGCGCACGCGCACATGAACCTGGTGGGCGGCGTCGTGCTCCTGGCGATGGGCACGACCTACTACCTGCTGCCCCTGATGACCGGCCGCACGATCCACTCGATGCGGATGGTGAACCAGACCTTCTGGTGGACCGCGATCGGCGCCTACGGCTTCTACGTGACCCAGATGACGTTCGGGATCTGGGAAGGCGTGCTGCTGCACACGGATGCCTCGCAGATCCCGTGGCTGCACCGCTTTTACGGCCCCGCGGTGGCCGCTTCGGGCACCACGATGGCGGTCGGCTTCTTCGTCTACTTCGTCAACATCGCGCTGACCCTGCGCGGGCCGCGCGCTACTTCTTCGCGATGAAGTAGATCGCGACGGCAAGGATCAACAGGCCGAGGGTCAGCTCGATCATGCGGGCGATTCGACCGCGGCCAGCTTGGGCCGGATCGCCTCGTTGCGCAGCAGCGCGCGACGCATCAGCAGGACCCCGATCACGGCCACCGCGACGCTGACGCCGACGTCGAACAGGCTGGTCATGGGCTGGTGCGCCCGCTCGAACGCACCGACCGGATAGGTGCCCGCGATCCAGGTGTAGCGCTCGATCCAGGTCCCCACGATCATCGAGCAGGCCACGACGAAGATGGCACCCGGAGAGTGCCGGACGAACGTGAATATCAGCGAAACGAACGGGATGATGAACTTCAGCGTCAGGAAGCTCCACCACAGCACCGAATAGTCGCCGTTGGCCATCGCATCGATCCGGTTGCGCTCCTCGGGCAGGTTGCCGTACCAGATCGTCAGATACTGGGCGAAATACAGGTAGGTCCACAGGATCGTGAAGGCCAGCATCATCTGCGCGATGTAGTTATACATGTGCTCGGACACGGGGGTCGCGGCGCGCCCGCTCAGATCGAGCCAACGGATCATCGCCACCAGGAACGCGAGCGACATCCCGAAGTTGCTGACGAAGTGGTACATCGCGTATACCGAGCTCTCCCAGAACGGCCGCAGCGTCATTTCGAAATCCCAGGCCACCATCGTGCCGTACAGCACGTGCGTGATCGGGATCGCGATCGCAGTCGTTTTGAAGCGCTCCCAGTCCTCGGTGCTCCGTTCGCTGACCGCCTGCAGGCGGATGTAGCGCCAGTACAGCCAGCCGACGAAGGCCAGGCCCCCGACCTCGCGCGCGACCAGGAAGCCGTAGTTGTGCCAGGCCGGCAGGTGCTCATGCGCTTCGGCGCCCAGCCAGGGGAAGGTCGTGCGGCCGAACACCAGCAGGATCACCAGCAGCGCGAACGCGAGCGGGTACAACCCGAACAGCGATACGGCGTACTGGCGCACCTCGTAGCGCCATTTCGCGCTGGCCAGGTGCAACAGCGCGCTCAGCGTCACACCGCTGATCGTCAGATGCAGCACGATCAGGAAATCGGCGCTCAACACGGACCAACTGGCGAAGGGGATCATCATCAGCTCACTTGGTCGCGTTGCTGGCCTGGGCCGCGGCGCCCTGCCTGGCCAGCACGTTGCGCACGTAGTTGGTGACGTGCCAGCGCTCCACCGGCGACAGGTCGTTGGCGTAGACCGGCATCACCGCGCCGCCGAAAGTCATGTAGCCGAAGATCAGCCCGTCCGAGATGTCCTTCATCGCGGGACTGGTCAGGTCGAACGGGCGCAGCACCAGCTTCTCGCCGACCAGCCCGTCGCCCCTGCCGGATACGCCGTGGCAAGGGGTGCAGTAGATCGCGAACAGCGCCTTGCCCTTGCCGATCGACTCGGCGTTGGCCGCGACCGGATTGGCAAGCTTGGCCGCCTCGTCGCGGTCGGCCACGCGCAGGGTGGGCGTGCCCGGGACCGGAACCGAACGCGCGGGAAAGGGCATCGGGCGTCCGAGCGGCTGCACCGGCTCCTGCGGCTTGTACGAGATCTGGTCGGCCATGTCGCGCGACCACGGCCACGCCTGCGCCAGCACCGGCACCAGCGCCAGCAGCAACGGCAAAAGGATCTTCGGCTTCATTCGACGAACTCTTCCTGGACCGAAAGGACATGGTGCCGCTCGAAGATCTTGCGAATCTCCGAGACCACGTGCGAGTTGCCCTTGACCATCACGCCGACCTGATCCTCCGAGACCTTCGCGTTGTAAAGCTCGCCCTTGATCCGGGCCGGCAGGCCGGCGCACACCAGGAAGCCGAATATCGTGACGTAGACCGCACCCAGGATCAGCAGCTCGTAGGTCAGCACGAAGTCCGGCGGCAGCGGAATGATCGGCTTGCCGCCTTTCTGCTGGGCGAAGAAATTACCCTGTGCGGCGGCGATGAACAGGAATCCCATGCCGCCGCCAAGCAGCGCCCCGGCCAGCGTGTACTTGCGCACCGAGGACTTGCGCTCTCCCAGCACCTCCTCGACGTCCGGATGCTCGATCGGCGACTTGATCGTGATCTCGTCCATCTTGAGCTCGGGCAGGTTGGCGTGGCGCACCTCGTGGATCGCCGCCGACGCCTGGTCGAAGTTGTCGAACAAGCCGAGTATCCGCTTGATGATCATGCTTCCCTCTTCGCGTGCTTGGTGGCCAGCGTGCGGTGGTAGACCATCTCCTTGACCTCGTACATCGACACGCTCGGCACCAGCTTGCAGAACAGCATGAACAGCATGCCGAACCATCCGAAGCTGCCGAACACGATGCCCCACTGCACCCAGGTGGGGAAGTACACGTGGTCCCAGGTCCACGGGTAGAAGCCGTGCGAGAAGGTCGGCGTGACGATCATCCAGCGCTCCAGCCACATGCCCAGGTTCAACAGCAGCGAGATGATCATCATCGCGGTCAGGTTGGCGCGCACCTTCTTGAAGATCAGCGTGAACGGCACCACCGACCCGAGGAAGTTCATCGCCCACCAGTAGACCGAATACGGCCCGGTCGCCCGCATCAGCAGGGTCTGCTTGGCCACCTCGCTGTCGCCGTACCAGACCGACGAATACTCGATCAGGTTCAGGTAGGTCCACACCATCGCGATCGCGAAGGTCAGCCGCGCCGTCTTGTCCAGGATCGGCATCGTCATGTATTCCTCGAAGCGGAACACGTGGCGCAGCATGATGAACAGCGTGATGATCGCGGCGCACCCCGAATACAGGGCCCCGGCCACGAAGTACGGCGGAAACGAGGTGATGTGCCAGCCCGGCTGCTGCGACATGGCGAAGTCCGATGCCACGATCGAGTGCACCGAGACCGCGAGCGGGATCAGGAAGCACGCGATGACCAGGTAGGCCACCCGGAAGTTGCGCCACTGCCGATCGGTTCCCATCCAGCCGAGCGACAGCGTGGTGTAGAAGCCCTTGCGCCAGCCGGTCGCGTTGTCCCGGCAGATCGCAAAATCCGGAATCGAGCCGACGTACAGGAACAGGATCGAGGAACTCAGGTAGGTGAAGATCGCCGTCGCGTCCCACAGCAGCGGCGACTGGAAGTTGGGCCAGACCCAGCGCTCGTTCGGATACGGCACCGCGTAGTAGACCTGCCACAGGCGGCCCAGGTGAACGATCACGAAAAGCCCGGCGGTCATCAGCGAAAAAGTGGTCATCGCCTCGGCGAAGCGATAGATCGGCTTGCGCCAGTCGGCGTGAATGATGTGCAGGATGGCCGAGAGCAGCGTGCCCGAATGGCTCATCCCGATCCAGAAGATGAAGGTGGCGATGTAAAGACCCCACGCGTTCGGGTTGTTCATCCCGGACACGCCCATCCCCCTCTGGTACTGGTAGACCTCGCAGCCCACGCCGACCAGGAACATGGCGAAGGCCCCCGCGAAGATCGCCCAGAACGTCAGGCGCGGCCGCTCCATGCTCTTGAGCACGTCGTGGTTGATCTGCGCCCAGGCGATGTCCTCGCGGATGTCCTTTTCCTTGGCCTCGGTCACGCCGGCCGGGCCCATGCTCTCTACGGTCACGCTGCTCATGGTCATCCAGGTTGGTCGGGCTCAGGCGCTGGGCTCAGGCCTTGGTATCGCGCACGCGTTCCAGGTACATGATGGACGGGTAGGGCCGCAATTCCTCCAGGATCCGGTACCCGCGCAGGCCCTCGCCTTCCGGATGGCCCGGCTTGTCCTTGTCCTGCTCGTCCTTGTCGAGCTCGACGCGCTGGCGGCGCCATTTCTGCGCCACTTCGGAGTGAGTATCGACCAGGTTGCCGAACGTGATCGCGCTGGTCGGACAGGCCTGGGCGCACGCGGTCAGCACTTCGCCGTCCTCGACCAGGCGGCCCTCATCGCGCGCCTTGTCCTTGGCGTCGGTCAGGCGCTGAACGCAGAACGTGCACTTCTCCATCACCCCCTTGGTACGGACCGTCAGATCCGGATTCAGCTGCATCGGCAGCGGGTCGGGCCAGACCTTCTCCTGGTTCGGATAGTCGTACCAGTTGAAATAACGCACCTTGTAGGGACAGTTGGCCGAGCAGTAGCGCGAGCCGATGCAGCGGTTGTAGACCTGCGAATTCAAGCCGTCCGGAGTGTGGTTGGTGGCGCCCACCGGGCACACGGTCTCGCACGGCGCCGCCTCGCACTGCTGGCACAGCATCGGAAGGAACTGGGCGCCCTGACTGGGCGTTTCCATGTCCGTCTCGCTCCAGTAGCGCTCGATCCGGATCCAGTGCATGGCCTGGCCGTGCGAAAACTTCTCCTTGCCGACCACCGGCAGGTTGTTCTCGGCATAACAGGCGACCACGCACGCGTTGCAGCCGGTGCACGCGTCCAGGTCGATCGCCATCGCCCACTTGTACTCGGAGTATTCGCCGGGGCGGGGAATGGCCTGGCGGGACTCGATGTATTCGCCGGGCCGCGGAATGGTCTGGCGGTACTTGGTCCAGTCGTGCAACATCCGTTCGATCGACATCGATCAGACCTCCTTGGACAGCTGGGCCTTGTCGGCCGCCACCGTGACCACCAGCTTGTGGCCGTCCTGCGTCTTGATACGGCCAAACCCAAAGCCTTCGTCCTTGACGACCCTCACCCGCTCGCCGGTCGGCGTGACCTTGACCCGTGTCGCGTACAGCGCCAACTCGCCCGTGGCGCGGTCGAACACCGGGTCCAGGATCTTGAAGGGATTGACGCCCCGGCCTTCCGCATAGCGGCCCATGCCCTGGTGCCCCTGCCCCAGCGGAACCCCGATCACATCCGGGTGAAGGCCTGGGAAAAGGTAGGCCTGCACCTTCAATGAGCCGCTGCTCGAGGCGATCTCGACGATGTCGCCTTCCTTGATTCCCAGGCGCTCGGCCGCTTTCGGATGAAACTCGGCCCACGAATCCCACACGATCGTGGTCAGTGAATCAGGTGTTTCCTGCATCCACGGCAGGTTGGCATGGCGCCCGTCGCGAAAACCGGAGCGAACGGCCGGCGCCAGATAGAACGCGTGCGCTTCGTCACCCGTAGCCGGGACGGAACCGGACAGGTCCAGGTCTGCCGCTTCCAGTCGGGTCGACGCGGTGTCGCCACCGGGTGCCTTGGCCGCCGCCTTCGCCGGCGCGTGAGCCGGCGCGTGAGGCGGCTCGGCCGCCGCCAGCTTCAGAACCCCGTGGCTGAGCGCCTCCGACCAGAACAGCTCGCTGTCCGCCTCTGCCCCCTCGAACGCGCTCTTGTTCTTCGTCAGCGCGCTTTTCAGGTACGCGTAGAAGTCGGGATAAGCCTTGTACTCGTCCGGCCTGCGCCGGCGCAGCAAATCGAGCAGCACGTCGCCCAGCGAGCGCGTGCCGTTCGGATACAGCTTTTCCATCAGCGGCTGCTGCAGCGTCAGCTCGAGCGCTTCCGGCTGACAGGAAGCCAGGTGCGTGCCCCAGCCCTCAAGAGCCGAATCCAGCGGAAGCACCAGGTCCGAGGCGCTCGCGGTCTCGTCCAGGTAGCTCGCAAACGCGACCTTGAACGGGACCTTGGACAACGCATCGCGCAGCTTGACGAAGTCCGGGGCGGTATAGAGCGGATTGATGTCGTGCAGGAAGACGGTCTGGTAAGCCCCGGTGCCCGCCGCGTCCGCGAAGCGCTTCAGCGAGGCCGTGTCTCCGGCATCCGGTGCAAGCTGGGGGAAAGGCCAGCGCGGACCGGGGAACACGGTCTTGCCGGCGTTGCCCAGCACATGGTTCAAGGCCAGGATGGCCGCTGCATTGCGGCTGCCGTGAGCGTGCCCTTCGGCCGACGGTCCGGACAGCACTACCCCGGGCGTGCGCTCGCGCAGCAAGGCGACCAGTCGATCGAAAGCCTCCGCGCTAACACCCGTCTGGGCGAGCACGTGCGCCTTGTCGTAGGGTGCGGCAGCCGCCGCGATGGTCGCGAGGGCACCGCCCGAATGCGCAGTGCCCTGAAGCAGAGCATTGGCCAGACCGAGCGCCAGCACGCCCTCGGCGCCGGGCCGGATCGCGACCCAGCGATCCGCGTTGGCGCCGGTCAGCGTCATCCTCGGCTCGATCTGGACCAGCACGCCGCGCGCTTTGTCCTCGCGTGCCTTGCGAAAGCGCGCGTACTGGCCGGAGAAGTAAACCGGGGACAGCCAGGTATCCAGGAAATCGGCGCCAAACGAGACGATCAGCTGCGCCCGATCCAGCTGCAGCCGGGGCACTGGCGCGCCGAACAGCTTTTCGCTGACGGCCTGGTTGACCCGGGTAGACAGCGGGTCGTACGCGAAGTGGTCGCTCGAGCCGAGGCTCTCGGTGAAATTCTGAACCAGCACCTTCAGGTGGCCGCTCAGCGGTCCGGTCAGGAAAGCGAATTTGCCGCTGCTCGCGGCCGCTTGAGTGTGCTCGGACAGCGCCGCCATCGCGGCGTCCCAGTCAACCGCCTTGAGCAGCCCGCCCTGCCGCAGCAGCGGCTGCCTCAGGCGATCCGGGTTGTAATGATGTTGAACCGCGGCCTGGCCCAGGCCGCACAGCTTGCCGCCGCTGAGCGTGGACTCGCGGTTGCCCTCGAGCTTGAGCACGCGTCCTTCGCGCACCCGACCGACGATCCCGCAACCCGATCCGCACTGGGTGCAGGTCGATGCGTAGTAGACGCCGACGCCCGGAATGTTGAAGTCCTCGGGCTCCACATACGACTCGACCGTCTCGACGCCGGAATCGACCGACGTGAAGCCGCAGCCGGCGACCGACAGCGAAGCGCCGCCGAAGCCAAGCACCCTGAGAAACTGCCTGCGATCGACTTGACTCATCCGCGCCTGTTCTCCGTTCGCCGAATTCGAATCAACCACTCGACGGTAAGGCATGGCCGCCCGAGACGGCGATGGCAATCAACGATCACTTGTGGCAGTCCCAGCAGTCGTGCGGCCCGTTACCGGTTTCGGCACTGTCCTTGCTCACCGGATGGTCGCGCGTGTGGCAAGAGCGGCACCAACCCATGGACAGCGGCTCCACCTTCTCCGCGACGGTCATGCCGCGCGGGTCGCCGTGGCAATAACCGCACACCTCGTTCACCGGGCGCCCCAACTGGAAATAGAAACGCTGGATGTGGCGCTCGTGATTGAAGCGGACGAAGTCGGGCAGATCGTGCACCTTCTTGAAGGGAATCGGCTCCTTCTTGTCCCAGTACTCGAACAGCGCCTTGATGCGCGGCTTGTCCCGCACCGACAGGATCGACTGGTGACAGCCGATGCACTTGCGCAGCGGCGGAATGCCGGAGACGCGGCTGCGCCGCGCGTAGGTGTGGCAGTACATGCAATTGATGCCCAGCTTGCCGGCATGCGTGTCATGCGGGAATTCGATCGGCTGGGGCA
>Ga0209698_10006439_pt1 | contig 12480 bp, 10 predicted proteins | sample LitLauG_LLR_2012_FD_187203 | JGI IMG/M metagenome (GOLD analysis project Ga0209698, IMG submission 187203) | Freshwater sediment microbial communities from Pennsylvania, USA - Little Laurel Run_MetaG_LLR_2012 (SPAdes) (version 2) | ecosystem: Environmental > Aquatic > Freshwater > Creek >...
TGGTATGGTAGCGGAGGTAGAGGGAGAAAAGCCTGGGGTCGGCGACTTGGCCGGTTTGCGGGTCGAAACAGGTAGCTTGGAGGTTGAGAGCGCGGTTGGCGAGCCAGGTGGATTCGGCCATCTGATTGATAAGGATGGATTCGGTTGGCGTGTCCGGCTGGTGCTCTTCGGCGAGAGAGTGTTTTAACGCTTCGAAGCCAGCGGGGTCTTCTGTGGCAAGAAGTTTGAACGCGCCGTTGTGACGGGCTAGGCCGTGGATGGTGTGATTTTGCGAAGAGGCGGCTCGGCCTGCGGGTGATGGACCTGTAGAAAATTGGGCATTGGCGCGGTTGGCGTCGAGGCGAGCTTTTGAAATTGGAGGCCGCGGTGGTTCTGGGTTGCTGGTGCTGGTGTCGACAGGTGGAGTGGGTGGTTGAGGGCCAGGGTCGGGTGAGGGGAAACCGGCTTTACGGGCGAGCTTGCGTTCAAGGTGCGCGGCGGCACGGCGTTCTTTGCGGTTCATGATTTTTGAGGGATCCTTTCGGATGAGTTTTTGATTTTGAAAATGGATGCGGACGACGCCGGATCTGTCGTTAAAATAGCGGGCGCTGCGCGGTGGGCAGAACCGGGTTGCGGATTTAGAGTGGATGAATGGGCGGGAAGTTGCTGGAAGGATTGGAGATAAAAATTTGTGGGTTTTCTCGAGGTCTTGTCACTTGAAAATGCGGAGCGTGGAAACGGTGGGCAACCGGTTCGCCACTTCCGCTAAGCGACGTATCTGGCCACCTAAGTTTCTGGCTTCCTTTCGCCGCGCGAGAATCTTAGTGGTTTACGACAGTACAGAACGGATTGACCCGAGCCGACGGACCGATGCGAAGCGAATTTTAGCTATACAAAACGACGGTGATATCAAATTCCGACATCAGAAGATGGAGGGCGCTAAATCTCGGTGTCCGTCAAACCAACGTTAACTCGTCACAGCCTCCACATCGACTCACGAGGCACAAGGTCACTATACGCAGAGATCTCAAAATTCCAATTCCGCTGCGCTGTCGACTCGCTATAACCCGAGAGCCAAAGAAGAGCTAGGAAGACCAGTGAAGCTAAGGACCTTTGTGCCAGATTCTTCAAAATCGAGAGTATGACCGAAAGCACAAAAATAACTTCACAAACTATCATGAAGGGCATAACGAAATCCTTGCAGAGAAGTAAGAAGCCAAAGACCGGGCCTACGTAATCGAAAATCGATGGATTGCCCCCTTCGATTGCCTCAGTTTGTGGTAGCGGTCGCGCGATTGTTGAACGATTCTGAGTGGCGTCGAATAATCTCGACCACACGTTGTAACATCCGTGGGGATTGACAAGACCCTCGGCGATCTGAACTAACAGCCGACCAGGGATAGTAAGAGAATAGATTCCTATCCTGGCGCTCTTCTCTAAGGCCTTTAGCATAGTCATCCTGCGTGGCTGCCAATAGGAAATATCTACGCCCAAGCGAGGAGCCCCTCCTTTCTCAAGAACCCGAGGCGTCACTGAAACGCTGAGTTTCTTGGCCCCTCTCGCGATAGTCAGGGTCGACTCCCTTCCGACGTTGGCTGCGCATTCACGTAAAAGACTACTCCTGCTCGTCAAAACGTCGCGGTTGAATTCGAGCAGGCTGTCTCCCTTCTTTATTCCGCGACTCTCGGCTTCGCTATCGGACTGTACCCGCGTAACATTCAACGGAGCCAGCCCACTGAAAGGCAACGAAACCAACCACAAGCCCAGTACCGCATTGGGACGATTGAAATCTCTCCGCTGCACAATAAGTGGTTCAATCGCACGTCCCCCGCGAATGATGCTGAACGACTGCTGTGTCCCTCGATATTCGTCTGCCGCGGAAACTACGTCCGCAAACGTTTTTACGGGGATCCCGTCAATTCCAGTAAGAATGTCTCCACTCCGGAACCCCATGCGCTCGGCGAGAGAGTCATCTTCAATTTCCTGTACGACAACAAACGAGTCTGGCTTGGAGTCCTCTAGTTTGATCCCGAAAAAAGCCGACACCAGCGATGGTTGCCTCGGGACATCGATTGGAATCGGATCAATGTATCTCCGATCTCGACACACGAGGAGATAGCCTGATGTGCCACCTGCGCCCATTAGGACGTTCTGAAAATCTTTGGCTCGCGTAAGCCGCTGTCCTAGTGCGCTGATGATAAGGTCTCCGGCCCTTAGGCCGAGGCGTTCCGCAACAGAGCCGGATAAAACCTCCGTCACCTTCGCATTCCGGTAGTCTTCCGGCAAAGCCCAACTTGAAAACATCCACATGTAAATCGCCGACACTATCAGAGCAGGCGTGATGAGGTTTACAGAGGCCAAGGTTAGAATCGAAAGCGCCGATCTGGCAGCTCTCGACCTTGGGCGCGCGCTATACCCGGAGCGTCGCTTGTGAAAGGCGAGAACCGGAAAAATCGGAATCGCAGAATAGCTGCAGCGCGTGCCCAAAAAAGTGAAATCCGCCAAAAGGCAGATCGGGAGGCCTAAGTAGACATGGTCTACGGTATATCCCGCTACCCGTAGGAGAACGTACTTGAGGAGTCCGTAGACGTGGACCGTGATTACCAAAATCCAGAACCAGCCAGACAACAACCACACTTCAGGATTCGTGTAGCCAGCGAAAAAGAGGAGGAAGTATACGAATGCCCCCATGGTCCAGGAGAGGCCTCTGCGAGTCTGTCTAGTCATTGCGTAAAACCAACCAGCTTGCCCAGAACACTATAGCAGCAAGGATCGTGATTGTGCCCATCGCCGGATTAAAAGCGATTACGACAGCCACCAAGAAAAGACCGACCGCAGCCGCAAAGTTGATAGAGACAGACCGATTCATGACCCGGAACGTCCGCCCAGAAAGGGCCAGCGCGAAATTCAGGACGACGGCAACCCAGACCGCCATTATGCTAGCCGCGTAAAGCGCTCTGGTCCACGTCGACTTCGGTCGAATCAGCCGGGGAAAAATGTCCCTGGTCGCAACATGATCAATACTGTCCTTCACTTGAACCTTGAGAGGTATCTCGTCGGACCAAAGCCCCGGATCCTTGCTCTCAAACACACCCTTCGAGCTAACCCCTGTTCCACGGACCGGGCGAACCAATGACCAGCGATACGGAGGTTGGCCGCCCCTCGCGGAAAGTTGAATCAGGTAGGGTATGCCCGCAAGTCCGGGCGGCAACAGATCAGAAATTTCCAGCGGCTCCGCTACCCGGGTAGACGCCGCGGGAGCAGATCCAACGGACAAAATCAGTATTCTTGAGGTCGCGGAGTTGATCGCATCGGTAACGCCGACAGTGATGCTCGACGACCCCTCATGTGTCGGAAATCCAACAACCCTTCCACCGTCGAGCCTAAAGCCGGTCGGCAATTGATCCACCGACCACTTGTAAGGAAGAACTCCGCCCTCCGCAGCCAATGTTAGATCGTAGGATGATTGCATCAACGCTGCGGGAAGCCGTGCGGTGGTGATCTTAAGAGGCCAGGCGACCACTCCGGCTTTGACCACCTCGGTAAAGGACTTCGTAACTGTGTGACCGTCGACGTCAGAAAGCGTGACTTCGGGCTGAAACCTGCCCGGCCCGGCAGGCAGTCCAGTGATGACACCGCTCGGCGCGAGGCTGAGCCCAATCGGAAGGCTGCGGGCCACCCACTTGTACGGCGGAGTACCGCCGGTGCCGCAAAGCTCCTGCTGAAAAGCAACTCCAGCGTACGCCGTGGCGAACATTGAGGTCTGAATCTGGAGCGGACTTGACCTTCCGAATTCGATACTGACAAGAATCGCCGAACCACTTACCAGCATGATAAAAAACAGGTCCAGGAAGCGGAAGTCTAAAGGCACCGAAAGATGACGCCTAGACAGTTTCATCAGGGATCCCCGTTCTGAAGCCGAGCGTCGTTACGCTTGTCGGGCCGACTTCGAAAGGCTCAAAAATCAACAAGGTAAGGGCGGTCTTAAGTGGGTGAATGGCCTCCATATCGCGTGCGAGCGTGAGCGACACCGCAACATGCGTAAGAACCGAAAGGCCGAGCGCAGTGCAGATTAGGGCGAGAGACGCGAGCAACGCAGGCCCGAGAGCGCTTTGCGCCGCCGGCAAATGCGAGGTGTTCTCGAGTGTCTGCCTTACTGCCTCCCTCATGTGCCAAGCCGATCCGAGGAACCCGATCGCTGGAAGCGTCCAGACCAAGGCTTCTATCGGTGAATACCAAGATAGGATATCTTCACGAAGGTCATCGATCATTGAGGTAAGTAATTGATGACTACTCGGTGGATCATCGCGGTTGAGCATTAAGGCGAGTTCCGCTTCCGGAAGCTCTATGCGGCTTAATAGATCCACAATTTCAGCCGCGCTGGCTACACGGCTCGGCTGAGCGTGAGCAGGTTGTTCACCCCGTAGGGCCGAAACCTTCACGGCATCAGTGGAGACCAAAACGTTCCTCCCGATAAGCAGCAGCGCAACCCACACTGCGATTCCGAAAAGCGCCGCCATCGACGCATCGACGGACGCACCTAGGAGTGCTTCGGCTCCTTCGGTGCCGACGACGAGCAGCACGGACCAAAAGCCCGCTCTCCAAAACGAACTCAAATAGGTTGCCGCGTTAACGAACATGCTTCACCCTCGCACGAACTCTTTCGCCGATCTTCAAATTCTCGCGAGCCCGGATACGCACTGCAAGGGCGATAATCCACGCTACCAAAGTCGCAGCTCGCACACCAATCCTTGGGTCCCGGAAAGCAGGCGAAGAGTTATCGACAAACATGCCAGCGAAGACAATCCAAATAACTACCGTGCCGACGCAGTACCACGCCTGTCCGAGCGAGCGGGCAAGGGCCATTGCGAGCAGCGCACCTTCCGCCAGCGAGAGAATCAGCTTGGGCTGACGCTCGCGAACCGGAAGCGGCTCGAAGTAGCCACTACACCGGGGCCGGGGCTCGGACACCCCGTTGCGCATCGGCCAAAGCTCGATGGAGCCAAGGTCACTCAAAGGGCCGACTTCATCCTGACGTTTTAAGAGCGGAGATTCCCTCCTTAACCCGAATTGAAAGAATCGGCGGCTCCGTAAGAGCAAAACGATCGGCACCGCGATGGCTCCCGCAACAACAACCAAGGAAAAATCAGAGTATCGTTGCCAAAGGGAAAAAAGCGTGCCGGCTGCAAAGGCGACAGTGTATAGCCCGGCCCGTACGAGCGCAGCAGCGAGAACCCCAAACACGAGCACGGGGAGGAGGACATGCACGGGACTGAGCAAAAAGTTACTCTCCTTGGGACTGACTCCCTGGCGGGAGATCCATACCGCGATGGCAAGTCCCATACAAAGGAGCAGGCCCAAGGACAATCGCGGTGAAGGGAAGAGAACGACCAACCCCAGAACTGCTACTGGGAAGATCATCGAATGCCAATTCATTTCGCGAAAGCTAGGGTGAACCCTCGAATCGCAAACCGCTAAAAGACAGCAGCAAAGTGCAACGAGAATCACCAGAACACCGCGCGCTAGCGTAAACATACGTCACTTAACGTCCGATGCAAAGCGAAACCCGATATTTGGGGCCGAATCGTGCACCATCGCTGCGCCCACGGCAGTCGCGTGGCCCCGCCACACCACAGACTTATCGAAAGCCCCTCCTACCAGGCGCGGTACGACCTTCGTCTCTCCGGTTGATGTTACCCATTCAAATACATTTCCCGTCAGATCGTAGACGCCGTCAGAACTAATCGAGCGCGCGAACGTTCCGACCGGTGACGTCGTGACGTGCTCAACCCAAAAAATGTCGTTACAACTGTCCGGTTCCCACGTGCTGCCCCAAGAGAAAAGCCTTTGCTCCGTCCCGCGAACCACCTTCTCATATTCGTCTGCCGTAGGAAGCCGGACGCCCAGCCACTTACAGAACTCAACGGCGTCCTCAAACGACACGCACGTTACGGGGTGCTGCAAATGCCCCTGCCCAAGCACGCGCCTCTGCGTCTTCCATGTTCCCTTCCTCCGTAACCGCTCAGCCGTGGTAACGTACTTAGTCTGAGCGGCGAAAATCGCAAACTGCTCATTAGTGACGGGGTAACGGGAGATTCTGAAAGGAGCGCCGTGGGCGGAATTGCGCTGTGGATATTGCCGGACAAGTGCCTGTCGGAGGGATGACTGGCTCTCACGCGAAGGATCGATATTAAATCGGTGCTCGACCAGATAGCCGATGATGTAGTCTACTTCCTTTGGCGCTAGTCCGAGTCTAACTTGTCTACCAGGAATGCTCACGAGCTCGTTTCTCTGCAGGATCCCATCTTTATCACCTATGCCTGAGTCGACAGACTCTCCTGCACTGCAATTCGCAGAATTCGCCCCCTTGGTCTTGAAATTCGGAACCGATACACACGACTCGAAATCCCCTGCCTTATGTTTGGACAGCCAATCATCCGTCTTCTCATCAAGATCACAGCCGATTCCCCTCAACTGCTTCCGCAGACGGGCCCTGGCTTCCTGTGAGTTATCTAACTTGACAAAATAAATCCCGTCAACATCACTGAAAAGATCGACAGATCCGAGTGTTACTATGATTGTTCGCTCGTTTGCCATTCCGTAGGCCATTCCAGCCTCGAATATCACGTTCTGCCGCGCTTGCCAGCGCCTTCCATCGGCAGCAGAATCACCGATGCCTGACAATTCTTCTCTAAGCTCAGCTCTTTCATCCGGGGTGAAGAGAGCAACAATTCCATGAGCCTCACTAAGACCTGCGCGAACGATGTTGCCAATGGTGGCTGTGCCGCGCTGATCAGCCGCCAACTGATCGAAATTTATTGGATCGAGTTGCAAAACGCGAAGATATTGTTCCATCGCAGCAACCGCTGCAGAGTTTCTTCCGTGAATTATGAACACCCTCTTCCGACGATCGGCCTCTACCATATAGCATTGGGAATTATATAAGATTAAGCGTGCAACGAAAACGAACCCCTCAAAGAGAATTAACAACTCTGGGCTTGAACATGTTTTTCTGCATCCTCACCCGCCATTAGTGCAATTTCCAAGCCAACCGTTTCACCGCGAGGTAACTTTTCAGAAGGAATATCGTCAGAACCTGGGCTCCTGCGAGCCTCTGGCCGTTGTCATTTTCGAATAGACCCAAAGCTACCCGCTAGGCATCTAAACTTCGGCTAACAGAAGTCCGGTTTCGGGAAGTTTTGCTAAAAATGCCCCCTTCCTCAATTTTTTGGCACCCACGTGAGGGGAATCTATCAAAAATGTCGCTATTGTCTGCGGAGGGGAATTCTTGATGAAACAACTGATTCATGGCGCGCTGGCCGCAGCGAGCGTCATGGGATTATTATCCGGGATCACTTATGCGAGCCCGGTCTACGCAACTTTTGTTACTTTCAATGGCCCTGGCGACAATGCGGGCGGGACGACGGTCAATGGCGTCAGCAATAGCGGAGCCATCGTCGGATTCAGTTCCAACGCCAACCAGACGGTGTTGACGAACTTCGTTCGGAATACGAATGGCACGTTCACGCCGCTCAATATCAATAACGATCCGCTCGCTAACGCGAACGGGGTCAATTCGAATGGGACCGTGGTGGGAACTACAAATGGACAGGGTTTTTCGCTATCGAATGGGGTCGTCACCACGCTGCCGCCAGCCCTTCCTGGAAGCACTGCATCGGAGGTTGCTTTCGGCATCAATAACGGCGGAACTATTGTGGGGCAGTTTGTGAGCAACGCTACGGACACCGCGCCGGGCTTCGTGATCAGAACGGCAAGTTCACCATCTTGAATCCAGTGGCAAATGCCGCTGTGACCAACGCGCAAGGGATCAATAATAATGGGCTGGTTACTGGCTTCTATTCGACCGACGGAGAGCACCAGCACGGGTTCTTCTTTGATGTAAAAACAGGCCAGTTCAGTTTACCCGCCGACCCTGTGCAGCCAAACCTGTTCCTGACTCAGTTTTTGGGGATTAACGACAACGGATTCGCGGTGGGTTACTGGCAAGACATCGCTGGCGATCAACATGGTTTTGTCTACGATACGAACACTAAAACCTATACGTTTCTGGACGACCCCAATGCCGGGCAAAATAATGGGCTAGCGATCACACAGATTACAGGGATTAACGATTCAAACGAGATTGTTGGATTCTATGTCGATCCGAACGGATTGCAGAGAGGTTTTTATGCAACTGCCGCGCCTGAACCGGCAGCGTGGATCCTAGGCGCGGTTGGCATGGCGGGGATTCTCGCGCGCAAGAGGTTGCTGGGCTGAGCAGCGGAAGGGAGCCGGGTGGCGGATGGATCGCCGTTGGGCATGTGGATATGATCATTCAGTCATTCCTCCAATACGGTGCCCAAAATCATGAAGCCATTCAGCAGTATCTTTATCTGCATCTTTGCCGGCGTGCTCGTTTCGGCGAGCGCCCAAGACCTTCCCTCTGCGCCCCGGGTGAAGACCTCGAACGGCGTTCTGGAGGGAATTGCCAGCAACTCCGGAATCCGAATGTTTCGAGGCATTCCGTTCGCAGCGCCGCCGGTTGGTGCGTTGCGTTGGAAGGCGCCACAACCTGTCAAGAATTGGGAGGGTGTCCGTGCGGCGACAGAGTTCGGCCCGAGTTGCATGCAGCGGCCGGTATTCGGCGACATGGAATTCCGCAGCAAAGGCATGAGCGAGGACTGTCTTTATCTCAATGTCTGGACGCCTGCAAAATCAGCCAACGCCCAGTTACCGGTACTGGTTTACTTCTTCGGCGGTGGGCTGGTGGCGGGAGATGGTTCGGAGTATCGCTATGACGGCGCGAGCATGGCAGCGAAAGGCATAGTCTCGGTGACCGTCAACTATCGACTGACGGTTTTCGGTTTCCTGGCGCATCCAGACCTGACAGCGGAAACCACTTACCGGGCGTCCGGTAACTACGGATTCTTTGATCAGAATGCGGCGCTGCGGTGGGTGCAAGCGAATATCGCGGCGTTTGGCGGCGACCCCAAACGAGTGACCATTGCCGGTCAATCGGCCGGATCGCGTTCTGTGACGGTGCAAATGCTATCGCCCCTTTCGAAGGGCTTGTTTGCCGGAGCGATTATGGAAAGCGGCAGCATGGTGAGCGCCACAAAGCCTATGACGCTGGCGGACGCGGAGCAGCGCGGCGTTGCTTTCATGAAAGCAGCGGGAGCAGCGTCGCTTGAAGACTTGCGCGCGATTCCCGCCGACAAACCTTTGGCGATGACCGCGCAGCCAGAGTGGGCGCGTTTTGAAGCCATCGCCGACGGTTACCAAGTGCCGGCGGCCGACCTAATTCAATACGTCGATGGCGGAAAGCAGGCCCATGTGGCGCTGCTGCAGGGCTGGGTTTCGGAAGATCGCACGGCACGCTCGCTGCTTGGCGAAAATCCGCCCACTCCCGATGGATATGCCGCCGCCGTTCGCAAAATGTTTGGAAGCAATGCCGATCGCGTCTTGGCGCTCTACCCGGGTGGCCAGACCAAAGATGAGATTTTAGACGCTGCGCAGAGTCTGGCCACCGACGCGGGCATGGGCTACAACATGTGGCGTCTGGGCGAAGGGCATCGTCAATCCAGCGGGAAACCCGTGTATCGCTTTTTCTACGCACAACCGCGCCCGACATTTCTCGGCGCGGCGAATCAGACGCCAGGAACGGCGGGTGGCATCATTACGAACACGACGACGGGCGCTTCCGAAGGTCCGAAATGGCGGGGCGCGGTACACTCGGCTGAAATCGAATACGCGCTCGGTAACTTAGCTACTAACAAGCACTACGCCTGGGGAGCAGCCGATTACAAACTCTCTCAGGAGATGGAAGATTACTACGCCAATTTCATCAAGTCCGGCGACCCGAATGGCGCAGGGCTTGCGAAGTGGCCCGCCTACACGCCCGAGGCTGGTTTTGAGATTATGAAGCTGAGCGTGGGCTGCGGCGCTACTCCCGAGGTGCGCTCACGGTACCAGCTATTGGACGAGATCCTGCACAAAAAGTAGTGGGCTAGCACAGCGAAATCGGTCCGCCGTTACCGCTTTAACCTGAAATGCGGACGGTTGCGGCAGTTGCGCGAGCCCGCTGATTTGGTAGAGAATCGGTGGATTATGCAGTTTGCCGCCTTTTTGAGACCAATTTGTTTATTCGCCTTGGGACTTGTCGCTGGTGGCGGTTCGCTCGGCGAAGGAGCGATGCTACAGCAAGGCGGGATAACCTTCACCCGCGAGACAGAGGGTAGTGGGGCGGAGGCGAAGGCGCATCAATATGTGCGTGTGAAACGTTCGACGTTCAGTAGGAATGGGCAAGCGGCAGATTCAAGGGGCACGCTGGTCTCGGAAGAATATCGGACTTACGCATTGGGTGTGGAGCGGAATCAGGGGCCGCTCGAGGATCAGATTGCGCAGAACCTCATTGGGTTGCGCGTGGGCGGCAAGCTAGTCGTGCGGCCGAACGATGCGCGATTCAACTCGTACGAGATTGAGTTACTGGCGATCGCCACCATTCCAACCGATACGGCGATTCCCGAACTGCCAGAGGTAGTGTCGCGGTGGGCGACGTGGGTGGACCGGCCCAAGTCTGGAGCCTTTAGCGGATGCACGCTGGCGTACGGGAGTTCCTGGGTGATGGTGGGGTCGTGTCTAGGGCACACTTTCGCGGTTGGCCCGAAGCCGCAACAGATCTATTGCAGGATCACGGACCCTTACGAACACGGGAATGTCGGCATAACCAATTGCATGATCGATGGCGGACCAATGCCGAAGTCGATGGTACTGGCCAAGCAGGAAGTGACGCCGGACGGCCTCAAACATAAGGGGGAGAGCGAAGTTGAGGCGGGCGTGGTGCGGCCGAGAGACCTGGAGGGCGTGAAGCTGGGGATGACGGAACAAGAAGTGCGCCGAATTCTGCTGGCGCATAACGGTGGGCTGACGTTTGGCGAGTATGTGTTGTCGCCCTTCGACGTGGGACGGGCGGACGAGATTGCGCCAGTGACGGAAACGGCGATGGAGAAACGTCAATTAGAGGCACGCAAGCGAGTGCTGGATCACCGGTCGAACCAGGTCGATTTCGACATGCAGGCGCCGCCGATGCGGGTGAAGCTGGTGGCCGCGGCGCGCGGGCAGGCCGATGGCGATTTGGAAGAGTTTGACATGGTGTTCCGGGAATCGGACAAGACGCTGGTGTGGATCAAGCGGACGCGGGTTTTTCAAAAGCAGCAGAGCAAACCCAGGATGGACACGGTTCGGAAGGGGCTGGTGGATAAGTACGGACCGCCTTCGTTTCAGATTCCGAAGGTGGTTGACGATCTAAAACTGCTGTGGATGTTCAATGCGGCGGGCGAGTCGATCAAGGGGCCCCTGCCGCCGTTCCCCTTTGCGGAGCGGCAGCCGCAGACGCAGACGCCGGCTGCCGACGATTCGCGGATTGTGGTTGAGATTCTAAACACCTGGCCCGGCGTGACGGAAAGACTGAGGACCGACTTTGCGTGGAAAATCGTCGAGACGCTCCATTCGGAAACGATGCTGAGGGCGGCGGGAGACGAGGCCGTGGGTAGGGCGAGACAACAAGCGCAGGAGTGGCGAAAGAAGATCAGCGAAATGGGGCCGGAACGCTTTGCCGACAGCCTGAGGGAGCCGCCGCTGGAGAAGATTGCCGCGTCGCCGGGAGGCATCGATAGCGTGTTTGCTATCACGATTGGGAAGCCGCTGCCGAAGTTTGCCCATTGGTACAGCTCGGATGGGGACCAGGAGAAATCGCCTATGTTGTTTGAGGAAGGTTTCGACCGCGGGATGACTCCATGGGGAACGCATGAGGTGATCTTGAGACCCAATTCAACCTTTTACTCAGGTGGCGCGACGTTCTGGATGGGGGTGGCGCATGTGGAATTGCTGAACGGCGTGGTGGAGGGCGTTCGGTTCGATCGGGTGAACAATCAGAATCAAGCGGGAATTGTAGAGACGCTGGGAAACAAATACGGGAAGGCGTGCGCGGGGCGTCCCGAGTATTGTCCGAAGAGGACGATGAACGGCGTGGATAGTATCTATGAATGGCGGCCACCGGGGCTAGTGGTCAATTACGACAGCAACAACGAGTTCTACAACGCAGCGCTTGAGAATTCGACGGTGTTCATGTTGACGGCGCTGGTGAGTTCGTTCGGCGCGGGAAGGATCTCGCCGCCCCAGAACCAGGAATTGGGCACAGTTGTGATTTACACGCCGCGGCTGACGGAGAAGGTTGCGGCCTACAAGCTGCAGCAGGCGCAAAAGAATCAGAAGCCGGCTTTTTAGCAGCATTCCTGCGCAAAAGTAGACAGGTAAAAACGCAGGTGGTTTGCGGTGAGAGTAGACTAACGAAAAGGACTCATGGCATGCTTCCAAGATGTAAGTCTGCATTCGTTCTGACGCTCGCTTTTCTGGTGCAGTTTGCTGCGAAACCCGGTATTGCACAAACAGTTAGTTTTAGCCGCGAAGCGCAGCAGCGCGCCGAAGCGTTGCTCAAACAGA
>Ga0209698_10006440_pt1 | contig 12480 bp, 9 predicted proteins | sample LitLauG_LLR_2012_FD_187203 | JGI IMG/M metagenome (GOLD analysis project Ga0209698, IMG submission 187203) | Freshwater sediment microbial communities from Pennsylvania, USA - Little Laurel Run_MetaG_LLR_2012 (SPAdes) (version 2) | ecosystem: Environmental > Aquatic > Freshwater > Creek >...
GACCAAGCTCCTCGAGAACACGTTCCGGCACGTCAACATCGCCCTCGTCAACGAGCTGGCCATGTTCGCCGCCGACCTCGACATCGACGTGTGGGAGGCCATCGACGCCGCCTCGACCAAGCCCTTCGGCTACATGCGCTTCACGCCCGGCCCGGGTGTGGGCGGCCACTGCCTCCCCATCGACCCGAGCTACCTGTCCTGGAAGGTCCGGCGCAGCCTGGGTCAGCCGTTCCGCTTCGTGGAGCTGGCCAACGACGTCAACGAGCACATGCCGGACTACGTCGTGCGCCGGCTGATGCTGGCGTTCAACCGGATGGGCCGGTCGGTGAGCGGATCACGCGTGCTCATCCTCGGACTGGCCTACAAGCGCAACACCGGGGACGCACGCGAGGCGCCGGGGACGGTGATCGCCCGGTCGCTCGTGGCCCTGGGCGCGGACCTGCGCGTGGCCGACCCCCACCTCGACAGCGACACGCTCGCCTTCCCCCTCGTCGAGGCCACGGCCGAGGAGCTGCGCGCCGCCGACGCGGTGATCCTGGTGACCGATCACGACGCCTTCGACTACGACCTCGTCGAAGCCAACGCGCGCTACGTGCTCGACACCCGCAACCGATTGGACGGTGCCGGCGTCGAGCGGCTCTGATGGCCCGGTGAGAGTGCTCGTCACCGGAGGCGCCGGCTTCATCGGCGCCAACCTCTGCCGGGTCCTGCTCGCCACATCGGGTGTCGACGGGGTCGTCGTGCTCGACGACCTGTCGACCGGTGACCCGGCCAACCTCGACGGTGTCGACGGCGTCGAGCTCGTCGAGGGCTCGATCCTGGACGCGGGCCTGCTGGACTCCATCGTTCCCGGCACCTCGTCCATCGTGCACCTGGCGGCACGACCGTCGGTGCCCCGGTCGATCAGCGACCCGATGGCCTCGAACGAGGTCAACACGACCGGGACCCTCCGCGTGCTGGAGGCCGCCCGACGTCACGGCGGTGCCCACGTGGTCGTCGCCTCCTCCTCTTCGGTCTACGGCGCCAACCCGGTCCTGCCCAAATCCGAGGACCTCACCCCGATGCCCGTCAGCCCGTACGCCGTCAGCAAGCTGGCGACCGAGTCGTACGCCCTGGCTTACGGGCACTCCTACGGGCTGCCCACCCTCGCCTTCCGGTTCTTCAACGTGTTCGGCCCCCTCCAGGCACCCGGACACGCCTATGCCGCCGTGATCCCGGTCTTCGTGGATGCGGCCCTGGCCGGCGCCCCCCTGCCCGTGCACGGCGACGGACTCCAGACCCGGGACTTCACCTACGTCGGCACGGTCTGCTCCGTCCTGGCCGACGCCGTCGTGCGCCGGGTCACCGACGACCGCCCGGTCAACCTGGCCTTCGGGACCCGGGTGTCGCTCCTCGAGGTCGTCACGCTGCTGGAGCAGGAGCTCGGCCGCACCCTGGAGCGGAGCCACACCGACCCGCGGGTCGGCGACGTCCGGGACTCCCAGGCCGACCAGGGCAAGCTCCGTGGCCTCTTTCCCGATGTCGTCCCGGTCCCCCTCGACGAAGGCCTCCGGGCCACCATCGACTGGTTCGAGGCCACCCGGTGATCTCGCCCGGTGCCGGCGCATCACCACCGGCACCCGACACCGACACGCCGGCGGCGGACCCCGGCGCACGACGGCCGACCGGGACGGCGCACGGGTCGGGACCGACGGACGGTCGGGTCGAGGTGCTGGTAGGCGGGATCGTGGTGGCACTGACCGTCCTGGCCGCCCTGTGGTTGCGCCACCATCCGGGCCCCGTCGTCCTGGATCGCTGGGGCTCCTCCCTCGTCCACCCGTCCCTCCACAGCCGCTTCTGGCGGCGGGTCACCGATCTCCGCTCGATCCCCGTGCTGGTCGGGGGATCCGTCCTGGCCGCCGTGGTCGTGGTGACCCGGGACCGGTGGCGGGCGGTCGCCTGCCTGGTGGCGCCCACGATGGCCGTGGCCATGACCGAGTACGTGCTCAAGCCCGTCGTGGGCCGGCGGTACGCCGAGGTGCTGAGCTTCCCGTCGGGCACCACCACGGTCGTGGGCTCGGTCGCCACCGCCTGGGTGCTCGCCGCACCCCGTCTGATCCGTCCGGCGGTGGCCACCGTCGCGGCCATCGCGGTCGTCCTCGAGTGCATGGCCGTCGTCGCACTGCAGTGGCACTACCCGTCCGACGCGGTGGCCGGGGCGGCATTCGGGGCCGGCTTCGTCGTCCTGGTCGACGGAGTGCTCCACCTCGGCGCGGGCCACGCGCCCGCTCGGCAGGGTGCTGACGCCCTGTCGGGCGGCTCCCCCACCCGCTGACCACGGATCGACCGCTCCGGCGTCACCCCGCCCGGGCACGCCGGGGACTGGGCCTGGAGTACACCTCCCGGGTAGAATGGACGGGGTCAGGTAACCGGGGGGCCGGCGGACGGTCGCCAGACGTCGAGGGGCGTCGACGGGCGATCGCCACATCGGGCGGGCGGGTCGGGGACGTCATCCGCCATGGACCATCGGCAGCACGCCAGGGAGCGGGGGCACGGCATGGGGGTTGACCGGGAGCGCCAGGACGAGGTGAGCGCCGCGGTCGGCGCAGCCGGCGCCTTCGCCTGGATCGACCTCCACGTCCCTGCGGCCGTCGGCCCCGGGGCCGGCACCGATGCCGTCCGCCGCATCGGCCTGGCCGTGCGGGCCGACGACCAGGTCTGCCCCGTCGGCACCACCTCGGTGGTGGTGCGGTTCGGACCGGAGGCCGGCGTCGCCCCCCTCGAGGTCCTGGGCGACCGCCTGGCCCGCGCCATCGGCCGGAACATGCCCTCGTGGCCCGTGGGCGCCGACGTGACCGTCGCCCTCGGCATGACCGTGCCCGACCCGGGCGAGCCGGTCGACACCGTGGCCCGTCGGGCGCGGTCCGCCGCCCGCACCTCGGCCCGGGCACTGGCCGGGGGCGGGGCCTCCCGTCGTCCCACCACGGCGTTGACCGTCGACGGTGCCGTGGCCGGGCTCGGTGCGAGCCGATCCTCCACTCCCGTCGCCATCCGTCGGCGGGCCGTGCACCGCTACGGGGCCGGACGGATCGACGGCACTCCCGCCCTCGTGCCCCACGGCACCCACTCCGTGCCGACCTCCGTCGGAGGCGCTGCCTGCTCGCGCCGGCGCTGCGTGGTCGTGGTCGACCCGATGGCCGACGGGCCGGAGGCACTCGGGTTCGCGACCTGGACGGCGGCGTCCGTGGCCGAGCGCCACGGGTGCCGGGCGTCGGTCGCCTCGGTCTCCCCCGACGAGCCCCTGACCACGACCGACGAGGGCACCGACGTCGATCTGGCCGTGCTGGTGCTCGACGGGGCCTGGGCCGGACGGTCTCCCAGCTGGGACACCGGGGCCTGGGGACTGCCCGCTCGCCTGACCACGGCCTACGCCGACAAGGGGATCCCGGTACTGGCCGTCGGGGCCGGCGCCGGGGCCGGGGCACTGGCCGCCTGCGTGGCCAGCGGGGCCCTGGCCCTGTTCAGTCTCGACCGCCTGTCCGACGCCCTGCACTCGCTGGACGAGCTGCCGTTCGACGAGGCCCGCCAGATGGCCGAACTCGCGTTCCCGCCGCGCTTCCGCTCACTCATCGGCCTGACGGCGGGTGAACGCCGCATCCTCTTCTACCTGACCGAGGGGTGGACGGCCCAGGACATCGCCGACGAGCTCGTCGTGTCCCTCACCACGGTGCGGTCCCACATCCGCTCGGTGCTCCGCAAGCTCGAGGTCCGGTCGCAGCTGGCCGCGGTGGCCATCGCCAACAGCCGCGACCTCGACCACCACCGGGTCGCGGCCAACTCGTAGGCCACCCGCCGGCGCCACTCACGACGACCCGGTCGGGGGACCGATGCCGCCCATCCTCAGGCGGTCCAGCAGCTCGTACTCCGGGGCGAGGCGCTGGCGCAGGCGTTCGAGCTGGGCATCCGACAGCTCGGAACGCCCGCCGGAGGCACGGGCCCGGTACTCGCCGAGCGGCAGGTCGAGCCGTCCGGCCAGCGTCTCGAGCCCGGTGGCGAACGACTCCGTGTAGAGCACCAACGAGCACCCCCCGATCCGATCGGTGGCCTCGGACACGTCGAACGTGGTCGAGAAGGTGTGCAGCTGGCACAGCAGGTGCCGGTCCGGGACCTGGTCGAGGAACGCGTCGAAGCCACCCCCGGCCAGCCGTCGCTCGCGCTCGGACACCTGACCGGGGGCGTCGGGGGCGTCGCCCGATACGAGGTAGTCGAAGTAGGAGTGCGCCCGTGCCACCGGGTCCCGGAGCACCGTCACCGTGAAGGTGGCGGGTGGCAACGGCTGCTCGACCACCGGTCGGTGGGCCCGCCCGAAGAGGTAGCCGCCGTCGGCCAGGAGCCGGCGGTGGATCGACGCGTACGCATAGGGGCCGCTGACGGTGCGGGGCAGGCGCGAGGTGTTGATGCGCCGCCACACGTCATAGGGGTCCTCGCCCCCGAGTGCGAGGAAGCTGAGGAACAGGCTGGTACCGGCCGTCTTGCGGATGTGGTGGCAGTAGACCCGACGGATGCCGGAGGGCAGGCCGTACCCGTCGGCCAGGCGCCTGTAGGAGGGGTCGAGCCGGATCTGGGCGACGTCCCGCAATCCGCGTGCGTCTCGTCGTGCGGTCCGCCACGCCTTGGTGATCCTGCCCGGCGGCACCCGGCCGACGGGCAGGTCCGCTGCATCCTCGCCGTCGGCCACAACCGCAATCTACCCGGCGACCTCGGCCGGACACCGGTCCGCCCCGTTGAGTCCACCGTCGCCCTGTGGGATAATTGGCCTGTGGCAGGCAAGCGTGGGTATTCCGGATTGCCGCCGTATCCGTCGTCGTCCCTGCGGTGGCACCTGGGGCCGACCCCCGCCGGGGGGTGCCCGTGACCACCCGGCCCGTCGACATCCTGGCCGGGCCCGTGAAGATGGTCGTCTGGGACCTTGACGACACGTTCTGGAGGGGCACGCTGAGCGAGGGGCCCGTCGAGTTCGACCCCGCCCACGTGAGCATGGTCCGGACCCTCAACCGGCGGGGGATCATCAACGCCATCTGCTCCAAGAACGACGAGCGACCCGTGCGGGCCGAGCTCGAGGCGGTGGGCCTGTGGGAGGAGTTCGTCTTCGCACGGGTCGACTGGACCCCCAAGGGACCCCGGGTCGCCGCCATCATCGACGACGCCCAGCTCCGGCCCGAGAACGTCCTGTTCGTCGACGACCATCCGGGCAACCTGGGCGAGGCGGAGCACTTCGCCCCCGGCCTGCAGACGGCGGGCCCCGAGATCCTCGGCCAACTGCTCGATCTGCCCCAGCTGGCCGGCAAGGACGACCGGAGCCTGTCCCGGCTCGCCCAGTACCGGGTGCTGGAGCGCAAGGTGGTCGACCGACGAGCGGCCGAAGGGTCGCACGAGGAATTCCTGCGGTCCTGCGACATCCGGGTCACCCTGCACGAGGGAGGTACCGACCAGCTGGACCGACTCCACGAGCTGGCCCTGCGCACCAATCAGCTCAACTTCACCAAGCGACGGCCGACCCGGGAGGCGTTCGGAGCCGACCTGTCCGACCCGGACATCCGCTCCGGGTACGTGGTGGTGTCCGACCGGTACGGCGACTACGGCATCTGCGGGTTCTTCGCCGTGCACCGTCCGTCGGGGACGCTCCTCGACTTCCTCTTCTCGTGCCGGGTGATGGGCATGGGGGTCGAGCAGTGGCTCTACGGGCGGCTCGGACGCCCCGCATTCGACGGCGAGGTCGCCGACGACGTCCCGTCGTCGCTCACCGCGGACGTCGACTGGATCACGCTCGACGACGGGTCGGGGGCGCCCGCCGGCGGCCGGCAGGCCGACCGTGACGAACGCACGGGTCGCATCCTGATCGTCGGCGGTTGCGACCTCAAGACGACGGCGGACTTCCTGGGCGGTGACATCGCCACCGAGTTCGCCCACCCGGGCCCCACCGGCGCCTTCATCCATGCGGGACACTCGGAGACCCTGCGGATGTCGGCCGGCGACCTGAGCGCGTCACAGGCCGCACTGCTCGAGCGCCTGCCGATGGTCGACGGCGACACCTACCGGTCGGCCGCGGTGGTCGACGCCGACTACGACGTGCTCGTCCTGAGCGTGCTCACCGATTACACGCAGGGCCTCTACCGCCACAGGGCGACCGGCCTGATGGTGCCGTGGAACCAGTTCACCTTCGACGTGACCGATCCCTCGAACCGGCCCGCGCTCGTGCGCCGCTTCACCCGGGAGACGATGGACGCGGCCTGGTTCGAGTGGTTCGCCGAGGAGTTCGAGTTCCTCGGCGGGATCACCCCGGAGCGCTTCCAGGAGAACATCGCCTGGCTCGCCGGTCACATCCCCGACGACGCCACGCTGATCCTGGTGAACGGGGCCGAGTTCCCGCTCGCCAACCCGAAGGAACCGGACCGGCACCTCCACCACCGGACCATGAACGAGGCGCTCGACGCCGTGGTGGCCGACCTGCCCAACGCCCGGGTCTGCGACGTGCGGACCTTCCTCGTGAGCGAGGACGACTTCACCGACCACATCCGCCACTACCGGCGCCGCTGCTACCTGACCATGGCCGAGGAGATCCGCAGTTCCGGGGCCGCACTCGACGTGCAGCCGGAGCACTGGACCTCGGTCGCCTACGCCAAGGCCTACCGGTTCGCCGGTCGGCGCCGGCTCGAGGTGGAGCGTCTCGTCGGCCGGGCACGCCGGGCCCGCTGGGAGCCTTCCGAACGCCGCTGATCCTGCGCCGCCGAACGGCACGGCCGGTCGGCTGCCTCGGCGTCGCCCGGAACCGGGGCCCGGCTCAGCAGCTGGTGTGCACGACGAAGGCCTTGGCCAGCGCCGCCCACTCGTAGGCGATGTCGAAAATCAGATTGGTCCCGTGGGCGCTCACGGGTACGACGAGCAGCCGGATGTCACTGCAGCGCCGGAAGAGCAGGCGGGCCCGGGTGGCCTGGTCCCGCTGGGGCACCATCAGCATCGACGTCCAGTGCCGTCGGGCCGCCTCCCGGGCGGCGAACTCGACCTCGCCCCGGGTGTTGAGCGGGTCCGCCCGGAAGCACACCACCTCGATGCCGGCCGCCGCCGTCGGGCACGGGGCCGGCGGGTAGCCGCCCAGTGACACGACCACCACCGGTGCGTAGCCGTGTTCGGCCAGCGAGACGGCCTGCCTGGCCCGCAGCTGGCCGGGGTCGCCACCGAGCGCCAGGATGGCGTCCACGTGGGCCGGGGCGTCGGTCGGAGGCCACACCAACAGCCGGGCCGTGGCCGCCGCGAACACGCCGCCGAGCACCACTGCGAGGACCACGGCCCAGGCGGCCAGCCAGCGCCACACGGGGACCCGCCCCGAGCCGTCCACCGCGGTCCCGTCCGCCACCACCGGTGGCACCCCACCCCCGGGGCCGGATGCGTCGCTCACCGGGCGAGGTGTCCGGCCCGCACCAGTTCGGCCCGGAGCGCGGCCAGGCGGGCGGTGCCCGTCTCCTGGTCGGGCTCGAGGTAGTTGCCCTCCGCCCACTCGTTCCACGACTTGACGACCAGCACCTGCTCGCCCGGGGGCAGGGCGGCGGCCAGCTCCAGGCCGCGGCGCACGTGGGCACCGAACCGCCCGGGGGTGGCCCCGGTGGCCACCACGCCCAGCCGTCCGGACCGTGGCGTGTTGTCCCAGTTCGGGTACACGGCGGGCAGGAGCCTGCCGGTGAACTCGGCCGGCGGGTCGGGCGGCACCTCCACGTAGGGGTAGCGCCTGGGCCCGCGCAGCACACCCCGGGCGACGAGCCTGTCCCGGACCTTGGCCTCGGTGGTCCGGGCGAAGGGATAGCGGAAGACCACCCCGGCGTCGAACCCGTCGGCCACCTGGGAACGGTAGGAGGACTCGCCCAGGCAGGCCACCAGGTGGAGGCCGCCCAGTCCGGCGGCGGTGGCCATCTCCTGCCACGTCTCGACGAACCGGGCCGGCTCGGGCAGGCTGCCGGGCTGGTAGACGAAGAGGAGGGGACGGCCACCGATGCGGACGTACCGGGGATCGCGCAGTGCCGGCAGGAGCGCGTCGAAGTGGGCGCGGTCGTCCTCGGGACCGGGATAGGTCTGCTCGATCAGGATGCGGTCCGGGGCGCCGTGCCAGATGCCCGACCACGACTGGTTGGCCCACGCCATACAGAAGGGGAAGTCGGGGCGTCCGGACGCCACCACCTCGTCGAGCGGGCGCTCGAGCAGGCGCTGACCGGCGAACCAGTAGTGCCAGTAGCAGAAGCCGGTCACGCCGAAGCTCCGGGCCAGGTCGGCCTGGGCCTCGCGGGACTCGGGCACGCGGAGGTCGTAGAAGCCCAGGTCGGCGGGCAGGTGGGGCTGGACGTGGCCGGCGAACAGGGGCCGGGCCCGGGCGACGTTGGTCCACTCGGTGAACCCCGGGCCCCACCACCGGTCGTTCTCGGGGATCGGATGGTACTGGGGCAGGTAGAGCGCGAGTACCTCCATGGGCCGACATGCTACCGAGCAGCCCGGGGCACTCCGGGGCGCCGATCCCCACTTCCCGTGCCCAGATCCCCTCTTCCCGTCCCTAGATCCCCGTCCCCCGCCTTCCCGCACGGGAGGCGGTCGGCACCACCTGGCCGGTAGGCTGGGGTGAGGAGCGCCAATGGACCGATCACGCAGACTGGCTGTCAGCCTCGTCCTCAACTCGGGGCTGGTGGTCGCCCTGGTGGTCTTCGGGGTCCGGGCCCACTCGTCGGGCCTGCTGGCCGACGCCGGCCACGACGCCGTGGACGTGGGCGCCCTCGTCCTCTCGCTGGTCGCCGTCCGGGCGGCCCTCCGTCCCCCGAGTGCCGCCCGCTCGTACGGCAACCACCGGGCGACGATCCTGGCGGCGTTGGCCAACGCGGTGCTGATCGCCGCCGTCACCGTGCTGATCGTCGTGAACAGCGTCCACCGTCTGCTGCATCCGGTGGCCGTGCACGCCGGCGTCGTGGTGGTGGTGGCCTCGGTCGCCCTGGCCGTGAACGGGGCGGCCGCACTGATCCTGCGTGACCGTTCGAACGACCTCAACATGCACAGCGCGGTGCTGCACATGGCCGGTGACGCACTGGCGTCCCTGGCCGTGGTGGCGGGCGCGGCCATCCTCCTCGTCGCACCGTCGGCCCTGTGGCTCGACCCGACGTCGGCACTGGTGGTGGCGGCCGTCATCGCCTGGCAGGCCGTCGGCGTGCTGCGGGACAGCGTGGCCGTGCTCCTGGAGTCGACGCCGTCCGACGTCGACCTCGACCTCCTGGTCGCCACCATGGGCCGGGTGCCGGGGGTCGGCGAGGTGCACGACCTGCACGTGTGGAGCCTGTCGAGCGACCTGCGCGTGCTCTCTGCCCACCTGGTGCTCACCGGCCACCCGACCCTGGAGGAGGCCCAGGTCGTCGGCGAGGCCGTGAAGCAGGCCATCGCCCGCACCTACGGCATCGCCCACAGCACGCTGGAGCTCGAGTGCGAGCGGTGCCTGGACGTCGAGTCGGACCCCTGCCGGATGGAGTCGGCCGAACCGGCTCCCGCCGCCCTGCACCGGCACTGACGCCGGGTCCTGAGCGGGTCGGGCCGACCGGGATCCATCGAACCGGTGCCCGGACGCGACGCAGCCCCGAGTAACCGGGCGGCCGAAGCCGCCCCAGCTCCTCGGGGCCACGCACACAGCGGGCCGGCTCCACCTGCCGCCGGGTCGTGTCGGACAACCCGTCGCCAGGCACCGCACCGGACCACCCCCTGAGGGGCAACCCGGCCCGTCCCCGGACCACCTCGCCGGTCGCCTACGGCCCAACCGAACCACCGGACTCGGTCCTGGAGACCGGTCTAGGACCTGTCCTCGGACCTCCTCCGGAGCCTCGCAGGGCTTCGGCTTCCCGAACTGGAGCCACTCTGAACCGGGCGCGCCGGAGGGTCAAGGGCCCGCCGCGAAATCCTGAGCATTTCCACCGCGTTCCCCCGTCCGTCCCCAGGATCCACCCGGATCTCCACCATTCGTCCCCAGCCCCCTGTGCACATCCCCGCACGGTCGCGGGGGCCGTTCCAGGGGTAGCCTGGGGCGCCGTGGGCCCCGTCCGGGCCATGCCCCGGGGGGCCGGCAACACGAGGCAGAGGTCGCACGCGTCGATGAGCAACAACGGGGGGGACACCACGCCGGCGGCGGTCGCCGGACCCGGGACGCGCCGGGCCGTCGCGTGGGGTGCGGTGGTCGTGGTCTCGCTGGCCGGGCTGGTGGCCGCGGTGGCCGCCGCCTCGTCCGCACCGGCCTCGGCGACGGGGCAGGCCGGGGCCGTCCACCGGGTCACCGCCACATCCACGCCGCTCGACGCCACGGCCCCGCCCGCCGGTCGGGACGCGTCGGCGCCGGGGACCGAGGTGACGGCCGGCCTCGACCAGTCCGACCCGTTCGTGACCGTGGCAGGTGGCCGCTACGTGCTCCTGACCAGCGGCGGGGCGTCCCCCGATCCGATCAATGTGCCCCTGACGACCAGCACGGACTTCATCCACTGGACCCCGCCGGTCGACGCGCTGCCCGTGCTGCCCCCCTGGGCCCAGCGCGGATTCACCTGGGCGCCGGACCTCCACCGCTTCGGGTCGGAGTACGCCCTGTACTTCACCGCACAGGTGGCCGGCAGCACCCCGTCGAGCCAGTGCGTGGGCAGCGCGTTCGCCTCGTCACCGACGGGTCCGTTCACCGCCTCCCCCACCCCGTTCGTCTGCCAGCTGGACCTGGGCGGGACGATCGACCCCCGGGTCTTCGTGGACCACACCGGCACGCCGTGGCTGCTGTTCAAGTCCGACCAGAACATCGGCGGCTCGGCCACCCCCACCGTCATGTGGTCCCAGCAGCTGTCACCCGACGGCACCCGGCTCCTCGGACGCCCCGCGCCGTTGCTGACCCCCGACCGCCCGTGGCAGGGGACGATCGTCGAGGCCCCCGACATGGTGGAGGTGGACGGCTCCTACTGGGTCTTCTACTCGGCCAACTGGTACAACAGCCCTGCCTATGCGGTCGGGGCGGCGCACTGCGCGGGCCCGTCGGGTCCCTGTGCCGATGTAGGGCCCACGCCCCTGCTCGCGTCCAACCTGCAGGGCGAGGGACCGGGCGAGGAGTCGGTGTTCCGCGATCCGACCGGCGTCTGGCTGGTCTACAGCCCGCGGCGGTCCCTGGCCCCGAAGCCGGACGTCCCGGCCCGGCCGGTGTACATCGCCCGGATCGGCTTCACCCGGGACGGGCCCTATCTGGCCCACGGGCCGTTGCCCGGGGCCGTCGACCTCCTGGCCGTACCCCTCTGGTCGTCCGCACCCTGAGATCGGGACGCTCCGGGGCAAGGCGCCGGCATCCCCGCGCCTGACGACGTGCGGACCGCTCAGCCCCGCAGACGGGCCAGTTCGGCGGCCACGGCCTTACCGTTGGCCTGCCCCTTGGTCGCCTTCATGACCAGGCCGGTGAAGAACCCGGCCAACTTGCCGTCGCCTTCACAGAAGCGACCCCACTCGTCGGGATGGTCGGCGACGGCCTGGGCGACGGTGGCGGCCAGCGAGTCCTCCGACATGGCCTCGAAGCCCTTCTCCCGGGCGATGTCCGCGGGGTCGCCGCCTCCCCGGGCGAACAGCTCGGCCAGCACGGCCTTGGCCTGGGTGGCCGACAGCGAGCCGCTGGACTCCAACAGGAGGAGCTCCAGGTACGACTTGGGGTCCAACGCACGGGCGGCATCGGCGTCGGTGGCGGCCTCGTTGGCCGTCCGGGCCAGGGCGAGACCCGTTCCGACCCCACCGGCCACCGCTTCCACGACCAGGTCGTCGAGGCCCAGGTCGACCACGGTCGTGACCTGGTCGCGCTGGGCGTCGGTGGCGCCGCCGGCCTCGTCGAGCAGCGCCACCAGCCGGGCCCGGCGCTCGGCCGGCATCATCCCGAGGGTGTCGCCCACGGCACGGATCCACTCGGCGTCCGGCACCAGGGGGACGAGGTCGGGCTCCAGGAAGTACCGGTAGTCGAAGGCGTCCTCCTTCGACCGGAGCGCCTCGGTGCGGCCGGCGCCCTCGTCCCAGTGCCGCGTCTGCTGCACGACCGCCTCGCCGGACTCGATCAGGGCGATCTGGCGCTGCGCCTCGTACTCGATGGCCCGGCCGAGCGAGCGGACAGAGTTCAGGTTCTTGATCTCACAGCGGGTCCCGAACGGGGCGTCCGCACTGCGCCGCACCGACACGTTGGCGTCGACCCGCATCGACCCCTCCTCCATCTTGCCGTCGGACGCCCCCGAGGCCACCAGGATGGCCCGCAGCTCGGTGACGTAGGCACGGGCCTGGTCGGCGGTGCGCATGTCGGGCGCGCTCACGATCTCGACCAGGGGCACCCCGGACCGGTTGTAGTCGACCAGCGAGTAGTCGGCCCCGTGGATGCGGCCCGAGGCGCCGGCGTGGGTGGTCTTGCCGGTGTCCTCCTCCATGTGGGCCCGC
>Ga0209698_10006441_pt1 | contig 12479 bp, 6 predicted proteins | sample LitLauG_LLR_2012_FD_187203 | JGI IMG/M metagenome (GOLD analysis project Ga0209698, IMG submission 187203) | Freshwater sediment microbial communities from Pennsylvania, USA - Little Laurel Run_MetaG_LLR_2012 (SPAdes) (version 2) | ecosystem: Environmental > Aquatic > Freshwater > Creek >...
CGGTGGAGTAGCGCGCATAGCTCATGACTCCGGCCTTGACGCGGCCGACGCAGGTGCCGAAGGTATTCTCCTTGCCCACGGTGCCGGCGATGATCTCCTGATAGTCCATGCGCACATCCTTGAAGAAGTGCTTGGGCAGGTTGGAGCAGTGGAAGCAGACGCACTTGTCGGGATTGCTGCCGTAGTTGTTGTTCCAGTCCAGCAGCGCCGATGGAGTGCCGGAGGCCAGGGCCAGCATGTACATGCTGAGCGTGCCGGGGACATCGACTTCGCAGGCGGAGGGAATGAGGTTGTTGCTCATCATGCTCATGATGGTGCAGGGCACGACGCCGAAGAACTCTTCCATCGATGTCCAGCACTGCACGGCGCTGATGGTGACATTGGCCTGCTTCATCCAGCCGTCGATGACAGCGCCGAGTTTGGCCATCTTTAGCAGGGCGGCGTCGGCAATGCCGGCGGTGGTGACGTAGGACTTGATGGCGGCGAGCTTGGCCTGCGCTGCGTCGTCTGAGTCTTTCATACGATTGATGCGGCCGAAGATCTCCGAGAGATCGATGGTCTCGATGGTGATGCCATTGGTCTCCATGATGCGCTCGGAGTAGCGCACGGTGTTGAAGGCCGTGGGACGCGCGCCGATGGAGCCGATGCGCAGATTCTTCAGTCCCTTGACGATGCGGCAAACGGCGGAGAACCACTCGAGGTCGGCCTTGAATTCGGATGAGTCGACGGCCTCGGTATGCAGCGTGGTGAGCGAGTAGTTGATGCCGTACTGCATGAGGTTATTGCAGCAACTCATTTTGCCGCAGAAGCTGTCGCGGCGCGTGGCGATGGTCATGGCGTCGGAGCGGTCGGGCGTGGCCTGCACCAGGACCGGGACTTTGAGGCCGGAGAGGCGGATGGCGTCGACGATGCCGCGCTCTTCGCCGAAGTTGGGAAGGGTGATGATGATGCCGTCGATTTCGTCGGCGTGCTTCTTGAAAAGTTCGGCGCACTTCTGAGACTCGGCGTAGGTTTCCACCGCGCCATGCTTGGAGTCCTGTGGGCCCAGCACGATGGCGCGGGCGCCCGCGGCCTCAAGGACCTTGATGATCTCATCGCGGCCGGTCTTAGCCAGATGATCCGGAAAAAATCCGCGATTGCCTACGACGATGCCGAATGTCATTGCTCTCTGCGCTGCCATGATACTTGCTCCTTTAATCGATGCTTGTTGACGGGCTTGATGCTCAGGGGCTAAAGCCCGTGCTCATTTAGCTGCTTTCGGCACGAATGAATTCGTGCCCTGATACATAGCACTCTCTACTTGCCGGCACGTCCGGGTCGAAACTTGACGACGTAAAACAGCCCGAGGAGCGCCAGTACGCCACCCCACCAGACGGGCGTGTGCAACTCTGTCAACTGTACAAGAGGCGGGTAGCTTGCAGTCTGCCACTCATAGACGCCGTAGCCGAGGATCATACCGCCGTAGATCAGCAGCAGCACTCCAATAAAGAACCAGATGGGAATTCCGGAACCATGCATATGCGTAATCCCTTCTCCTTAGTGCGCAGGGGCTAAAGCCCCTTTGATATTTCACGCCGTCTTCGGCACGACTGAAGTCGTGCCCTGATACAAGACCCGCGGCTAAAGCCGTTTGGAGGCGATCTTGAATTCAGTGGCCTAAAGGCCACTGCTCCCTCCGAAGGAAATTCTTGACTTCAATGGCCTAAAGGCCAAGGCTCCCTCCAAAAGACATTAAAGAAACGACTGAATCCTCGCGTCACCAAAAAATCCTCTCGTTACCAGAACATGATGTTCAATGCTGCGAAAATGACAACTACCAGGATGGCCCAGGCGTATTCGTTCCGGTAGAACGGAACGGGTTCTTCAGTGGGCAGTTTGGTGGCGCCATAGACCAAACCATCGAGTTCGGCTACCGGACGTGGCTTGGTCAACAGACTCACCACGACAATGACAATGGCGGCGAAGACAAATGCCCAGAGCGCGCGAAAGACATTTTCCGCCATGGGTTTGGCGTCGGGCGAAAGTGCGACATTGGCCAACGCGGCCGGAACCAGCTTGACCCACATGAACAGGCTGGCAGAAAAAACAATGCCGAGCAGCAGGCCGAGAAAACCTGCCAGCTTGGTAGCGCGCTTCCAAAACATGCCGAAGAGAATGGTGGCCAGCAGCGGCGCGACGAAGATGCTGAAGAGCGCTTGCACGTAATCCATGATGCCGTGGGCGTGCATGACCAGGTAGGCCGCGCCAATGGAGACTGCGACGCCTATCAGAATGGAGAGACGGCCAACCAGCACATAATGGCTGTCGGAGCCTTTCTTGTTGATGAGCGGCTTGTAGATGTCGTAGGTCCACACCGTGGAGAAGGCGCTGACGTTGCCGGCCATGCCGCTCATGAATCCGGCGATGAGTGCGGTGATGCCGAGACCGAGAAGGCCGGGGCCGAGATAGCGCACCATCATCAGGGGCAGGGCCTGATTGTAGCTGTGCAGTTCAGCATCGGGAGCGCCAGCAAGCACCTTCTGCTGGTAGTCGGCGGGCAGCGTTGTCTTGGCCATCGCGGCGGAGCAGGATGCAGAGTCAGCGACCTGGCCGCTGGAAGATGCGGAGCAAGCGGCGACCACGTCTTCGCCAACGAGCTGGCGGCGGCTGCCATCGGGATTCTGCAAGAGGACAAGGCCGAGCAGGCCAGGCAGAATGACGATGAAGGGCACGGCCATTTTGAAGAACGAGCCGATGATCGGCGCCATGCGTGCGGCTCGAAGATTGTGGGCGGCAAGCACGCGCTGGACGACGAGAAAGTCCGTAGTCCAATAGCCGAAGCTGATGACGAAACCCAGGCCGAGCACGATGCCGGTCCAGTGAACACCCATCGGGTTAGCGGCAAAAGTGCCGGTATCGCGCCACAGGTGGAAGTAGCTGTCTCCATGCACGCCGGTTACCGACTGCATGTTGGCCATGATCTGGCGTTTGAGTCCAGCGACGCCGCCGGCTTGCACCAGACCGAGAATCGGCACGAGCAGCGCGCCGCCCCAGATGAGGACGAATTGCAACACCTCGTTGAAGATGGCCGAGCGCAATCCGCCGAGGCCGACATAGATGGCTACGGCGATGGAAGAGACGAAGATGCTGAAGCTGATATCCCAGCCGAGCACGACCTTCATGACGACAGCCATGGCGAACATGTTGACGCCACTCATCAGGATCATCTCGGTTGCGAAGGAAAAGGCGGCAACGCTGCGGGCCGCTCCGCCATAGCGGAGGTCAAGATAACCGGGGACCGAGTGCGTCTTGCATACGTAGTAGAAGGGCATCATGACGAGGCCGAGGAAGAGCATGGCGGGAATGGCGCCAATCCAGTACCAGTGGGTGGCGAGGATGCCATACTGATAGGCCGAGCCGGCCCAGCCCATGAGTTCGAGGGAGCCGAGGTTGGCGGAGACGAAGCTCAAGCCCGCGATCCACGCAGTCATTTCGCGGCCGGCCATGAAGAACTCTTCGCTGGTGTTCGATCTGCCTTTGAGGTAGAAGCCGATCCAGATCACCATGACGAAGTAGATGGCGATGACGAAGATGTCGAGCAGGCGCAGGTGCGCCAGCGGCTCAGTATTGAAGGCGAGGAGTGCCGGCAGGGAACCGAGTAGGCCGGCGGCGTGAGGAGCTGGGACCAATCCGAACATTGCGTCACCTGTAAGGGCGGAATGCGTCCGTGGAGGCGCCGGACGTTCGCCCTAAGTAAATGGCTTTACTCTTGCAACTGTCAAGCGTCAAACGCAGACCGCCGTGGAATACTTCGAGTTCCGTGCGACGGGCCGGGAGAAACCGGACAGGCCGTTGAACAGAAGGCAACCGGAATCAAGAAAGCGTTTACCGGACGAAGTGTAGCACAGGACACGTGGATTGGAATACTGGAGACGGATTCTCTTATCCGCAAGATCCCAGGTGCCAAAAGCGAGCCCCTTCGACAGGCTCAGGACAGGCTATGGGGTACGCGTGCAACCGCGGATCCTTCGACTCGCTACGCTCGTTCAGGATGAACGGGCGGGTTGGGGTTTGTGGTATCCCACCCTTTCCGCAGAAAGAAACGGAAAGGATGGGGCACGGGGCTTTTTCAGTGAGGCGGCGCGGGTTCATCGCTGGACTTAACACGGCCTCCAGCGAGACGGGATGCTCAGGATGACATCGCATTTTGGGGAATCGGGACGACCAGCGCGCTATTCGTTGTTGGCCATGACTTCGTGGAGCCAGCCGGGAGCTTTGAGCAGCTCGCGAGGACGCGAGCCGTCGGCCTGGCCTACGAGGCCGTCGCGCTCCATGAGGTCGATGAGATGGGCGGCGCGGCCATAGCCGATGCGGAGACGGCGCTGCAGAAGCGATGTGGAGGCCTTGCCGAACTCGAAGACCAGCCGCACTGCGTCGTCGAACATGGGGTCATTCTCGTCGGGATCGGGGTTGGAGCCGTCGACGGTGGCGCGCTCGTCCCTGGGCGACTCGAGGAAGCCTTCGACGTATTCGGCCTGGCCCTGCTCCTTCCAGAAGGCGACCACTGCGGCGGTTTCTTTTTCGCTGACGTAGGGCGCGTGCAGGCGCATGAGGCGGCTGGTGCCTGGCGGGAGAAAGAGCATATCGCCGCGGCCCAGGAGCGCCTCGGCCCCGTTGGTGTCGAGGATTGTGCGCGAGTCAACCTTGGTGGCCAAGCGGAAGCTGATGCGCGTGGGTACGTTTGCCTTGATGAGGCCGGTGATGACATCGACGCTGGGGCGCTGCGTGGCGAGGATGAGATGAATGCCGACGGCGCGCGCCATCTGGGCCAATCGCGTGATGGATTCCTCGACGTTGGCGCGGTCGAGCATCATGAGGTCGGCCAATTCGTCGATGATGATGACGATGTAGGGCAGTGGCTCTTCAGTTTGGTCGTCGAAGAGCGACGGCATGACGCCTTCAAAGAGCTTGTTGTACTGGTCGATGTTGCGCACGCTGCGCGAGGCCAGCAGCTTGAGGCGGCGCTCCATTTCACGGACTGCGTTGCGCAGCGCGTTGGCGGCCAGCTTGGGCTCGGTGATGATGGGTGTGAAGAGGTGTGGAATGCCCTCGTACATGCCAAGTTCCACGCGCTTGGGATCGACCAGGATCAATCGAACCTGCGCAGGCGTGGTGCGGAAGAGCAGGCTCATGATCATGGCGTTGATGGCCACCGATTTGCCCGACCCCGTTGAACCGGCGATGAGCACGTGCGGCATTACGTTCAGGTCCGCGGTGACGATGCGGCCATTTATGTCTTTGCCCATGGCCAGCGTGAGCCGCGACTTGGCTTTGGTAAAGGTCTCGCTCTCCAGCACGTCGCGCAGATGGATGGTCTCTCGCTCGTGGTTAGGCACCTGGATGCCGACGGTGCTCTTGCCGGCCATGCGCTCGATGAGAATGCTTTCAGCGCGCATGGCGAGGCAAAGGTCGTCGGCGAGGCCGGTGACGCGCGAGTATTTCACACCCGCCTCGGGCTTGAATTCATAGGTGGTGACCATGGGGCCGGGGTTGATCTGCACTACCTGGCCGCGCACATCGAACTCTCCGCATTTTTCCACCAGGACTTTAGCCTCTTCGCGCAGCTCGTCTTCACGGACTTTCTGCGGGCCTTCGCCGGCGTTGAGCAGGGTACTGGGCGGGAGTTTGAAGCCGCTCAAGTTCTTGGGGGCGACGACGTGAGAGCGCAGGTCTGCATCGGCGCGGCCGTGAATCGCAATCTCGCCGATTTGCTGTGGAGCGGAGATCGGGGCCGACTCAAACTCGAAGTCTGCCGGTCGGAGGGATGCAGGCCGGACTGCGACGCCGCGTGGTTCGGCAGAGCGGGAGGTAGCAGGGTGCATGGGAACAACATTCTGCGGGGCCGTCTGCCGGGATGGAATCGCCGCGACCGGCTGGGCAATCTCAGTTGCCGAGCGCTCCCAGAGGCTGGCCCTGCGCAGGGGCTCCGCAATGGGAATTTCTTCCTGGGCCTGTTCGAAGCTGGTGCGCCGGAATGCTGGAATCTCCTCCAGGTCGTCGACTTCTGGCACGGATTTACGGCGCGAGAAGATCCTGGCCAACAAGTTCCAACGATGAGATGGTTGTTTCGCATCAGGTTCGGCGTTTGGATCCGCAGCGGCCGCCGTTGTGAACCGGAGAGTTGGCGCCGGAGCGTTCTCTGCTTCGCTTTCCTCCGCGTGTTCCAGCCTGCGTTCTTCCTTCAGCTCGGCACGCTGCTCACGCCAGTTCTTCCATTGTTCGAGCCAACTGCGCACGTGGAGCCAGTAATTCTCGAGGGTCTCCTTGACGGCCCAGAAGCTAATGGCGGAGGCAAAGTAGAGCCCCGCGGCAGCCAAAACTCCGGCGACAAGCCAAGCTCCCTGAATATTGAGGTAGGCAACCAGGAGGCCGGCCATGAGTCGGCCGACCACGCCCTCGGTGGGCACGAGGTGCATCCAACGCCAGTGCCACGGCATGAGGCCAAAGACAGCAGGCAGAAAGGCAAGCGTGAGCAATGTGCCTGACCAGCGCAGCAGAGCGGATCCGCTGGGGCGCGAGCGCATCCAGGTCCAGCCAATTCCGCCCAACCACAGCGGCAGCAGAAAGGCCGTCAGCCCCAAAACCTGGAGCATGAGATCGCTGAGGTAGGAGCCGAAGAGCCCGACCCAATTGTGCACTGGATAAGGGGGAGCCGGATCGGTGGCCGTATTCAGCGATGGATCGGAGGCGCGCCAGGTCGCCAGCGCGAGAAGCAGGAGCAAGGAAACCAGCAGCAGCACAAGCCCCAGAAATAGATTCAGGTGGCGGCTTCGCGTGGGCGATAAGACGATGCGAATCGGCATCATGGCGGGGCTTTCCGCTGATGGGCCCCCGCGCTTTAAACCCGAAGAACTGATCCGGGCAAGCGAGTCCGGGGCGAGCTCGGCGGAGCGGCGGGAAAAATCCCAGAGCAGCTTTAATTATCCTTGCAGGCGAGGTGGATTCCGGAGAAAACGAGGCAGGGGGAACCTTGCTGTGGACCCCCGCGGCCGGGTGGTTCAAGGCATGAATCCTTGGGCACGACGGAGGTTGTGCCCTGATACAAAGCAGGGACTGGCTCTGCTTCGAAGCGGTTCCGGGAATTGCTCGGATATTTTTCGATAAGGAGCTTCTCGTGTGGTGAGTTTGAAGTTCGCCGAAGGACAACCGCAGATCCCGATTCGACTTCGCTCAGGTCAGGCTTTCGACTCGGCAAGCCGCAAAAGGCGCGGCTTTCTGCGCTCCTGATGAACAGGCTGGTTGGGCTTCGTCGTATCCCACCCATGCGACAGAAAAATGTCGCATGGATGGGGCACGGGAACTTCTTGCGCTGGTTGGCGAGCCGCCGCGGGTTCATCTCTGGACATAACTCGCCGTCGCGACTTGGGATGCTCTGGATTACAGCTCAATTATTGAACGAAATTCAGACTCAGGACACTAGGCGCCGATGAATTTGGCTCCCCACAGGAGCAGAGCGCCGCCAAGCAGGATGCGATAGATGGCGAACATGGTGAATCCATGCTTGCGGACCCAGTGGAGGAACCACTCCACGACGCCAAGCGCGACGATGAATGAGACGACCAGGCCAATCAGCAGCACGATCCAGCGTTCTCCGTTCATGACCACGTGCGCGGTAGCGATGGTGGCATCGGCGGATTTGGAGGCGTGAATTTCTTTGAGGAAGTCCCAGCCGGTGGCGGCGATGATGGTGGGAATGGAGAGCAGAAAGCTGAACTCGAGCGCCGCGGGCCGGTTAAGGCCCATCATCTGGCCCGAGGCAATGGTCGACATGGAGCGCGAGGTTCCGGGAAAGACGGCCGACAGCGTCTGGCAGAGCCCGATCCAGAGGGCCTGAGTCAGGGTCATCTCTTCCACATGGGTGGTGCCGGCTTCATAGCGGCTGGTGCGGACATCGACAATCCACATAATGATGCCGCCAATGACCAGCGCCAGCGCGATAGCTGTCAGGCTGCCCAGGTTCTTCTCGCTCCACTTGCGCAGTGGGAGCGTGGTGGCCGAGGTCACCGCAAAGGCGATCAGCGTAAGAGAGATGGGATGATTCAGCCATGTATGCTTGCCATCTTCGCCCTCGGGAAAGGTGCGAGCGAAGTCGACAATGCGGCCGAGGAACAGGATGCACAACGCCAGGATCGCGCCTAGCTGGATAACGATGGTGTACATCTTCCAGTAGGCGTCGTCGAGCGGGATCTTCATGAGCGCTTCAGCGATGCGCAGATGGGCCGTCGAGCTGACCGGCAGAAATTCGGTCAGGCCTTCCACTATTCCTAAAATGATGGATTGAATATAAGGACTCAAACAGCCTCCAGGGTGCGATTACGGTTTTCCGGAGAGTGAGTTTCCCCAGCTCACTCGCGGTCAATGCCGTAGACAGGAATGCCTTCCTCCAATTTGTACACCAGAGCGGCGGCGCGGTTTGCGTAATCTGTTGCCGCAAAGTGTTCCTTCAGCTTCGCGGCCAGATCGATTGCGCGGGTTTTGGCATTCTCGCTCTTCTTGTCGTCACCATTTGCGGCGAACATGTCTCTGAGCACTGCCTGCCGGTAGACGGCCTGGTAAAGAGCCTGCGCCGTGCGGGGCCCGTCGGGGTGTTCTTCAGCGTACTTTTCGTAGATCTCGGACTCCTTCTCCGGGCACTGGACATTTCCCTGCCAGTCTCCGCAGAGCTTGTTATCGATAAGCTCGAAAGCTGCCAGATCGGCCTGGCGCGTATGCGGATACTGCTTGATCACTTTTTTCAGGGCATCCTCGTCCATCTGCTGGCGCATGTAAGCGTCCTTCTCGTGGGCGGAGCGGAGCGTGGAGGCGTCGGCCTTTTCAATCTGCCATTTGATGTCTGCGGCGCGCCACTGCGCCTCAGGCGCCAGGGGCGAGTTGGGGAACATTTCAAAAAGGCGTTGATAGAGCAGCCGCGCGCTTTGGGCGGCGTTAACCGGACCGCGCGGATCCGACGCCTCCGCCTCCTGGTTGGCAGCAGCGCCCATCAGCACCAGGTCGCCGTTGGGCGTGGTTTCTTGAACAACACCTTTGGCCGCCATCCACCCGGAGATAGGCGGAGGCGTCTGGTCGCTTCCAATCACCGGGGTGTCCCTGTCTTCCTGCAACTCCTGAATGTCGGTGTTGGCATAAACGCGAATCCACGGCCCGCTTTTTTCGGCAACTACCATCTCGCGGCCAATCTGAACACGGTCCACTTTTTGGGATCCGGTGTCGGGCGCGACGAAGAGCCAGGTTACGCGCAGGGCGGTGGCGCGCGGGCCGGCCATCGGCTTTTCCAGCTGGTCGCCCTTCTTCTTCTGGGGGCTGGACGGCATTGCGGCGGGCAACAGAATCAGAAGCGCGATGGTGAGGGTCATCGCGCGGGCATTGAGAATGCGGGTCTTGATCACATTAAAAATCATAGTCGAACGACGTTATCCGGCGACTTCCGTGAGCACCTCGGCCAGAAGCGCGGGGTCAACATTGCCGCCGCTGACCACGGCAGCGGCTCTGCGATATTCCGGCAACTGTGCGCCATGGAAGAGGAGCGCGGCGACGGGAACGGCTCCGCTGGGCTCGGGAACGAGGCGGGTAGCGGCGACGATGGCCCGCATGGCGGCGCGAATCTCTGCTTCGGTGACCGTGATGATCCCTTCGACGAAGGCCTGAATGTGGGCAAAGTTGCGCTCGCCGACGCTTTGCGTACGCAGGCCGTCGGCGATGGTGCGGCTGGTGAGCTCGGCGCCCCAGGTAACGATTTTGCCGGTGCGGAAGCTCTCGGCAGCGTCGCCGGCCAACTCGGGCTCAACGCCGAAGACCTTTACCCCGGGAAGCAACTGCTTGACCGCGGCAGCGACGCCACTGAGCAGCCCGCCGCCGCTTACCGGGGTGAGAACGAGATCGACTTCGGGCCACTCTTCCGCAATTTCCAGGCCGCAGGTTGCCTGGCCAGCGATGATCTGCTCGTCGTCGTAGGGCGGGATCACGATGTAGCCGTGTTCGCGCACGAGTCTTTCGGCGACCGCGAGTCTCTCGCTTGAAGCCAGACCCACGTCCACAACTTCGGCGCCAAGGGCGAGGGTTCCCGCGCGCTTGATGGCGGGGGCGTTGGAGGGCATCACGATGACCGCTTTCGCGCCCACCTCGCGGGCCGCATAGGCAACGGCTTGCGCGTGATTGCCGCTTGAATAGGTAATGACTCCGCGGGAGATCTCCGAGGGGGTAAGTTGAAGAATCTTGTTTGCCGCGCCGCGCATCTTGAACGCGCCGATTGGCTGGAGGCTCTCGGCCTTGAGGCGGATCTGTTTTGCAAAGCCGTGGCCGGAGAGACCGGGAAACTGGGCGCGCAGCAGCGGCGTGTGGATGGCAATGCTGGCGATGCGCGCGGCAGCAGCGCGAATCGTTTTTATATCGACGAGAGTGGTTGTTTCGGAGTTCATCGTGCGATCCTTGCCGCTTGTTTGATCGGCGTGCATTTAACAGTATCGCCGATGGGGTGGGGTGGCTCGATTCCAGCCCAAAAGCAAAAGCGCGGCAGCCGAAGCTGCCGCGCCTCAAGTGTAAAGCAGCCAAAACTAGAAGGTGAACCTCGCCGCGACCTGCAACTGGCGGGGCCCGTAGAGGTTGCTGCTGGTGGTGGACTTCTGGTTGAAAGCAGTAGCGCCGACACCCGTGTAGGGGCTGAAGCAGGCCTGCAGCGAAGAGCCGGCCGGTGCCGCAGGAGTGGCCGAGCAGAGCTCCTTTGTACCCGAAGGCAGGGTGATCGGGGTGGTGCTTGAAGCCAACGTGACGGTGCCATAGCTGGAGTTCACACCCTGAACGATGGTCTGGTTCAGGAAGTTGAACGCGTCGAGGCTCAGGTCCACTGACATGCTTTCGTGAATGGGGAACTTGCGCGCCAGGCGCAGGTCGGCATTGTTCCAGCGCGGCATGGGAATGCTGTTGCGGCCGATATAGGGCGGGCGGCCGTTGGTGGCCGAACCGGAGCTGGAGCTCATGGCGCCGCCGTAGATGCCGCCTTCATCACCATAGCTGCTGGACGAAGTGGCGCCGGAGAAGATGCTGGAACCGGAAAGGCCCAGGGACACAGGCTGACCGCTGGAATGGATCTCGCTGCCAGAGAGAGACCAGCCATTGACCACGGCTCGCGCCACCCTGTTCGCAAAGCTGAAACTAGGTTGATAAACGAAAGTTACAGTAATGCGGTTGCGGACGTCGGTATCCGACTGGCCGTTTTCGCCCCTGATGTTGTTCGGATCCAGCGGTGTATCGCCACCGTAGAACGTGCCGAAGGTGCCGGCCACCTGGCTGGTGTCGGAAGCGTGCGACCAAGTGTAGTTGCCTATGAACTCCAGCCCATTGGCCAGGGGCCTGCGGACGGTTGCGGCTAGGGCGTTGTACCAGGTGTTGGCCACGCTGAAACCGGTGTTGAAGCTGGCGAGCTGCGAAGGATCGCTTTGCCCCTTGCCAGCTACCAGGTAACGGCGATCGGTGGGCAGGTAGACGGGAACGGTCATTTGCTTGATCAGATTGCCACTGCCATCGAGAATGTTGTAGGTCTTGATGCCGCTCGGCTTCTGGCCAATTAACTGCGAATCGACGAAGACCGGCAGGCGCATGCCGCGCGTGCCGATGTAGCCCATGCTGAGCGAGATCTTGCCCGGAAGCAACTGCTCGATCGAGAGATCCGCTTCGTGCGAGTAAGGTGGTACGAAGTTCGGATCAAGCCCGTGGAAGCTCTGCGATCCCAGATTAGTGGGGCCCTTTACAGCAGGAAGCGTTCCGCTTGCCGGAATAAGTGCCGTGGAGAGCGCGGGACCCGTGGGCAGGAAGGGCACGTTGGGATACTGCTCTGTTGCGGAGGTGACAAACGAAGAACTGCAGCTCGATTTGCAGCCCGAGTAGTTGTAGTTGACCTGAACCACGCCGTTTTCTACGCGCATGGCGTAGTAAGTGGAGCCCTGGTTCAATGCGGTATAGATGCCGTACCCGCCACGAATCACTGTGCCCGGCATTGGGTTGTAAGAGAAGCCGATGCGCGGCGTCACGCGGTCGGCGACATTCTTGATGGTCTGGGTGTAGAGACTCGAGATCGGTGAGTAGTTGGTGTTGATCTTGCCCGGAGGTGGCGTAATTTGGATATCCCACCGCACCCCGAGGTTGAGGGTCAGCTTGCGATTAACAGACCAGGTATCCTGCGCAAAGACGTCGTACATGTTCATATAGAAGTCGTCTTTGCCCTGCGTACCAGCAGCGGTATTCACTTGGTCGACTGTCTGCACGAATGTGTTGTAGTGATAGCCTGCGTACGGGTCGAGATCGCCGGTCTGGCCCTGGAAGGCGTCGAGAGCCCAGTCCGCGAACTGGACGGCGTTGTTGGTATCGCTGTAACCGTAGAGACCGCCGCCCTGGAAGAGGTTGATCATGACCTCGTGGACGTTGTTTATATCGCCGCCGAACTTGAA
>Ga0209698_10006444_pt1 | contig 12475 bp, 8 predicted proteins | sample LitLauG_LLR_2012_FD_187203 | JGI IMG/M metagenome (GOLD analysis project Ga0209698, IMG submission 187203) | Freshwater sediment microbial communities from Pennsylvania, USA - Little Laurel Run_MetaG_LLR_2012 (SPAdes) (version 2) | ecosystem: Environmental > Aquatic > Freshwater > Creek >...
TTCCACGCGGACGGCTGCGGAGTTCCCCGCCAACCCGTTGATCCGGAGGCTGTTATCTGGCAGCCAGGAATTCCCGGGCAGCATAGTGGTCACCGAGAACACGCTGCGGATACCGGTGGAGCCCACCGAGCCGTTACCGATCCCCAATATGGGCAGGTTGTTGAGGGTATCCGACGTGATATTGTGGGCGAGTTCGCCGCTTTCGGTCTTCAGCAGCGGCGCCGCTTCGGTAACGGTCACCGCTTCGGTGGCGGAACCGATCTCGAGACCCACGTCGATGCGCAAAGTCTGCTCCACCGGCACCAGGATGCCGCCCCGGACGTACTTCTTAAAGCCGGATGCTGTCACCGAAACCTGGTAGGTGCCGGTGGGCACTTGGACCGTGTAGTTCCCCGTGCCCGAGGTGGCCACCTGATAAACTGCACCGGTTTGGACATTCCGCACTTCCATGGCAGCAGTAGCCACCACGGCGCCGGCCGGATCTACGACCGTGCCAGTGATGGTGCCGCGGTCGCTTTGGGAAAACGCTCCAAAGGATAGTCCTAACAGACAGGCAACAAACTTGGTTTTACGCATATACCCCCAGGGACCGAGTGGTGCCGACTTTACTACTCCATGTACACGCTGTCAAGGGCCCCATATCGTCTATGTAACCCACGAGGACATTTCTACTCTGCCGCGACCTGTAGCCTAGCCGGCCTTGACGAGGATGTTGGAGGTCCTATATAGTAGCTGAGCGCCGGAAGACCGGCGGGGGTTACAGTTGTAGCCCAATAGGGGTGAATCTCATGCGTTTAGTTCTGATAGCAGGATTTCTTTCGGTCCTGGCGGCGTTTGCGCAGTCGGACCGCGGGACGATTACCGGTACGGTTTCCGATCCGGCAGGCGCGGTGGTCGCCAGCGCCATGATCGAGGCGAAGAATGCGGATACTGGGGCGGTATATCCGTCGGCCACCTCGACCACCGGAAACTATACGCTCGCGCAATTGCCTGTGGGCACTTACGAAGTGTCCGTGAGCGCGGCTGGATTCAAGAGGTTCATTCGTCCCGGAATCACGGTCAACGTGGCTGCAACCGTGCGTGTGGATGCCACGCTTGAAGTAGGCGCCACCACCGAATCCATCACCATTCAGGCGGAAGCGCCGCTGCTGAAGACGGAAAGCGGCGAGCTCAGCCACAACATCGACTACAGCCGCATGGACAATCTCCCGTTACTCACGCTTACCGGAACCGGCACGGGGCTTGGCAACATTCGAAACCCGCTGCAGGTGGTGACGCTCCTTCCGGGCGCCTCCTTCGCCGGTGAAAACACGCTCCGCGTAAATGGAATGCCTTCCAGCTCGCAGGCCATCCGCATTGAAGGCCAGGACGCGACCAATGGCATGTGGCGGCAAATCAATCAAAACGTCCAGGCGGGCGTGGATGCTATCCAGGAAGTGGCCATTCAGACCAGCAACTTCGCCGCGGAATATGGTCAGGCTGGCGGAGGCTATTTCAATTACACGATGCGGTCCGGCACCAACCAGTTCCACGGGAGCGCCTATGACTACTTTGATAACGAGGCGCTGAACGCGGGGACGCCGTTTACGGACGCGGGCACCACCAACAGTCTGAAGACTGGACAACATATTCGCAACGTGGTACGCCGCAATGACTACGGTTTTACGCTGGGCGGACCGATCTGGATTCCCAAGGTTTATAACGGCCACGATAGGACATTCTTCTTTTTCAATTTCGAGCAGTTCCGCGAAGGGCAGGTCGTGCGTACCGGTATCTCGACGGTGCCGACCGTGCCTTATCGGAACGGCGACTTCAGCGGAGCGCAGTTGGGCGCCCTGACCGCTGCCGGACAGCCTCTGGTCGATTCGGCTGGCCAGCAGCTTTTTCAGAATGAGATCTTCGACCCGGCGTCCACTCATACGGCGGCCGATGGCACCCTGGTCCGAAATCCCTATCCTGGCAACAAGATTCCGCTAACCAGCATGGATCCGGTGGCGCTCAAGATCCAGAGTGTGCTGCCGCTGCCGCTCGGACCGTTATCCGGCCAGGCCGTCAACAACTATGCGATCCCGGCCTACACGAACTTCCGGCATACCACGATCCCTTCGGTGAAGCTGGATCACTCGCTCAGCTCCACAATCAAGATCTCCGGTTACTGGCAGCAAACCCACACCGTCTCGCCAAGCAATAACGGTTTTGACCCCAGCCAATTCCCGTGGTCTGTCGTGGAACCCACCGCCACCACCAACAACACGGCTCGCATCAACTACGATCAGACCCTTCGACCGACGCTGCTGCTGCATTTGGGTGTTGGCTTATTCTATACCGATCAACCGGCAGTCCCTTCGTCTTTCGACCAGAGCACGCTCGGACCTAAGTTCGGGCAGTTTTACATCAACCAGTTCCCGGCCTTGACGGGCCTGAGCGATATCACGAAAGGGGGCACGTCTCTGGGCCTCGGTCCCGGTTTTGCGGTGCTGTACCTGAAGGACGTCAAGCCCACCGCCAACGCCAGCGCCACTTGGGTGAAAGGCAACCATACCTTCAAATTTGGCGGAGAAATGATCGTCGAGGGCTTCCCGCAGCTAAATTACTCACGAGCCAACGGATCCTTTGGTTTCGGGCAAAACCAGACCGGCGACCCCTGGGAGTTCAATCGGGGAGCTTTCGCTTCCACTGGGTTTCCTTATGCCAGCTTCCTTCTGGGTGTCACCAATAGCGTGACGGTTTCCCAGGTCACCGATTCCCGAATTGGCAACCACTCGTTGGGGTTCTACGCCCAAGATACCTGGAAAGTGACGCGGAAGCTTACGCTCGACTACGGCCTTCGGTATGACTACGTGACCTTGTTGCGCGAGGAGCATGGCCGCATGCAGAGCGCGTCTTTCTCGGCGCCGAACCCGTTGGCAGGTGGACGTCCCGGCAACGTCATCTACGAAGCCACCTGCCACTGCTCGTTCAATCGGAACTACCCGTTTGCGTTCGGACCTCGCCTCGGCGCTGCCTACCAGATCACCGAGAAGACCGTGTTGCGTGTGGGCGGCGGCTTGGCGTACTCCTCGGCTCCCAACAACGCTTTCCTTTCCTATAGCGTTCCCGACTTCTATACCTTTAACTCGGCAGCCGGGTCGTATCTCAGCGTTTCTCCGTTGCAGGGCGGGAACCCCTTCGCCCCGGGCAACCCCGCTGGCAATGCGCCCATCGTGTGGCCGGATTTCAGCCCGCACTATCCTGTCTCGTTCGGAGGTCTGACCCCCCCGCAATCGCCTTTTATCTCGATTGACCGGAACGCCGGCCGGCCTCCGCGCATCCTCCAATGGAGCATTGGGCTACAGCGTCAAGTGGCTGCCAACCTGGTGCTCGAGGCTGCCTACGTTGGCAACCGCGGAGTGTGGTGGACGGCGCCCTTGCTGGCCACCTACAACTATAATGCGCTCACTCCGCAAGGCCTCAAGTCTCAGTATGGTCTGGATATCACGAATGCCACGGATCGCGGTCTCCTGAGCCTTCCTATCAGTAATCCGGCGGTGATCGCCCGCTTCCCATACCTCGCGAATCCCAACAACGTTTATCCTGGATTCCCGGCGAATCAACCCCTGAACCAGGCAATTCGTCCTTATCCGCAGTGGTTTGGAATTCCACCATTCCTAGGACCGCCGCTGGGCGATACCTGGTACGACTCGCTCCAGGCGAAAGTGACCAAGCGCTACTCGCATGGTCTGGATGTGCAAGGCGCGTTCACGTGGCAGAAGGAACTGACCAATGGCGCTAACTCCGATACGTCTTACTTGACGCCCAATCCACCGCTCATCAACGACGCGTTCAACTATGGGCAGAACAAGCAGGTTTCCGGCTTCAGCCGGCCGTTGCTGCTGGTCGTGTCGCTGAACTACACAACGCCCAAATTCCGGGCCGATGGAGCGGGCATGAAGGCTCTCTCGTGGGTGGCGCGCGATTGGGTTGTCGGCAGCGTTCTCCGTTATCAAAGCGGCTCGGTGATTCGCGTTCCTGGTTCCAGCAACGCACTGCTGTCCCAGTTGGATCGTGGCATATCCAACAATCCGGCCCTCTGGGGTGGCGGAAACACCTTCATGAACCGGGTTGCGGGCCAGTCGCTGCTTGCGGTGGACCCCAACTGCCATTGCTTCGACCCCAACGCCACCCTGGTTCTGAATCCCAAGGCGTGGACGGATGCGGCCCCCGGGCAGTTCGGAACGTCCGCGCCTTACTACAACGATTACCGGTGGCAGCGCCAACCGGCCGAATCCGTCAGTATTGGCCGCACTTTCCGGTTCAAGGAAAAAGCCGCGCTCAATATCCGCGCGGAGTTCCAGAACATGTTTAATCGCGTGTTTCTCACCCCGCCAAGCGTCGGAGGGCCGGCGAATACGAATCCTCTGTCGCTCACGACTCGAAACACGTTCGGCCAGTTGACCGGCGGCTACGGGTTCGTCAACATGGTCCCCAGCGCGGCCAATACCACGTATGCCCCGCAACCGCGATCCGGCCAGATCGTGGCGCGGTTCCAGTTCTGATCGCCCCGGTGGCGCGCTCGAGCCGTCCCGCCACTGTAGTTTAATGAGGGAATGGCGAAACGGCCCTCAACCATCCGGCGGGAATCCGCTGTCGCGCCACCGGTCCCGGTTGAAACGCGGCTGGCAGCGGCCGGCTCCCGCCATCTGATTCTGTGGCTGCTGTTGTTCGCCGGCAGCGGCTGCGCGGCGCTCATCTACGAAATCGTCTGGTTCCAACTGCTGCAACTGGTGATCGGCTCCTCGGCCGTATCACTGGGCCTGCTCTTGGCGGCGTACATGGGTGGCTTGTCCCTGGGTAGTGCCGCTCTCCCGCGGTTGGTTTCCGCACGCCGCCATCCGATGCGCGTGTATGCGCTTCTTGAGTTGGGAATCGCCGCGTTCGGAATCCTGGCGCTGTTTGGAGTTCCGCTGATCGGACGCATTTACCTCGCAGGCTCGACCACAGGCTTGCCGGGACTGGTGCTGCGCGGTATGGTGGCGGCCGCGTGTCTGCTGCCGCCCACGCTGCTCATGGGCGGCTCCCTTCCCGCCATCGCCCGCTGGGTGGAAACCACGCCCAAAGGAGTCTCGTGGCTGGGGCTGCTCTATAGCGCCAATGTCGCCGGCGCCGTGATCGGTTGCCTGGTGGCGGGCTTCTATCTGTTGCGTGTCCACGATATGGCGGCCGGGACCTACACCGCCGCAGCCATCAATGTAGCGGTTGCCTTGCTCGCTTGGGCGCTGGCGTCCCGTGCCGGACTGTGGTCAGGATCGGATCAGGAGGAGCGTGTACCCGTGCGGCGTGCGCCAGGAGCGGCGCTCGTGTACGTTGCCATCGCCCTGTCGGGCCTTACGGCGCTGGGCGCCGAAGTGGTGTGGACCCGGCTGCTCTCGCTGCTGCTGGGTCCCACGGTGTACACGTTCTCGATCATTCTGGCGGTGTTTCTGCTTGGGCTGTGGGCCGGCAGCGGCGCCGGTTCGTTTCTGGCCCGTAGGGTGAGGGAACCACGATGGGCGCTGGCCGCTTGCCAGATCCTGCTGGCCGTAGCTATCGCCTGGACCGCGTTCACCCTGACCTACGTGCTGCCCAACTGGCCCGTCGACCCGTGGCTCTCCCTGAACCCCTGGTTTAATTTCGACCTCGACGTGACCCGTTGTCTGCGTGCCATCCTTCCGGCGACTCTATTGTGGGGCGCCAGTTTCCCGCTGGCCCTGGCAGCCGCGGCGGCCGAGGGCGAGGATTCGGCACGCCTCGCCGGAGAGGTCTATGCAGCCAATACCGCCGGCTCCATCGTGGGCGCGCTGGCGTTCAGCCTGTTGCTGATTCCCGCGATCGGAACACAAGACTCCCAACGGTGGTTGATCTGCCTGGCGGCGGCGGGCACCTTGGTCGCGTTGGGAGCGGCGGCCTCTCTGATCCGCGACCGGAAGCGCATCCTCATCGCCGGTGCCTCGCTGGCCGGCGTCGCGGTGCTGGCCGGGGGCTTGGCTGCCACAGTTTCCCCCCTTCCCTGGCAGGCCATCGCCTATGGCCGGCGCGCCGCCCCGATTTTGCGCGGCCTCAATCTCGCCGCCGATGCCGAAGCCAGCCCCCTGTTCGTCGGGGAGGGCATCAACTCCTCCGTCGTCATCACGCAACGCGGCGAACAGCGGTTTTTCTACGTTGGCGGCAAGTCGGAAGCTTCCTCGGCGCCGATCGACATGCGCCTGCAGCGCATGATGGCCCATGTGCCGGCGCTGCTTCACCGCGATCCGCGCTTCGTGCTCGTGGTCGGTTTTGGCGCAGGAGTCACCGCCGGATCGTTTGTTCCGTATCCGGGCATCCAAAGCATCGTCATCTGCGAATTGGAGCCCATCATTCCGCCCGCTTCTGGCAAGTTCTTCGCTAAACAGAATTACGACGTCTTTCAAGACCGCCGCACACGCGTGGTCTACGATGACGCGCGCCACTATATTTCGATCGTGCCGGAGAAGTTCGACATCATTACCACCGATCCCATCCATCCCTGGGTGAAGGGGACTTCCACGCTGTACTCGAGGGAGTTCTACGAGTTGGAGAAAGGCCATCTGAATCCGGGCGGAGTGGTGGCGCAATGGCTGCCGCTGTATGAGAGCGACAGCGAAACCGTGAAAACCGAGTTGGCCACTTTTTTCGAGGTCTTTCCGAACGCCACGGTCTGGAGCAACTACTTAAACGGCGACGGGTACGACCTGGTGCTGCTGGCGCGCGACGACACCTCTCCCATCGACGCGGCTGCGCTCGAGCGGCGTCTGGCTCAAGCCGGATACTCCGGCGTATCCACCTCACTCGCCGAAGTAGAAATCCACTCGGCGGTGGATTTGTTGTCCACCTACGCAGGCCGGGCGTCCGACCTGGCGCCGCTGCTGGCCGGCGCTCCCCTCAATGAGGACGTGAATCTGCGCCTGCAATACCTCGCGGGCATGGGGTTGAACTCGGCGCAGTCGGCGCAGATTTATCGCGATATCCTGGCCTACCGCCGGTTTCCTGAAGGATTGCTGGCGGGCACTGCCGCGCAACTCGATCCGTTGCGCGAATTGTTAGGGCGGCCCCACCGCACCTTTTGACGGGGCTTGCCGCCGCCCGGCTCGACCCCGGCGGTTCCAAACTCCCAACCAGGTTTATTTCGCCCAGCAGGGTGTCGGGCTCCAGCCCTTGTCGTCCGCCTGTTTCTTGAACTGGTAGGACCGCACAAACGGCTGGTTGAGATAGGTCGGATCGTCTAGTACCGCGGTCACCACGATGTATTCCTCGTTTTGGCCGCCCGCAAGGTGGTTGATGTACTCGGTCAGAACCGCGTTGCCGCTGTACGGAACGCCATTCTTGCGCAAGTATCCGGGCAGCATGTTGGTGGTAGTGACCTTTAACGTGCCCGCTCCCGGCGGCAGCGGCGCGCCCCGCCCGCGTCCCTGGCCAGGGACCTGCCATTGCGCCACAGAATATCCCTGCCAACTGGGCGCGCCTTTCTCGGCGGGTGCGGCCCCGAAATGGAGAGTGCGTGTCTGGGTGCCGGCATCGGCTTCCACTTTAACTGTATTGTCGTCCTGCCAGGTGACGTGCAGCCGTCCTGGCCGCTGCATGACTCCCACCGCGCCGTAGGCCTTGCACTGCTTGCCGTCGGCTTCGTCCTGGGCAGGGTCCCAGGCCATGGCGAGCTGGCGCGCCGCGGCATTGATGGGCAAGTACGGAATGTCGCCCTTCTGGGGGTCTACGCGGAAACGCCATTCATCCACGATCATCGACACCCAATAACCTGTAGGATCGAACGGGGCGGCGGTCCTCGCGGGGGGAGGAGGTCCCCCGGGGCCACCGCGTCCCTGCGCGAACAGAGCAGGCGACAGCGCCAGCACGGCTCCGGTGGCAACAATCCTCCCCAGCATTCCGTAGTTCATGCGTCAGTCTCCAAAAGCTTACTGGGCAGGCCGGAAACCTGCCCCACTAGGGAAAGCCTTATTCGAACGTGCCGCCCCACTTCCAGCCGTCGGCGGGACGGGTGATGTTCACCATGCGCAGCCGGTGGTCCTCCGGATTCCGTCCCGGGTTCCCGACCACGATCACGTCGTCGCCCGGCTTCAGGGTCTCTCGCGTGACGCCTTGCCGGCCCAACTGCCCCCCGGCGCCCCACTCCACCGCCCACGTCTGCATTTGCCCCTTATCGTCCGGCGCCTCTACGTGCACGAACGAATGCGGATTCCGATACAGGAACTGCACCAGCTTTCCGTGGACCGTCTGCTTCTGGTCCTCGAAATAGGTGGCGGCGAAAGAGTGATGGGCAAAAGCCCGCACGCCGAGGAGCGCTACCCCGGCGACCAGCACGGCGAATAGTTTGCTTTTCATAGACCTTCCTTATTTCTTGTTGCTGAGACTTCGGTAAACTCCCTCGACAAACCGGTCCGGCGACCCATACCGCGGATCCCAATCCGCCGTCGGCTTCGACGCCTTGACCTGCTCCAGCGTCATATCCCGCTTAATCATATCCTGAATGCGGTCGCGCACGATCGTCACCATGTCGCGGTAGTAAGCGACATCGGCAATATCGGCGATGCGCCCGTGGCCTGGAACGATCAACGTGCCGCCCTCGGTGCGAAACTCCGCCACGGCCATATCCATGATGTGATTCAGCGCGGCGAGTTCGCCCTGCACGGTGCCGCCGTTGGCCAGGTCGATGAACGGGTAGGTGGTGGTGACGAAAATATCGCCCGTGGCAATCACATCGGAGCCGCGAAAATAAACCAGGCTGTCGCCATCGGTATGCGCCGCCGGCATGTGGCTGAGCAGCACCGCTTCGCCATTGAAGTAATGGCTCAACTTTTTGTCATCGTGGTAGGTATCGGAGGGTAACGCCGCGAAGGGCAGAGCCGGTTTCGCTTGACCCATCCGGTCGAGAACGGCCTGCTGCGAAACGATGGTGGCTCCTTCGGCAGCGTCGCCGAACTCGCCCGTGACATTACCGCCCGTGATGGTTTTGCCGGACTTGGAGATCTTCTCGTTGCCGCCCGTGTGGTCGGCGTGCAAGTGCGTATTGATGATGTAGCGGATCGGCTTGGGCGGAATCACGGTCGTGGTAGGCAGCCCGCCGCGGTTGGCAATCTCCACGTTGAGCTTGTTAAGGGCTGCCAGCACCTTGTCGGCATTCTGCGACAGGCCGGAATCCACCAGCAGCACGCCATCCGGCCCGATCGATGCGACGATGTTGCCGCCCGCGCCCGCAATCAGATAAATGTGGCCGCGCACCGGCTCGATGCGCACATCAGCGGGCTGCTGGGCGGCATTCTGTTGGGCGAACGCGATCCCCGACGCCAGTACAACGGCGCCTGTCAGTGCCAGGTATGTTTTAGGCATTCTCATTTCTTGTTCCGCTCGGCTTCGATCTTGCGCGCGACCTCGGGATACATGGTTTCCGGCCCGCCGCGGGTGATTTCGAGCGGGAGGTTGTATTTCTTCCCGAACTCGCCCATAAAGGCATTCTTGCCGGGCAGTTCGTGCGGCACTACGCCCTTGGCGCGGACCACCTCTTCCACTGCATCGCAGGGATAAGGAGGGATCTGCTGATTCAGAGCCAGGCGATACTCGGAACTGCGGATCATGGGCTCTGTGAGATACACCGGGTCATAGGCGATCGTCACCCAGGTCAGGTAATCTCCCCGCCGGATCCAATATTGGGTGAGCGTGGCCCGGTCGCTCGAGGGCGCGCCGTTGCGGCGGTAGTAGTCTTCCTTCAGGTGCGTGGTGGTGATCTTTAGCATCTCGCCGACAAACTCGGCAGTGGAAAAGCCCCCCCACGTGTGAATCGCCAGGTCGGAGGGATGCGGCCGGCCGTCCATGTAATACGGATTGTCAATGGAGCGCAACCACTCGGCGTGATAGGCCGTGAGTTGCCGGGTCACAGGGTCGACTTCCTTCCAGATGCGCACCTGCGACGGGCCGCGCGAGATGTACATCGCGCCATGCGGCCGGCACTGCCACTCCGGAAGCGTCATGTACGACCCGCTCCACGCCTCGCCGCGCAGGTGCGACGCCGGGCTCATCGGAATCCCGAGGAACTCGCCCACGTAGGGATTTCCGGTGTTGTCCTCGTCTTGCACCGGGGCCCAATCCCCGGCGAAATCCATCTGGGCGAAGGCTGGCGCCCCCAGCGCCAGCAGAAGCAGGAACCCTGTCGTTTTCATAATCGGACTCCGGTCACAAGCCGCTCCACAACTTATGCTCCCTTGATCTCTTTCCGCGCCAGCCGCTCCTCGCGGTACGGATCGTTCAAGGCTTTGCACTCATTATTCCAGATCAGGGTAGCGCGCTTGTTTTCTTCGAAGGGCTCCCACTTCGGAATGCCCTTGTGATTGGGATTTCCCGTGCGCGCGAAGGCCGCCCACGCGGCGCTCATCTTGTCGGCCAGAGGCTGGCGTTCTGGACCTGAGCCCACCATCGACTGCGCGACCTCCACGTTCTGGAACACAAACGGAATATCCAGCGTGTGGTAGGACCGCAGCTTGCCTTCCCGCACCGGCGAATACCACTGGAAGTAATACTTGTAGACCGGCGCGCCCTGGAGCTCCGACTTGCGGTCGGCTTCCGTATCGGTGCCCGTGCGGAAGTTGGAGACGTCCGTGGACATGATGAAGAAAAGGTCGAGGTTGCTCGCCTGGGGCCGCCCCTTCCTGTACACACCGATCAGCTTGTCCGCTGCCGCATCGCCGATCCGCATGCTGTCCTGGATGCGCTGGCGCAGCGCGGCATCGTCCAGCGGATCGTACACTACGCTGTTGTTCCAGGTAACCTCGGTCTCGGTCGAGCCGATCATCAACGGCACGTTAGCGGTGATAGCCGGCGCCACGGGATCGAACGGATCGGCAGGCAGCGTGCGGCCGTCCACCACCGGACTGAGTTGCAGCCCCTGCACGCCTCGCATGCCGGCCAGAAGCTGCGCCTGGGGCATCCTCTGCAATTCCTCCACCTGGTTGGGCTGGAGCCCGAGCTTGGCCATGAAGGCTTCCGCGCCCTTGGTAGCGCGGCCGCGCGGAACGCCCTTGACCGCCGAGCCGCTCATCGCAATGGCCGGTGGAACAGCCCCTTGGCGTGGGGCATGGCCAACAATGTGCTAACCTTGCCGCCGCCGCCCGACTGGCCGAAGATGGTTACGTTATTCGGATCGCCGCCGAATGCGGCGATATTGTTGCGCACCCACTCGAGCGCCGCAATGCAATCCAGCATCCCCACGTTGCTCGAGTGCGCGTATTTTTCGCCGCCCAGCTCGGCAAGGTACAAATAGCCGAAGACGTTGAGGCGGTGATTCACCGTGACCACCACCACCTCCTGTTTGGCCGCCAGGTTGCCGCCGTTGTACATGTTCCAATTGGCGGACCCGGCCGAGAAACCACCGCCGTGGAACCAGACCATGACCGGACGCTTCCCGCCGCCCAGGTTGGGGGTCCAGACGTTGAGGTGCAGGCAGTCTTCGGTGCCGCTGCCATCGCCCTTGGGCTGCTGCGCCATGGATTCCGGGATCAAATTCGAAGGGGTTTGCGGGGAGGCGGGGCCGAGTTCCAGGGCGTCGCGGACGCCGGTCCAGGGTTGCGGCTTCGCCGGCGGCAGGAAGCGCGCGGCGCCTTCGGTGGACGCGCCATATGGGATGCCTTTAAAGGAGTGAACCTTATCCTGCATCGCGCCGCGGATCTTGCCGGCGGTGGTCTGCACCACCGATCCCGAGGAGTCCGTCTTGGCGGCGGCCCGCAACGTTTGGTATCCGCTTCCCACGAGGACGCTCGCGGCAAGGGAGCCGCGGCCCAGGAAGGCTCGACGGTTCATGGTTCTGTCGGTATCCATACACGCCTCCTCACGCGCTGTGAATCCCCGGAGTCCCCGCTCAATTGCGAATCATTATATAACGTCGGGGGTCGCCGGCGACAAGATCGCCGGCGCTACGGTAAGCTATTACGGAATCCCGGCTTATGAACCTCGTCGTTTGTTTGGCCGCTCTGCTTCTGGCGCCCGCGCTATTTGCCGCGGAGATTCAGGGGCGAGTGCTTACCGCACAAGGGGCGCCGATAGCGGGAGCAACCGTCGCGGCCAGCGCCAACAACGAACCAACGAGCGCGAAAGTCGTCACGGGCGCGGATGGGTCGTATACCATCCTGGATTTGGGGCCGGGTGTCTACACGGTTACCGTCTCGCTGGCGAACGGGCAGCAGGTGCTGCGGCAGGACGTGACTGTTGCTAGCGACGCCACCCCCGCGCGCGCCGACTTTCGTTTCACCAACGCCACCCCCGAAGATGTGGCCGGCCTGGAGGAGCGCAATCCGAACATTTTTATCTATCGGATCGATCTGAACGATCTGCGGAATCTGCTCACGCTGTTCCGCGGGCCCAGTCCGACGTACATTCCTGAATTTCGCGCCGACGACAATTATTTTGGCGCTGAATATGGCGCGCCACTGCTGGGCTTCCA
>Ga0209698_10006445_pt1 | contig 12474 bp, 11 predicted proteins | sample LitLauG_LLR_2012_FD_187203 | JGI IMG/M metagenome (GOLD analysis project Ga0209698, IMG submission 187203) | Freshwater sediment microbial communities from Pennsylvania, USA - Little Laurel Run_MetaG_LLR_2012 (SPAdes) (version 2) | ecosystem: Environmental > Aquatic > Freshwater > Creek >...
GTCCGGGTCGCCCGCCCACGCCAGCCAGCCGTCCGCGATCCCCGCGAGGTCGTCGCGGTCCGCCAGCCCGGTGGTGAGCAGCTGGTCGGCCAGTGCGGATGCCACGATCCGCTCGGCCCACATGGCGCCCCACGCCTGGCGGGAGCCCGGCTCGGCGTAGCACCAGGTGCTCGCCGACGCGGTGACCCGCTGGCAGCCGGCCGCGTGCGCCCAGGCCAGCAGCCGTCGTCCGGCGTTCGGCTCCCCGCCGTTGGCCCGGCAGGCCTCGTCGTACAGCGACCGCCAGTGGTCCAACACCGGGACCTCGGGGAACCAGGCGAAGGCGGCGTAGTCGGCGTCGCGGGCTGCGACCAGGCCGCCGGGCCGCGTCACCCGCACCATCTCGCGCAGGGCAGCGACCGGGTCGGCGACATGCTGCAGCACCTGGTGGGCGTGCACCACGTCGAAGGTGTCGGCGTCGAACGGCAGCGCGAACACGTCCCCCGGTGTGACGTCGACGGTGGTGACGCCGGCCTCCCGCGCCAGCTGCCGGGTGGCCGCCAGGGCCTGCGGCGAGGGGTCCAGCGCGGTGACTCGTCCAGGCGCGACGAGGCGGGCCAGGTCGACCGTGATGGTCCCGGGGCCGCACCCCACGTCCAGCAGGCGCATCCCCGCGGACAGGTGCGGCAGGAGGTACGCCGCGGAGTTCTCTGCCGTCCGGGTGCGGTGGGACCGCAGCACCGACTCGTGGTGGCCGTGGGTGTAGGTGCCGTGCCGGGCCTCAGACATGCACGAACAGTACGACGTCATCTCGGTGGTAGATACGACAATCCCACTATACGGACACACTCTGGTTGGGCACCCCGCCCTGGCGGCGCGGGGAGCGTGCGCGGGCGAGGCAGGCCGACCGTCCCGATAGGGTCGTGGGGGTGAGCGAGCAGAGCACCCCGCGCCCGGTCCTGGTCGTCGACTTCGGGGCCCAGTACGCCCAGCTGATCGCCCGTCGCATCCGCGAGGCCCACGTGTTCAGCGAGGTCGTGCCCTCCACCTTGTCGGCTGCCCAGATCCTGGCCCGAGACCCCGTGGCGGTGGTCCTGTCCGGCGGCCCGGCGAGCGTGTACGCGCCGGGCGCCCCCCAGGTGGACGCCGCACTGTTCGACGCCGGTGTCCCGGTGTTGGGGATCTGCTACGGGTTCCAGGCGATGGCCGCCGCCCTGGGCGGTGAGGTCGCGCACACGGGCACCAGCGAGTTCGGCCGTACCCCGCTGCGGGTGACCGAGCCGGACGCGGCGCTGTTCACCGCGCTCCCCGCACAGCCGTCCGTGTGGATGAGCCATGGCGACGCAGTCGTCGCCGCCCCGCATGGGTTCACGGTGACGGCGACGTCGCCTGGCGCGGCGGTGGCCGCGTTCGAGGACCGCGGACGACGGCTGGCCGGTGTCCAGTTCCATCCTGAGGTCGGGCACACCGAGCATGGCCAGGCGGTGCTCGAGCGCTTCCTGTTCGACGTTGCCGGTCTTGCCCCCACGTGGACGGCGGGCGCCGTCATCGACGCGCAGGTGGCGGCGATCCGGGCTCAGGTCGGTGACGGTCGCGTGGTCTGCGGCCTGTCCGGCGGGGTGGACTCTGCGGTCGCGGCCGCGCTGGTGCACCGCGCCGTCGGGGACCAGCTCACGTGTGTCTTCGTCGACCACGGGCTGCTGCGCGCCGGCGAGGCCGAGCAGGTCGAGCGCGACTACGTCGCGGCCACCGGCATCGACCTGCGCGTCGTCGACGCGGCCGACCGCTTCCTCGCCGCGCTGGCCGGGGTCAGCGACCCGGAGACCAAAAGGAAGATCATCGGGAACGAGTTCATCCGCGTCTTCGAGGCTGCAGCCCGCGAGGTGGTCGCGCAAGCGGGGGAGCACGGCCAGGAAGTACGGTTCCTCGCCCAGGGGACGCTGTACCCCGACGTGGTCGAGTCCGGGGGCGGCACCGGCACGGCGACCATCAAGAGCCACCACAACGTGGGCGGCCTGCCCGACGACCTGAATTTCGACCTGGTCGAGCCGCTGCGCTGGCTGTTCAAGGACGAGGTGCGCGCGGTCGGCGAACAGCTCGGGCTGCCGGCGGAGATCGTCTGGCGCCAGCCGTTCCCCGGGCCGGGGCTGGGGATCCGCGTGATCGGTGAGGTGACCCGCGACCGGCTGACGGTGCTGCGCGCGGCGGACGCGATCGCACGCGAGGAGCTGTCCGCCGCCGGTCTGGACGGCACGATCTGGCAGTGCCCCGTCGTGCTGCTGGCCGACGTGCGCTCGGTGGGGGTCGCTGGTGACGGCCGCACCTACGGCCACCCCGTGGTCCTGCGCCCGGTCACCAGTGAGGACGCCATGACCGCGGACTGGGCTCGTCTGCCCTACGACCTGCTGGAACGGATCTCCACCAGGATCACCAACGAGGTGCCGGCAGTGACCAGGGTCGTGCTGGACGTCACCAGCAAGCCACCGGGCACCATCGAGTGGGAGTAGCCGCCAGTCCTCGGCCCGTCCACGTTGCAGGGTCCAATGCTTGCGGCGGGAGCGGGACGGCCCGACGCAGTGCCCGAGGCGGGCTGCGTCTGGGGGACCTGGGGAGGCTCGGCGCAGCTGGAACACGGCTGCCTCGCCGCCGCGGCGCCCACGCTCCGGGCCGCCTCACTAGGCTGGGACTGCGTCCAGGCGCTGCCTGTGGTTTCGAGCCTGTGGCGCACGGGGGGCGTGGATGGACGTTCGTCCAGGGGTGACGTGGCACTTGACCGGTGCCCGGCTCGTCGCGCTCGTGGTGGCGGCCCTCGCTGTCGGATCGTTGTTGCGGCAGGTTGCCGGCACCTTCGTGGACCTCGACGTGTACCGCTGGGGAGGCGGCGTCCTGCTCGCCCACGATGGGGCGCTGTACTCGGTGTCCGACGTGCGCTGGCACCTGTCTTTCACCTACCCGCCGGTGGCCGCGCTGCTGTTCGCGCCGCTACATGCCCTGCCCTTCGGGCTGCTCGCGCACGCGATGGTGGCGGTCTCGTTGGCCGCCCTCGCCCGCACGACGTGGCTGCTCGTCCGCGCGGGCGGTCGCGGCGACCCCGTCGTGGTCAGCGCCCTGGTGCTCGCCGTGGCCACCTTCGCCCAACCGGTGACGGCCACCCTGTGGCTGGGCCAGGTCGACCTGCTGCTGGTCTGGCTGGTCGTGGAGGATCTCCTCGGCGCCTGGCCGCGGCGCTGGCAGGGCGTGCTCGCCGGGCTGGCGGCCGCGGTGAAGCTCACGCCGCTGGCCATCGTGGTCTTCCTTGCCGCCAGCGGGGGGCGCCGGACCGCGGGCCGCGCGCTGGCCACCATGGCGGTCAGCGTCGTGGTGCCCGCCCTGCTGCGACCGCGCGACGTGTGGGACTTCTGGACCAGTGCGGTGTGGCAGCCGCGCCGCGCCGGGCCCGTGTACTCCTGGCTCAACCAGTCGGTCGTGGCGGTGGTCTCCCGGCTCAGCCACCACGCCGCCGGCCGTGGGGTCTGGGAGCTCATAGCTGTCGTGGTCCTTCTCGCCGGCCTGGCCGTGGCCGCCCGCCTGCACCGCCGGGGGGACACCCTCCTCGCCCTCGGCGTCGCCGTGACGACCATGCTGCTGGCCTCGCCGATCTCCTGGGACCACCACTGGGTGTGGGCGCTGGTGCCGGGGGTCACCGCGTGGGCGGTGGACACCCGCGGCAGCCGCTGGGTCGTCGCCGGTCTGCTGGTCGTCACGCTGACCGGGATGATCCGCTGGCCGTTCCTCGCCCACCGCAACGAGCTGCACTGGGGCATCTGGCAGCAACTGGTGGGCAACAGCTACGTGTGGTGGGGGCTCGCCTTCCTGTGCTGGGCGGGCTGGCGGGCGAGCCGCCCCCCGCTGCCTCGACCCAGCGAGGCCCCCGCGGTCGCCGTCGGGGAGGTCACCGTCGGCTGAGTCAGCGGCACCGGGTCGTCGTCCGTCCGGACGTCACAGCCGACCGCTGGCCACGACCCGGGCCAGGAACTGGCGGGTACGGGCCTGCACGGGGTCCCCGATCACCTGCTCGGGAGGCCCCACCTCAGCGACGACCCCGGCATCGAGGAAGACCACGCGGGTGGAGATCTCGCGCGCGAAGCCCATCTCATGGGTGGCCAGCACCATTGTCAGGCCGGATTCCCGCAGCCCACGGACCACCTGCAGGACCTCACCCACCAGCTCGGGGTCCAGCGCCGAGGTGACCTCGTCGAACAGCATGATGTCCGGCTCCATGGCCAGCGCTCGCACGATCGCGACGCGCTGCTGCTGACCCCCGGACAGCCGATCGGGGTAGTCCGACGCCTTGTCCGCTAGGCCGAAGCGGGTCAGCAGCTCCCGGGCGGCGTCGCGCGCCTCCCGGCGGTTGCGCCCGGCCACCTTCACCGGGCCGAGGGTGACGTTCTGCTCGACGCTGAGGTGCGGGAACAGGTTGTAGGACTGGAAGACGATCCCGATGCGGCGGCGTACCGGGTCCGCGGACAGCCCCGGTGCGGAGATGTCTGCCCCGTCCAACAGGATGGCGCCCGCGTCGATGGGCTCCAGCAGGTTGATGCAGCGCAGCAGCGTGGACTTGCCGGAGCCAGACGCGCCTATGAGTGACACGACCTCGTGGGCTCCGACGTGCAGGTCCACCCCGCGCAGCACCGCGTTGGCGCCGAACGCCTTGTGGACGCCGCGGACCTCCAGCGTCGTCGTGGGTGGCGTGGCATCGGTCACGACACCCCCACCGACCCCTGCTGACGGGCGTTCGTGCGGGCGGTCACCCAGTCAGCCAGCCGTGCCATCGGGATGGTCAGCGCTACGAAGATGGCGGCCGCGACGACGTAGGGGGTGTAGTTGAAGGTGTAGGAGGCGTCGATCTGGGCCACCCGAAGGATCTCCAACGGGCCGAGGAAGCTGACCAGCGCGGTGTCCTTCTGCAAGGAGATGAAGTCGTTGAGGAGCGGGGGAAGGACCCGGCGCACGGCCTGGGGGACCACGACGTAGCGCTGCGTCTGCCAGGTGGACAGGCCGAGCGAGCGGGCGGCGGCACGCTGGCTGGGGTGGACCGAGGAGATGCCCGCTCGGAAGACCTCGGCCACATAGGCGGAGTACGACACGATCAGCGCGACAGTCCCCCAGACCACCGCCTCGGGCGGCAGCCAGGAGATCCCGAGTGCCGGGATGCCGAACCCGAACAGCGCCACCAGCAGCAGGGTGGGGATGCCGCGCACCACGTCGGTGTAGACGGCCGCGACCAGGCGCAGCGGGGCCAGGACCGGCGTGCGGAGCTGGCGGACCACGGCGATGACCAGTGCCAGGACCAGGATGCAGGGCTCGGCGACCAGGAACATCCGCACGTTGAGCCAGAACGCACGGATCAGCCCCGGGAAAGCTGCCTTGGCTGCCTGAGGGTCGAAGAAGAAGTGCTTGACCGCCGGCCAGCCCGGGGCCCGGGTGATCAGCGCGCCCGCGACCACGAGGAACACCACGGTGGATGTGACGCCCACCCAGGTGGACCGCCGCCGTATCCGCGCGGAGTAGGCGGCGCGGACGGGGTCGATGACGGGGCCGGAGGCGCTGGTTCCCGTGGTGGGCGTGGCCAGCGTCATAGACGCCTCCCGGCTATCCGGTGATCTTGGGCATTGAGGAGAAGGTTAGCCACTTGCTCTCCAGCTGGCTGGACTGGCCGCTGGCCTTCATCGTGGCCAGCGCCTTGTCAGCGCAGGCGGCGAGGGTGTCGCCCTTGGGGAACAGCAGGCCCCAGTTGTCGGCGTCAGTGGTGGCGAACTGGCCGATCTCCACGCCGTTCTTCAACTCACCGGTCGCGATGTAGTCGGCGGTGGGCAGGTCGGTGACCAGCACGTCGATCTGCTTGTTCTGCAGGGCCTGGGTGGCGCTGGCGGTGTCGTTGAAGACCTGCACCTGCGGGCCGGGCTTGACCACGTTCTGGATGAACTGCAGCGCGGTCGTGCCCACCTGGACCCCGAACCGCGCGTTGTGCAGCGCGCTGTAGGTGGTGGCCGTCGCGAACGGGTTGCCCTTGATGGTGATCGCACCGTTGGGGGCCTCGTAGTAGGGGGTCGAGAAGGTGACCGCGGTGGCTCGCTGCGCGGTGATGGAGATCTCGTTGATGTCGAAGTCGAACGCCTTCGGACCCGGCTGGTAGGAGGAGTTGAACGGAACCACCACCCACTTGACCTGGCCGCGGGAGAAGCCGAGGTCGGCGGCCACCTGGTAGGCCACGGCGCTCTCGTACCCCTGGCCGTTCGATGGCGTGTTGTTGACGAAGTACGGCGTGTACGCGGGGGAGTCGGTCCCGATCGTCAGCTGCCCCGCCGTGTGCAGCTGCTCGTGGGCTGGCGTGCAGGTCGCGGCGGCTGTCGTCGCCGAGGCGGTGGGCGACGAGGCCGTCGATGACGAGCTGGCCGACGAGCCGCAGGCTGCCAGCGCCAAAGCGGCGGCTGCTGCTAGCGGGAGCGCGACGAGCGGACGAGAGCGGCGCATTGCGGACGACCTTTCCGACACGACTGGTAAGGGTCTTACCACCCCACCTAGGTGATGGCCGCACGCCGGACTCCACGGCGCTAGCCGCACAGGCGGGTCGGCTGCGTGCGTCAAACACGCGAGGGAACATCGTAACTGTCCGGGGGCTGTAGTCCCGAATCGACCGTGAGGTCTCACGCCGCCACGGGCCCGGGGGGAGCGGCGGGTGGGCGGTCGCTCGGCAACCTGTCCGTTCACCACGCTGATGCCGGCGCCTCCCGCGGCAGGAGCAGCCTCACCCGTTGACGGGGCCCACGCGGTCCCGCAGGGGGAGACCGCTCGCGTCACCGCGCACGCTCAGCATCTCCGCGGCGATGGCCACTGCTATCTCGGCGGGGGTTCGGGCACCGACGTCCAGCCCGGCCGGTCCGCGTACCCGCCGGATCAGTTCCGGCGCTAAACCTGCCAGCGCCAGACGCTCCGCCCGAGCCTGCTGCGTGCGCCGCGACCCCAGCGCCGCCACGTAGCCGACGCCGCGACGCAGTGCCTCGGTGAGTACCGGCTGGTCCACCGCACCGCGGTGGTCGATGACCAACACGCCATCGCCGGGACCGAGACGCCGGACGGCGGCGACCGCGAGCGCGACGTCGGCCTGCTCATCCACCTGCCAGTCGAGGAGCCCCAGCTGGTCGCGTAGGGCGGCGGCCAGTCCACCGCTGCCGACGACCACGAGGCGCGGAGTGGGGGTCAGCACGCTGACCAGCACGGGGCCCGACGCCGTCGCGACGACGGTGTCCGTCGGCTCTGCACGGCGAAGGAAGTCACCGGCCACCGCCACCGCGTCGGCGGGGTCCGCGCTTGTCGTCGCGGGGACGTCGTCGACCGAGGTGGTCGCGAAGGAGTTGTCGTCCAGGGCGGTGAGCAGCGCCACGGGACGCCGCTGCGCCACCGCCGCCCAGATCGACGCGGGGACCGCCGCCAGCGGCTGCAGCAGAAGCGTGGCATGCCCCGCGCAGGGGAGCCCCGCCTGGACCGCTTCCGCGCCGTCCAGGTCGTAGTGGACAAGCGTGCCGTTGAGTCCCGCAGCCCACTGCAACATCGCTGACTGCGAGTCGCGCACCAGTCGGTCGTCCACCGCACCACCCAGCACCCGCCCGTGTAGCCCGCCCTCTGCGGTCACTAACGCAGCCTGACCGGGCCAGCGCGCGCCCAGCCCGACCGCGTCAACCACGCGCACGAAGGCCGTCGGCGGCGGGTCCACTCCGTCGCCGAGCCTGGCAAGGATGTCGTGCATCGAATCAGTCGGCGCCATGGGTCGCTCCCCGTGAGTGTCCATCCCACCTCGCGACGACGGTAGCCGGTCCTCGGGGCGGCTTGATGCGCAGCGGCGGGCCGGTCGGCTTGGCTGTCCAGTCCCTGCGCATGTATGAAGGCGGCTCGGTTGACAGGCGCGTTTGGGCAGCCCCGTGTGATGTAGGGCACCCACTAGGGGCTAGGCCACGGCGTCGACAGCGTTTTGTCCCGCGACCGCCCGGGTAACGAGAACTGGACAGAGTTGTCCACCCACCGGGAGTTCCATGTCCACCGACGGCCTAGACCTTCTGACGGCTGACCATCTCCAGCTGAGGCGTCTGTTTACACAGCAGGCGTGTGTCGAGCCAGGGGAGCGCGCGCACAGCCGGGTGGTCGGGCGCATCGTGCGGCTCATCACCGTGCACACCTTCATCGAGGACGAGGTGCTCTACCCGCGGGTCCGCAGAACGGTGCCCCACCTAGCGGTCGGGACCTCGCGTGCTCACCAGGAGCACCGGGTTGTCAACCTGCTGTGCGTAGAACTCTGCGCGCCACCGGAGCACGTCAGCCCCGGCGCTACGGCGCAGATGCTGGCGTCGGTCATGACCCGGCACATGGTGGCCGAGGAGACGGTCTGGTTTCCCCAGGTGCGGGAGGGTCTCAGCACGGCACAGCTGTCCGAGCTGGGAGTCCTGATGATCGAGGCACGCCGGCACGCGCCGACGGCGCCGTCGGCAGCCACCCCGTTCAAGCGCATCGCGGACCCGGTGTTCGGCTAGCGGCCGCTCAGCCTTGCGCGGCTGCCACCAGGTGGTAGAGCAGGAAGAGCTGCGTGATCGCCAGAGGCTCGCTGCGCTGTCCTGGCACGATCTCGCCCAGCTTCTGCGGGAGCTCCCCCTTGTCGGCGAGGTCAGCCCAGATGGCCTCCTCGAGCAAGCGGCTCTCCTCCCGCTCGGCGTGGCCGTGCACGTGCAGGCAGTCCACCGGCGTCCCGTCCGCGTCCCGCATGATCTTCAGGTGCATCGCGGTCGCAACGTCGTCAGTGAGCACATGGCTGAGCGTGGGGTGACGGATCGTGGGGCGCAGCAGCAGCTCTGCCGACAGGGGTGTGCCGGGGGGGTCATTGCGCCCCGCGATCGGCGAGAACTTCACCACGATGTCCGCGTGCGAGCGCTGGGGGCGGATGAACTCCGCCGACTCGGGCTCGCGCCGCTCCATCTCCTCGAGCACCTGCTCGGGGGCGTACCCACGCTTGGCGCAGTCGCGCTGCACCTTCCACTCGCGGCGAATCTCCTCCGGCGGGGCGAGGAACACCCGCACGTCGAAGCAGGCGCGTGACAGTTTGGTGGACAGTGGCAGCAGGCCCTCGACGATGACGAACTGCTTGGGGACCACGTACTCCGGGCGCCCGAGGGTCCCGGTGGCGTGCTCGTAGACCGGCTTGAGGATGGGCTGACCGGTCGCCAGCAGCTGCAGGTGCTGCTCCATGATGTCGACGTAGTTGCACTGCGGGTTCAGCGGAGTGAAGGGGAGTCCCTTGCGCTCCTCGCGGTCGTAGCGGTGGTAGTCGTCGACGCACAGTGCTGTGCACCTGTCCTCCCCGATCGCCTCCACCAGGCCTCGGGTGAGCGTGGTCTTGCCCGCCGCGCTGTCGCCTGCGATGGCGAGCATGACCGGCCGGCGCACCGGGCCAGCGGCGGACCGTGCCATGCGCAGCAGTTTGTCGGGCATCGCGGGGCTCCTGTCGCGCCGGGAGGCGTCGGGCTCCGCACGCTAGCCAGCGGCCCTCGGGCCGTCCTCACCCCCGCGGGTGGTCCGGGGGGTGAGGCGCGCCGAGGGTGCCCGGGAGGCAGGCCCGCGCACCTACGCTGCGCCCGTGGCCCCCGCACTGCGCGTCGTCCTGGTCGACGACCACGCCATGGTGCTGGCGGGTCTGCAGGCGATGCTGTCGCAGTTCTCCGACCAGGTGCTCGTCGTGGGCACCGCCACCAGCGGCGATGACGCACTGGACGCGGTGGGCGCGACCCACCCCGACATCGTCGTGTGCGACGTCCGGCTGCGCGGGGAGTCCGGGCTGGACCTGTGCGTCCGGCTGCGGGAGCGCTACCCGGCGGTCGCGGTGGTGTTCCTGACCGTGTACGACGACGAGCAGTACCTGTACCAGGCCCTGCGGGTCGGGGCCTCGGGGTTCCTGCTCAAGCGGGTGGACGCCCACGAGCTCGTCGCCCAGCTGCGGCTGGTCGCCGAGGGTGAGGTGGTCATCGACCCGGCGCTGGCGGGACGGGTGGCGGGCGCGGCGGCCCGGCTGCAGGCGGGGGAGTTCTGGCCGGGCGCCCGCCTGGGCCTGACCCAGCGCGAGAGCGAGGTCCTGGCGCTGCTGGTCGCGGGCACGAGCAACAAGGGGATCGCCGCCCGCCTCGTGCTCAGCGAGGACACCGTGAAGACCCATCTGCGCGGGCTGTACCGCAAGCTGGGCGTCTCGGACCGGGCCGGGGCGACCGCGGCCGCGCTCCGGGAAGGGTTGTTCCACTGATGCTGGAGGAGTGGGTGGACCGGCTGACCCGGCCGGGCGACCTCGACGACGCGGACCTGGTGGGGGTGGCGGCGGCGGCCGCCGCCGCGGTGGGCGCGGACGGCGCCCTGCTGTTCCTGGCCGAACCGGACGGGTCGGGACTGCGCGCCCAGGTCAGCGACACCGGGCCGGTGACACGGACGCTGGTGCTGCCGTCGGGCACCGGGGTGGTGGGCCGGGTGGCGGAGGACCGGGTAGCCGCGGTGCTAGTGGACGACTCACCGCGCAACGCCACCCATCGGTCGCTGCTCGGCCTGGGGCCCGGCCAGACCGTCTCCCGCGCCTGCCTACCGGTGCTCGGGCCGTCCCGGTCGTGCCTGGGTGTGCTGGCGGTGCACGCCCAGGCCACCCGGGACTTCAGCCCCGCGGCGCTGACCACCCTGGAGCCCCTCGTCTCCCTCCTGGGGGTGCGGCTGGCCGCCCAGGGCGCCGCGGGGCAGCTGGCAGCACAGCGCGCGGCCTGGGAGGAGCTCGCCGCCGCGGCGGTGGCGGCACAGGAGGCCGAGCGACGACGGGTCGCCGCGGAGCTGCACGACGGGGTGACCCAGACGGTGGCCAGCCTCGCCTTCCACCTGTCCGCCGCCGCGGTGGCGCTGGAGGGCGCCGGGCAGCCGTTCGCGGCCGAGCAGCTGCGCACGGCGCGCGAGCTGGCCGACCTAGCGCTGAGCGAGGCGAGGGCCGCCATGACCGGCCTACGGGCGCCGGTGCTGGACGACCTGGGCCTGGCCGCCGGGCTGGAGAGCCTCGCGCGCTCGATCGGGGAGCTGCCGGTCAGCGTCGAGGTGGACCCCGTCGACCTCGCCGACCATGTGGCAACCGCTTTGTACCGCATCGCCCAGGAGGCGCTACACAACGCGGTGCGCCACGCCGGTGCCACGCAGGTGACGCTGCGCCTGGTGGACACCGGGGACGTCGTGGTGCTGACCGTCAGCGACGACGGAGTCGGGTTCTCCCCGCAGCGTCCGAGCGCACCGCCGCCACCCGGCAGCCGGCTCGGGCTGGCTGGCATGGCCGAGAGGGCGGGCTTAGCCGGAGGCTGGTTCGACGTGCGGGCCAGTCCCGGGTCGGGCACGGTGGTCCGCGCCGTGGTACCGGCCCGGCGGGGAAAGGAAGCGCCGTGAGTCACCTACGCGCCGTCGTGTTCGACGTAGACGGCACACTGGCCGAGACCGAGCGGGACGGCCACCGCGTCGCCTTCAACGACGCGTTCACCCACCACGGCCTGCCCTACCACTGGGACGTGGACACCTACGCCGACCTGCTCGCCGTCGCGGGCGGGCGCCAGCGGCTGCGCGGCTTCCTGGCCGCCCAGGGCCACAGCGACGACCTGGAGGCGCTGACCACGGCTGTGCACGCCACCAAGACCGAGCTGTTCGTCCGCTGGGTGCGCGACGGGCCGGTCCTGGCCCGACCCGGGGTCGCGGAGCTGATGGGCGGTCTGGCGGACGCGGGCGTAGCGGTGGCGGTGGCCACGACCGGGTCGCGCGCGTGGGTGGAGCCCCTGCTGGCGCGGCTGTTCCCCCGCACCCAGTTCGCCGCCGTCGTGACCAACGACGACGTCACCGCGCTGAAACCGGACCCGCAGGCCTACGACCTGGCTCTGCGCGGCGTTGGTGTCACGCCCGACGAGGCGGTAGCGGTGGAGGACTCACCGCCCGGTCTGGCCGCGGCCTGTGCGGCGGGGCTGGCGACCTTGGTGGTGACAGCCTGGTACACCGCCGGGCTCGCGTTCCCCGGGGCGGCCGCGGTCGTCGACGGCTACGTCGGTCCGTGCCAGGTGGACCCCCCACAGGCGACGTACCTGCGCGACGGGGTCAGCCCCGCGGCGCTGCGCGCGCTGCTCGCCGCCGCGGGCTGACGAAGGCCTGCTCACCCGCGGCGCCCGGGTCGGTCAGGTGGGCGACGAACAGCTGCGTCGTCGGTGTCGGCGACGCCCCGGTGACCGCGTGCCACGGCCGCTGCAGGGGGGTGCCGGGCAGGTCCACCGCTATCAGCTCGCCCGCGGCGAGCTCGCGCCACACCGCGTCCCGCGAGACCAGCGCCACCCCCAGCCCCTCGCGCACCCCGGCGATGACGGCCCCCTGCGAGCCGAGGGTGAGGGTGCGCGGCGTCACCTGCAGCGCGGTCAGCAGGCCCAG
>Ga0209698_10006446_pt1 | contig 12472 bp, 13 predicted proteins | sample LitLauG_LLR_2012_FD_187203 | JGI IMG/M metagenome (GOLD analysis project Ga0209698, IMG submission 187203) | Freshwater sediment microbial communities from Pennsylvania, USA - Little Laurel Run_MetaG_LLR_2012 (SPAdes) (version 2) | ecosystem: Environmental > Aquatic > Freshwater > Creek >...
GGACAAGCGGTTGACGCTGCCGGATTCGGCGTTCGTGAAACTCAACGTTCCGTCCTCGAACCGTCCTGGACAGACGTTGTTTATGCCGATCGTGAATCCCAACTTCGAGATCATCAATTCGCTCTTGGTCATGATCCAGTTCGAGAAGTACAACATCGTGGACGACGCGACTGGGGAGCCGGCGGGCATCGCAAAGTGGGTCCAGAAGTTGGGGCTCGACAAGAATGCGCCGCTTTCCTTCTTTATGAATCTTGTGGGGATCGCGATCTCGTTGGAAGCGGGGTTTATGACCCAGAATCTGCTCTTGATGGCCGAGGCCCTAGGCCTGGGCGCGTTCCCCCACGGCACGGCCATTCCGATTATCGTGCTCGGTGGGACGCCGATGGTGCGCGGACTCGGCTTTCGCTTCACGAGCGACAAGGCGGGCATGCCCAACCCAGTGGGTCTGGACGGCGTGCCGGAACTACAAGGTCTGTGTCCTCCTTATGTGAAGAATATGCGGGAGGCAGTGCAGAAGGTGCAGGAAGCCAAGTTCAAGGGAGACGGTATGTTTGCACCCGGCGTCAAGGTTTCTCCGTTCAAGGACCAGGAGGCATTCGCGAAGGGGATTTGCGATGCCTCCGGCGACGTGCTTGAGTGTGTCGCTGATATCTGCGAGTTCACCTACGAGAAGTACGGGCGATTCCCGGTTGGATTCGACACCATCTCGCTTCCGCTCTGGGTGGGCGTGCACCACGTGGACCAGGATTTCTACAAGCGCTTTTACAGAGATGAGCTGCTTTCCGAAAGAATCCGCAGCCACATGGCCGACTGGCACTGATCGGAGACGCGATGGCGAAGCTTTTCTCTGACGCCGGTGAAATGCAAGTCACGATCAGCAAGATCGAGTGCGAGGATGATGCTCTGGTACTCATCGGACAGATGGGCGTTTGGAAATCGCGCGTTGTCGTCCCGGCCGATGAACTTTGGGCCATGATGCCGGGTGCCCCGAAGCTTGGAGCTCTGCGTCTGTTGCTTCGGGGTGCCTGGCGGGCTCTTACCCATCGCAAGACAGTGAAGTCCTGATGGTTTCCGCAGACGTGCGCGGGGACATTTTATTCATGACGATTCCGGAGGAGAAATCATGTCTAACAATCCAAAGCTGCCGCACGGGCGCCTGAACGTTTCGGCGCTGCCGAACAACCAGCCCGCGTGGGCTCCGCTGTATCCCCCGCTGCCCTTCAAGATGTTCGGTGGCAAGTCGATCGTGGTCAACTACGAGACCGACCTCGATGCCGTGTTGGACATTCTGCCACCGGAACTGACCCCGCTTACCGATCCGCCGATTGTGTCGTGCTATCTCAACGGAGGATATGAGTTTGCCACCGGCGGTGGTGCGTACGCCGAAATGGCTCCGCTGCTCACCGTCTCGTACGAAGGAGAGCCGCATATTTACCCGTTCGTCGTCTATCTCGGCGAGGGGACCGAGGAGTGGTTCGCGTCCGGACGCGAGGTGTTGGGCGACAGCAAGAAGATCGGCCACGTCAAATTGGAGCAGCAGCTTGGTCACAGCATGATGCTCGGCACGGTGGAGCGTCCGGCAGGGCATCGGCTCGTGACGATGATCGCCGGCCCATTCGACCGACAGGGAGAAGAGAACGACTTCATGCTTTATCCCAACATTGTCGTGCGTTTGCTGCCGAGCGGCGAGGCGGGCAACAATCGACCACAAGTCGCCGAACTCGTGCGCAAGCGTGTCAAGGCGACCATTCGACGGGCGTCAGATGGCAGCCCGATGATCTTCCATGGAAAAGGGTCGGTCGAAATCGGTCGCTCCGAGCAGGACCCACTCTACAAGTTGCCCGTACGCAAGGTCCTCGGGAGCATGTACCTCGAGTTCGGGACGATCGAACAGCCCGCCGGGGAAGTCCTGAAGCGCTACCCCGTCGGCTGACATCGCTATGAATGCCAGTTCGCAAGACGGACCTAGACAGTCGTAAGTCTCGACGGCAGCACGACGCGCCGTGCTTGTGCGTAGGAGGAGGCTTCCTCGTGCACGATGAGGTTTACACCAAACTGCAGCGACTGCTGGATACGTTCTTGCTGGCTGCTCCGGCTGCCCCGTCCCTTCTCGAGATCCTTCGCATCCGTTTCACTCCGAAAGAAGCGGAGGTGGCCCTGCTGCTCGGTTCCAACAGGCAGACTGCTGCAGCCGTGGCGGCCGCCGCCGCCGACCAAAGCCAGAACGTTCTGCAAACAATCTTGGAGGAGATGGCTAACAAGGGGCTGGTATTCAAGGAAACGAAGACCAGAGATGGCTTAACACAAGTACTTTACAGTCTGCTTCCGACCGCCGTTGGATTGTGGGAAACATCGTTCGCCAAGGGCGAGCGAAGCCCGGAAACGGAAAAGCTGGCCCACTACTGGCGAGAATACTACGACAGCGGGTGGGGGAAAATGATGCACTCCTCCAGCACGTCATTCTGCCGGGTAATTCCCATCGCCAAGTCGATCGACAGCGGGCAAGAGGTCTACTCCTACGAGAGAGCGTCCGATCTTATCAAGCAGCAGGACTATGCCTGTGTACTCCATTGCGCATGCCGAACCGCAGCGGTTCTGGATGGAAAAGGGTGCGGCAAACCAACGGAGGTTTGTATGCACTTCGGACGCATGGCGAGATTCCTGGTCGAAAAAGGCTATGGCAGGCAAATCACCACGGACGAAGCTCTGTCGATTCTCGACCTGACCGAAAAGGCCGGCCTCGTGCACGAAGTCGGTAATTCCAAAGAGATGGGAGTCGCCCTATGCAGTTGCTGCAAGTGTTGCTGCACACAACTCCGGGCGACTAGGGAGCTCTTGAAGCTGGACGCCCTGGCGCCTTCGCGCTTTATCGCGCAAGTCGATCAGGAGCTGTGCATTGTCTGCGGCGTCTGTGGTGAGCGGTGCCAGGTGGACGCCGTCGGTCCCGCCGAGAGTTGCCCCGAAGGAACTTCCAAGGTCAACGTCATTCGGTGTATCGGTTGTGGATTGTGCGTAACGGAGTGTCCAGCGGAAGCAATTTCGATGAAGGTTCGAGAGTCCTACGAGGAGCCTTTTGATACAGGAAGGGAACTGGCAAAAGCCTTCGTCGACGGGGCAAAGAACGGAGGTCGACGGAGCGGGGTCGGGGACAAAATGATCGGGGACACGGTGAAGACATTGCCAGGCCAGTGACCAGGTGGGCCGATTCGGGCTTTCGAGAAAGAACTTGACAAGAAAGGGGGCAGGCAGTAAATTGGCGCGACAATCAAACGTTTGTTTGGAATGATTGACGCCGATCCGAATTCATCAGGCATCCGCTTCAGACAAGCCAGCCATTGCTGAGCGGCAATCACGTCTTTGGAGACGGACTTTTGGTCAAACTAATCTACTGTCTTCGCCGTTTGCCCCATCTGTCACAAGAGGAGTTCCAACAGCACTGGCTGGAACACCACTCGCATTTCGGAAAACAAGTAAAGTCAATCCGCCGCTATGTGCAGTGCCACGCGTTAGCGAACGATCCGATTCGCGAGGCGCTGAAACAGGCGGGCGCGAGCGGAGTGGAAACGTACGACGGGCTTGCGATCGCGTGGTTCGATAGTCTCGAGGCACTGCAGGCCGAGATGACGAAGAACCCTGTGGTGGCGGAGGCGCTTGAGGACGAGAAATACTTCATCGACCATAGCCGGTCCACGGCCATGCTCGTGGATGAACGAGTGGTTGTGGAGCCGGTTGGACCTGGCAACGTCGTGCTGGTCGAATGTCTACGTCGGCGTTCCAATATTGACCGCAAATTGTTTTCCGAGCGCTGGTCGCACCACCAACACATCGGGCATAAGGCGCATGATCTCGGCCTGTTGATGGGATACATCCAGAACCATAGCCTGATGGGAGATGCCGCGCGGGTCGCCGGACTGGGTAACAACGACGAGCCGTGGGACGGCGTGGTGACGGCTTTCTTCCACAGCATTGCGATGTTCAAGGCCCTGGCAGCGCATCCGCTGGCGTATCAGGAATCTTTTACCGACGAGAAGACTTTTATCGATCACAGCAAGTCAGTGGATTTTATGGCCCGGCGCTACGTGATTAAGGATCTGATCCGTTGATCCGTTGGCCGGCCAAGATCCATTGTCCTCTGTTAGAGCACATCATTTTGCGAGGTCCTAATGTCGAATCGCGACACTGTTACAGAGCAAAGCAGAGAAGTCGTCCAGCGTTGTATTGATGCGCTCAACAGCGGGAATGCGGAAGGCTTCCTCGGGTGTTTTTCCCCGGAACTCGAATTTGATATGCCGGGTACGACCCCGGTCTCTGGCAAGACCAAGGGCTTGACCGCATTTACCGAAGTGGTCACGAATGTGGCGAAGTATCTCGACGTGTTGATCACAATCAAAGTCTTTAACTTCATCGCCGCGGGCGAATGGGTGGTCACCGAAGCGAATGGTCACGGCGTAACGAAAAAGGGTAAAGACTACAACAACCGCTACTGTCATCTGTGGCAGGTGCGGAATGGCAAGATTGTGAAGTTCACTGAATACAACGACACCGATCTTGTGAATCGAGTGCTCTGCGTCTGACAAGGAAGACCCATGATTGCTCAATACAACGCGATTGCTTTGCAGTGCCGACAGTTTTGCGATGTCGAGACGAACCTGCGTCACCTCTCGAATTGCATTGATATCGCCTATACGCTGGCCTCGCAGGAACTGCCGGTCAAGCTTATCTGCCTGCCTGAGTCGGCGATTCAGGGTTTTCCACTGGGCGAGCCTCCCTACACAACCATCCCCGGGCCGGAAACGGAGTTTTTCGGGAAGAAGGCAAAGGCGCTGAATGCTTACATCATTGGAGAATTGCTTTTCGTCCGTCTCAAGGGCATTCCCCAAGACAGAGTATTCAACTGTCTCTTTATCGTTGATCCCAGAGGCAAATGCATCTACTGGCGTGCGAAGACGCAATTGGAACGGATCGAAGCACAATGGACAACCGTTCCTCACGACGTGTGGGACTCATGGGTCAAGGAGTACGGCGACGGGATGGACTCCTTTTATCCCGTGGTGAATACAGAGATCGGAAAGATCGGCTGCGCCGTCTGCATGGAGCGTGGGTACCCCGAGGTGTGTCGTGGCTTAGCGCTGAACGGTGCGGAAGTCATCTATATGTCCACGTATCACGAGCCTTTTGTTGGGAACGGTATTTACGAAGCCGTCACGCGTACGCGAGCGTTTGAAAACACCTGCTATGTAGTCTCGCCGAATTCAGGCGCCTACAAGTTTCCGAATTTCGATGCTCCCTTCGATATCTGCGGAGGAGTCAACCTCATCGTGGACTATAAGGGAATGGTGATCGGCCGGCACGAAACGACGGATGACTGCTTTGTGTGCGCGACGATCAACATCGAAGCCTTGCGCGAGTATCGCGCCAACAACATGGGAATTGGGAACTTCCTGAAGGATCTCCGAACCGAACAATTCCGTCTCATTTACGACCAACCGGTCTATCCGAAGAATAAGCGGACCAAGGGGAAGATGCCGTCGGCCGCGGAACTCTCTGGACGCGAAAGCGAGACATTGAAAGACAACATCCGCCGCTTGCAGAAAAAGGGAATCTATACGCCACCTTCAAATGGAGGCAAGTAACAGGACCATGCCGGGCTTTCATCGCAGCTGGTGGATCGCGGGAGTAGTGCTGTTGTGGGCGGCGTCTGCAGCGGCCGTTGGCCCGGACGGTACGGCGGTGTTTGCCTCGCGTTGCTTGATTTGTCATAGCGGAAGTGGACACGCATCAAAGCTGGAGGCACTTTCGAAACTGTCTTCCGACCGCGTTTATGAAATTCTGACTTCGGGAATGATGAAGACCCAGGCTGCCGGTCTCAACGATGCCGAACGTCGTTCGGTGTCGGAGTATATCGGACACCATGGTAAGACTCCTGCTGCGCTGCCCCCGCTGTGTTCGTTCTCGCCCCATTCTGGTGGGGCCGAATGGAATGGCTGGTCGCCGGATCTTCAGAACACGCGTTTCCAGTCTGCGGCCGCCGCCGGTCTAAAGCCTGAGGATGTTCCCAAGCTGGAACTCAAATGGGCGCTGGTTATGAGCGATGTAGCTTCCGCCGCCAATCAAGTCAGTGTAGTTGGAGGACGGCTTTACCTGGCGAGTTGGGATGGCACGATCTACGCCCTCGATCCCCAGACCGGATGCCGGTTCTGGACATTCAATGCCGAGTCAGGCGTTCGCGCCGCAATCACGATCGCCGATGGGATGGCATTTTTCGGCGATTTTCAGGCCAACGTGTACGCCGTGGACGCAACCACGGGAAAGCTGCGATGGAAGACCAAGGTTTACGACCATCCCAATGCGAGGATTACGGGATCGCCTCGACCGTATCAAGGCTTGCTCTATGTTCCGGTTGCTTCACTCGAAGAAGGCGCGGCCAGTGATCCACAGTATGAGTGTTGCCGGTCCAGAGGGAATGTAGTAGCGCTGAATACCGCCGACGGAAAAGAGATTTGGCGCACCTTTACTGTGGACGAACCCATCCACCAACTTGGAGCGAACAAGAAAGGAGTGCCGCGTTTTGGGCCGGCCGGCGCCTCGGTCTGGAGCGCGGTTACCGTGGATGCCCGGCATAACCGGCTCTTCGTCGCAACCGGAAACAGTTTCACGGATGCGCCGACAAAGGCCACCGACTCCATCATCGCGATGGATCTCAAGACAGGGGCCAAAATCTGGCAGAAGTCGCTTCGGCCCAACGATGCGTGGAATGCTTCTTGCATGGGCGATAAGGTGAATTGCCCGGAAGATCCGGGCCCGGACTACGATTTTGGTTCCAATCCCGTGCTGGCAGATGTCGAAGGCCGTGAGGTTTTGCTGGCTGGGCAGAAATCGGGAGTGCTCTACGCTCTTGATCCGAAAGATGGTGAGAAGATCTGGGAGTTGCGCTTAGGGAAGGGCAATAGCCTCGGAGGAATTGAGTGGGGATTTGCTACCGATGGCAAGACCGGCTATGTGCCTGTTGCCGACTGGGACGTTGCCAAGCCGATGAACGCGGACGGGTCTCTGAATGCAGTTGATCTCAGGACGGGCAGTCTGCTGTGGCACGTTCCCAACCCGACCGATACCTGCAAAGAACGTCCGGTGCCTTGTTCGTCGGCAAACGCTGGACCCTTGGCATTGATTCCCGGAATTGTTATGAGCGGATCGCTCGACGGATATCTGCGCGCCCACGATACGGCGACAGGAAAAGTTGTCTGGCAGTTCGACACGTATCGCGAGTTCACGGGTGTAAATGGCATTCCGGGGCACGGCGGCGCGGTCAATGCAGCGGGACCTACTGTGGTCAACGGGATGGTTTATCAGACCTCTGGTTACGGGGCGTACGGGTTAGGTATGCCGGGAAACGTGTTTCTTGCATTCGCACCCGCGAAAGCGTCGGCTGCCTCAGAAGCCGCTGGCAAGTCATATTGAACAGAAAGGAAGCGAAGGAACAATGGCAGTAGAAATGATCTTACCTAAGTTCGGTCTGACCATGGCGGAAGCCAATATTGTGCGCTGGCTGAAGAATGAGGGCGATGCGGTTACGGCGGGAGAGCCGCTTCTGGAAATCGAAACCGAGAAGATTACTTGCGAAGTGGAAGCATCAGCTTCAGGGACGCTGCAAAAGATAGTCGCCCCCGCCGGAACTACGGTGCAGGTGTCGACGGTAATCGCGATGATCGAGCCTGCTTGAGAAATACGCGGCATCAGTCCGCATGGAGGAAGTTATGAAAAGGTTGGAAGGAAAGACGGCCGTCGTAACCGGAGGGGGCCAAGGCATCGGGCGAGCGATCTGCGAAACCTTTGCCCGGGAGGGCGCAACCGTGTGGGTGCCTGATTTTTTCGCCGATCGCGCGAAAGCGACGGCTGATGCGATCAGCGCCGCCGGAGGAAAAGCTTTCGCGGATCAGGTGGATGTGACCAAGGAAGACAGCGTGAAAGGCATGCTCGATCGAGCCATCGCCCAGCTTGGGCGCGTCGACATTCTCGTCAACAACGCTGGCGTGGACATTCTGAAGTCAATTGAAGAGATGGCCGTGGAAGATTTTGACCGCCTGATGGCGGTGAATGTGCGCGGCGTTTTCCTGTGCTGCAAGCACATCGTGCCTCACTTCAAGAAAAACGGTAAGGGGAACATCATCAACATGGGGTCATCGGCAGGATACATTGGTGCGCCTTTCCAAACGGTTTACTGCGCCTCGAAGGGAGCTGTGCATCAGTTCACCAAGGCGCTGGCGGTTGAGTGCACGCAGGCCAACATTAAGGTGAATGCGATTGCGCCGGGCGGAGTGCAAACTGCGATGCTGGATTATCTGGCCAATGAGTTCAACAAGAAGGGAGTGGACATCATGGCTTTCGGCAACATGCAACTCGGAGGCTGGGCGCGTCCGGAAGACATCGCCAATATGGCGCTCTATTTGGCATCGGACGAATCGCGCAATGTGCACGGCACAGCACTTTCGATTGACGGCGGCTTGACCGCTGCCTAGACGCAATTGGGGAGACAGTTCTATGGACTCAAGTTTTCGCAAGACGCTGCTGAAACGAATGATGACCATCCGGGCTTTTGAAGAGACAGCCGGGAAACAATTCTACAAAGGGCAGATTCCGGGTTTCATCCATCTTTCAACCGGGCAGGAAGCGGTCTCTGTCGGAGTGTGTGCCACACTCAAGGACGACGATTACATCGGCACGACGCATCGCGGTCATGGACACATCATCGCCAAGGGTGTTGACCTGAATCGAATGATGGCCGAACTCTACGGCCGTATCGACGGTTTCTGCAAGGGTAAGGGCGGATCGATGCACGTCTTTGACAAAGCAAAGGGAGTGCTGGGCGCCAATGGCATTGTTGCGGGAGGGATTCCCATCGTCACCGGCGGTGCCCTGTCCGCGAAACTCGACGGCAAGGGCCAGGTAGCCGTCGCCTTCTTTGGCGATGGAGCCTCCAACGAAGGCGCCTTCCACGAAGCCGTGAACCTAGCCTCGGTCTGGAAGTTGCCAGCCATCTACGTCTGCGAGAACAACCAATACGGTGAGTTCACTCCGAATACGGAAGCCAGCGCTGTCAAGCAAATCTCACAGCGCGCCCCGGCCTACAACATCCCGGGTGTTTCCGTGGATGGCAATGACGTGGAAGCGGTCTATGCCGCCGCAGTCGAAGCGGTCGATCGTGCTCGCAGCGGCGGTGGGCCGACGCTCCTGGAATGCAATACCTATCGCTGGCATGGTCATTTCCATGGCGAGGAGGCAATGCTGGGGACCAAAGGCTATCGCGACAAGGAAGAGATTGAACGCTGGAAGAGTTTGTGTCCCATCGCTCGATATAGCAAGAAGCTCGTTGAAACCGGAGTTGCGACACTGACCCAGATCAAAGAGATCGAGCAGTCGGCCCAGGCGGCGGTCGATCAAGCGGTCGCCTTTGCTCAGAAAAGTCCATTGCCAAAGCCGGAAGACGCACTTCAGGATGTTTTTGCTTCCTAACAGTACTAGCCGAAGATTGGAGACCGTTCGATGAGAGAGATCACGTTTGTGCAAGGAATCAATGAGGCGATTGCCGAGGAGATGCGGCGCGATCCGAAAGTGTTTGTCATGGGCGAAGATGTTCGTCTCTCGGCATTCGGAACAACCGGTGGGCTAGTGGAAGAGTTTGGACCGGAACGCGTCCGCAATACGCCAATCAGTGAGGCAGGATTCGTTGGGGCTGGCATCGGTGCCGCAATCACCGGGTATCGGCCGGTCGTAGAAGTGCAGATCGCCTCGTTCTTCTGGGTCACGATGGACCAGATCTGCAACCAGATGGCGAAATTACGGTACATGTCGGGCGGGCAGGCCAAAATTCCGATTACGCTTCGCACGGTGTGCGGCGTGATCGGATCGGCCGCTGCGCAACATTCCGAGACCATGTACTCGAGTTTTCTCAACGTCCCCGGCCTTAAGATCGCAGTCCCCAGCAATGCGCATGATGCCAAGGGGATGTTGAAAGCAGCGATTCGCGAAGACAATCCGGTCCTGTTCTTTGAGCACCTTCGCTTGGGAGCCAAGAAGGGCCCAGTGCCGGACGGAGACTTTACTGTGCCTTTGGGCAAAGCCGCTGTGCTGCGGGAGGGCAAGGATGTCACGATTGTTGCGCTTGCCTGGATGGTGGATCTGGCGATGGAGGCCGCCGCAAAGCTGAGTGAGAGCGGAATCTCCGCGGAAGTGATCGACGTGCGCTCGCTGGCCCCTTTGGACAAAGAAACAATCTATGCTTCTGTCAAGAAGACGGGGCGTGCCATCGTTGTCGATGAGGCACACAAGACCGGAAGTGCGGCGTCCGAGATTGCGGCTTGTCTTGCCGAAGATCTTTTCGGATCACTGCACGCACCGGTAAAACGGGTTTGCTCAGTTGATACTCCGGTTCCCTTCAGCCCGCCCATGGAGAATTTTGTTATTCCCAACACCAACCAGATCGTGGCAGCCGTGCAGGAAGTACTCGAACCAGTGGCACGATAAGGAACCACGCAAGTAGAAGCGGAGTGCCGAAGTAGTCCGTCAACCAAGGCGAACTTAGAAGCGAAGGGCCGACCTGCGCAGCCATTCATCTCTTGTCGTCGGATGCTAGAATTCGCCGTCCCGGCACCCCGCCGACCACGCTGTAATCCGGCCACATAAAATCAAGACGCGTGCGGTGAATCTTCCATTTCCCCGCGACCTTCTTGTATTCATCGTCATAAACTCCAAGCAGCAGAAGCGCGTTCCGCTCCTTGTCGGCCGTAACCGTGTCGATCAGGTAGCACCGCCCTTCAGCCGATTCCGGTCCCGTGATCTCCACCCAGTGGTTCGTGGTGATGTGCATATAAGGATAGGGTCCTCGCTTGAGTTTGTCCCAATGCGCATGCACGTCGGCGTAGTTCTTCCGCATTTCGGCCTTCCCGTGCCAGACCCCGTAAGGCCCAAACTCGCAGATTACATCGTCGGTAAACAAATCCACCATGCGGTCCAGATCGTTGCTGTCGAAATAGTGCGAGTAGAGGATCCGCAGCTTCTTGATGCGCTCGACTTCAAGAAATTCTTCCAACTCGGTCATGTCCACTCCTGTGCGACAAGTTGTTGGTCACCACGCTTAGAATCGTTCGTACATCGGATGATCCGTAGTGAGATCGGTCGCCACGTGAATGGCGCCGAAGGAGAGCGACCCTGGCGCCGGCGTCGCCACATCAAAGACACCATGCACAAGATAGGTCCGGTGGATGATCCGCCACTCCTTGCCGCGCTTCTCCAGTTGATCCAGATACCTTCCCCAGTACTGCCGCGCCGTAACTTTGCCATCTGCTGCAGTCTCGATCGTTAAAGCAATCCCCAGGCTCTCGGCGTTGGCGGTCGATCCCTTTACCGCGAGTCGCTCGCACACCATCAGGTGAAACGGTCGCACTGCCGACCGTTCAATTTGACTAAAGACGCGAACGTATTCTTCGGTATTGCCCTTGAAGAATCCGTAGTCGATGACGGCGTCGGGCCAAAGCGTACTAGCCAACATCTCCGGATCTCTCCAATCAAGGCTCGGTCCGTAGTGCGAGAGCACCCTCCGACACGCCGCTTCATCGAGGAGCGTTCCCAGTTCGTCATGGTCAATGGTGCGAGAGTCGGTCATTGATTTCATCCATAGGTTCGCTGTTCGGGAATTGGCGCTCGGACCAGCGGCGCCAGTATCGTACGGCCCGCGAAGCGGAACCTACCAATCGTTTGGTATGTTATGAGGCCAGTCCACCATTGTCAACCGCGTTCGTTCCGGAACCGGGGTGCCTGGGGCGGTAGCGCGCTCTACCTTTATGACGACTCCGGGGCAGGTTACGAAAAATGGAATTCTGGAGCCTTCCCCACGGCTTCGAATTGAGATTCATCCGCGGTCGGCAACAAAAACTACTTGACAACCGACCCCGGAAAGACAGACCATAGTGCGCCAACCAAGCGTTTGGTTGAGCATCTCGGCAGAACAGGGTGAGGAGCGGGCTGTCCGGACTTGGAACCGTGGTGAGGTCCTCGCCAATTCGAGGCAGGCGGTGCGGCCTACGTACTCGTAGCGACGATAGATGTGTCCCTAAGCATGTACCAGGCTTCCTCGTTGCAAGCATGTGTACGCAAATTCAGCGATTGTCCCCAGGAGAGTGACTCAATGTGTGCCTTGAAGCGCGCGTTCGTATCGTTGTTTGTGGGCGTTTTGTTCTTACAAGGAGTCGGACTGCTATCGCTCGGGGCGTGGGCCCAGGCTGGCGTAACGTCCGCAAGTTTGAACGGTGACGTGACAGACGCCTCCGGCGGCGCCATCCCCGGCGCCAGAATCACGGTCACCAGCAAAGCCACCGGACAATTGCACACCGCGGTGTCGGATGGACAGGGGCATTTTGCGGTCCTGCAGTTGCCCCCGGGAAGCTATTCCGTTACGGTCGAGCAGGCCAACTTCCAG
>Ga0209698_10006447_pt1 | contig 12469 bp, 8 predicted proteins | sample LitLauG_LLR_2012_FD_187203 | JGI IMG/M metagenome (GOLD analysis project Ga0209698, IMG submission 187203) | Freshwater sediment microbial communities from Pennsylvania, USA - Little Laurel Run_MetaG_LLR_2012 (SPAdes) (version 2) | ecosystem: Environmental > Aquatic > Freshwater > Creek >...
GTCCATGTATGCGGTACAACTCCTCCGACCAAGTGAAGGAGTTTAGTTTGGCGTCCCACAACCAGTTGCCGACTCGGGCGAGCCGCTGCGCATCCGCGAGTTCTTCTTCCTTTCGGCGTAGCGTTTCCTGCGCTCGCTTGCGGTTGGAGACGTTGCGGAGCAGCAAGACAATTAGCATGGTCTGGATCAGGAGCATTGAAGAAAGGCCCAGGATTCTCCATCTGTACGATTCCCAGGGGGAATACTCCCAGTTCAACAAGATGCTATCCGGAGGCAATTCATTCTCTGCAATACCAAAACGATGAAGCTGTCGCCAGTCGACTACATAGCGTTGGAAGTCGCCGGTGGTAACGGGGATATTTTCCGGTTTTTCTCCCTTCAGGATGCGCGCCGCTGACTGCCCGAGAGTGCGCCCGACATCACCGAGTTCCGCGACGCTGCCTCCTACCGCCCCGCTGCCTACAACCGACGAGAGAGTTCCGTAGATCGGCCGGTTGCACACCTTGGAAATAGCCGGAAGAATCCGGGCAGGGACGAACTGCTCGCCGCTGGCGTCGCTTTCGAAATCGAGGAACAGGATGACAGTACCGGCCTCAACGTCTGACAGCCGATGTGTCAGTTCCGCCAACTCAAGATCCGATACATACTCCAGCTTTAGGCTCGATTCGTACTCGTGAAACTGATCGCGCGCAATTTTGATATCCCGCTGCTCAGCGTCGGAAGAGCCTGACACGACAATCACCCGAGAGGTACCTGGATTTTGCCGCAATGCCAACTGCAGCGTGGGCAGGTAATTCGATTTTCGGACGACCCCAGTTTGGCTTGGCTTTGGTTTTAGCCAGTTTGACTCATTGTTGGGATTGACCACAAAGAACAAGACAGCGGCGTCCGGAAACAGCTTCGCTTGAGTCTGCTCCGCAAAAATCAATGTCTCCTCGCCGATTGCGATTACGAGCTGGAACGTCTTGTCACGGTACTTGTCGACGAGATACAACGTCGTTGCATTCTTGCGCGAAGGATCGGCGAGAGACGACGAGAAATCGAGATAGTCAAAGCTGAAGCGAACGGGCTTGTCGGAGCCGGTGAGAATTTGCGCCTCGGTCTGCTCGATCATGGCTGCAACGTCGGGCGAGTCCGGATCTAAAGAGGAAAGAAAAAGAACCTCAATCTGTTGTGGCGCTGCGTGCGGCGTTGGGCGGGCGTGGCGAGTAGCAACCGCATCCAGATTGGGTTGGATCATACCAAGAGCAATGACACAAATCAGCACCGCACGGAATACCGCTGTTCCAGTGCCAGAACATCGTTGCTCTCGAGCTGTATTCGTACTCAGTACACCCTCGATTCCGTGAAAAATTCTGACCCTGCTTTTACATACCGGCAATATTGACGGTTCGCGCGGCCCTGGAAATGTTGGGGAATCCGCGGTGCGAAACAAATTGGTGCAAAGTCGCCACCGCGAATCGAGCGCTTACAGAACTTGCTCTTTCTCCATCTGCGTCACAACAAGATTCACCAATCCCTTAATTGCTTTGTGAACATTTGAAGGATTGAAAGTATCGGTGGTTCCAGTCCAGATCAACTGACCATCGGGTCCGGAGGTGACATAAAGGTTGGTTTCGACCCGCACTTTCTTCTCCTTCTGCAGGTAGCCGGGCGAGTAAACCACCGGGTAGAGCGTGCCGTAGTAGCCGTAGAACGTATTGTAGTAAGGATAAGGCACAAAGTACGCGGCGCCGGGGATGTATGTGGTTGTTTCGTCCACTTTGACCAGACGCGAGACCACGACCGCTTCAATCTGGTTCGCCCGAATCTGCTCTCTCAGATAGGTGAGATCCAGTTGTGTTCCTGGTGGGCGGAGCAGAATTGTATTCCCTGGAATCGCCTCGTATCCGTGATTGCTGAGTTGGGCCGCCAAGGCGTCTTCAAAATCAGCGCGGACCTCCGCTTTGTTGGTGAGACCCAAGGCCAGTACCCGATGAAACTTCTTCTCAGCACTGTAGCTGGGATTTTTCCAGCTCATCAGCAGCTTGCTCGACTTGCCAAGGAGCAGGGCTGCTGTTGCGAGGACCACGACGATAGTCAGAGACTTCCGATTCACAGATGTCCTCGTTTCGGTTGACGAAACACCATACACCGTTTCGGCTGGCCGGAGAAACGCACGGCTAAGGCGAACAGGCGGACACGCCAATGGGAACAATCCCGTGCCTCAATGTAGCGCAGCCGGCATTCCGTTTACTTCGGTGGGAAGTTCTTGAGCAGTTTCGCCGCTGCCTTGTTGAGCCGTTCCTGGTTCTTCTTCGGGTCTTTACTCGGGTTCAGGGTTTTCGATGCCTGGCCTCGCCAGAGAAGCTGCTGTGGCGAAGGATCATAGAAATCGAGGCCCAGAGTTCCAATCTGAATCGTAGTACTCGTGGCCGTAGCCATGCCACCACGATACCGCCATCCACCTCCCGTGCCATAGGCGTTCCACTGTTGCTCTTGGGTGATGGACACTTGGTAGCCAACGTACAGATCGGCCTTTTCATCCTCAGTCCTGGTCAACCCTTTCGTGGCCAGAGAAGTATCAATTGCCAGCTTGATCTGCTGATCGAGAATCTGATTCGGCTGCTCGGCTCCCTGGATGGCAACCCATTTGTAGGTCTTATATTTTGAGAAGTCCGTACCCGGCATATAGTTCGTCTTGATGTCTTGTGCTGCGATGAATCCACACGCCAACAGTACGAACGCTATCCCGGCGAGTCCGCTCTTAAGCCTGCAAAGCATGGCATCCCCCTCCACCACGAGTGAGCTTAGCGGGGGCGAGAATACCTGACGACTGTCAGAATTGTCAGTCGATGACACATGTATGACCCGGCATGAAGACCACGTTTTTCCAGCAGTGCCAACGCCCATCGCCCAGACGGAGCCTGGCGCATGCCCTCAATAGAAACTGTAACTAGTGACAGTTTCATTCAACCTTGTCTTTCAATACTGTCAACGCGGACCCCGGTTGGAGGGTTGACACCCTCTTGTCTACTCGCACAGTGGGATGGGAAAAACGAAATGACAAATGGAAAGATCTGGTTCTCGGCTGTACTCATTGCGATTGCGTTTACACCAGCCGCTTCTGCCCAAAAGGTCAAGGTTGGGTACGACAAAAGCACCGATTTTTCGAAATATAAAACCTACACCTGGGCAAGTCCCCAAACTCCGATTACACGGCCCTTGCTCTACGAGACCGTGGTGGGAACGATCGACCAGGAACTACAAGCCAAAGGCCTTCAGAGGACTGAAAAGGATGGCGACCTTACTCTTATCTCCGCAGGTGGAATCGAATACGGAAGCAATCTGTCCGCTGGAACTCCGATCCTGCCGGTCTACGGCGGTCCGCCTCCGGACATCAATGCCACGATGTGGACCGGTGGCAACACTTCCTCGGTCGCGGCAGGGCCAATCGTGGCAAAAGGAACCCTTGTCCTGGAATTTGTCGACCGCAACCAAAACAAGGTGATTTGGAACGGAGTTGTCGCCCGTACATTTGACCCCGAGCAAAAAAACAAATCCCTGGATCTGGCACAGAAGGCAGTCGTCAAATTGCTCAAGGGATTTCCGCCACAACATTCTTCGAAGTAGTCTGTGCGTAAGGCCAAGGCTCCGGAGGGCTGGCGCTTTCCCGCTACGCCGCCCTGGATGGCGTCCGCAAGAAACGGATGTTCGCCAGGCCTAGAATGTCCATCCCAGGCTGGATGTAGAGCCATAGTCTGTTTTAGGCAGGCTCTGTGGCGGGCGGCTATCGACGTTGAGGTAGTAGCCGAAGTTCCAGTACAGATCTTTTGCAATCCTCAATTTGAGGGATGTGTTGAGGTCGAACCGGACCCGCCCCAGATCTGTCATGCTGGGATAGACATTGGCTGTGGCTAGGATATTCGTGGTCTTAAAGCGGAAGAAATTCAGTTGGGTACCGAGAACAAGTTCGGCGCTGTCTCCAGTGGACGCGACCATCGCTCCCGGAGAATAGTGCTCGCGATTCCAGACCACTCCGCCATATCCGTTGACGAAGCTATTGTTCGTACTGCTGAAGACATGCCCCAAGGCACCGCCGACGGTGGTGCGCAAATTGAGCTGCTGCTGGTCGCTCTGTAGGAACTCCCCGAGGCCCGAGTAGAAATTGCGAGGCGACCGCAACTGTCGTGTGACATTTAGGCTTAGATCGTTACGAAGATCCGAGATGTCCCCTCCACCGCTAAAACTCGATTGATAGTTCGCGGAAGTCGACCACTTGGCCCGTTGGAAAAGCGTATTCGCCTGGAAGTTATATTGCATGCGGCTCTGTTGTTTGGAAAAATTCAGTCCGGTGCTCAGTCCGCCGTGCAGGTTCTGCCAGAACGTATTGTCCGTTCTGTCGATTTCAACGACCTCCTTCCCTAAAACAACTTCATTGGTAGAGGCTCCCGCTACTTTCAGCTGCAGTCCTTTCGGTTCTTCCGGCTTCTCCTCCTCGGTCGCATTCTGGAGGCTGCCCGTGTAGCGCCTTCCAGCCTTGTCCGCAACCACGAAATCCTGGGCACTTTCGACTTTCGCAATCTTGGACCAATCCATCGCGACGGTGCCATCGACGTAGTCAAGTTTGACGTACAGATAGCCCTTCTCGAGCTTGATGATCTCGCATGTAATGCGGTCGCCGTTGGTGAACTGGAGAACGTCCTTCTTTTCTCGCCCATGGCAAATACCAGTTAACGCCAGCAGCAGCAGCAGCAGTCGCGCAGAGCCGGCGCAAATGGATGGCAGACGACGGGCACTCATGGATTGCATTCTTCCACCTGCATTTTCTTTTTTTCCCCGTGGAATAACTGGAGATTCGCACGGCGATGCAGTCCGAAACACTTTCTGGACCTGGAGTGGTTCCCAGTCATCGAAAGTCATCGGAGCATTCGTAAACAAGCTACGTTACGCTGGCGTGGCGCACACCTGTCAGAATTGGCAGGTGACGAAGAGAGAAGGATTCCAGAATTGAATGGCAGCTGAAAAACAACGCCAGAACAGCCTCGGAACGGGCCGCGGGCTTTGCCTAGCCCCTGGGAATAGCGACGGAATCTATTTCTCTGAGCCCGCTTCGTTTTCCTTTGGTGGCGTTCGTGGCTCCACATCGAGGTACTTAACGAGCATGACTTCGTTGCCTTGCTCGTTGTAAACGAGCTCGTCGACGAGCCTTTGCGCCAGCAGAACACCGAATCCGCCCGGCCGCATGCCCTGCGCTGTGCGATATTCGAGGTGCCGTAGGGGTTCGTTCTCCGGATTGGCGATCGCAGCATGAGGAATCTCGTCTAACGTGAATCCCTCGCCCGGATCGCTGATTCGACATGACACCATCCGGCGGGCACGCAGATACGAAATCTCGACGTCCTTTCCGGGATCAAGATGTCCACCGTGCTCGATTGCATTGGTTAGCATCTCGCGAAACGCTACCGCCACCGCTCCTCGTTCGGGACTGGGTAGCTCGGCAATCTCTTCGAAGAATTGAAGCACTCGATCAGCGGTCTCCAGATCGCAGCGTGCCCTGAGACGGATCCATTCCGGCGTTGCGGAAATTACATCGATACCGTCGTCCCAGCATGGATCTTCAATCGCGAGCCTAACCATGACCGTTAGCGAACCTGGAGAGAATGGCTTGGAAAAGTAGCCGAAAGCATGCTCACGCATTGACGTAATTACGTCCGCAGGCGTGCTCTCGTCGGTCAGGATGATCAGGCGGGTATGCGGACGAGTACGCCGGAGCTTCCGAAGCAGTTCAATGTCTTCCCGTCCTGAGGTTTTCTCGCCGGTAACAATCAGATCAAAATTCTTGCTCTGTGCCATAGCCAGAGCAGTAGTGTTGTTAGTTGCGTGCTGAAGCGTCCACAGGCCCGGCTCGAGGATTCCGCGCAGCTGTTCCTCAATCTGTGCATCTTCGCCAACAAGCAGAGCGGCGCGGACCGCAATGGGTCCCAGATTGTTTCTTGGAAGCGCACTCATAGTCCGACTCTTGGCATGAAGTGAGAATTCTTTCCCCGGGGCGGCATTCCTCCAGGCGACCCGAATGCTAAGAGCAACGAGGTGCGCTGTAACCTGTCAATGTTTACAGTGTCCTTCGGTGATCGTGTATTGGCTGGAGCAGTGATGGAAGAGGACAAATCCGCAATTCAGGCTGTCAGGTTTGACAGTTGATGAGGAGGAACAAACCGCGTAGTTGTTGATGAGCGGGAGCACGTCTCTCGAATAAATGGATTGCGCTTCGCTCCAGTTTACCTATGACAACGATCTCAGTGTCGAGAGTCTCTGACTTCTTCATGTCTGGCGCGCCGATTGCCATGGTTGCCGCGCTGGTTTTTGGGGTGGTCCCAACCAGGGTACTGGCTCAACAACTGCCGCAATTGTGCGCTGAGAACAACGGGACGTGGATCGAGAAATACCATGAATGCGAATCCGTCAGCCAGAACTGGTGTCATTCAGCTGGTGGACAATTCGGTGAGTGTGAATCGGCTTGCCGCCACGCCTCTGAGCCCGGGCCCTGCACCATGCAATGCGTCCCCGTGTGCAAGTTCCCAGTTCCGAACGGCCAGGACACCGCGAACGGAACGGAGGTTGCGTCCGGCAAGTCTGTGGCAACGGAAGAAGGCCAAGCCGGAGGGCCCAGTAGCCAGAGTTACGTGCGGGATTCCGAGCCGCAGCTGTTTTCCTATGACGAACTCGTTCAACTAAGTCTGGACCAGCCGTTGAGCCCCGAGTTGACCGAAAAGCTCCGCATCGTTACTACGACTCCCTTCGTGAACAATGAGGCGTACTACGCCGGATCCAAACCCCGCCCACTCGACGTCAAAGGCCTCGGCCCGACCCTCCGCGTGGCCTATTGGAACATTGAGCGAGGACTCAAACTGGACGACATCCAGTTATTTCTTACCGATAAGGACCGTTTCATGGCGAAGGTGGAGGCAGAACGCAAGAAAGCCAAGGAAAGCGGGCATAAGGTTCGAGTGGTGGCCTTAGAGCAGATTCCGCGGGAGATTGCAATCTTGCAAGCCGCCGACGTGTGGATTCTGGGCGAAGTGGATTGGGGTATGAAGCGCACGCAGTATCGTGAGGTCGTACGAGAACTAGCCAACACCCTGCACATGAACTGGGCTTACGGCGCAGAGTTTATCGAAGTGAGTTCGACGCAATTGGGCACCGACACCTTCGAAGACAACGAGGACGAGCAAGCCCGGCAGCAACTCTTGGAGCAGTTTGCGGTCGACAAAGATCGAGTACGTGCTCTTCACGGCAATGCCGTTCTGTCTCGCTATCCTATTCGGGGATCGCGACTGATTCCTTTTAAGGTCGGATACGACTGGTTTAAGGAAACCGAGATCACAAAGCTGGAAAAGGCGAAGCGGAAGGCCGCCGTCCTGATCGGAGAGGATCTACTCCAGGAGGTTCGTCGCGGGGGCCGGACTACTCTGTTCGTGGACCTGGATGTGCCGGACGCCCCCGGACAGACACTCACCGTCGCGGCCACACACCTCGAGAACCGCGCGAAGCCTAAGATTCGCCGCCAACAAATGGAAGAGTTACTCAGCGAGATCCGCGCTGTGCCGAATCCCGTGGTCGTTGCCGGTGACTTGAACACTACCGGCACCGACTCTACCCCTACGAGTGCGAAGAACATGCTTTACAAACGATATGGAAGCATGGACTTTTGGACCACAAAGGGCATCCGGTGGACCACCGGAGTCGGTTTCGTGTACAGCGGCGCTAAGGCAGTGAGAAAACTCGCCGGGGTTCAGTATCGAGTCGACCCAACCTCAGCGAACATTCCCGGGCTGTCCCCAAATCTGGAACGCGGATTATTTGGTGTGGTGGAGCGGTTTCGATTCGCAGATGGGAATGCGTTCGATTTCAGGGGAGTGCCCGCACGAACGGTGAATGGCAAGTCGGGCACTCTGGCTGACTCTAGTTTGCGCATCGGACGAGGATTTGCTCCTACTTTCGCAACTGAGCTCACGTGGGGGAAAGTGCGAGTTGCGAAATTCAAGCTCGACTGGATCTTCGTGAAATCCAAACTCGAAAAGCCGCGCGATCAGAAAGGATCGTACGTTTTTGCTCCCCACTTCCCTCACACCCTAACGGATTTGAACAGTTCGACACCGGAACCGCTCTCCGACCACAGTCCAATCACTGTGGATCTTCCATTCCACGAACCCACGGGATTGGGGTCAACCTCAAATTGAGGAGTCGGTGGGAATCCTCCATCGGCAACTCTATTTCTTGATTCTTTTGTTAGAAGACCGACAGCCGGAACTCCGACCAAAAACACAATGGGCATTAAACATCTGCTGCCCGATCAGATAGCCGAACGCACCCCCTACCGCTACGTCAGCAGGAAAATGCTTGAGACCTGTCACCCTGGTCACTGAAACGGTGGTGGCAGTGCCATAGACCAGCCATCGCACCCACGGTTTCGGATATTCGTGCGCCACGACGCTGGCCATGGTCCAGGTAAAACTGGAATGAGCAGAAGGAAACGAACTCCCAAATGCGTTGTTTTGCCAGAACCGACCATTCCCATTTCCTTCTGTCGGTCGCTCGCGGCCAGCGATCACCTGCGTGACCCCAACCAGCGCAGCGGTATTGCCAAAAGCCTCGGCGGCCAAGATCCCTGTTTCGTTCGCGTGCTCGTCCTTGGTTTTCAAGCTGGATAGCCACAGGCCGGCGACTGAGGCTGTCATTGCGTACATCCCAACGTCAGAAATATGCTGGCTGACGTCAACGTGATCACGGGACAGGGATCCTGACATATGCTTGTCGCCGGCGATCAGGCCTCCGGTTGCAGCCAAAAAGACCAGATCCCACTTAAGATTCCGGCGATGAAATGGTGCCCTGTAGATTTCTTTCTGGTCTTGCACGACACGTCGGAGCACGGATGGGTGGGTGTCCTGTTCAGAAGCCGGGGCATCGGGCAATGGGGCGTCCGGAATAAGGGGTTGAGCCTTCAAGATGTCTTTCGCAAAGCCAGGAAAACTCTGGGCGACGATAGCAGAGGGAGCATCAGGAAGGACCTTCGCGGAATTAGTCTGGCAACCAGCGCGAGGGATCGTAAGGAGCGCCAGGACACAGCAAACGCAGAGCACATTCGGAGTGGAAGAAAATAACCGAGAGTTTACGAACTTCGCTGATCGCCCAGGAAAGGAGTTCACCGCTTCATTCAACAGTTATTTTTCAGCCTCGGAAACTGTCAAAACTCCCAGTGATCAGGCTCAGACCCGAGCTGGGTGCCGTGTAATGACCTTGCGCGCCATGGTGAACGCGACCTCGAGGACAACGCGCTCTTGATCACTTTGTCCCGACTCAACGCCAATCAGTACGAGCAGAGAACATCCAAGAATCCAAGTGGCAGCCGCAACTCGTGTCCGTGGCTACTTTAGGCGAATATTCACGCCCGCCTGTAGTCCGCTCATGTGCGTGTCGTACAGAAATCCACCATTCTTGTAGTCAACATACATGTAGCGATAGCCGAGGAGCATGGAGAACTTTTTCTTGAATTCTTTGCCCACACCGGTGTAAATCTGGTAGGTCTGTTGCGAGCCAACCCCAAATCCACCGACATCCCCATTCAGGTTGAGGAACAGACCTTTATTCAGGTTGAGGCGGCCGCGGGCGCCAAACACAGGATCGATCCAGCTTTCCGTTTGTCCGGCCGTGACTGTTGTCTGGTTGTTTGGCGGAAAGAGGTCGAGACTATTATTCAAATGCCAAAATCGGCCGCCACCGATTGCATCGATCGACCCTCGCTCCTTGTCCACCACTCGGACGTAGAGTTGCGGATCGAGGATCAATTCCTTGACGTTCGCGGTAAAGCCAATGTACGTATTGCCAATCGGCGTTGTCTTCTGGTCTGAGGAAAGACTCATGAAGATGAGATCGGTGTAGACGCCAACTCGCTTTCGGCGTACATCCATGTTGGTCATCATCCCGATGTTGAGTTGTTTGAAGACATCCGAGAAGCTCACGCTGACCGGGGCGGGAGGCTGACCGGCTGCGCCGACGTTCCCAGAGAGGCCGCTGAACCACAGATAGAACGGAACCCAGTCGATGTGCCAGTCGCTTGGCGGAGGATTTGGATTGTGTACTTTCTTGGGAGGTGTATCGCCCCACGAGTATTCGATTCCTGCCGTCGGCCCCTCGTGGGTCAGCTTCACCGCGATCTGATCACTGGTTCCGTGAATGCTCAGGCGGCTTCCCATCTGATAGCCGGCCCGAACAGCCAGATGCTGCGTCAGGCCTATATTCACGGCTCCATTCGCAGATACGAAGTTCCCATAGCCGAAGAACGGCATTCCCCTGACTGAGCCGTCGAAAGAAAGCCGGTTCGAGTCGTGCAGCGGATACCAGCGAAAGACGGGCCCAACAGCAGGTAGGGGCGCCCAAAGCGTCTTGGAACCCGCTACCGCCCCGCCTGTTCCGTTAACGCTTCCCGCAAGGCCGAGTGCGGCATAGGTGCGGATCAGATTGAAATCGACTTCGAGCCCCAAGAATCCGTGATCTCGTCGAATGATGTCGTACTCGTACCCTGGGGCAATATTGAGCGCATCCACCTTGGCGGCAACCTGCGCACCAACGTCGAATGTCTGGCCTTGAAATGTGATCACCCGGGTCGCGGTCGCGCTCTTTGACTCATAGTTGGGAGTAATGCTCAGCAGAAAGTGGTGCTTGTGCCCATAGTGCCAGTCAATCTTGCCGGAAAATGTCGAATAGCTGCCAAAGCCGAAATCCTTGTTGACGTCGAAATAGCTGTTATTCGGCTTGTTCACGCCGAAATAGCCGGAGGGGTGGGAGAACCACCAGTTCCCTTCCACTCGCCACTTGTAGCTATCCAGATCGCTCGTCTCCTGAGCTCTTACCAGTGGACCGGCAGCCAGGCACAAGAGGACGACAACCAGAATCTTTCTTGAGCATTTCATCATGGAGGGCATTGGTTGATCTCCGCAAACGTTCTTCTAATAAAGAAAAAACCTAGCAGGCATACACGAGCACGCATACTGTCAAAACTTACGGGGAGGTGACAAAGGGCGGGGCTGTCACTTCTGCCAGTTCCAGTCCGATGAAATACCGCCTAGCCTGATGTTTCGAAACGCCTGGACCTCGCGATGAGCACCGGGCCGTTCCCGTTCTTCTCTTGCTGCAGAGGAGCCTTACCGTGCGCCTGCCCACACGAAATATTGTTTTGGTATTCCTTTCGTGCACCGCATTATTGCTGTGTTCGTGTAGTAAAAAAGACTCTCAGCCCGCCCCCGTTGAGCAATCTAAGCAGGCCACAACTCCCTCGACTCCGTCGCCTGCTCCCCTCTCGACCACATCCTTGTCTTTGCCGCTCAACTTCGAGCGCCGCACCGGCGACCTCGATGAGATGGTGAAGAGGAGAAACATCCGCGTGCTTGTCCTCCTCAACCCCATCGGATTCTTCTATGACAAGGGAATGCCAAGAGGAGCCGTCTACGAGGCTTTGGAGGAATTTCAGAAATTCGTCAACAAGAAACTCAAGATGGGAACCTTGGGCGTGAAAATCACATACCTGCCAATAGCACCCGCCCAGATGGAATCAGCGCTCACCGAAGGAATGGGAGATCTGATTGCTAATGCAGTCGTGATCACTCCGGAGCGGGAACAGCGTGTTGCTTTTTCGATTCCAATTCAGACCGACGTGACTCAGATCATCGTCAGCGGAGAACGTTTCGGCTCTTTTTCAACCTTTGAGGAACTGGGTGGGAAGGAAATTTATGTGAACCCGCTGATGACGTCCTATCAGAACCTTCAAGCGGTGAATGATTCCCTGCAGAAAGCTGGAAAGACCCCAATTCAGATCAGGTCAGCGGACAAGAATCTGACCGAGGACGATTTAATTCAGATGGTCAGTGCCGGCTTGATCCCAGCTACGGTAACAACCAAGCAGCGGGCCGAGCTCTGGTCAAAGGTATTTACCAATTTGAGGCCGCATCCGGACGTGGTGCTTGCAAGTGAGGGAAAAACGGCTTGGGTAATGCGAAAGAACAATCCGCAACTCAAACAACTGGCGGATGAGTTCGTTTCTACGCACGGCACAGGCACATCGTTTGGCAATACCCTTCTTCGCCGCTACCTGCAAAACACCAAGTGGGTAAAGAACTCCACCTCCGAAACCGAGATGAAGAAGTTCCTGGGCATGGTCAAGCTCTTTCAGAAATATGCCACCCAATATGATTTCGACTATCTGATGATTGCGGCGCAGGGCTATCAGGAATCCATGTTGAACCAGGAAAGAAAGAGTCCTCGGGGCGCCGTGGGCGTAATGCAGGTCCTGCCGAAATATGCAGCGGCCTCCCCCATCAATATTCCGAATGTGGGGAACGCGGACGCCAATATTCATGCGGGCGTCAAAATGTTGCGAAACATCGCGGATACCTATTTCCGAGACGACAAGTTGGATCCCACGAATCGTACA
>Ga0209698_10006448_pt1 | contig 12469 bp, 8 predicted proteins | sample LitLauG_LLR_2012_FD_187203 | JGI IMG/M metagenome (GOLD analysis project Ga0209698, IMG submission 187203) | Freshwater sediment microbial communities from Pennsylvania, USA - Little Laurel Run_MetaG_LLR_2012 (SPAdes) (version 2) | ecosystem: Environmental > Aquatic > Freshwater > Creek >...
GTGTTTGGAGGCGTATCGCAGAACAGAGCGGGACCTTTCGCACACACCTCGTCCTCATCGTCATTAGTCCGGATACTGGCCGCGTCGTGACCGAGAGCTTGTCTAGTCCATGCACAGAACGCACAATCGTTGAGGTAGTCTACGGCTTATACATTGGCCAGGATTCGGTCGACAGGATCAGCCATGCTGCAGATCGAGCGCGTTTGGTCAGGCTTTGGGGCGCGTACCTAGCGTCCTAATCCTGCGTTGGTAAGCGTATTCTGCCTGTGTGGTGAATCGTCTCGCGTGGCATCGCTTCTCGTCACGAACAATATGAGTGTCACTTAGGTTCATTTTCGGAAGTGTATAAATTTGAACAGTTATTGAAATCATTAGTAAGGTAACTTATCGGAAGCAGTTCGTTCGGCGCGGTCATGGGTTAGCGGTGGGATCAACCACCATTCGACTCTCACGACCGCATAACAATGTGTCTTCAGCGCGTTTCGGGCCGGACTGATTTGAGCCCGGCATTTCCGTGTGCGGCGAGACGAAGTCTCGACCCGCTACCTGGTCGGACCGTGTCAGCGCCAAGACACTTCACCTTGGATTCGAGTCGTTTCGATGAGTTCGCCAATTCATCCTCCTGTTCGCAACGGGGGAATTGATGAAACGCATCGCACTGATCTTCTTTGCTCAGATTCCGACGTCATCGAAATGAGAGTGTTCGTCAGACCATTTTCTACGTCGGCTCTCAAACTACGAAGGAGGGACCATGTCACAAACGGTATTGGACAGAGCGACTGAACGCATCGCTGAATCAACTCGCCAGGCTTCCCGCGCAACCAGTGCGGTCGCCGATGCAATAATCGAGGATGGCGTCGGAGTAGTGAAGCGTGCCGCAAAACAGGGCGGCGATGCTGCTGAAGAATTCCTGAATGACACAACTCAGCGCATCCAGCGACACCCGGTGCTAACTGTGGCGGCCACATTTGCCGTAGGCTTCACCGCGGGAGCGTTCATCGGCTGGATGATCAAACGAAGATAGCGCACGGTAGAAAGCAAGATTGCTTTTCGCGTGGACGCGCCGACCTCCGCCATAGTGAAGATTCTCACGGGTCCCTCCTCCACCGTTATGCGTTATGGGTCTAATCGGTATTGCCGGCGTCGTTCGTCGAAAACTGAAGCTCGGATGAGGCTGTGAGGCTGGCCCGATCTCCTGGAGGGTCGTGTTCGGGCGGGGATACGAGAGCTAGTCGTGGAGGACCACGTTCAGGAGCGAGCTGTGGACTTGCAGCCCGCCGTTGTAGTGGATGAAACCCAATTTTCTGAACCGGTTCATGAAGAAGCTCACTCTCGAGCGGGTTGTGCCGATCATTTCCGCCAGCATCTCCTGACTGATCTTGGGAACGACCGTCTCGGGTTTCCCTTCCTTGCCAAAATGAGCCAGCAGCAAGAGGATCCGTGCCAGCCTCTTTTCGCTGGAATTAAAAAGCTGATCAACGAGATCTTCTTCGTAACGGATGTTCCGCCCTAACAAATAAGCCACGAACAGATCGGAAAATTCGTGCTCCCGATGAAGCGCTTCCATCATGGCTTTCTTGTCGATTCGTAGAACAGCGCAATCGGTCATCGCGGTTGCAGAGCCCATGCGAAGCGGCTGGCCCGCAAGGGAGCCTTCTCCGAAAAAGTCTCCTTCACCCAATATACCGATCGTCGCTTCCTTGCCGGTCTTCGAGACCACGGTGAGTTTAACTTTGCCCGTCTGGAGATAGAGACACGCTGGCGCTCGGTCGACACACTATGCAGACTGAAGGATGACAGCTGGGCAGAAGCAAATCTGAGCAATATCTCTCAATGCTTAAATTAGGAATTGCGATGCCTTGTATGGAAGATATGTGGAGCGCTCAATTCTCGTGAGTGGTTCTAGTTCTCGGCTTGAAGTGTCTTCCCGCTGCCACCCCGCTTGCTCTCAGGAGCGGCGACCCCTTTATTTGTATTCCTTAGCGTCTTGCTTGTTCGCCTTGAACCTTTGGACCACTTTATGCCCGCTGAGGGTTTAGCGCCTGGATTCTCATGAACGGTATTCCCTCCCTCTGGAGCGACACCGAGTTTACGGGCCGTCTGGTTATCAAGTTGACCTGTGACTGGTAGGTTCTGAGCCTTTTGATACTCGCGGATACTGGCTCGAGTCCGTAGACCGAGCACGCCATCGACCTTCCCACGGTAGTGTCCTTTGTCCTGAAGAGCGAGCTGCATAGTATTTACATCGTTCCGAGGCGGGGCTCCTGGCACTTCTTTGCCTGGGTCGACTACTGAATTGAGTGGGGTTGGGCGGGGTCCCGAAATCCAAGTCGTCAGCAATAGGAAAATAATCCCAGCGTACGCGACTTTGCCAGCCAGAAACATTTCTTCTCCTCAATTGTGCACCGACAGCTCAACGCAAGGCTCTGAGCCCGAAGAGTTCCTGTGCCTCACAGATTGCGCCCAGGTTCCCTGGGGCCACGTAGCCTCGGTCAACATGGTTTCTTAGACACAGATAGATTCGCTCATCTGGGTCTGCAATACTGAGCAGAACGGCTCATGGAATGAACTGTCGAACCGGCCGGACCTCTACTGGGGACGACGACTGAGATAGCAGGGTCCGTCCGTCGGTTGAGCGGGTGGCGCCGGTGGCGTCCGCCAAGGGACATTCGTAAAATCAAAAAACTCAGTCATGTCCATTTGCGCTGCGTCTCGTTGGATGAGATTGGGGAGCTTAAATCGTGTTTCCACCAGCTTGAGCCGTGCTGTGTAAATCCGCGACGGTGTGCGAGACATAGTTTTTCTTCGAAAACGGGGAGCAATGGAACCCGATATCCGTTGTACAAGAAATCAAGATCGGCGAATGAGGCTAAGGGGCACCGGGAACGGTTTCTTGAGCACGACCCGTCGAAGCTTGCAAAAGGATCAATGCCAGAATGGCATCGTATATGGAATGGGCTTTCATCAATCGCCTAGCGATATCTTCGGGCACGACTCAGCTCTGAAAGGGCCCACTCTGTCACACGTGGGCAGGCCGCACTCGCTCCTCCCCCTAAGGACCTCACCTCACCTTTACGCCCGAATCGTAGGCAAACGATAGTTCTCAGTTAAAGCTTTGACGGCCTACGTCCGCACGGCCATTCATGGCTTTCGGAAGCGCAGCATAATTCGAGGTTGCGCGTGGGCGATCTCGTTGCTCTTCCGGACCATGGAAGCGCAACCCAGAGGAACGTTGCACATGCACAATTTCGTTTCTCACCGCATACATCACCAACTCGGCGATCGAATGGAGCTTGAGCTTGCGCAAGATATTGCTCCGATGCGTTTCCGCCGTTGCCAAGGTCACGTTCAAGATCGCGGCGACTTCTTTGGAAGCCTTGCCCTCACTCACGAGTTGCACAACCTCTCGCTCCCGTGGCGACAGTTTGGGCACCTTGGCCGCGTCTGGATCAACGCGATGCCGCTTGTAACCGTCCATCATCAGATCAGCCACTCGCGAACTGAAGATGCTCTTGCACCTCTGCATGGCCTCCACTGCGGTCGTCAGATCCGCAGTTCCGTCGGACTTAAAGACCCAACCGCGAACGCCCGCTTCCAGGCAGTCTCGTATCACTTCCTCGGAGTCCACTGCGGTAAGGATAAGTATCGCCTGGGCGGGATTGTGTTTCAGAATCTGCCGCGCTGTGTCCAGGCCATTTAGTTTTGGCAGGCAAATTTCAAGAATAAGAAGATCTGGCTTCAATTGCCGGCATTTCTCTATCGCATCCCGTCCGTCAGCAGCTTCTCCACAGACCTCCCAACTTTCGTGAGATCCAAGGAGCGAGGACAAACCGAATCGGAACACCGGATGATCGTCAGCCACCAAAATGCGAAATGAAGCCATTTAGAACCTCCCCGTACTCACGCTAACTTATCAAGGCCACGGCGATGACGTCTGAGCACAATTGCTCACACTGCACATCTCGCGTCCAGCCAAGCTATTGTGGATAAGCCGCGCCGGGTTGGCCGTTTCCATGTTCTTTGGTGGATGTGATGGAGGAAGTGATAGTCGCGCTCATGTGGTGAGGTGGGGAGCAGCACCTCGATCCCTGCGACCACATTTCAGTAAGAGGCAAAGCGTTAGAGAAGAAGGCAAGCGTTGGTGACAAACAGGGAGGTTCGAGGCCAACGCCTACCTTCCGCCCCTCGCGTTGGGGCAGACCTAAGGAATAAATGAATCGTGGATGCAGGTCTATCGTGCTGAGTGTGTATTTGTACGAAAGCGTTCCACTACGTTTCAGCCGCGCGATTCTCAAAGATTTGCTGCCCGTACTGCATGGACAAAAGAGTGCAATATCTCCAGGACACAAAGCACTCCGGACAAGATGCTCCCATTTTTATTCAATACAGCAACAACTCGAAACCCGTACTGACCGAACAGGATGGACCATTCTTTGTTCCGACTTTACCCTGACAAGTGAGTAGGACTGAACTCATTTTTGTGATGTCATCCACCAAATTGGACGTAACACTTGAAAAAAGGGGCCCTCCGGTGAACAGCGACTCTGCGACTACGAACACGATTGGTCTGGCCTCCGATTTGATCAAGCGCGCACAAGAGGGAGATTCGGATGCGTTCGGCGCTCTGTTTCAGGCACACAGGTCGCGGGTCTACCACGTATGTTTACGCATGACCAACAATACCGCGGAAGCGGAGGATCTCACCCAGGATGCGTTTCTCCAGGTGTTCCGCAAGATCAGGAAATTTCGCGGAGACTCAGCGTTTTCGACGTGGCTTCACCGCATTGCGGTCAACGAGGTATTAATGCATTTTCGCAAGAAACTATTGTGCCACGTTTCGCTCGATGAGCCTCACAAAGACCGCGACGGCGCGAAGTTGCGCTTCGAATGCGGGACCAGAGATAGGAATCTGGCAGGTTGCGTCGATCGGATCACCTTGGCGCGCATAATGAAACAGCTTCCTCCCGGGTACAGGACCATCTTCCTGCTCCACGAGGTTGAGGGCTATGAGCACCAGGAAATCGCGGAGATGCTTAGTTGCACCGTGGGCAATTCGAAATCCCAACTGTACAAGGCGAGACTGCGATTTCGCGAGCTGTTGGCACCTTCGCCTGGAGCGCGGTTGGCCACTCGAAATGGGACGTCATGCGCCCAGGAACGGGCAAAACCGAAGCCTGAGAGTTGGAGTTTGCGAATCGGCCACAATGCGGTGATGGCACCAGCGCCGCTCGCGGCCCACTGAGAGAACAAACTCCGTGATGGCTGCAAGTCCGCAGGCTAAGTAGCATGAAGGCCCGCAGAGATTCAGGCGCGCCAACTCAACAATCGTCCGCTAGCCGAGGGATTGACACCGATTGGCATCCACCGGGTGTTTTCGTTGTTTCCGATCTTTGCCAGCCACGCGGATCCGCGAGCGGCACGGCTTGATCCCTCTCTCTTTACGATTCGAGGGCTTCGCCACCATTCTTGATCTCCTCCCCTTCATTTAAGAGATCTGAGCTCAAAGTCCGGCCTGCGGAAGACGCGACAAGACGCGAAAACAGGTTGCCCTGCCAAAAGGAATGCCATCCTGGGAACAACGGCGCGCGACCGATGGCCTTCTTGCACCTCTTGAGCTCAAACCAACGGAGGTAGTTGCGGACGACGCTGCTCATGGTCATCTGCATCGCCGCTGAAAAGTTGCGCTCCGCCATTTGCTGTTGTTGTTCCGGAGATTGCAATATCTGAACGAGTTTGTCGGCGAGATCTACGGCATCCCCGACTTTGTAGAAATTGATCGCCATATCCTCGTTCGCAGCCATGTCGCGAAAATCCGCGATATCAGCACACACGATGGGAACTCCGTACTCACAAGCCTGATGGGCCGGGCCACTGGACCCGGTTGCGGAATCGTAGGGCATAACCACGACGGTGGATGTCTGGAAAAGGTCAGGAATGGCTTCTTCGGGAACATACCCGCGGAATTCGACACCCGAACCGGGGCTAAGTGACTCGCGCATCGATTCCCAATACCTCGGTTTCGTGTGATGGTTGGCCCCTGCAATGATCAGCTTGGCATTTGGCGCTCTTCTCAAAACAGCCGGAAATGCGTCCATCAAAGTCTCCAGCCGCTTGTAGGTTCCCCAGTGTCCGATCGCCAGAATGCGCTGTTCCGGATTGTTCCGCTTCGTGAAGTCCGGGGGGCTAGGAGAAGGTGCGAACGTCCCGTGTGTACCTAGCAGGACGTTTTGAGCGGAGTACTTCTCAACCAGAGTACTCCGATACCCCGAGAGTAATACGGACACCGAATTTGCCTGGAGCAATGTTCTGGTAGCCATCTCCGAGGCCAAACGGAATATTCTTACCTGGTGCACTCCAGCGCTAGCAAGATCCACATGTTCAATGATGTGGTGGAGCGTGATGTGGGTGTAGTAGCCGAGAGCTCGAGACAGAGCCGGCGTAGACAGTCCCGCAAAAGCCGCGAATGGGTGTTCTGGCGTGCCAAAGCTTGAGAATACGAGGTTGAACCACACCACATCCGGCTTCAATTTGCGGATTGTGTTTAACAAACGGACTGGAGTTGCCAAGCTGTTGAATTTCCAGCAGCGGATTACGTCGAAGCCTGGAAGTTCCGGCAGTTGTGGACCGTTTAGCGACTTTCCGCTCTGGTCCGTAGCGAATTCATAGTCGGTCAGTTCGTCTGCGAGAATGGTCAGACTGATGTCTGGATTGCGCTGTAGTTCCCCCGCGAGGTAGAACGCGTACTCATTCAACTGGCGCGCGCTGGGAGGAAAGGTCGCAACTAGACAAATCTTCATCGAATTCCAATCTAAAACAAGCTGATGCTGAAGTACGGTCTGAATTGCTCACTCGCCCCACCTGTGAAATTAAAGAAAGTTTCTTGTTGCACACCCGCTGAAAAACGGATGGGGTACTGAAGTTCGACTTCCCTGCCATCGTCCTTAAATGTGCGGTGGAGTGGCATCGCATAGGAGATGGCGAAGCCGCTCTGAACCGCGTCGTAAACGTGCGCACCCATATTCCGGGAATAGGCGACTGACGCCTGTACGCTCCAGTTGCGCGTTGGGGCGAATTGAACGCTTCCAGCCGGGCGCAGTGCCTGCGCAATCGCGTAGCTGTATCCCGAGATACGCCATGCCCGCAGGTGCTCTGCGACAACGGTGAAGTTGAGCCGCTGGGAAACCTGATGCTGGACCCCGAGGTAAGCAGAAGTGTAGTAATCCTCGCTAATGATCGGAGAGAACTGCTGGTCCGTAGCTGCCCATCCGGTCACCAGGGCAGTTTTTCCCCAAGGCCGCCCGACGCGGAAATTGAGCGCACCCGCCAGTTCCCGAGAATGCTGCGTGCTCTCGGTAAATGGTCCAGCCTCCCGAATAGCAAAGCCGCTCACTGAAACCAGGTTGAAGAATGAGCTGGTAGACATGTAGATGAACTGCCGAAAAAGGTTCTGATTCATTTGGACTGGAGATAAGGCATCACGGCGGATTGTTGTCTGAATACCTGCGCTGAAGGTCAATACATTGGTACCTAGATGCAGGGTAGGACTCAGCCCAAAGTTAAACGAGTAATCGGTCGTATTACGATTGACGATCGATGTCTCGCTCGGTAAGGAAATTTGCCCGCGGGCATTCCGCACCTGAAAGAATCCGCTCGCGTCGGGCAAGTCGCCGAGGTGGAGATGATACGCGCCGGTCCATTGCGTCTGGAGTGAGGAACGGGGCGGCGGAAGCAGGCTCGCGCTGCCTGTCGACGGATTTGGGACGCCCAGCTTCCCGTCCAGAACGTAGACCGTCGTATCCTCGAAGATGGGAGCCACCGAAAAATCTGAAAGGAAGCTCGCTCGATGGTTGATCCTTAGTCCTTCGTTCGCTCCGGCCTGGAGCAGTTCCTGCTCTGCGGTTTGGTGTTCACCTGCGGCGTTGGCGGCCTGGGCAAAGGCAGTGAGCGCCTGGGCGTTTTGGTGCTCCTGGCGAAGCATGTAGGCCTTCGCCAGCAGATACTGGTAGCCGGGCTCGCTTTCGGCTGAACCGCTGATCAGAGAGAGCTGATCCTGCGCCCTGGCCGTGTCACCTAGAGCAAGATAGCTGTTGGCGAGTCCGATCCGCACGGATGTCTCGGGTGCGCCCGCTGCCAGGGCACGTTTCAGGTACGTCTGCGCGAGTTCGTAATCGTGCATGCTGAGGAATACGTCTGCGGCCTCCATCAGTTGCTCGCCGGTCGCTGGTAGCGTCTCGTCTGTCTGACCCTCCATCAGGGCTAACGCAATCTGCCGATGTGCGTCCTCTCTTTGACCTTCGCCAGCCATCAGTCGGGCAATCGCCAGCCTTACACTGATGCGATCGCTGCCTGGTATTGCGAGCGCTCTTGCATACCGCTCCATGGCGGCCTTCTGGTCTCCCAGTAAACTCAACGCCTGTCCTGTTGAAACGAGCACTCGGCTTTCTCCGGGCTCCTTGTCTGTTGCCGTGAGCTGCGTTGGTTGTGCGGGCTGCTCTGCCCGTTGCACATAAAGCAGTGTTTGCTCTCGATCCTGCAGTTGGGCATAGACGCGTGCAAGCTGCGCGTAGATGACGGCGCTGTCGGGAGAAAGCTGGTGCGCAACCTGCAGTTCCTCGATCGCTTCGTGGTACAGCCGCTGCCCATATAAGGTATCGCCCAACGCGAGGTGAATATCTCCGTCATTTGGCGAATACTTCAACGCGGCGCGATACTCGCCAGCGGACTTCACCAACATTCCGTTTTGCCCATACGCTGTTGCTCGAATCAGGTGTATGGGCATTGAATCGCCCATTTCTTCTTGCGCGAGTTGCACTTGTTCCAGGGCCACTCGGGGGCGATGCAGATCAAGGCTGGCATAAGCGAGTCCCAAATGCGCTTCGCCATTCTTCGGTTCTCGCTTGAGAGCTGATTCGAAATCCGAAGCCGCAGCTTCCGGTTGGCGGAGGTCGTGTAGTATGTATCCGCGGTTCACGTATGCTGTAACTATCTCGGGATCCCGTTCCAGAGCCTGGCTAAAGTCGTTTTGCGCCTGATCGAGCTGCCCAGCATGCTTGTGTGCATAACCGGCCAGCAGTGGAATGTTGGGTTCGTTGGAAAGCACGGTGTCGTACTGCGAAGTTAATTGCAGAAGATCGTCGTATTGTTGGAGATAGAGCAGATCGTATCCGAGATAGACGACCACATCCCTGTCCCTAGGGAGTTTCTTGATCGCTTCTCGGCCAACTTCCGCAGATTGCTGATACTCGCCCATGAACCTCAGGTACCTCTCCTTTTCTCTCAAGAGGTGAGGTTCCTGCTGCATTTCGTTCGTGGCCCGGCTCAACCACTCTGCGGCGATGGGCAAGTGCTGTGCTTCGATTGCAGCGTTCATCCCTCCAGCCACAATCAGGCTGTTGCTGGGAGCCAGTTCGTAACCCTTGCTGTAAGCGGCTTCAGCGCCTGCAAAGTCCCGGCGCGCTGCGTACATGTCGCCAAGCGCAAGGTAGGGGACGTACAGACTTGGATAGGCTGCGGCCAATCGTTGGAAATACATCTGAGCGTCTTGGTCGTGCCCGGCATCGCGGGAGGCATAGCCTAGGGAGATAAGAGCGGACCGGTCTACTGGATCGATCGCTAGGATTTCTTTATAGACGGCGAGTGCGTCGTCGGTGCGGCCGGCTTTTACCAGCAGATCTCCATCGAGTTGCAGACTGTTGGGATCCCGGGCATTGATCGCGAGCGCCTCTTTGATGTCGTCGCCCGCGCCATCGAGGTCGCCACTATTCATTTTGATCACGGCTCGAAGGCGGAGAAATTGAGGCCTGCTCGATCCGCGGGCGTCCAACCCGCTGATTTGCCCCTGCGCAATTTGGAGATGCTCACGAGCGGCACTTGCGTCTCCCAAGCCCCGGTACATTTCTGTCAGAGTCGTGTGCAACTGAATGCCGTACAGAGGCCCCTCGGCCGGGCTTTGGGGTAAGTGAGCCAGAGCGGCGCTATATTCCCGGACAGCCTCGTCAGGGTGTTCTTGGAGTCGTGCAATTTCCCCGCGGATTGCGTGCAACCTATAGTGTTCCGCGTCGAGAACTGAGGCACGCTGAAGAAAGGGCTCCGCGTCGTCAACGGAACCGACAGCGACCTCGGCCTGAGCCGCAGAAAGCTGCAAACCTAAATCTCGCGGGGCGGTGTTGGCGGCATGCGCGTATAGCTTTGCGGCTTGATCTTGCTGTCCACCGAGCTGATAAGTGTAAGCGAGCTCGGCCAGAACGTCAGCCTTCGGACTTCGGAGGGAATTAAGAGCGGCAAGGGCCGCCGGATAGTTTCCAATCTCCCGATAGTAGCCCGCCAGCGATCGCTGAACATCAGGGTTGTCCGGGGCATGCCGCTTGGCCAACTCAAGGTAACGGCTTGCCAGATCGAGCTGCTTCTGGCGTTGATACGCCAGTGCCATCAGCAATTCCGGTCGCGCGCCGGGCTGAATCTGTTCCGCTCGCCCCAGCACATCGAGAGCGGCAGCGTTTTCTCCAGATCGCATGAGGAGCTCTCCCAGCAGCACCGCATCGTTCATTCGCTTTGGGTCCGCCGAGAGCACTTGGTTTAGAAGAGGCTCGGCGTCCGCGGTTAGACCCATGGTGCTGTACGTCTGAGCAAGTCCGGAGAGCCCTTCGAGCGCCGACGGATTCAGGCGCAGACCTCTTTTGTAGGCATCCGCCGAGAGCTGCAATTTCCCGGCAAGCCGCGCCGCATATCCGAGGAGGAACCAGAGTTGGGCTTCGCTGGGTGTCGCCTGCGCCGCGCGCTGAGCATAGTCGACCGCGATCGCATAGTCGCCGTTTCTTAGGGCTAATTCCGCAGCCCCTGCAAGGCGCGCGTTTTGAATATTTGATCCCCAGCCGAGCGACTTGTTCGGGGACGACGTTTTATCGGTGTGGACTTGGGGCGTTTCTGAAGAACCAGACCCCACCTTATACGTCTGCGCTCGGAGGGAGCAGGCAAACGTGACGACGAACAAAATCGCATGTGCGGTCTTCAGCCATCCCAGCGCAGAATTCAAAGTGTTGTCACCGGATCAGTTGATTCCAAGGCTCTTCGATTCGGGAAAGGCTTTCCGCGTTGGCTGGACCTCCCTAGACTTTGTTCTCCTTAAGTAGCCGAAAGGCAACGCGCCGCAATACAACCCGGAGTGACGACTTCGAATCCAAGACCAACCAACCGAAAGGGAGTTGTGCAAAGAGTTGAGTCTGTCGCGCCCACACCAAGGCCGATTCCGTTGAGCATGATCTTTCTGGCGGCGCTGGTTGTCCACTTGCCGTTACTGCTCATGAAGTTGCCGCTGAAGTCGTACGACGCAAATTTCCATATCTTCTTGGCATCGCATTACTTGCACAATTGGTTCGATCCCTGGAACCCCAAGTGGTATGCGGGGTTTTCGCAAACCACCTATCCTCCGTTGCCCCAACAATGGCTGGCGTTGATATCCCGCCTCATCGGGTTGGACATGGCGTATATGGCGATTCAGTTCGTTGCCATTTTGCTTCTTGCCATAGGCGTTTATCGGTTTTCGTTGCTTTGGGTGGACCGACGTTCGGCTGCCTTTGCTGCCCTCGCCAGTGTCTTTCTCGGGTCGGAATGCTTTTTGGTTTATTCCGCTGGGCAGTTGTCCACCACATTTGCCGCACCGCTTTATTTGAACGCGCTGCCTTATCTCTTCCAGTGGGTCCGGCATGGCAAGTGGCGCTCTTTTCTTAAAGGCGGAGCACTCTTCGTAGCCGCCGCTGCTGCCCATCACGCCACACTGCTCTTTGGGTCTTTCTTGTTCGCACTGCCCGTGCTTGCTCTGGTCATCTTTGACCGCCAGGATGGCGAAAGAGTATCAGCCCCTGCATTCCTCGTCCGCACCGGTAGCATCATCGTGGTTGTCGGCGCCGCGGTTGCGGTGGTGCTTCTGCCGTTCTGGGTTGCACTGATTCACTATCCCGTTACTCAGACTCCGATCCCTCACCCCAGTCGCGCGAATTACCTGCTCAGTCCCCAATGGGGTCTTAACTACTTCGTGGTTCCTTACGGAGCCTTGATATTGGCCCTGCCGTTCATCTTGATGCGAGGTTCTTCGATCGCCCGGCTTCGTCCACTGCTGCTGGGTTTCTGGGTGGCGTTCCTGGTGGGACTGGGAGGGACGACTCCAGTGGGCCACCTGGTGTTGGGCCGAGCGTTTGACGTGTTGACCATGGAGCGCTTCAGCTATTGGGCGACTTTGCTCGCACTGCCTTTTGTTGGCCTTCTGTCTACAGCACTCATCGACCGATTTCAATTGCGAGCAGTAGCCGGCTTAACCATTGCGGCGGCTCTGAGCTGTGCTGCGGCAGTGTCGTGGGCGACCTATCGGCCGGCGGATGCCGCCGATTTCAAAGTGAACGCCGTGGCTTCCTGGCTTAATCGTGACGGTCACGACCGATACCGCTACGTCACCCTGGGATTTGGCAACAAGATC
>Ga0209698_10006449_pt1 | contig 12468 bp, 5 predicted proteins | sample LitLauG_LLR_2012_FD_187203 | JGI IMG/M metagenome (GOLD analysis project Ga0209698, IMG submission 187203) | Freshwater sediment microbial communities from Pennsylvania, USA - Little Laurel Run_MetaG_LLR_2012 (SPAdes) (version 2) | ecosystem: Environmental > Aquatic > Freshwater > Creek >...
CCGGTAATACCTTGACTGGTACAGTCACGGGCCAGCGCTTGAGCCGGACTCCGGATGAGAGACTCTATAGCAGCGGTTCGCACGATACTTTCTACTGGACCCAGTGCTTCGCGAGCGTTGGCGATCCGGACGGCGAAGACTTTGCCTTCACCAAGTGCGACGACAAGGGGCACTTCTCGTTCGCGGGACTTCCCGATGGCGATTGGAGACTCACCACCTTCGACCAATGGAATGATCAGCTGGTGGACGGTCTTTCCACGCCAGTCAGGCTGGGTAGTGCAACCAGCGCCTGCCCCGGAACCAGCTCCTCGCAGCACGTTTGCAATATGGGAGACGTCGCTGCCACCCAGTGGCAGACGAACCTCTATACCCGCACCTTCATCGACGACAACAGGAATGGCATCGCCGAGTCAACAGAGACCGGGATTCCGTTCTCGAACGTCGCCGTCCGGTTGCGCGACGGCAGCTTAGAGAACCTGCTTCTCACCGACTTCACGGGTACCGCCAATTTCAACGAGACCTTCCCGCTGTTCGCCTGGTATACGGTCGAGACCGACGTGACCCGCTATAAGAATACCGGTACTCACGTTGTCTACGACGTGGGCGGGCCTGCTGACGGCTCGGCCGCGTGCGGTGTAGCCGGCTACCCACCTTGCGGAAGCTCTACGATTGGCAAGTTCCTGGCGAATACGCAGGAACAGGTGTCTGTGCCGGCGAACATGCGCGTGCCCGGCGCTGTGTATTGCATAGATGCTGATTGCAGCACCCACAGCAACGCTTTTACCACCGGCATCCAGGCAGTGACGTCCACTTCGAACCCCAGCGATCCCAGCAATTGCACTATCACCGGCACTACGGTTACCTGCAATACGCCCAGCCTTTCCTCCGGCCGTATCGATCCGCCGTGGATTGGCGTGGAGGGCTGGCAGGGCTTCCCTGGCCAGAACAGTTTCCTGGAATTTGGCAAGGCGCCTTATTACGAAGGTGAGAACGGCGGGATTAAAGGCCATGTCATCTACGCCTCAACCCGTCCTTTCGACGATCCGCAGATGCTCGTTCAGACGCAGTGGGAGCCTCTGGTTCCGCACGTCGGCATTAATCTCTACCAGGAGGGCTTTGCCTCTGACGGAGTAACTCCGACCTTAACCCTGGTGGACCACACCCAGACCAGCAGCTTCGACGATTGGGCGCAGGGCTTCCACTTGGCGGCAGATGGGGTGACCAAGATCCCCAACATGAACTGCCCGGGTCAGTCAACCGCCGATCTCTTCTACTTCTCGCTGTTTAACCAGCCGAACTACCTCGACTTCTACAACTCGCAGCATGGTGGAGGTGCCTATACGCCGCTGCCAGGCAACTCACAGTTTAAGTGCTATGACGGCATGCACGACTGGAACCAGGTCCAGCCGGCACCTTACGACGGCATGTACCAGTTCCCGAGCGTGACGTCCGTTGATCCAGCGAGTGGAAGGCCTAACGGGTCGAACTGCACGATTTGCATAGCGAATCCCGATCCGACCACTGGACCCGACGCTGATCCCCTGCGATCCGGCCTGCCCATGCTTCCCGCCGGCAAGTACGTGGTGGAAGTGGTGCTGCCTCCGGGCTATGAACTAGTGAAGGAAGAGGACAAGAACATCCTCATCGGCGACAACTTCATCGCGCCGGTGACGCAGCAGTTCGGCGGTCTGGGTAACGTTTTCATCCTGCCCGACCAGGCCTCCATCGGCAGCGCGTTCAACCCCAATAACCCGCAGAATCCCACGCAGAGTTTCGGGACCAGCCCAACCAATTGGATCGTCCCAGGATTCGTGCCTGAGCCAGTTTGGCCGTGTGTCGGCGAGGCGCGCATTGTGCCCGACTACATCAGCCTCTACCCGCAGTCCCATCAGGTGTCGCCGTTCGCCGGAGCTACCCGCAACCTGTGCGACCGCAAGGAAGTCACGCTGAGCGATCAGATGGGCGCGATCGCCAAGTTCTACATCTACACTTCGACCCACGTCGCCTCCAAGTTCACCGGCGGCATCACCGACGATTACACCTCGGAATTCGATCCATTCTCTCCGCAGTTCGGTGAGAAGTTTGCTCCGCCAGACTTGCCCGTTTCCGTCAAGGATTGGACTGGAAGCGAAATCTCCCGCGTCTATGCTGACCATTGGGGAGCCTACGACGGGATGACGTACTCGACGTGGGAAGTCAACCCGCCCAACCCAACTGGGTATTCCCCCACGATGGCGGTGTTTTGCATGAACGACCCGGGACCGATTCCTGGCCCTGGCGGAACTCTGATCAAGGATCCACAGTTCACCGAGGGCTACAGCCAGTTCTGCTATGAACTGCCGTTTATGCCAGGCACTACACAGTACCTGGATACCCCGGTCGTACCCACCTCCGCCTTCGCGGGTGCGGGTTACAACAACGTGGACTGCGCTTACCCGGATGCCACGCCTGCCATCAGCGAAGTTGATGGCGATGGTATTGGACCATGGGTTGCCAACGATGGGCTCGCCCACACAATTACGATCACCGCTTTGGGCGACCAGACGGTACCCAACTACGGTTACTCTGGGCCAGCGGCCACAACTGCTCCATTCAATTCGAAGACGATCACCCGTCACTACAATTTCGGCAGCCAGTGCACGTCGCCGGTGTCCGGCAGTGCGACCTGCAACACGATGTCGAGTGTGACCATCGGTGGCGTGCCACTCACGAACGTAAGCTGGAGCCCTACCGGTATCACTGGTACGGTGAACCTCACCGGCACAGACGCGAAGGGGAATCCCATTGCAGTTCCCCAGTGTAATATCCAGCAACAACAACAACCACCGTACGCGCCGGTCGGAACCCCTACCGCTTACTGCGGCGAGCTGGTGATTACTGCCGGCAACGGCAAGCAATCGATCGACACCGTCACCGTGACCATCGGCGGAAAAACACCGGTCCACGTCCTGGCCTCGGGAACGATCCAGAGCGCGATTGACACGGCCGCCCCCGGCGACCTGATCATCGTAGACCCGACTTGCAACACAGCCACTGGGCCAGGGGCGTGCGACGGCTCCGGCGGTGCAGTGACGGGCAAGACCACCGCTGCTCACAACGAATTGTTGTTGATGTGGAAGCCTGTGCGCTTGCAAGGCGTCGGTGCAGTGAGCAGCATCATCAACGCGAATACTCATCCTGCGGGCAAGTTGGATCCGTGGCGCCAGGAGGTCAATTGTCTGTTTGGCATTGGGCTCAGCGGCCAACCGATCTCCGCAACCAATCCTTACGATCCAACCGGCACTATCAACTGCCCGGGTAACGGGTGGAACAATTTCGTGGGGGGTGTTGATCCCAACAATCCTCAGGTTGATCGCCTGCCCTTGGAAGCCACACTTGGTTGGGACGCCAACCTCAATGGCAACCTGGCTGAGTTGCTGCAAGAGCCCAGCTTGATGGGCGCCCTGGAAGGAGCCGGAATCACGGTTCTCTCGAAGGGTGTGTTTTTCCCGTCAAATCCGTTCGACTCGACGTTGCTGGCCGGATTCCCGACTGGCACCACCCTGTTTACGGCAGGCAACACAACCACTCCGCTCCCGAACGGCCATACCCCGTGCGACGGTACTTACCCGAGTAACTTCCAGTGCAACCCGTCCAGCATCGACGGCCTGGGTATCACCAACAGTTCGCAGGGTGGCGGCGGCATCTTCATACACGGCTGGGGGCATAACATCCAGATCGCCAACAACCGTGTCACCAACAATGCCGGAACGCTTTCCGGCGGCATTAACATCGGCCAAGGCGAATTCCCGCCCAACTACATTCAGGGTGGTGCGACGAACGCGCCTCCGGGCTCCTGCGAGGCCAGCGCGGTGAATGGTCAACAGTTGCCTTACTGCCACAACACGAACGTGAACGTGCACCACAACTACGTCTCGATGAACTCGTCCACGGGCGATGAATTGTTCTCCGCAACGCCGGCGGGCGCAGGCGGCGTCAGCTTCTGCACCGGTTCCGACTACTACAAGTTCCAGTACAACTGGGTATGCGGCAACCTGAGCAGCGGCGACGGCGGCGGCCTCGGTCACTTGGGATTCAGCAAGAACGGTGACATCGAGCACAACTCGATCCTCTTCAACCAGAGCAGCAACCCGACGATCCCAGCCAACGGGGGTGGATTGATCGTCATGGGTACCCCGGACGTCGATCCGCCTTGCGGCGCGGCGACCGACGCGGATTGCGTGCCACCACTCGGCTCGGTAGGGCCCAGTGACGGTGTCGGTCCCGGCCTGGTCATCAACGCGAACCTGATCATGGGTAACTCTGCGGAAAGCGGCAGCGGCGGCGGCATCGCCTTCCAGCACGTCAACGGCGGAGATGTGCTTGCGTTCCCGACGACTCCGGTTAATCCTGACGGCAGCTACAACTGGCACCATGTCACGGTCACCAACAACATCATCGCCGATAACGTTGCTGGCTGGGACGGCGGCGGTGTCTCGATGCTGGATGCGCTGAATCTGGACTTCGTCAACAACACCGTGGTTGGGAACTCTACGACCGCCTCGGCGGGAGTACTGGCGAACACACTTGGCGCGCCTCTAGCCAGCACCCAGAATACGACCAATGGGTGCTCTACCAACTGCGGCAGCACCACGCCGCCTCAACCCGCTGGGATGGTCAGCATCCAGGACAGCGCGACCTTGATCGCGAATATCAATCTACTTCCCTCGCCGGGCCAGATCGTTTGCCCTCCGGGTCACTATACGGGCGGTAGCGCAACCGACGGAACCTGCAGGACCGCGTCGTATCCGATGCTGGCTAACAACATCTTCTGGCAGAACAGCGCCTACTACATCGGTGTGGGTGCTCTGAGCCCGGCATTCCAGCAGAATGTCGTCTCGCTGTATAACGCGTTTACCACCAATCTGGCGGGGAACCAGTCGGCGACTGGCGCCTGCGTGACCGGTACCAGCTATTGGGACATCGGTGTACGCGGCGACCAGGGTCCAACCGATCACAGCTCGACGGTCACGCTCAACCCCTTGTATTCGATCATCACGAATACGGCGGGATACGACCCCTCGAATAAGAACAGCAACCCGAGCGTTGTCAGCCAGTACTGCAACGGTTCGCGAGTTCCTCCAGAGGCATGCACCGCTTCTGGTGGATGCGGCTGGGCTGTACCACCGGGCATTTCGGACGCCACCGTACCCAACCCGATCTTCAACCTGACTCCGGTTGCTACGGTCGACGAGGGCAACAATTGGATCAATATGCGTTGGGGACCTCTCTCCTTGGTGAACCCGGTCTCCGGGGCCACGCTGGGGAACTATTCGATCACATCGAATTCACCGGCCGTCGATGCCATCGGTACCACCGCGCCAACCTACGCGTTGGCGCCCAAGACCGATTTCTTCGGCAACCCGCGGCCCGATGTTGCTCACACGCAGATCGATATCGGTGCGGTTGAGATACCGGGTTCTCAGAGCGCTGCTGCCTCCGTCGCACCCACAGCGCTGGTCTTCGGGAACCAGTTGCTGCACACCAGCAGCACTCAGTCCGTTACCCTGACGAGCTCCGGAGAACTCGCGCTCACCGTCGGCATCACCACGACAGGAGCCAACTCTGGTGACTTCGTCGCCTCTACCTGCCCTGCAAGCATGCCGGGCGGAACAACCTGCACGATTAACGTAACCTTCACGCCGTCGGTCATGGGAGCCGAGTCCGCCTCGCTGGTGATCACCACCAACGACGCGACCAGTTCTCCGATGACGATTAGCTTGACCGGCACCGGAGTCGCCCCAATCGCCGGAATCAGTCCGTTGACGCTGGCATTCGGGAACCAGACTCCCAATACCAACAGCACTCCTCAGATCGTCACGCTGTCGAACACCGGCAACTGGCCGCTGACGATCGCCAACGTCGCCGTCAGCGACACGACGGACTACAGCGCTACCAGCGCTTGTGGCGCCAGCCTGGCCGCAGGAGCCACCTGCTCGATCAGCGTCACGTTCCATCCGACTACCATCGGGTCGAAGCCCGCCACGCTGACCGTTACCGACAACTCGAACGCAGTGAACGGCAGTACGCAGAGCGTAGGCCTGAGCGGTACGGGGTACGGACCGATTTTGAGGATTACTCCAACCTCGCTCACATTCGACACACCGCTGACGACCACTTCGGCAGCACAGACCGTGACCGTAAGCAACGTGGGCAATGCGCCGCTGTCGATCACCAGCATCGCGCGAACTGGAACGAACCGGAACCAGTTTGCCAATACCTCCACCGGCACCGGAGTTTGTCCGAGCGGCGCGTCCACCTTGGCGCCGGGTGCCAGTTGCACCACCAGTGTGACGTTTACTCCGCCTCTCTTGGGCGGGACGGCAAGCCGGAGTGCAACGTTGGCTGTAACCGTTGCGGCTCCTGCAGCCTCTGGGTCTGCGACACTGACAGGAACGGTTCCGTTCATGACGGTTTCGCCGGCGGCCTTTGGGTTCGGGAACCAGTTGGTCGGCACGACCAGCGCGCCCCATGCCTTCACCGTTCAAAACACGGGTAGCGGAGCGGCCATCATCAGCAGCATCACTACCCCCAACCTGTTTGGCGGAACGCCACTTCAGTTCGGCCAGACCAACAATTGTCCGATCGGTGGAACTACCGGTTTGGCAGGGGGAGCGAGTTGCACCGTCAACGCGACGTTCGCGCCGACGAGTACCGGCGGTAAGGTCGGCCTGTTGACGGTCACCGCCACAGGCTTCACCGGCCTGCCTGCGCTGTTGACTGGTACGGGCGTCCAGGGGGCGGTGTCGTTCTCTTGGACGAACGGCGGCACGGTCGGGGCGTGGGGTACGAATTCCGGCGCCAGGACCATCACCGTCACCAATACGGGTACGGCGGGCTCTTCGGTTGCGCTTTCGGCGGTGCCCGCTGTGGCGAACCTGAGCGGCGGAACGCAGTTTGCCCGCACCGGTGGAACCTGCTCGGCTACCACCGTCCTGGGGCAGAATCAGAACTGCACCGTGATAGTAACTCGCACCCGTCCTGGAGCTGGGAACCGCGCAGGTACGGGGAGCCTGACGGTCACCGACACGGGAGTGGCAGCTGGAGGCGGAAGCGCCTCGCAGGTGCTTAGCCTGACCGGCAACTAGAGCCTAAATGGCTGATCTTGGGGCGATCGAACCTGGTCGCCCCAAGTCGCAGCCGCAAGGTGGTCTACAGATTGCAGCCAACGGGCAAGCTCGGCCGAAGCTCAGGATTGAAACGGAAAGACAACTCGGGTAGGCTTTCGAAGTCTGGCCTGAGTCGCATCAAGTACGGGGGTAAAGTAAGAGTATGAAGATCTATCGCACACTGTGTTTAGGGGCAGCGATCGCGCTTCCACAATTGGCGCTGGCCGAGCTTCCGATGGCGAATGATGCACTTGGACAAGCGGAAAGTGCGCTGGATTTCTGCTCGAAGGCGAATCCCAAGGCGGCGGCGAAATACAAGGTGCGGGGCAAGACTCTTGTGAGAAACACCTCCGAGAAGGACTTGGCTGACGCCCGCAGTTCCGGTGAATACAAAGACACTTATAACGCGGTCAAGACGGTACTCGGCAAGCTTTCGAAAGACGAAGCAGCCAAGATCTGCTCTGACGCTCTGGAAAGTAAGTAGCACGTACCAAGCCGCGCTCGGCGACTCGAGCTCCGAGCAAGGTGTGGTTGATAAGGGCCCATGGGTAAACAGATTTTCATAGACGCCAAGCCAGGTATCAGGCTCAGGCTGTTCGCGACGTTGCTCGCCAACAGCCTCGTCCTTTCCGCGGCACTCGCGCAATCGCCTCAGAGCCAAAAGCAATCTCCTGCCCAAACCGCGCAGCCTGCAGCGACTCCATTCCGAAACCAGCCAACTCGGCTGGGGAAGCACGCCACGATGTTTTACCAGACCGTCTGGGGAGTTGACTCCCTCACCGTGAAGTGGGCGGAATCGGGCGAACTGATTCGATTCTCGTATCGTGTTGTAGATCCGGAGAAGGCTAAACCGCTCAACGACAAGAAGGCCGAGCCTGCCTTGATTGACCCACAAGCCCGTGTCAAGCTCGTGGTTCCGCAGATGGAAAAGATCGGAACTCTGCGCCAGAGCAGCACACCGGAAGCGGGCAAGTCTTATTGGATGGCCTTTTCCAACAGCGGCAGGCCTGTGAAACGTGGAGACCGGGTCGACGTTGTAATCGGACACTTCAAAGCGCAAGGACTCATTGTGGAGTAACCCCGATTTCCCCATCAATTTACGTAAACAGGGGCTCAGGGGAAAGATCGGCCGTTCTCGCGGCCAAGAGAGCAGTCCCGGTCGATAACCAGCCGTTGTTCGCTCGGTTCCGGCAGCTTACCGGGTAGCATGATGAAAAGGGGGAATTCATGAAACCCAGACTCATACTCACTGCGCTGGTGCCCATCGCTTTGTTCCTGGCCGTGTGTCCAGCCGCTTTAGCTGTTACCACGTGGTACGTGAATGGTGCGAACGGAAGCGACAGCAATAACTGCCTGTCAGCCTCGACCGCCTGCCAGACCATCGGGCACGCAATTTCGCTGGCTGTGCTGGGCGATTCCATCAGGATCGCTCCCGCGGTCTATACCGAGAACCTCACCATCAACTCTAACTTGAGACTGACCGGCTCCAGCGCCGCGACGACGATCATCGACGGCGGAGGCAGCAGGGTGGTCTCAATCCTCAGTACCAGCGCCCATGTCTCCCTCTCCAATCTCACGATTCGCAACGGCATCGCCAGCGGCGGCGGCGGCATTCTCAATTGGGGGAACCTTACACTCTCAAACAGCGCGATCACCGGGAATACCGCTCTATCGGACACTTCGGCTGTTGGTGGCGGCATCGACAGCAGCGGCACCCTGACCGTAAACAACAGTACCTTCAGCGGCAACACGGCGAGCGCCGGCAACGTCTACGGCGGTGCCATTTATAGCAGCGGTCCGCTGACGATCAATAACAGCACCATCAGCGGAAATAGTATCACCGGTCGATTCGGCGGCGGCGGGGGTGGTATTTACGTTGCAAAGGGTGCACGGATTAGCAGCAGCACCATCGCTGGGAATAGCGGAAACTCTGGTGGGGGCATCTATAACGGTGGCGGCAAGGTGACGATTCAGAACAGCATTGTCTCCGCCAGTGCTTCGGGCGGAAACTGCTTTGGAACCATGACCTCGAATGGCTACAACATGAGCAGCGACGGCACATGCAATTTCAGCAATACCGGCGATCTGAACAATACAGACCCAATACTCGGACTCCTGAGCAGCAACGGCGGCGGCACTCAGACGATGGCTCTCCTCAGTGGAAGCCCGGCGATTGATTCGGGCAACCCGGCTGGCTGCACCAACAATCGCGGCGTATTGCTAAAGACCGATCAACGCGGCATGCCCCGGCCGGACACAGAGGACACAGGCGGTTGCGATCGAGGTGCGTACGAACGTCAGGGTGACTAGCACTTGGCAGTCCTTGCCCCAGCCGTCGCTATCTCAATGGTCTATGAATGATTTAGGCGAATTCTGTTCGGGCGAAAGGGACTCTAGTTTGGCATTGCTCCATTGGCAAGAGACAGGAGCAAGGAAAAGCCTGTCATCTTGCCGATAATTCGGCACAGGTCTCTTTGCTCTAGAGCAAATAAGCTGTTCCGCAAGTGGAGTATTAATCACTTGGCGTGGGCGATCCATGTAGCACCCTCCCCGGGATCCCCGTCGTACGTAATTCGATAGAAACCTGACATCACCACCTTAGGACTTGCAAGCGTCGTGAAGAGAAGTGTCGGGCTGAAGGATGGAGCTCGATTTTAGGTGGCGCGCTTTGGATTGGATCCAGTTTCAAAAGAGGGAGAGCGTTCCGATGAGAAGTCTAACTCTGTTTCGCACAGTTCTGGTACTTGGCCTGGTTCCGCTGGCAGTGGCTGGCTCGGAGACGAAACCGCCCGCGCCGAAGATGACGGCGGTTCAGATCGTCGACAAGAACGTAGCGGCGCGCGGCGGCCTGGCGGCGTGGCGGTCAGTGCAGGCGATGGAAATGAAGGGAAAAATGGAAGCTGGGGGGAACCAGAGGGCATCGCTTACCGGTCCTGCCGATAAGCAACTGTTGAAGGTCGTGCCTAAGCGACCGACAGAGCAGGTGCAGCTGCCATTTGTGATGGACCTGAAGCGTGGGAGAAAGGAACGCATCGAGATTGAGTTCAAAGGCCAGACGGCCGTTCAGGTTTACAACGGGGAGCAAGGCTGGAAGGTGCGTCCGTTTCTCAATCGTCACGAAGTGGAGAAATTCACAGCGGAAGAACTGAAAGCGGCGTCCGCGCAATCCGACTTGGACGGCTTGCTGATCGATTATGCAGCCAAAGGTTCAATAGTAGAACTCGAAGGAACAGAGCAGGTTGAAGGGCGCAACGCCTATGACCTCAAAGTGACCGAAAAAAACGGAAATGCCCGTCACGTCTGGGTCGACGCCGAAACCTTTCTGGAAACTAAGATTGAAGGTACTCCACGGCGCCTCGATGGCAAGTATCGTCCCGTTGCCACCTACTTGCGCGACTATCGATCGGTACATGGAATAGTGATGCCCTACCTTCTAGAGACAAAAGTGGAGGGAGTGAGCGACACCGAGAAAATTAAAATTGAGAGCATCGTTTCGAATCCGAAGCTGGATGATTCACTATTTGCGATGCCACGTTGAGCTTCACCCTCCCCCTGCTAACGCTCTAATTCTAGAGTTGTGCCCGGTCCGGTAGCCCCGTGCTATACCGATCTGCGGTGTAGTGATCGAGGCGCCGACCAATGTCGCTAAGGAGACCGATATGAAGTTGAGAAGTACAGCAGTGGTCATCGTCGTTCTCGCAGCAGCAACAGTGTGGGCCCAGAATACCCAGCCTTCCGCCTCGGCTGTGGGCACGCCGGTCCCGTTCTCAGGTACGAGGTCGCTCGGCGGTAGAAGGGCAATGTCGTCTATGGCCCTCGCCGAAGCGAATGGTGCGCAGACTGTCACACCACATCAGCGCCTGCAGGATATGGAAAGCACGCTCGCTAGCATGCATACATTGCTAAAGCAGATGCGCGCTAAGGCGGCGTCTAGCCCGAAGGACCCGCTAATCAAGGCGAACCTTGAAATGTGGGAATTGCTAGTTGGCCATCTTGACAAGCAACTTCTAGATCTGCGGGCCGCAACGGCGGCGCGCGACGAACTCATGGCTCGACGTGCGGCGATGTACAAGCAAGCTGATGATAAAGCGGCCGCGGCGGCCCAGGCTGCGCGAAGCGCGAGTGCTGGGCAGGCGCCGACAGCAACGACTGCCCCGTCAGGAGCGGTGCCGAACGCTGCTGCACCAGTTCCCGCTGCTCCGGCTCCTGCCGCCCAAACCGTTCCCACGCAACCGGCGAGTTCCACCCCGTCGCCCCACTAAGAGCTAGGGCTGGGAACCAGAAGGGAGCCGGCAGACGGCACTGTTTTGTTGCGAGGCAGCATGAAAAAATTTCTGTGTGCGATTTTGATTGTCCTTCTGATGATGCTGTCGTATGTGGCAGGACGGCGTCACATGGCACGAAATGGGACAACTAGTACGAGCGCCCGCCATGTTCTGTACTGGGTCGATCCCATGCATCCCGACTACAAATCAGACCACGCCGGGACCGCTCCCGACTGTGGTATGCAACTGGAACCGGTTTACGCCGAGCCTGCTGCCTCCGCAGGGGGCCAGACTGCGCCGATGCGGCTAGGAACAGTCGGCATCGACCTTGAAAGACAGCAATTGTTCGGCATCCGGCTGGCCGCGGCGGAAAAAAGTTCGGGAACCGGCAAGGTGCGCGTCCTGGGCCGCGTGGTTCCTGAAGACACCCGAGTGTATCGGATCACCTCGGGTTCGGACGGATTCGTCCGAGAGACTTACAACGATTCAGTCGGCGAGCAGGTCAAGAAGGACCAAAAGCTGGCGACCTCTTATCTAGGGGAGACGCTCGGGGTGGCTTCCGGGTATCTGGCCACGATTGCCGGTGTGCCAGGCTCGGGCAAGGACGGATCACGGACTGTGGCATTTCCGGGCGCCGTAAACAAGCAAGGAGTGAGCAGCCTTCAGGGCTATTCGGATCGCCTGCGCAACCTCGGTATCAGCGACCAGCAACTGCAGGAGATGGCTGAGAGCCACCAGCTTCCTGAGACTGTTGATATCGTCGCACCAGTGGATGGATTCATTCTCGCCCGGAACATTTCCGCCGGCCAACATTTCGACCGTTCCATGGAGTTTTACCGCATTGCCGACCTAAGTCGAGTCTGGATTGTGGCCGATATTCTCGGCAGCGAAGCCCAACACTTCCGTCCTGGCACCATCGCCCGCGTCACTGTGGCGGATGGGGGAAAGATGTTCTCGGCGCGTGTGAGCAACGTGCTGCCCCAGGTCGATGCCGTGACGCGGACTTTGAAACTTCGCCTGGAAGCGGACAATCCAGGTTTTGCTCTCCGCCCCGA
>Ga0209698_10006450_pt1 | contig 12460 bp, 9 predicted proteins | sample LitLauG_LLR_2012_FD_187203 | JGI IMG/M metagenome (GOLD analysis project Ga0209698, IMG submission 187203) | Freshwater sediment microbial communities from Pennsylvania, USA - Little Laurel Run_MetaG_LLR_2012 (SPAdes) (version 2) | ecosystem: Environmental > Aquatic > Freshwater > Creek >...
TCGCCTTCCGCAAATTCGCGCACGCTCCGCCTGAGTTGCTGCTGCTCTTCACTGAATTGGAAATCCACAATGTCTCCGGCAAGCTCTCTGTCTTGTCTGCGCCGATACAAATTTAGCTTATAGAGAGATTTTACACGAAACGCGCGGCCCCTCCGGCGCACAGCAATTCACTTTGCTCTGTTCGTCAAGCCACTTTCTTGGGTGGTTCAAGGTGGGCCGCAAACCTTTGCCTGAAAATTTCTTCCTGCCTCAGGCCCCGGCTTTCTGCGACTTCCCGACAATTTCTTTCAACAGTTTCAGAGCGCGCTCCACGCTTGCGCGGTCCACATCACAATGCGTCACCATTCGGACAGAATACAAGGCTGTATCCTGCGCCCACACTCCCCGCGGATGCAGCGCGTCGCACAACTCCACGGCCGTCTTTCCGGTCTTCGTGCAATCAAAAATCACTATATTTGAGCGCACCTTCTTCACATCAATCACCAAACCGGGAATTTGCGCGACGCCTTCCGCCAGAAACCGTGCATTCTCATGATCGATGTGCAGCCGCGCCGGGGATTTCTCCAAGGCAATGAGTCCCGCTGCCGCAATCACGCCGGCCTGGCGCATTCCTCCGCCAAACATTTTTCGATAGACTCGTGCCTTCTCAATAAACTGCTTCGACCCCGCCACCATCGACCCCACTGGCGCTCCCAATCCCTTCGACAAGCAAAACATCACCGAATCCACACTCTTCGTCATTCTCGCAACGTTTTCTCCCAGCGCTGCTGCCGCATTAAAAATCCGCGCGCCATCCATGTGTACCTTCAATCCCAGTCCGTGCGCCCCTTCGCAAATTTCATCCACGCGCTCGCTCGGATAGACCGTTCCGCCCGCCATGTTGCTGGTATTTTCAAGGCATACCAGCGCCGTCTGCGAGTCGTAATAAATCTTCGGACGAATCGCCGCGTTCACCTGTTCCCACGTCATGATTCCGTCATCACCGCCATGAACAGCGCGCGGCATGCAACCCGCAATCGCGGACATCGACGCCAATTCATACAAATTCACGTGGCCCCGCTCTTCGCAAATCACTTCACTTCCATGATGCGTCCAGATCTTGATCGCGATCAGATTCCCCATACAGCCCGTCGGCACAAACAGCGCCGCTTCCTTGTCGAATATCTCCGCCGCTCGCTTCTCCAGACGGTTGACTGTGGGATCTTCTCCGTAAACGTCGTCCCCGACTGCCGCCTCCGCCATCGCGCGCCGCATCTCCGCCGTCGGCCGCGTCACCGTATCGCTGCGTAGATCAACCGCGCCTTCCGCCGCCACCACTTTATCCGGATCCACCATCTGATTCCCCTTTGCCACCGTGTAACTCATATCCCCCCGAACGCAGCGAGGAATCTGCTTTTTCTTTTTCCGTCCTCGGCGACTCAGAATCCAGTACTTCCTTTTGTTCCTTTACTTCATTTACTTCCTCTACCTCAGCAACTCCACAAAAACTTCATTGGAAATACTCAGCTTCTCCTCCGCCAGCCGCACCACGCTTCCCTCTCGCTCCACCAATCCGGCCGACGCCAACATTTCAAACCGCCCGGCTAGCATGACCCCATATTCGTTCTCAATCCTCGTCAAATCAATCCCATCGAGTTGCCGCAATCCCAAAAACAACTCTTCCTCCAACGCCTGTTCCGCGGAAACTTTTTCATGCTGCTCGATTGCCAACCGCCTCTGCCCGATCGCCTCCACATACGCCGCCGCGTCATGAGCGTTCGCCCACCGCTCCGTCCCCGAAAACGAATGTGCCCCTGCCCCAAATCCAAGGTACGGCTCGCGTCTCCAATATTTCAAATTGTGCTTCGATTCAAATCCTGGCTTCGCCCAGTTCGAGATCTCGTAGTGATGGTACCCCTCCGCCCGCAGTTCCCTTTGCGCCGTTTCGTAGAACTCCGCCATTCGGTCTTCGCTGGGCACCGCACCCGCGCTGTACCGCGCGCCACCCTGCAGCAACTCTCTGCCCAGCCGGCTCCCTTCATCCACTTCCAGCACATAGACAGAAACGTGCTCTGGCGCCAGGGCTGCTAACTCTTCCAGCGATCGCTTCCAGCTTTCCGCCGTCTGATGCGGCAATCCCGCGATTAAATCAAAGCTAATATTCCGAATTCCCGCAGCACGCAAAATCGGCATGGCTTTGTAAATGTCTTCGCGACAATGCATCCGTCCCGCCGCTTTCAACTCCTCATCCACAAATGACTGCAACCCAAAACTTACTCGGTTGATTCCCGCCTTCACCCAAGCATCAGCCTTCTCTGGTTCAACTGTTTCCGGATCGGCCTCCAGCGTCACTTCTTCCAAATTGCAGCTAACATTTTCACGAATCGCATCCATTATCCGCGTCAAATCCGCGGCCTCCAGCAGACTCGGTGTGCCACCGCCGATGTAAACCGTGTCAGCGACGGCTTCGCGCAACGACGCTAGAAGACTCACGCCTGCTTCGAGATAGAACTTTTGCCGCTCACCAATCTCGCTGCAAACCGCATCGACATACGGAGCAAATCGCGCTTTCGCCACCACTCCCGTATGGAAATTGCAATAGGTACACTTGGTCTGGCAGAATGGCACCTGCACGTAAATCCCTATCTTTCTCATCGCACAAAACTTTAGCACACACCTCACTCCCGCTTCCCCAATTAAACAGTGATCTCCTGCTGCAAGCGCGAGAGGACTTATGAATTCTGTGCGGCGTTGCGTGTGTTGAGTTTTTTGCCGGAAGTGAGGACACCCGCCGGCGACACTCGACTTGTGCGAAAGCGCCCGCTTCAAAATGGGGGGCGAGGAGATTTTTGATTCCTGGATTATGTGCCGGCCGGCGGGGTACCGGTCCAGACCTGCTGAACGATTTGCCAAGTTCGGTTGGCCTGGCGTTTATAGATGATGAGGTAGCTGCCTTTGGAGGAGATTTTAGCGCCGGTGGCGATGACGGTGAGAGATTCCTGGAAGTCTCCGCTGTCGTAGGCCAGATCGCCGGATGTCTCCAGGTTCTGGCAGTGGAGCGTGAGGTCGCTGTCGAACATGGCCATGATGTTTTGGAAGAGCGTGCGGAGTGCGGCGGAGCCGGTAAGGCGTTCGCCGTTGGGTTGCAGGAAGGCGGCGTCTACAGCGTAGAATTTCAGAATAGGTTCGAGCTGTTTGGCGCGCAGGTCTTGGACCCAAGCTTCGCGGAGTTTGGCGAGGGTTTCGAGAGTGGACGCTTGAGAAGTGGCGACGGTGGAGGAGAAAGTCGGTGCGAGGATGGTGGCGAACGCCAGGAAAGCTATCGCGGCGCGGCGTGAGCAGTGCAATAGCGTCGATTTGGCTGGTGGTGTGAAACAGACGTTCATGGCGGCTCCGATCAGATTGAATCTATTCTTTCAGCTGAAACGCGCTGCCGATCTTACACGATCCCGCTCTAGCATTAGCGTGCGAAAGAGATGTGCCCTGTTCGAGCAGCATAGGGTGGAATTTGAGGGTCGGAGAGGAGGGAGATCGCTCGACTCCCGGTGGTCGCTCGGGATAGACAAGCAACCGGTTCCAAAGGTGCATTCGAGCAGCGACTCTAACTCCTTACTGAATGAAGGCTTACCAGGACACCGTCTGCGATACTTCAGCCCATTCCTACCAATCCTGCCCCCCAATTGACCGGTTACAGTGCTAGTACCAACGCTCCTTGACGCACCCCTTCCCCTCCTCAAAAATTGTCGCCGTAATCTAAGGACATTGTTCAACGCACTTCGGAAGGTCCAGAAGGCAGTTCGTTCGACGCGAAAGCTCTCAGACACTTCCGTATCAGGGTTCGTCCGCCAACCAGGCGGGCAGATCGGGGGTTGCATGCGGCAAGTTCAATCGAGTGGGAGCAATCTTAAATGCTGGTTGGCAATGCTGGTTCTGACCACCCTATCGGTGGCCGCGCCGTCTGCCCAAGCGCAAGTTACAATCACTGGAACCACCCAGCAAATCACCAACAGCCCTTTTAACCAGATCGGATCTGACATCTCTGGGAATTTCATCTGCTACACCGATTACACAAAAGGTATTGCTGAGCCCGAGGTTCGCTGCAGCGATTGGACTACGCTTACCGATTATCCGCTAACAACTGCAAATTCCCTTGTGGATCAAATGGTTGGCGGGGTCTCCGGCAGCACTGTTGTCTACACCGAATTCACGGGCGGATTGCCGGTCGTGTGGGCCTGCCCCATCACTTCCGCCGGTTGCAACTCAACGACCGCCACAAAACTCGGGCCCGGGGCCAACCCTTCGGTCGATGCAACCCTGGCTGCTTGGATTGATAATTCTTCAGGAAACTACCAGATTATGGCCGCCGATCTGAATGCGCCATTGAACGTCACGGAGCTGACAAATAACTCCGGACCCAATAATAGCCTCTCGCCCAGCGTCTCAGGCCGAAGTGTCGCTTATTCTATGGGCGCGGACGCATCCTATACGCATTGTCAGATCTTTGTCATCAATTTCGATACGCTAGCCACGCGCCAACTCACCAGCAGCGCCAATGGCTGCAACACCTCTCCCGATATTTTCGGCAACACCGTCGTTTACCAAAGCAATCGCGCTAACTCACCTTCTCCGAATACGAATATTTATGTGTATGACCTCTCGAGTAGCACCGAAACATTTATCTCCATGCCAGGGATTCAGCAGAATCCCCACGTCAGTGGCGATTGGGTTTCGTTCGAGCAGGTCCTCAACGGTATCAGCTCCATTGATCTCTATCATATTCCATCGGGCACCGTGCTTTCCGCAGTCCAGGCCACTACGAACCTGCAGTCCGCGTTTCTAAGCGACATTGACGGCACAAACGTGGCCTACACCAGCGGGGCCTCTGGCAGCGATAACATTTATCTCTTTCGCTTCACCGTAATGGGCGCGGAACTGCCCTTCGACAAGTTCCATGTTCGCGCCGAAGCCGACCTGTCTCGCCATCACGCCCACGACCGCTTCGCTGCCGAAGCCGAATTTCATCTCGGCAAAGGCAGCGCGGGAATTAATCCTTCCACTGACTCGCTCCATTTCAAAGCCGCCGGTGGAACCACCAACCTCGTTTTCGACGCCGCTCTTTCCCAATTCCGCGCGGGCCACAACGGCCGCCTGAATTTCAATGGCATGCTCAACGGTTTCCCCGTAGAAATCCATTTGCGCCCGCTTCACCGCTCCGGCGCGTATGAATTCTCCCTGGAAGCCAGCAAATTGAATCTCGTAAACTTCAGCAATCCGCTGGCGATTACCCTGCAAATCGGCAGCAACACCGGCCAAGCCACCATCAACGCGGAATTCGAGCGCCACCACGACCAAGATCATTGATGTCTATTTGAATTTCTCTTATGAGGAGTGGCGGCCCGGCCAGTTTCTTACTCTTGGCGCCTGCTAAACCCCTCCGAATGCTCGGCTTACCAGTATTCAATTGAAATGAATGCCGAATCGGATGTGACCTCAAACTCATTTCGTTCGGGCCTCTGCGATCCCAGACTCGATGCTCCTTCAGAGAATCTTTCGCGCCTCAGTCTGGTATCATCTGTATGGGACCCATGCGGCTTGCACGCATTCCGCTTTTTCCGCTCAACGTCGTTCTTCTTCCCGGCGCGAATCTTCCCCTGCACATTTTCGAGGCGCGCTATCGCGAGATGGTGAAAAACTGTCTCGAGGAAAGGTCTCCGTTCGGCATGCTTCTCGCGCTCCCCACTGGAATGGCGGGAATCGGCTGCACCGCGGAAATTCTGGAAGTCACGAAACGCTACCCCGATGGACGGATGGACATACAAACGATTGGCGGGTCGCCATTCCGCGTGGTGGAACTTTTCACGAAGAAGGAACTTCTGGAGGGCGACGTGGAATTCCTGGAAGACCGCGAAGTTCCCGCGGAACCCAGGGTGCAACGGGAACTCCTGGAACTCTACGAAGCGTGCTTCACGCTGGCTTTCGGGGACTATCCTCGGCTGCCCAAAGACGAGACGGCGATGGAGATTTCCTATCGAGTGGCCGATTCCCTGCCGCTGGAGTTGCTCTGGCGGCAACAAATCCTGGAGCTGCGTTCGGAGTTCGACCGGCAAGGACGTCTGCTCGCGTACCTGCGCGAGTGGGCGCCGCATCTACAGAAGAGCAGGGCCATGACGCAGCGGGCGGGCGGCAACGGCTACGGATTGAATTAATTTTTTGCGGGCGCGGAATTTGCTCGCGGAACGGGACCCCTGATTATGGCGAGCACATTTCTGCACAATGCGGGGACTCCAAGAGCCCGCACGCTGGGAGAACTGAAGCGAATACCCGATTTTGACGCCGCGGGCGCTTCACGCTCGGTCAAAGACGAAATCCGCCGCAATCTTCTGCGCGCGATCGAAAAGGGGGAAACGCTGTTTCCCGGAGTTCACGGCTACGAAGACACCGTCATTCCGCAGATCGTAAATGCACTGCTCTCCCGCCACAATTTTATTCTGCTAGGGCTGCGCGGCCAGGCGAAAAGCCGCATCCTTCGCGGACTGGTTCATCTGCTCGATGCGGAGATTCCCGTTATTGCCGGGTGCGAAATTAACGACGACCCGCTGAAGCCTATCTGCCGGGGTTGCCGCGAAAAAGTTGCCGCTGAAGGAGACGCGACTCCGATTCATTGGATGGCGCGCGAACTCCGCTTCGTCGAAAAACTGGCCACGCCGGACGTGACCATGGCGGACATCATCGGCGATGTGGATCCGATTCGGGCAGCGCGCGGGGGGCGCGATCTTTCCGATGAACTGACGATTCACTACGGACTTTTGCCTCGCGCCAACCGCGGAATCTTTGCCATCAATGAACTTCCCGATCTGGCCGGAAAAATCCAAGTCGGCCTCTTCAACATCATGCAAGAAGGTGATATCCAGATTAAAGGTTACCCGCTGCGTCTTCCGCTCGATGTGCTCCTTGTTTTCACCGCGAATCCGGACGATTACACGGCGCGCGGAAAGATTATTACTCCACTCAAAGACAGAATGGGCGCGGAAATCCGCACCCACTATCCGTCCGGCATTGAAGAAGGAATGACGATCACGGCGCAGGAAGCCTGGGTAGCCCGCGATGCGGCGCGAAAAGTGGAAGTTCCAAAGTATCTGTGCGAGGTGATTGAAGAGATTGCGTTTCAGGCGCGGCAGGATAAGCGGGTGGATCGGCGGTCCGGCGTGAGCCAGCGGCTTCCCATTACCACGCTGGAGAGCGTGGTGAGCAGCGCGGAACAACGAGCGGCACGGAACGGAGAAAAATCCTCGTTTGCGCGTGTGGCCGATGTTTACTCCGCACTTCCGGCGATCACGGGAAAAATGGAACTGGAATACGAAGGCGAATTGAAGGGCGGGGACATCATTGCGAGAGAACTGATCCGCGCATCGGTGGGACGCGTCTTCAGCAAGTATTTCGCGGACGCTAATTTTCAGTCCACAATTCAGTGGTTTGAACTGGGCGGTGAACTAAAGCTCCCGGAAAATGCGACAACCGCGGACCGTTTTCAGCAACTTTCAAATATCGAGGGCCTTCTCGAACAGGTGGCGAGACTGAAAGTCAAGGACAGGAAAGATGCGGGAGCAGCCTCGGCCGCGGCAGAAATGATTCTGGAAGGGCTGTGGGCTCATCGCCGGATCAGCCGAAGCGAAGAGCGCGGGTTCTTCGGCGAAAAACCAAAACAGCCGGAACCGCGGGAACGCGAAACTCCGGGCCGGCCTCCACGCAGGCAGTTCAATTGAGCCACAGATGAAATTCATCAAGTACGGCAAGTACACCGGCGAACCGGCAGACGGCATCGATCTGGAAGAACTCGTCAAACGCTTGGGCGATTTTTTTCTGCAGAGCGGCTACGAATCACAATACTACGGAGTGTCCGAGATGGACCCGGACCGTTCGATGGAGGCACTGCGCGAGGCGATTCTTCGCGCGTTGCAGGAAGGAGACCTGTTTCAGGAAGGTTCGATGTCCGAAGAACTGCGCCAGATGCTGCAAGATCCGAAGGCCATGAACAATGCGGCTATCCAGGAGCTCCTCGATAAGCTAATGGAACGCATGGCCGGCGAAGGATTCATCAATCCGCAGCAGCCGCCGCAGATTACTCCCCCGCCACAGACCAGCGCGCGAGGGCAAGTGGACCAGCCGCGCGAGCGCCAGCCGGAAGTGCGGTTTGAAATCACGGACAAGACGATCGATTTTCTGGGCTTCAAGACCTTGCAGGATTTGCTTGGGTCGCTGGGGCGCAGCAGCTTTGGGCGGCATGATACGCGGGATTTGGCTACGGGCGTTGAGTCCGGAGGAACTTCGCGGCCGTATGAGTTTGGAGACACGCTGAATATGGACATCAGCGCGACGCTTTTTAATGCGGTGCGGCGTGACGGGGCGAAAGTCCCCATTGAGATTTCTTATTCAGATTTGATGGTCCATCAGTGCGAGTATCAGAGTTCTTGCGCCACGGTGGTACTGCTGGACTGCAGTCACAGCATGATTCTATATGGCGAAGACCGGTTCACTCCTGCGAAGCGCGTGGCGATGGCGCTTTCTCATTTAATTCGTACGCAATATCCGGGGGATTCGCTGAGCTTGGTGCTTTTTCACGATTCCGCTGAGGAAGTTCCGCTCAGTGAGCTGGCTCGCGTGCAAGTTGGCCCGTATTACACGAACACGCGCGAGGGTTTACGGATGGCCCAGCGGATTCTGCTGCGGCAGAAAAAAGACATGCGGCAAATTGTGATGATTACCGACGGGAAGCCTTCGGCGCTGACGCTCGAAGATGGCCGCATCTACAAGAATGCTTTCGGGCTGGACCCTTTTGTCGTAGGCCAAACGCTGGAGGAAGTGAACAAGTGCAAGCGCGCGGGAATCATGATCAACACGTTTATGCTGGCCAGCGACTATAGCCTGGTGAATTTCGTCCAGAAGATTACGGCGATGTGCAAAGGCAAGGCCTACTTCACCACGCCCTACAACCTGGGCCAGTACCTGCTGATGGATTACATGTCCCGCAAAACCAAAAATATCCACTGATTTTGCTCTTCCCTTTCCTAGGCAGGTTGAGTAGGATTGCGGAAATTGGCTTAGGAACTACCTGGCCGCTGTTCGGAAGGGCAGTTGGGAATCGGACTTTGGTGAGGAAAATCACACTAGTACTACGACCGGAGATTTGACAAATTTGAATGGATCTTTGACCTCGTTTTAGGGTTGCAACACCCAGCCTGGCAACCCGCTAATGCTCATAAGTTATAGATAGAATTACACTTATTGTTTGTCTGTCCAAGCGTACTTCAGGACAGTCCTAGTTCTAGAGGTCCTAGACGAGAGTGCTAGTCCCCCAGTGCCATTGACCCTATTGGCCAGGGCGGGCAAACTGGACCCCATAAAGTAAGTCAGTTTTAGCGATTCGAAGGCAACACAATTCGAGACACGGCACGGAGAACTCAAAAGCACGAGTTCTGGATGTGGAAATCCAGGCTCCGAAAGAATTGCTAGCACCAAATCAAAGGGTCAACAGATGGAACGGAGCAAGAAAACTATGAAGGCTACAAGCTCCATTCGACGGGCGGCAGGCTTTACGGTACTCGAGGTACTGGTAGCCACGGTGATTCTGCTTGTGGGGATTATCGGGGTATCGGAGATGGTCCCGCAGGCGCTGGACTCGGATATGAGGAACCGGGACACTAGTTCCTCGATCATGGCTGCGCAGATGGAACTTGAGCAGATCATCGGTGTGCCCATTGATGTGAATACGGCAGCGTCGGCCACAGACTACAGCTTCCTGGATTCAGACGGAGTGCAGATTAACCTCGGAGCGCTTCCCATTCCCGCGACGGCCGCTGCGAACGCGGCGCCGCCAATTGCGGTGCAGAGCGGATGTCCGCTGACGGCGGCGGGATCGTTTGATTTTTCGGTAGCTTGCACAGCGGCCAATTACACCAAGATCGTGACACCGGCTCTGGGACCGACCTTTGAAGTGCGCTGGAATGTGATGACATTTTACGGGAACGATAATGGGACGATTAAGCCGGTGCTGAAGCGCATCGCCATTGCGGGGAAATCGAGAGATGGATCACTGACGATACCGGCAACGCTGAACGTGATGGTGGCGCCATGATGCGAACCAAGACATGGAAGCGCGGCAACCGGCGAAGCGGTTTCACCTTGTTTGAGCTGGTGATTGCAATGGGAATGTTCTTGGTAGTTTCCGCAGCCGTATTCTTGCTGCTGAATGACGCGCAAGTAAAACTGATGGGCGAACAGAATATGGTTCCTGTGCTTCAAGAGAGCCGTGTGGCCATGGACGCGATGGTGAGAGATATTCACCGGGCGGGATTCCCGTCGCCGTATGAATTTCCGCAGTCGATGGTACCCGATGATCCGTCCACCGCGATAGCTCCGAACCAGAATCTCTTTTCGGTTGGTTTCGTTGGCTGGCCAAACCAGAATTGCATTGTTAATGGGACGTGCACGCTTCCGAATGGATTCGATCTGGCGATGGAAAGCAAACCCGATCCACCAACCACGCCAGTTCAATGGATCGAATATCAATTGGTCAGAGCGGCCGGCCAGACCAAGTCGACGCTGATGCGCCGGCAGATTCAGAAAGACGCAGCAGTAGGGCTTGCGGGCGCAGCGCCAAACTGGATTCCTATTCTGGAGAACGTGTTGAACGACCCGAACAACCCGGCGGATGCGATTTTCACTTATCCGCAGTGCAACAGCGGCGTGTGTCCGACGGCAAAACAGCTACAGCAGGTTCAGATCAATCTGCGGGTCCAATCGTATAAAGCCGACCTGCAGACCAATCAATTCCGCCAAATTTCGGTTATAGAGGTAGCGCAACGGATGAATCCCACGCCATGAGCGCTATCGGAGGAAAGAGAATGAGCTTGCGAAAATCCAGTTCAACCAACCGAGTTTCGCGCTCGAAAGAGCGGGGGATGGGTTTGCTGATCTCAATTTCCGTGCTGGTGATAATTCTCGCGCTGGGAGCGATGCTGATGATGGTCGCAGGCTCGGAGAGTTCAAGCGTCGGACGGCAGAGGTATGGAACGCCGCTGATCTATGCGGCGCAAGCCGGACTGGAGGAAGCGCGAAGCCGGATGTTGACGTACAATCCGCAAGCATTTTCCAAACTGGCCACCCCGGAACCGATGCCGACGGCGATCGGTCAAGTGTTTTACCTCCTTAATCCCGCGCCGGGCGAGACGGTGAACCCACTGGACCTTTCGACGACCAACCCCTACGCCGATAATGAATATGCAAACGAATTCGGGGTGCCGATTACAGCGGCTACAGTTGGACCGCCTGTCTTCAGCGTCCAACAATCATGGACTACCGTTCCGCCGATTGCGTTTAAGTGGGTGCGGGTTTCGCTAAAAACGGCGTTCTCTGCGAATGCTGACATTGGAAATACAGGTGTTCTCCCGTATGACAATACGATTCCAGTTTTCTACGACGGGAAGCGGCAGAACCTAAACCAGCAAGGCAGCCCTGTTTATCGATTGACGGCGCTAGCCTCAGCGCCCGGCGGGAGCACAAAAATTGTGCAGATGGAGATGACTGGACTCCTGGGCGGATTTGCGTACGCGCTTGCCGCCGGCGGAGAGTGCGAGATAGATGCGGCCGGCTCCGTATACAGCATTACCGGGAACATGCTCTGCAATGCTTCCATAGACCTAGTTGGGCCTTTGACGCTGACCGGCGGCGCTTTGACTACTTCCGGGTCACTGAACGGGACGGGCGCCATCAGCATGAGTGGATCCGGCAGTAAGGTGTCAGCATCTTCTACCTCAGGAGCCACAGTGAGTGGCGGAGGAGGCCTTAGCACAGCTCCCTTAACGGGTTTCACCTCTCCCAGCACGCCTACGCCCTCGCCACTCCCAGCGAATACGCTGCCGAATCCTGATCCGGCGAACATGTTGCCCTTGGTCACGCAGGTGAATCCCGTTGGGACATGTGTTGGAGGCATCTGGACAATCGACTTGGGGAACAGTGTTCCGCCACAGGTCTTTCAATTCACGGGCGCATCTTATGCGACCGCTTGCGGCACAACGTTCGATCAGACGAATATTCCCGCCAATGTGAATTTCACGGGTACGGGATCAATCTGGTTTAGCGGGGACCCAAGTAAAATCAGTTTCTACAACAACTTTGGTTATGTAGATCCGAACAACCCTTCTTTGTCAGTGGTTTCGAACATCAATGTGATCGCCCGACCGCTGCTTGCCACCACCGTTGGGAGCACGGAATTGGAATTCCGCGGCCAGTACAATAATTTTGCCGGCTTAATCTATACGCAGGGTGCCGTCGAGAGCGAAGGGCCTACCGGAGGTTCCGGGAACTGCCCGGCTCTCCCCCCAAATCCGCCGAACCCTAGCCAGTACTATTTCAACGTTTCTGGATCGGTGATCGCCTTCGGCGGCAGTTCAAGTTCCAGCAGCGGTGGTGGAAGTGGTGGCGG
>Ga0209698_10006451_pt1 | contig 12459 bp, 8 predicted proteins | sample LitLauG_LLR_2012_FD_187203 | JGI IMG/M metagenome (GOLD analysis project Ga0209698, IMG submission 187203) | Freshwater sediment microbial communities from Pennsylvania, USA - Little Laurel Run_MetaG_LLR_2012 (SPAdes) (version 2) | ecosystem: Environmental > Aquatic > Freshwater > Creek >...
GCATGGGTGATCGCCACCGCGTCGAGACGCGAGAAGCCTCGGGACCAGAGATAGGGCGAGACGACATCCTCACCGAAATCGAGTTGCGATCCACCCGGACCGATCGGTCCTCCGGCATCTACGAGGAGTGTTTTGCACTCCGGTGTAACGACGAGGATTGAATCGCCCTCTCCGACGTCGATCGCGGTGACCTCGATCGCATTGGATTGAACACGTTTGTGAGGGACCGCGACTGCAAGAACGACGGACATGAGAAAGACCATGGACAGTCCGATCCAGGTGAGCGCCATCCCGCGACGTGCCGTGAAGATGGCGATCGCCAGCGACGTGACTGCAAGCGCAATCATCAGCCCGGACGGCAGCGCGACCCGTAGATCGGCAAGGCGTAACCCTCCCAGACCTTGAATCGTGCCCGTGATCCCGTCGAGGGCGAGGGTCGTCGCCAGCACAGGAAGCTTCGCCAGCCAGGGCGACACGTATCCGAGCATGAGCGAAAAGATCGCGGCCGGCATCATCAACTGCGTCAGGGGGACGACAACCAGGTTCGCCGGCAGACCGATCGTGGTTGCTCGATGGAAGTACCAAGCCATCGGCAGGGCAAGCCCCGCCTGCATCACCGCGGAGATGAAGATCAATTCCCACGCAGCCAGGATCAGGCGGCTGCTGCCGCAGACGAGGGTACGCGCAGTCTTATTTCCCAAGAATAGTCCGAGCCGCGCAGAGATCATCTGCAAATCGAGGCGGAACTGTGCGACCCGCGGCAAGAGCATCGCCGCATAGGATTTTGAGTCCCAATTTGCCAGCGCCTGACGATAAAGCTGGGAAGTTCGCTCGATCATAGGAATACCGATCGCCGCTACGATCAGCACGCACAGGAATGTCATTTGAAAGCTGGGGGTTAAGAGTTGGCGAGGATCGGAGATTAATAGTCCCAGTGCTGCTGCGCCTAGTGCGTTGGTCATCGCGCGATCGCGGTAGAGCAGGCGCGTAACCAGATATGCGGTGCACATGAGTGTGGCACGCCACACCGGAGCTCCTACCTCAGTCAGGAATGCATAGCCGGCACAGGATGCTATCGTGATCAGGGTTGCTGGAATGTCCCCGACCCGCAGACGGCGCAATGTCCAGAACACGACGAAGGCAAGGATGCTGACGTTCATTCCCGACACAACGAGGATGTGGTAGGTGCCTGAGCGTTGAAAGTCCGCGCGGGTGTCGCGGTCGATGAACGCTTCATCGCCGATGATCATGGCATCGATGAGCGCCGCTTCGCCCTCCGGCCAGAGCTCGTGGACTTTGGCGATCACACTCGCATGCATGCGGTTGCGCATGCGTTCGATGAGGCTGCCCACGAATCCGGGAAGGAATTCAACGTTTTCCAGCTTTGCTGAACCCAGGGCGGCGATGCCGCGATCCGCGAGGTAGCCTTGATAGTCGAATGCTCCGGGATTCCGGAAATTTCGTGGAGGCTTCAGCTTAGTCAGGAGACGGACTCGCTCACCGTAACGAAGGGTTCGGGTCGGCGAAGGAGGAGCGCCGAGGTCATTCGGATTGTCCGACGAACTAAGCGGGCTGTAGATACTTAGGCGTATTCCGGAATGTATTGGGACGATCTGCCCTTCATCGGTCCGAACGAGTTCACATTCGAGATCGACTGTCTGACGGAGTTCGCCAGATCCTCCGTGTTGAATGCGGCCCTCATTGGTCACGTGGGCGGTCACTTGCACTTCCCGGTGATCGGAGTAGGGCAGGATCCCGGTATCGAGCCGGGAAACTGCGGATCGCAGCTGAATGTGAAGTGCCCCTGCAAGGAAGAATGTGCTTAGGGCAAGCATCCAAGCCACGCCTGGGCGTCTGCTGGCGAAGTAGGCCGCTGCGGAGATCAATGCCATGCTGCCTACGATCCACCAGAGACAGGGACGCCATGCATAGACGCCCGCCACAATTCCCAGGGAATACACGGCGGCCACCCACAACATCGGCTGGCGTGGGGCTTTGAATTCAAAGGCGGGTACGGCCGAAGTGGGGGAAGATATCATTACTGGAACTCAGAAGGAGACAACCAGTATCCGGAAGAGTCGAAAGTATTGCTACCGGGCGAGATGAACGACGGTCTCGAGATGGTAGGTCTGCGGAAACAGATCAACTAGATGCACCTGTTCGATCCGGTAGCCGCCAGATCGCAAAATCACCAGATCCCGAGCCAGCGTAACCGGGTCGCAGGAGACATAAACCATGCGTGGCGCGCCCAAGGTCACCAACAAACGCGCCACGTGTTCTCCCAGGCCAACTCGAGGCGGGTCCACCACCGCCAGGTCAGGCTGATATGAAAGATGGGGGATGACTGCGCCCTTCCCGGCCCGTCTCGTTTTTGCGCTTCCGGATAAGTACTGTTCGGTTGTGGCCTGGACGGATTCTCCATTCGAGGGCAAATTGTAGGAAAGATCGGCTGTGGAAGTCTGTGACGACTCAACAGAAACTATGTGACGCATGTCACAAAGGGCTGTGGAAAACAGGCCGACGCCCGCATACAGATCGAGCGCCACGTCGCCGGATTGGCCATCGGTCACGATTTTCACCAGTTCGTCCGTGAGATGCCGGTTGGTTTGGAAAAACGAACCGGCACTGACGCGGTAGGAGGCGTTCCGCGTCTGATAAGTCAGATGATCGGTCCCGACCGTCAGCAGTTTCTCTGCTGTACTTGGCGGACCTTTCTCCGACTCGCGAAATACGACGACCCCGCTGATTTCAGGCATCGAACTGAGAAACTCCTCGGCCCAGGCCCGCAGGGCGGCCCGGCGCGAATGTCGGTTTGTCGAAACCTCGAGTAGGAGCTGTGTGTCGCCGGCATTCGCAAAGAACTCGACTTCATCGACTCCGGCCGGCACTTTGTTGTTCCGGCCGCTGCTCCAGAGTGCGGCGATTCCTCGATTAATCAGGGGTGAACTGATAGGACATTCTTCGACCGCCAGCCCCTCGTGCGAGGCCATCTTGAAATATCCCGCCTTGAACACTGGAGCAGTTTGGACCTGCAGGCGAGAGCGGTTGCGGTAGTTCCACGGGGGAGAGGGATGGATCTTGACCTCGACTGACAAATCGATCTTGGCGCCACGCCGAAGTGCCTCGCGGAGGATCTCTTCTTTGATCTGGAGTTGATGTTCGTAGCCGGCGTGCTGATAGTGGCAGCCGCCACAATTTCCGAAGTAAGGACATGCAGGATTAACCCGGTGAGGCGATGGCTCGATGACCGACTCGGCTCTCGCTCGGGCGAAGCCTGGCTTCTGCCCGGTCAGCGAGGCATTGACCTGTTCTCCGGTCAGCACGAAGGGAACGAAAACGGCCTTGCCGGGGCCGCGTTCATCGGCAGGCAGCCGTGCGAGCCCGTCGCCGCCATAAATCATCTTTTCGACTTTGAGCTGCAAGAGGTGATTCTAAATGAAGGCTTAAAACGCTCGGCCGGCCGCCGCGCCGGACGCCCATGCCCATTGGAAGTTGAATCCGCCGAGATGTCCGGTTACGTCCACGACTTCGCCGATGAAGTACAAGCCGGGCACGGTCTGACATTCCATGGTTTTGGCGGAGAGTTCGCCTGTATCCACTCCGCCGACGGTGACCTCGGCTTTTTCGAAACCCTCCGTGCCAGCGGGATGGATAACCCACGCATGCATCTGGCGTTCGAAGTCCACTAGTGAAGAATTGTTCCATGCATGAGGCGCGTGGTGTTCGAGCCAGCGATCGGCGAGACGGCTTGGAAGAATCTTCCGCAGCTCTGCTCTCAGACTTGCCACGTTCCGCACCGCTTTGGGATTAGCGAACGGTCCGGTGACCTCGCTACCGGGAACAAGGTCAATCTTTATCGGCTGCGTTTTTTGCCAATAGGACGAGATCTGCAGTATGGCAGGACCACTCATACCGCGATGCGTAAACAGCATCTTTTCGCTGAATTGCTGCCCGTCGCACGACGCGATGACTTCGGCCGAGACTCCCGTCAAGTCGCAGTAGCGGCGGCGATCCTCAGAATCAAGCAGCAAAGGAACCAGGCCGGGCTTCGGTTCGCGAATCTTCAGACCGAACTGTCGCGCCAGGGCATAACCGAAAGAAGTCGCGCCCATTTTCGGGATCGACAAGCCACCCGTGGCGACGACGAGCACCGGCGCGCGGAATTCTGTTTCCTCAGTTGTCACCAGGTATTCGGATGTGCGAATGACCTCCCGAATCTTCGTACTCAAGACGATGCTGACCTTCGCCGCTCGGCATTCCTGTTCCAGCATGGACACAACTTCTTGCGCCGATCCGTCGCAGAACAGTTGTCCGAGTGTCTTCTCGTGATACGGGATGCGATATTTCTCGACCAGGTCAATGAAGTCGGAGGGCGTGTAACGTGCCAGTGCAGACTTCGCAAAGTGGGGATTCGAAGAGAGGAAATTTTCCGGGCGGCAATGAATGTTCGTGAAGTTGCAACGGCCGCCGCCGGAGATCAGAATCTTCTTGCCCAGGCGATCTGCGTGCTCCAGGACAGCGACCCGGCGTCCGCGCTTGCCCGCCTCGATGGCGCACATCAGGCCAGCTGCGCCGCCTCCGAGAATCAATGCGTCAAAGTTCTGGCTCACCATCGTTCACATGTAAAACAGGCTGAGGCGAGGCAGGTGATATTTCTCGAGCAGCCGCTTTTGGAGGTATTGTTTCTGGAGCTGATCGATCTGCGGCCCCGACATCTTGCGGCGATACGGAGCCAGGTCCCGGTCGGCCTCGGCGCGAATGGTGACGATTTCCTCATCCGGCGTAGACGTGAGCAGGGCCGCGAACAGTTTCTCCTCGAGCACAGTTAGTCGGCGTTCCAAATCTTCGAGCCGGCCCTTGCTGGCTGTTTCACTAGCGAGCTGGCGGAGTGTCCTGGCAGCATCAGAAACGATCCCTTTTGCGGCGTGAGCATCGTCTGGAATCTTAGCGGACTCGAGTATGGCAGAGTTTCGCTGTAGGAAAGCGGACACAGTGTCAGCTTCGAATCCCTGCCTGGCGCGAGATTCATCGGGCGAAGCATTAGCTCCCACTGCAGCTTCCTTCATGCCCTCAGCGGCGGCAAGCACCTCCTGAGAACAATAGGCAAGGCTGTTGATCCTGCGAGTCTTCGAGGGTTTCTGGTCATACTTATCGAACGCAGCGTCGATCCCTCGCAGCACTCCGTCGAGGGGAATACCACCGTCTTTCCAGGTCTCGATCAGAGCCCAATCAAGCGTCGAGAGTAAGAGCCCTCCGCCACGGCGCCGCAGGTAGCGCTCCTCGATCTCGGTGAAATAGTTGAAGTAGTTTTCCACGATGGATCAGCGGGCGGAGCGGGAGGTGGGCGTCGTAGCCTTGCCGTCGCCATTCGAGGATTTCTGCGGTGGATTTTTTGCCGCCGTTTTCGCCGCCTTGGTGTCCGCTTTTGTGGCCACTTCTCGCTTTCCGGTTGCATTCCGCTCCCAGATGAGGCGCAGACCTTCGAGCGTGAGGGAATCGTCTACCTGCTTGATGTATTTCGAGCCGGTGCCGATCATGGGGCCCAATCCACCAGTGGCGAGCACGCGGGTTTCGGGTCCGAGTTCGGCCAGAAGCAGTTCCAGGATTCCATCGACCAGTCCAAGGTAGCCGTAGTACAGGCCGGACTGGAGGCTGCCAACGGTATTCGATCCGATCACGCGCGCAGGTTTACGAATCTCGACGCGCGGAAGCCTCGCCGTGCGCTCGAACAAGGCATCGGCCGAGATTCCGATCCCTGGACAGATCACGCCACCGAGATACTCGCCTTTCGCTGAGACACAGTCGAAGGTCGTGGCTGTGCCGAAGTCGACGATGACGCACGGGCCGCCATACTTATCAAAGGCGGCGACGGCATTCACAATGCGGTCCGCGCCAACCTCCGCGGGGTTGTCGTAGTGCACGGGCATTCCCGTCTTCACTCCGGGCTCAATGAAGAGCGGGCGCAAGTTGAAGTAGCGCTCACACACCTGCCGCAGCACCGGATCGAGAGGGGGGACAACCGATGAAACTACAATCCCATGAATGCCCTTCGATTCCAGTCCTGCCATCGAAAAGAGATTGCGAAACAACACACCGTATTCGTCGACGGTACTCGTGCGGGAAGTAGCAACACGCCAGTTCGCCAGCAGACGCTCGTAGCGGGGAGAATCGTCGGAGTCGCCTCCGGGATGCACCTTGGCGACGCGGGCGAAGACGCCCAGCACAGTGTTCGTATTTCCTACGTCGATGACAAGAAGCATTTGATTTTGCTTGCACTCGCCTGAGGGAGACAGCCGGTGCCGGTTACGTTTCCAATCGCACGTGCCGAATCTATCTTTCGCGCACAGTCCCGCTCAAAACCGTCCGCACTCCGTACGGCGTTCGCACCTGCAAAAAGCCGCGGGGATCGAGCCCTTCCGTCGTTCCCTCGAAGGCGGAGCCATTCTCTTCGATGCGAACCCGCTTGCCCAGTACCCAGGACGAATTCTCGGCAAAACGTCGCAAGATCGACTCCTTCGATTCGGGATCGTCGGCCAGTTGCCGGTACTCGCGGTCGAGTGATTTTAGCAAAGCGCCGGCGAGTTCCACCCGTGACCACTCGCTGCCCGTCGTGAGCTGTAACGACGTCGCCAAGAGCTCTCTGGGGAAATTCGACTGGTTCACGTTGATGCCTATCCCTACCACGATGTAACGCACCCGCGTCGCCTCGGCGTTCATCTCGGCGAGAATACCGCAGACTTTCTTTCCGTGGATCAATACGTCGTTAGGCCACTTCAGATCCACCGGGATGCGGGAATCGACTTCACGGATGGCTGACTGCGCGGCCAGGCCCACCGCGAGCGACAAGGTCAGAACATCGGATGGTGGCAGTGCCGGGCGCAAGATCACCGAACAGTAAATTCCGGCCGAGCGCTGGGATTGCCAGGAATTCGCTCCACGACCCCGGCCCGCGGTCTGTTCCTCGGCGAGGAATACAGTGCCTTCGGGCGCGCCCTCTGCCGAGGCGGCCATAGCGGCGGCGTTCGTCGACCCAATCTTGTAGAAGTGGTGCAGATGCGCTTGAAAGATTGTGCCGCGGACGAGTGGACGAAGAATCTCGGGCAGCAGCAAGTCAGGGACTGACCGCAGCTGGTATCCCGTCGCCGGATGTCCCGCAACGTCCACGCCCATTCCGCGAAGTTGCTGTATGAGCCGCCAGACCTCGGAACGGCTCGACGAAATCTCCTCCGCCAGTTTGGTTCCGCTGGCGACGACCGTGGCGTTCTCCATCAGGAGCCTGACGATCTTGCCGAGTCGGAGATCCGTCGGTTGTTGCGAACCGGATTTGCTGCGAGCAATCGCAGAAGGAGCATCCGCTCGCGTCGCCTTGTGCTCCCGAGTTGTGCCTGTTTTTCCGATGCCGGAATTATGCGCGAATCGCGGGCTGCCGATCAAATGTCACACTACTCCGGTCACGCGGGTACAACGCGCAGGCTCATGTCGGCAGCATGCGTGGAGTGAGTCAGAAGGCCCACGGAGATGAAGTCGACACCGGTTTCGGCATAGGCGCGGACATTTTCGAGGCGGATACCGCCCGAGCACTCGATAGGAATGCGCCCGCCTGTCTCGCGTTCAGACTCGCGCGAGCAACGTTCCACCGCCCGCCGCACGTCTTCGGCAGACATATTGTCGAGGAGGACCGCTTCGGCGCCGTTGGTCAGTGCGACCTCCAGTTCTTCCAGCGTGCGTACCTCGATCTCAATCGGCTGGGATCCGCGGCGGTTGCGATGAGCGCGTTCGAGGGCCGGCCCGATCCCTCCGGCAAGCGTGATGTGATTGTTCTTGATGAGCACGCCATCGGAGAGGTCCAGGCGATGATTCTGCCCTCCCCCGCACCGTACCGCGTACTTATCGATGACGCGGAGGCCAGGGGCAGTCTTACGCGTATCGAGAATGCGCGTGCGAGTCCCGGAAACCGCCTCGACGAACTTGCGCGTGAGCGTGGCGATGCCGCTCATCCTCTGGAGGAAATTCAAGATGACACGTTCGCAAGACAGAATCACGCGCGTATTGTGGCGGATTACGGCGACGGACTGCCCCGGCCGCAGCCGCACGCCATCGAAAATCTCAGGATGGGTCGTGACCTCATAGTGCGCGGTGACTGCGCCATCCAGTGCGGCATAGACGTCCAGAATGCGCGCCACACAGCCGATTCCCGCCAGGATGCAATCCTGCTTCGCGATGATGGTTGCGGCCGCCCGCTGATTGGGATCGATGCAGGCGTAGCTGGTCGCATCGCGCGTCGCCCGGTCTTCGAGCAGCGCGTTCTCCAGAATCGCCGTCAGCCTTCGTGAATTCCAATCCATAAATACCAGTCGTAAATGGTCAGTGGCCAGGAACAAAGTGTGGGGACAGCTGCCATCGGCTGTCCGCGGGCCTCAGGCCCGCTGGCGCTATCTTCCCAGGGCTCCTAACTGACTCTGGGTTTTTTCCTGCTCAGTCGCCAAGTCTTCAGCCCTTCTGCGAATTCCTTCAATTACTTGCGCCGGAGCCTTCGCAAGAAACTGCTCATTGCCCAGTTGCCGCTGGCCGTTCGCAATTTCCCGGTCAATTCGTTCTAACTCCTTTGTCAGGCGCGCCCGCTCTGCAACCAGATCGATCTTTTTCTCATAGATGACGAGCACGTCAAACCTCGCGGTGCGCCGGGCCCCAATCGTGTCAGTTAACGGGCGCTCCGTAAGACCAACCGCCTCAACGTTGGCAAGTCGCTCGATCGCGCCCTCATTCTGCTGGATTAGCCGGTGCACCGACGGTTCATGGGCATAAACTCGCACCGGCACCTTCACCTTCGGCTCGACTTTCAGCTCTGCGCGCAGATTACGGATGCTGACGATCAAATCCTGCAGAATCGCCATTTCCGTTTCCGCTGTTAGATCCAACTGTTTATCGTTAGCTTGAGGGAAAGAAGCGAGGGCGAGCGACTTCAGGGCGGGCTTGTGCTCATAGATCGCCTGCCAGATTTCTTCCGTGATGAACGGCATTACCGGGTGCAGCAGCCTTAGCGACGCGTCAAACAGGTTTACGAGATTCGCACACGCGATCTTGGCCGCGCTTTTGTCAGAGCCTTCGTCGAAATTGAGGCGCGGCTTGATCAATTCCAGATACCAGTCGCAAAACTCGCCCCAGAAGAAGTCGTAAATGCTGTTCGCAGCTTCATGAAATCGGTAAGTCGCCAGCGCGTCGTTGACGTTCGCCGCAACGCGATTGAAGCGCGACAGAATCCACTTATCCTCGAGCATTACAGCCTGAAATCCACCAGCCCCCATGTGCAGACAGCCGCCCTCGCCTGCCCTGAGCGAAGTCGAAGGGGCTGTCCCGGGCCGCAGGCCCGGCTCGACCCTGTCCACATTCATGAACATAAATCGCGCCGCATTCCAAATCTTGTTGGCAAAGGCCCGATAACCCTCGGTCCGGCTCTGGTTGAAGGCAATGTCCGTTCCGGGCGCGGCCATCGCTGCGAGAGTGAATCGAGTCGCGTCTGTGCCGAAGCGTTCGATGACGTCCAGCGGATTGATCACGTTGCCCTTCACCTTGGACATTTTCTCGCCCTCGGCATCGCGCACCAGCGCGTGAATATAGACCTGCCGGAAGGGAACGCTGTCGTTCTTCTTGTCCGCGTAGCCGCTGGCCTTCTTGATCGCCGGATCCTGTTCGTGTTCCTGCATGAAATGGCAGCCAAACATGATCATGCGGGCAACCCAGAAGAACAGAATTTCGTAGGCCGTAATCAACAGAGTTGTCGGATAGAAGACCGCCTGATCACGGGTCTTCTCCGGCCAGCCGAGCGTGGTAAAGGGTAACAGTCCGGAGGAGAACCAGGTGTCGAGCACGTCTGGAACCTGTTCCAGTATCGATCCTTCGCACTTCGGACATTTCGTCGGCGCCTCGCGCGCAACAATTACCTCGCTGCACGATTGGCACGTCCACGCCGGAATGCGATGACCCCACCACAACTGCCGCGAGATGCACCAGTCGTGGATGTTGTTCATCCAGTTCAGATAGATGGTGCGGTAGTTCTCGGGGACGATGGTAATCTCGCCCGTCTCAACGGCCTTCTTCGCCTTGTCAGCCAGCGGTTGAATCTTGATGAACCACTGCTTCGACAGGCGCGGTTCGATCACAGTGCCGCAACGCTCGCACTTACCGATCGCCAGCTTGTAGTCCTTCTCTGCAACCAGGAATCCCTGTTCCTGCAAATCGTGCAACACGCGCTTGCGCGCCGCGAAACGGTCGAGCCCCGCATACGCGCCGGCATTCTGGTTCATGTGCGCCTGCTCGTCCATGACAGTGATCTGCGGCAAGTCGTGGCGGAGGCCCGCCTGAAAATCGTTAGCATCGTGCGCCGGCGTGACCTTCACCGCGCCGGTGCCAAACTCCGGCTGCGCGATCTCGTCAATGATGATGGGGATCTCGCGGTTCATCAGCGGCAGCAGAACTTTCTTGCCGTGCAGATGGGTATAGCGCTCGTCCCTCGCATTGACCGCAATTGCCGTGTCGCCCAGCATCGTCTCGGGACGCGTAGTAGCAACCGTGATGAACTCGCTCGTCCCGACAACCGGATAGCGAATCTCCCACAATTTTCCGGGAATCTCCTCGTGCTTCACCTCGAGATCGGAGATAGCGGTGCCATGCCACGGGCACCAGTTCACGATGTAGTCGCCGAGATAGATCAGCCCCTCTTCATACAGCCGCACGAAGACCTCGCGCACGGCGTGCGAGAGGTTGTCGTCCATGGTGAAGTACTCGCGATCCCAATCGACCGAGGCGCCGAGCCGCTTCATCTGATCGAGGATGGCGCCGCCGTACTCACGTTTCCATTCCCACACGCGCTCCACGAACTTCTCACGCCCCATCTCGCGGCGCTTCTTACCCTCTTTCTCGAGTTGTTTCTCGACCATCATCTGCGTGGCGATGCCGGCGTGATCGGTGCCGGGCAGCCACAACGTGATGAATCCGCGCATGCGATGCCAGCGCACGATGATGTCCATCTGCGTCTGGTTGAGCATGTGCCCCATGTGCAGGCGGCCGGTCACATTCGGTGGCGGCAGCAGCAGGGTGAAGACGGGCCTGGTTTCACCCGGCGGCGGCGTGGGGACAGAGAACAGCTTCTCCGCGATCCAGTAGTCGGCCCAGCGCTTTTCAATCGCGCCCGGCTCATAAGCTTTAGGAAGTTCGTGCGGCATAGAAAACAGTCAGCACTCAACCATCAGCAACCAGCCAGTCGAAGCCGACACTCCCGCTTCCACTGACGGCTGAGTGCTGAATGCTGAGTGCTGCTCTGATCTTACAGGCGCGCGAAAAGAAGGGTCAAACGCGGGCAGGGATAGTGTGTACGTGATGCAACGATGTACACACCCTCACTTTCAACGTTGCGCAATATTCAGTATTCATGCACCTCCGCGCGTCATGACATGCGTTTAACCCGCATCATTCCTGCGTTTGCGCGACATCGTACACTGATCCACAAATGGCAGGGGAGTCGCGTTTTGCCCGCGTCACATGTGGGGATGAGCGAGGTGCGGCTCATCACGACAGAGAGGCTTTCGGGGTGAGTCGTGCTTGAGAATATTTGGGAAGAACCCCTAAACCGTTCCTGCAGCTTCGGGCTCGTCGGGAAGGCCAACAAGCAATCGAAAATCTTTATCGTGCAGGAAACAATCAAAGCTTTCGCCTTTCTGGGTCCACTTGTCCTTCACCGTGGCTGCGTATTCAGGTTGATATCGTAGAGCTTCTTTCAGTTTCGCTAGAGCCAGCTTACGATTCTCCGAGCTCACATGTTGCTGCATACCACGTTCGCGGAGTTCGGCGCAATGCTTCTGGGCATAGGCAGACGCGACATTAAAGATTGAGTCGGATTCATCGGGGAATAGCTTGTGATACTCCTCTGAGAATTGGATTGCTTCGTCAGTTCGGTCGACGAACAATAGGAAGTATCCTAACCACTGCTTAACGTAAGCGGGTGCCTCGGGCGTACACTCAATTTTCTCTAGAATCGCCACCGCCTCGACGTAGCGATCCATCATCCCCAGCGTGTCAGCCAACTTCACCGTTAGATCCACATGGAGTGGATTCATCGCCAGCGCCCGTACAATCCAAGCCACTGTTAAGAATTACGGCGATCCATTTACATTTGTTGCAAGCGCTACATATGCTCCTTCTGGTGCACTAGCCGGAGCGAGTCTGGGTTCCACACCCATAACGATATCCAACGCTTACAACTCTCGCTTGCAACCTATATTGCTGTCCGCCAAGACCACTTCGGCAACGGTGTTTAGCGAGTGCTTTGATCTCCATTTGGCTACCGCGATTACCGGACCTTCGCCGTGTTCGTTCCCCGCCTATACGTCGGGCGACAACGGGAATGTCTACACGATTGTAAACAATCGGGACAACACCCGAACGCAGTCGTTCACTTATGAT
>Ga0209698_10006452_pt1 | contig 12458 bp, 15 predicted proteins | sample LitLauG_LLR_2012_FD_187203 | JGI IMG/M metagenome (GOLD analysis project Ga0209698, IMG submission 187203) | Freshwater sediment microbial communities from Pennsylvania, USA - Little Laurel Run_MetaG_LLR_2012 (SPAdes) (version 2) | ecosystem: Environmental > Aquatic > Freshwater > Creek >...
GTCGAGACGCGCCAGCGCGCTCAGGCGCAGGGCGCGGCGGGTCTGTTCGTCAAGCCGATCAACTTCCCGGAATTGCGCGGCGTCATCGAGACGAGACTGTCAGAGGTGGGTGGCGCGGGATGACCGACACGATCCTCGTCGTCGACGACGAGCCCGATCTGGAAGATCTCGTACGGCAGAAATTCCGCCGTCAGATTCGCGACGGGGCTTATCTGTTCCATTTCGCGCGCGACGGCGTCGAGGCGCTGGAGAGGGTCGCGGCCAATCCTGAGATCGACCTGGTCGTCACCGATATCAACATGCCGCGCATGGACGGCCTGACGCTGCTCGAACGGCTCGGCGCGGGCGAGCGACGCCTCTCCACCGTCGTCGTCTCGGCCTATGGCGACATGCCCAACATCCGCACCGCGATGAACCGCGGCGCCTTTGATTTTCTCACCAAGCCCATTGATTTCGCCGATTTCGAAACAACCTTGCGCAAGACGCTCGGCCATATCGAGCGTTTGCGCGATGCGCTGGAGCGGCAGGCGGCGGCGGAGCGGGCGCAAGCGGCGCTGGCGCGCTATTTCTCGCCCAATCTGGCGCGCTCGCTGGCGGGCGACGCCAGCCTTCTCGCGGGCGGGCGGCGCGAGATCGCGACCTTGTTCACCGACATCGCCGGCTTCACGGCGCTGGTCGAGACGCTGGCTGCCGACGTCTTGTCGGCGTTGCTGGGCGAATATCTGACCGGCATGACGGAGATCGTGTTCGCACGCGAGGGCACGGTGGCGAAAATCATCGGCGACGCGATCCATGTGTTGTTCAACGCGCCGGGCGATCAACCCGACGCCGCAACGCGCGCGATTGACTGCGCGCTGGCGCTCGACGAATGGTCGCAGGCGTTTCGCGGGACGTGGCGCGACAAAGGCGTGCCGCTCGGGGTCACGCGCATCGGGGTTCACGCGGGGCCGGCCATCGTCGGTAATTTCGGCGGCGGCCGGCTGTTCGACTACACGGCCTATGGCGACACGATCAACGCCGCCGCGCGCCTTGAAGCCGCCAACAAGACCTTCGGCACGCGCATCTGCGTCAGCGCGGCGGCGGCTTCGCGGGCCGAAAGTTTCGTCGGCCGACCCATCGGCGATCTCAGCTTACGCGGGCGCACGGAACCCTTGCGCGCTTTCGAGCCTTTGCGCGCCCCGCCGGCCACAGCCGACGCCTATGCGGCGGCTTTCGCCAAGCTTGAGGCCCGCGACCCCAACGCCGTCGCCGCCTTCGCCGCGCTTGTCGGCGCCAATCCTGAAGACCCGCTCGCACAATATCATCTGCGGCGTTTGCTGAATGGCGCGTCCGGAGTTCGTTTGGACATAGCTTGATCCGACGATAGGCTCGCCGATCGCGATGACCGTGTCGCCTGGGTTGCAAACGCATCGCCCCTACTCGTTATATTGAGAACGTCATATCGACAGACGCTTGCCTCTCGTATTCAGGCTCCCTAAAGGATCCGGCGGGTTGAAACGTCGGAGAGGGGATGTTCCAGATTCCTCACAATCCCTGGCTGGTCGTCCTGTCGATCGCCATTGCGATCCAGGGAAGCTTTGTCGGGCTGTCGCTCGCGGTGGAACTCGATAGGGCGACTGGCGTACGACGAAAACTGGCGCTGGCGGGGTCCGCGTTGACGCTGGCCACCGGCGTCTGGGCGATGCATTTCGTCGGCATGCTGGCCGCAAGCTTTCCCAGCGAGATCGACTATCTCGTTCTGCCAACGCTGCTCTCCTTTTTAATATGCGTCCTGGTCGTGGGTTGCGGCGTCTATTTTGCGCATGCGTCGTCGCGGCCGCGCTTGCGGATCGGGCTTGGCGCCCTGGGAATGGGGCTTGGCGTGGCCGTCATGCACTATGTCGGCGTTTCGGCCGTGCATCTGGCGGGGCCGGTGACGCAGGCGCCCTTCTATGTCGCCGCCTCGCTCGCCGTGTCGGTCGCCGCCAGCGGCTTTGCGCTGTGGGCGTTGGGCGAGCGGCCGGGTCGGTCCGGCTTGTTCATCGGCGCACTCGCGCTGGGGCTCGCCATCTCTGGCATGCACTATACAGCTATGGCGGGGATGCGGCTGGATCCGACTTGCTTCGAGGGCGGGCGTTTCGTCGAGGCCACGGGCGCCTTGTCGCGCAATACGCTGGCGCTGCTGGCGACCGTGATAGCGTTCGGCGTCTCGGGCGCGTTCCTGCTTTCGCTGGTGCCCGAGGCTGGCGCGCTTTCAACGGCGCCGGAGCTGAAGCTGGCGGCCGCGATGGCGTTCGACGCGCCTGCGCCATTGCCCGTCGAGCCTCTCCGTCCCAGCGCCGAGCCGGCGTCGACGACGCTGCGCATCGAAAAGGACGGTCGACAGCGTGAAATCTCCGTGGAGCGAATCCTCGCGGTGCGCGCCAATGCGCATTACTCCTATCTCCACGACGGCGAGCAGGAATATTTCTGCAATCAAAGCATCAGCGCGGTCGAAGCGCGGCTCGACATGAACGCCTTCATGCGCGTTCATCGCAGCCATCTCGTGCGGATTTCCGCCGTCGCCCGCATCAAGCGCCACGGCGACGCCGCCTTGCTGGAGTTGGACGCGCCAATGCGATGCAGCATCCCCGTTGCGCGCGGGCAATGTCGGGAACTCAAACGACGGCTCGAATCGGGTTTGGCGACCCCGATTTCGTGAAATGCGTCAGTAATGCTGACGCATTTCGTGCCGTATCCCGTCATTTGGCGCCCGTGAGCGGGGCTTCGTTCGCCGAATATTGATTGTGCGCCGCACGCTCGGCTCTCTTGCGACAACTCCGGGACAAGCCCGGCGCGCTCGGGAGGACGCTCTTGATCCCCGGATCATTCGAATATCATCGCCCATCCAATGTGGGGGAGGCGGCGGCTTTGCTCGCCAGCCTCGACAGCGACGCCCGCGTGCTGGCTGGCGGCCATTCTCTCATTCCGATGATGCGGTTGCGCATGGCGCAGCCGTCGCATCTGATCGACCTGGGCGGTTGCGCCGACCTCAAGGGTATTCAGGTCGAAGGCGGCGAGATCGTCATCGGCGCCATGACGACGCAACACGACGTCATCGCCAGCGACGCTTTGTTCGCCGCCGCGCCGATCCTGCGCGAGACCGCGATGCTGATCGCCGACCCGCAGGTTCGGTATCTAGGCACCATCGGCGGCAACGCGGCCAATGGCGATCCCGGCAACGACATGCCGGCGCTGATGATGACGCTCGACGCGACTTATGTGCTGCGCTCGGGGACGGGGGAGCGTCGCGTCAAGGCGCGGGAGTTCTACCACGGCGCCTACGACACCGCCGCCGCGCCGGGCGAAATCCTCGCCGCAATCCGCGTGCCGGCGCCGCCCGCCGGACATGGCTCGGCGTACGAAAAACTCAAGCGCAAGGTCGGCGATTACGCTACCGCCGCCGCCGCCGTGGTGCTGACGAAGGCCAACGGGCGCGTCGCGACCTGCGCCATCGGCCTCACCAATGTCTCCGACAAGCCTCTGCTGGCTGAAGCCGCCGCCGCGGCGGTGATTGGTTCGGCGCTCGACAAGGCGGCGCTGGACACGGCCGTCGCTGCGGTCGAGGCCATCTGCGAACCTGCCGAGGACCAGCGCGGCTCTGCCGAATATCGCACCAAAATGGCGGGCGTGATGACGCGCCGCGCGCTGACGCGCGCTTTCGTCCTAGCCAAGTAACGAGGCCCCCCATGACCAAAGTCTCCATGGTGGTCAACGGCAATGCGGTTTCGGCTGATGTCGAATCGCGGACGCTGCTGATCCATTACCTGCGCGAACATCTCAACATCACCGGCCCGCATATCGGCTGCGAGACCTCCCATTGCGGCGCTTGCACGGTCGATCTCGACGGCAAGTCCGTCAAATCCTGCACGGTGTTCGCCGTTCAGGCGCAGGGTTCGGACGTGCTGACCATCGAGGGCATGGCGGCGCCGGACGGCAAGCTGCACGTGTTGCAGGAAGCTTTCCGCGAGATGCACGGCTTGCAATGCGGCTATTGCACGCCGGGCATGATCACCCGCGCCTATCGGCTGCTGAAGGAAAATCCGAGCCCGACCGAAGCGGAAATCCGCATGGGCATCTCGGGCAATCTCTGCCGCTGCACCGGCTACCAGAACATCGTCAAGGCCATCCAGTACGCCGCCTCGAAGATCAATGGCGTGGAATACAAGGAAGCTGCGGAATGAACGCTCCCGTCCCTCCCTCCTCCGCCGAACGCGCTGAGAAACTGCAAGGCATGGGCTGCAAGAGGAAGCGCGTCGAGGACGTGCGCTTCACGCAGGGGCGCGGCAACTACGTCGACGACATCAAGCTGCCCGGCATGCTGCACGGCGACTTCCACCGCTCCAGCCACGCGCACGCGCGCATCAAGAGCATCGACACCTCTAAGGCCAAGGCGGTTCCCGGCGTCGTCGCGGTGCTGACGGCGGAAGAGCTGAAGGGCGTCAATCTCGCCTGGATGCCGACGCTGGCGGGCGACGTGCAAATGGTGCTGGCGGACGGCAAGGTGTTGTTCCAGAATCAGGAAATCGCTTTCGTCATCGCCACCGACCGTTACATCGCTGCGGACGCGGCCGACTTGATTGAAGTGGAATATGAGCCCCTCCCGGTGCTGGTCGATCCGTTCAAGGCGATGGAGGCCGACGCGCCCGTGCTGCGAGAGGACTTGGCCGGTAAGACGACCGGCGCGCATGGACCGCGCAAGCATCATAACCACATTTTCAATTGGTCGGTCGGCGACAAGGACCTGACCGACGCGGCCTTCGTCAAGGCCGAGGTCTCGACCAAAGACCTCATCTATTATCACCGCGTGCATCCCTGCCCGCTGGAGACCTGCCAGACGATTTGCAGCTTCGATAAGATCACCGGCGACCTCACAATCTACGGCACCTTCCAGGCGCCGCATGTCATACGCACCGTGGTCGCGCTGATCTCCTCGATCCCCGAGCACAAGATCCACGTGATCTCGCCCGATATCGGCGGCGGTTTCGGCAACAAGGTCGGCGCCTATCCCGGTTATATCTGCGCGGCGGTCGCCTCCATCGTCACCGGCAAGCCGGTCAAGTGGGTCGAGGACCGCATGGAGAACCTCTCCACGACCTCGTTCGCGCGCGACTATCACATGACGGCGGAAATCGCCGCGACCAAAGAGGGCCGCGTCACCGGCCTGCGCGTGCATATTCTGGCCGATCACGGCGCGTTTGACGCCTGCGCCGATCCGTCCAAATGGCCGGCGGGTTTCTCCAACATCGTGACGGGGTCCTACGATTTCCCGGTAGCGCATCTATCGGTTGACGGCGTCTATACCAACAAGGCGCCGGGCGGCGTCGCCTATCGCTGCTCGTTCCGCGTCACCGAGGTCGCCTATTGCATCGAGCGCGCGATGGACATCATGGCGCAGAAGCTCGGCATGGACCCCGTCGACTTCCGCATGAAGAATTTCATCAAGCGCGAGCAGTTCCCCTATCAAAGCGCGCTCGGCTGGGAATATGATTCCGGCGATTATCACATGGCGATGGAGAAGGCGCTCGGCGTCGTCGATTACAAGAAGCTGCGCGAGGAGCAGAAGGCCAAGCAGGAAGCCTTCAGGCGCGGCGAGACCCGCGATCTTATGGGCATCGGCGTTTCGTTCTTCACCGAGATCGTTGGCGCGGGTCCGTCAAAGAACTGCGACATTCTTGGCATCGCGATGTTTGACAGCGCCGAAATTCGCATTCATCCGACCGGCCGCGTGCTGGCGCGCATGGGCTCCAAGAGCCAGGGCCAGGGTCACGAGACGACCTGGGCGCAGATCATCGCCACGGAAATCGGCATCCCCGCCGACGACATTCATATCGAGGAAGGCAACACCGACACGGCGCCTTATGGGCTTGGCACCTATGGCTCGCGCTCGACGCCGGTGGCGGGCGCGGCCATCGCGATGGCGGCGCGCAAGATCAAGGCCAAGGCTCAGATGATCGCCGCCTTCATGCTGGAGGTTCACGAGGGCGATCTGGAGTTCGACGTCGATCGTTTCCGCGTCAAGGGCAACCCGGAAGCGTTCAAGACGATGAGCCAGCTTGCCTGGGCCGCCTACAACCGTGTGCCGCCGGGCATGGAGCCGGGGCTTGAGGCGGTCAGCTATTACGATCCGCCGAACATGACCTATCCGTTCGGCGCCTATATCTGCGTGATGGATATCGACGTGGATACCGGCACGCACAAAGTCCGCCGCTTCTATGCGCTTGACGATTGCGGCACGCGCATCAATCCGATGATCATCGAAGGTCAGGTGCATGGCGGCTGCACGGAGGGCTACGCCATCGCGATGGGTCAGGAGATCATCTACGACGAGATGGGCAACGTGAAGGGCGCTTCGTTGATGGACTTCTTTCTGCCCACCGCCGTCGAGACGCCGCATTGGGAGACGGACTACACCGTGACGCCCTCGCCGCATCACCCCATCGGCGCCAAGGGCGTTGGCGAAAGCCCGAACGTCGGCTCGGTTCCCGCCTTCTCGAACGCGGTCAACGACGCCTTCAAGTTCCTCGGCTCCACGCATATCACGATGCCGCACGACGCCTATCGTACGTGGCAGGTGGCGGCGAAGCTGGGCCTGCACGCCTGAACGTTGGGGCCTGTAGCCGCGATCTCCAGATCGCGGTCGCAGCGCCAGCGACGGTTTTGAGGCCGCGCCAACCGCAACCGCGGTCTTGAGACCGCGGCTACAGTCGCCATCGTGAGATCATGTCCGTTTCCATCCCCCGCGAAGCCATAGCCGCCCGTCTCGCCGAAGTCGGCTATGTCGCCGACCGCGAACTGGCGACGGCGTTGTGGATGATGGATTATCTGCAACGCCCGTTGTTGATTGAAGGCGAGGCGGGCGTCGGCAAGACCGAGGTCGCCAAAGCGCTCGGCGCCGTCCACGGCGCCGAGTTGATCCGCCTGCAATGCTACGAGGGCCTCGACGCGAGTTCGGCGCTCTACGAGTGGAACTACCAGCGCCAGTTGATCGCCATCAAGACCCGCGAGGGCGAGGCGGCGGAGGCGGTCGAGGCGCGCATCTTCTCGGAAGATTATCTACTGGAGCGTCCGCTGCTCGCCGCCATCCGCCGCGAAAAGGCGCCGGTGCTGCTGATTGACGAAGTGGACCGCGCCGACGAGGAATTCGAAGCGTTCCTGCTGGAGTTACTGTCCGACTGGCAGGTGACGATCCCGGAGCTGGGAACCGTCAAGGCCAAGACGATCCCGCGCGTCGTGTTGACCTCGAACGGCACGCGCGATCTATCCGACGCACTACGGCGACGCTGCCTCTACCACTATCTGGACTTTCCCGACGTCGACCGCGAGGCCGCGATCCTCAAAGCGCGCCTGCCTGAGATCGACGCCGCGCTGGCGGGGCAGATCGCGCGCATGATGACGGGTCTGCGCAAGGAGGAGCTTCGCAAGGTTCCCGGCGTCGCCGAGACGCTCGATTGGGCTGCGACGTTAGCGGGCCTCGGCGTCAATGATCTGGCCGCCGAGCCGGAGATCGTTCACGCCACCTTGATTGCCCTGCTGAAGACCCATGAGGACCGCCTGCGGGTGACGCCCGAAGTCTCTGCGCGATTGGCGGGCAAAGCCGCATGACCCCCGGCGAGACCATGCGCCGCCGCCTGGCGGGTTTTGCTGAAACCTTGCGCGGCGCGGGCTTCGCGGTCGGGCGCGCGGAGACGGTCGACGCCGCGCAGCTGCTCGCCTCGCCCGCCGCCGACCGGCCCGAGCGCCTGCGCGAAGCGATGCGCGCCTTGTTCGCCTCCAATCAAACCGAGTTCCGCCGTTTCGATGAAGTGTTCGACGCCTTCTGGCGCGGACGCGGGGCCAAGCGTGCGGCGCGCGTCACGTCGAGCGGCCAGCCGGGGCAAGGGCCGCGCCGCTTCGAAGCGGGGCCGGGCGGCTTTGGGCCGACCGGCTTGCCCGAGAGGGCGCCCGTCGGCGTGGACGCCGACGCCCCCGCCGCGCCGGGACGCGAGCGCGGCGCCTCGGCGCAAGAGGCGCTCTCGCACAAGGATTTCGCCAAACTCAATGTCGATGAACGCGGACAGGCGCTGGCGCTCGCCGAACGGCTCGCGCGCGTCATGCGGGCGCGGCTGACGCGCCGCGAACGCCAGCGCAACAAGGGCCATAGGCTAGATCTGCGCCGCACGATCCGGCGTTCCATCGCGCGCGGCGGCGAGCCGTTCGACCTCAGCTTCCGCAAGCGCAAGCCCAAGCCGCTGCGGTTGGTGGCGATGCTCGACGCCTCCGGCTCGATGGAGATGTATGTCTCCGTCTTCACCCGCTTCCTGCACGCCATCGCGCAGACGTTTCGTCAGTCTGAGGCGTTCCTGTTTCACACGCGGCTGGCGCATGTGAGTTCCGCCTTGCGCGAACGCCACCCCCAGCGCGCGCTCGATAGGCTGTCGCTGATGGCGGCGGGCGTCGGCGGCGGCACCAAGATCGGCGATTGTCTGGCCGAGTTCAACCGCACGCACGCACGCCGGGCGATCCACTCGCGGACCTGCGTGATGATCTTCTCCGACGGCTACGACACCGGCGAGCCCGAGCGTCTGGCGGCCGAGATGCGTGCGCTGCGTCGGCGCTGCAAACGCATCGTCTGGTTGGACCCGCTGACCGGGCGAGACGGCTTCTCGCCGGTGGCGCGCGGTCTCAAGGCGGCGCTGCCGTTCGTCGACCTGTTCGCCCCCGCGCATGACCTTGCGAGCCTGGCGAAGCTCGAACCCTATTTGGCGAGGATCTGACATGGGCGTTCTCGACCGCGCGGCCAAACTGCAAGCCAGAGGCGAACCCTTCGCCATCGCCACGGTGGTGCGCACCGTCGCCGTGACGGCGGCCAAGGCGGGCGCGAAAGCGATTGTCGCCGCCGACGGATCGGTGGAGGAAGGCTGGATCGGCGGGGGCTGCGCGCGCGCCGCCGTCGTGCGCGCCGCCAAACAATGTTTGCAGGACGGGCGCTCGCGGCTGGTCTCGATCACGCCCGAAGAGGGGCTTGAGGAACTCGGCGTTGCGCCCGGCGAGGAAAGCGACGGCGTCCTGTTCGCCAAAAACGGCTGCCCCAGCAAAGGCACGATGGACATCTTCGTCGAGCCGATCCTGCCGATGCCGCGCCTGCTGATCCTGGGCGCGTCGCCGGTTGCGGTGGCGCTGGCACGGCTCGCGCCCGGATTCGGCTTCGAAGTCACCGTCGCCGCCGCGCAGGCCGATTTGGCGCAGTTCCCCGAAGGGCTCATCAAGATTGAAGGCGTGGCGCCGTCGTCGGACGCGGGGGCCGGCGGCTATGTCGTGGTCTCCACGCAAGGCTCGGGCGACCGCGCCGCGCTGAAGGCCGCGGCCTGCGCATCCGCCCGCTACGCCGCTTTCGTCGGTTCGCGCCGCAAATACGAGACCCTGAAACGCGAACTCGTCGCAGAGGGCGTGGCCGAATCCTCGCTGGCGTCCGTTAAGGCGCCCGCTGGGCTCGATATCCATGCCATCACGTCCGAGGAAATCGCCCTGTCGATATTGGCCGAAATGATCGCCGTCCGCCGAGCGCCTGAACGCGCCGACGCAAGCACGGCGTCGCTGACTGGAGCCCATTCATGACCGCCGCCTGCACCGCCTTCGCGCTGACTTTCGCGCTGCTCCTCATTCCCGATTGCTGCCTCACCGGCCGCCACGACCACGGCGCTGGCATGACGGCTTTCGGCGCGATCTGCCGAGCGCAGCGTTGAGCCGGAGATCCGCGATTCCGAGGCGCTGCGAAAGGGCCTTCTGGGTTGCCCCAACAACGGGTCCAATCCAGACTTGAGGCCATGGGCGAGACGACGGCGACAAACCAAATTCCGGCCCTTGCGAAAACGGTTTTGCGAGGGACGGCTTTGACGCAGACTACGTGCGACCTCCTTCAGGGTTGGACATAGCTCAAATCGACGGTTTCAATCGATCTCGTAGACGCGCTTCGCCGTGTTATGGAGACAGGCGCCGCGACCCTGATCGCCAATCAGATAATTGTCGCAGATCACAGCGAACAGGTTGTCGGTCTCGTATCCCGGATGTACGGTCAGGTTCATGCCCGCGCGCAGGCGCATCGTCTCGTCGTGGCGGGCGAGCGGGCGCTCCACCATTATCCGCGCCCTGGCCGTAGCTGTAGAAGCGGCGCTCGGCAGGCAAACCGTGCGCGGTCATCCAGCCATCGTGCGCGGCGGCGATTTCCGCGCAATCGGCGCCCGGCCGCAACAACGAAAGCGTATGCGCCTGCGCCTCCGCTATCGCTGCAAACCCCTGCGGCAATTGCGCGTTCGCGCGACCCAGGACGACCGTTCTCGCCAGTTCCGAATAATAGCCGCAGGGTCGATTGACCTCGATCAACAACGAGAATTGGCCCCCCCGCTCGATCCGGCGGCCCTGCATGTGACGACCAACGCTCGTGTTGTTTCGTCGCCTCCCGCACCCGACGCCACCGGCGGTCGAGCTCGCCTTGGGTCGCGCGATATTCGTGCGCTCGCTGGGCGCCATCGACCGTCTCCTGATCGCAAGGCCGTGCGCTTGCGCCGCACCGCTACTCTATCTCGACCCTACCCTGCCACATGGCCAGACGCGTTGATCGCATTGAGGTAGCGCCCGGCGTCGCAGCCGAGAACCGACATATAAGGCTCGTGCGTCACGTCACGTTTCCAGGCGCGGCGTCGTAACCTGCGGCGCGAACCCCGGCGATGGCGCAAAGTTCGTCCTTGTCGCCGATATCGCCCGAAACGCCGACGGCGCCAATGATGCGACGGCCTTCGTCGAGAACCAGAACGCCGCCGGGAGAGGGCGCCATGCGCCCACCCGTGAGCGAAGTCAGCGCAGCGATGAACGTTGGAGTTTTCGTCGCTCTTTCGGTCAACTCGCGCGACCCAAAGCCCATGCCCAGCGAACCCCAGGCTTTGGCGAAGGCGATGTCGAAGCGGGCGATCCCGGCGCCGTCCTCGCGCTTGAAAGCGACGAGGTTTCCCCCGGCGTCGAGGACCGCTGCGACCAGCGGCGCCAGCGTCAATCTCCGTCCCTCGGCGAGAGCGGCGTCGGTAATCACACAGGCTTTGGCGAGATTCAGCATCAACGACTTTCCAGAGGGGGCAAGAGGATCAAACGAACATGGCGAGCCCGCCGAGGTCGGTCGGCGGGCGCGGAATGCGGAAGTTCACGCCTCGCCAATCGTCGGCGGCGGGGCGGTCGAGGCATCTTTGTAGCCATTCCTTCATGCGCGGCCAAGCATTCAGATCCATTTCGCACAATAGCGCCAGCGTCATCACGCCCGCAATATTGAGGTCGGCGACCGTGAAGCGATCTCCCGGCATATAAGGCCGGTTCATGAGATGCGCCTCCAACACCTTCCAGAGCCGCGACGGTTTCTAGAGCGCAATCTCGACCTCCTCGCGCCTGCGGAGCTCCGCGTCGAACAGCTTGAGACTGGCCGCCGCCAGCGCCAGCGACTTGTCGATTTCGCTGAGCGCACAGAAACGCCATTGCGTCGCCTATGCATCCTCCTGCGACGTTAGCGGGCTGAGTGGGCCGCCGAATTTACGGGCCAGATAGAGGTTGAGAGCCAGCGATTCGAACAAATAAAGCCATCGTCGTCCAGATCCGGAACACGGCTTTTGGGATTCATGTCGAGAAAAGCGGGTTCGCGCGTGCCGCCGGCCTGGAAATTGGTGGGCACGCTTTCGAAGGCGACGCCAAGCTCCTTGAGCCTCCACACGCAGCGGTTGGCGCGTGAGCGCGAGGAGCCCTGGAGCGTGATCATCGCTTTGTTCCTGACTTCTAAACCGCGTCGTGCGGATTCCAGACGCCATGGAGACCCACATGCGCACGGCACGGCAATTTCACGACCGCGACCGGCCCCGCCTGAGGTGACGCGCATTGAGGATCACCAGATCGGTGCGGTTTTGCGCGCGCCGTCCCACAACGGTCAGCAACCAGCCGTCGCCGTCCTCCGCGCCGCCGGGCAGGAATTACGAATAACCGGCCCAATGGTCGGTCGGCCCGCCGGGTTCGAAGCCCTGCCATCGCAGGCCCACGACGCCGCGAGGGTTGGGCGCCTCATGAGGCTTGGCGTGGGCGAAAGGTTTCACACGCATCGCGGCCTCTCTTAAGCGAAGCTGACGCCGCTTTCGATGCCGTAGCCCTGTGACTTGTCGATCATCGCCACGAGGCGAATGATGCAGCCGTCGCCGCGATCCCGGTTCCATGGGAAGAACGCGAAGGTCGCGCGCGTGCCGGTGACGGCGTCGAGGTCGCCGCCGACATTCTCGATGCCCAGTATGCCGCTGGTGAACAGGATGCGATGCACCGGCTCCCACCCGGGATGGGCTTGCTTCCAATCCACGCCGCCCGACCCCTTTTTGAACTCCTCGGCGAGGTGGGGATGTCACGGAGTTTCCTGACCATCCCCTGATCGACGGGAAAAA
>Ga0209698_10006453_pt1 | contig 12456 bp, 16 predicted proteins | sample LitLauG_LLR_2012_FD_187203 | JGI IMG/M metagenome (GOLD analysis project Ga0209698, IMG submission 187203) | Freshwater sediment microbial communities from Pennsylvania, USA - Little Laurel Run_MetaG_LLR_2012 (SPAdes) (version 2) | ecosystem: Environmental > Aquatic > Freshwater > Creek >...
ATTGGACCATAAGTTCTTTGTTCATGTATATTCATTGATTTACCAGGAAACATAGCAGATTCACAACGCAAGGTCATCAAGCGTGAATCTATTCCAACTCTATTGGCAATAGTTTGTGGAAAATTCAACTGGACATTGAATCTATTTGTCCGGCTAAGATCACCAGTAAAACTGCTGATAAATTCGTCTATGCTAGGCATTCTAATCCTTAGTATATTTTGTTCAGTGAATCTTCCTGTACGACCGCCTTAGGTTTCTTATGGAATTGCTCAACAGGCAACCACATCGCCGTTTCCCATTCTGAAGGATCCACCAAAAGTGGCTTGCTTCCCATATTGGTCACCAAGTATCTCTTGAGACAAGGACGAAATGCCTTCAATCTCTGAGTAGTCTTGAGTATATTGTATGATGCGTTGATTCTTGCTGCATCCGTCTTTACATCAAAATGTGCAAAATCCATCAACATATCCATAAACGCTGCCCGCAACATAACAGGTAGGTAATGCATATTCAGTCCCAAGAAACCATCCGAATATTTCTGCAAGATGATAACTAATGGGAAAGTATCATAATAAGGCAACTTAGCAGCAAGTTTAGGTTCATAGTAGAAAAAATACACTCCACCAATCAAAGAACCACCCCTTGATCTGTCTGCTTCCTGTGAGATTGTCTTGGCAAGATATCCAGGATCCCTCAGGGTTGCCACTTTCCGTTGCATCCATAGCGTAGAATCCCTTGAGAACTTCGGGTAGTCAAGGGAGTTTCTTTTCTGTGCGATTGTAGTTAATTTAGAAGTAGCCATCATTTATTTATCTGATACCCAGATCCTTTTCCGTGATAACTTTGAACTCCCAACCACGATCCGCGCAATATTCCTCGGCGGCCTTCCATTTCGCCATATTTACACCATAAGTTGCTACTTCCGTGATGTATTTTTTGGTGATTCTTGACTTTTTCTGTGGTTCCACTGTCTGTTTCTCTGGTTTTATCTCAACAACCGTGGTTCTAATCTTTCCACCCTTCTGTGTCTTGATGATCATATCAGGGAAATATCTGTGCTGGCGTCCATCCACGGGAGATATATAAGGAATGATTAGTTCCTCTGATCCCCATGCGAGAATATCAGGATTATCATCAAAAAATCTCATAACGCGAAGTTCCCAGGTCGAACGATAGATGATCTTGGAAGGATCACCAACGTATTTCTGTGGGTTTCGTGGTAGGAATCTGCCGGAATATGCCATTTTGGTCACATAAATAAGGATTGTAAGTTGAATCAACCAACTATTTAGCAAAGGTGCCCAATGGCATACAGAGATATCACACAGATTGGAACAAAACCAACAAATGCTGCAAGTCCCAAAGGACCTTTAGCGGCATTATATGGTTCCGATAAGTATTCTTTCCAGAGTCATATCTATCCACAAAATCTTGGATCTGATGGTCGAGGTCATTACATCAACTTTTATATCAATGTGAACAATGCAGCCCAATATCAGGGTAGTATGAAATGGAAGATAGCACAGAATACACAGGGAGTTGCCCAAGGTAATCTGAAGCCTTCCTCGCCATTACTATCCGAATCGGTGGTTGGAAAAAATATAGCCGATTCTGTAAATGCTATTCAAACGAATGTTCTCGGAAGAAACACCAAAAGAATCACACAAGCCATATCAATGTATATGCCTGACCAAGCTATCAATGCAGATTACAATATTAACTGGCAATCCACAAGTTTGACAGATGCTCTAGGTAAAGCAGGCCTTTTTGGTCAAGCCGGTAAAGCATTGGGTGATTTGGCTGGAGCAATATCCACGGATGGATTACAAGGAGCAATCCGTGACGTTTCTACTAATCCTTTTGCGGCAGAAATAGCAGGAATGATTGGATCTAATCTTGGTGTAACTGGTCAAAGCGCCGGCGATTTTCTCATGTATGCAAGTGGACAAGCATTGAATCCTCAACTTGAAGTTCTATTTAAAGGTATTGGCTTCAGAAACTTCCAGTTCGTTTTCTATATGTCACCAAAAAGTCCTCAAGAAGCACAAAATTGCCTTGAGATTATCAAGACATTCAAGTTCCATGCATCTCCTGAGATATCATTACGAGGTGGTCGTTATTGGATTATGCCATCCGAGTTTGATATTCAGTTCATACACAACGGTCAAGAAAACACAAATATCAATAAGATTTCTACGTGTGTACTTGAACAGATACAAGTTCAATATGCCAATAATGGCAACTGGTCAACATTCTATGATGGTGTTCCGACACAAATCATGTTGACTTTGCAGTTTATGGAAGTTGAACAGATGACCCGCCAACGCATTGACGAGGGATATTAAAATGGCACGTTATTTCAACTACTTTCCAAAGACCATATACTCCCAGAATAACTCTGCGGATATCGTAACCAATGTGCTTGCGCGTGTTACTGAGATTACTTCTCTCAAAAACAATGCTCTTGTTTATTACCAATACGATATTCAAGAAGGTGAAACCCCAGAGATTATCGCGGATAAGTATTACGGCGATCCAGAGAAACACTGGATCATCCTAGTGACCAATGAGATTATTGATCCACAGTTTGACTGGCCCCTACACTATCAGCAACTCGCGGATTATATTGAAAACAAATATCTTCCAATGGCGAACGTTGGCCAGACTGGTACTGCATGGGCCCAATCGAATATTCAAGCATATCAGAAAGTCATTACCACGACTGATGCAGCAACCAGCAATGTGACTGTGAGAACATATACCGTAGATGCTAATACATACCTTGCAACACCTTCAGAAACCATAGTGACTTCTTTGTGTACTGTGCATATTGATAGATCAACATTATCATATTTCGATTATGAGGTGAATGTGAATGAAGCCAAGCGTACCATCTTCCTACTCAATAACACATACACAGATCAAATCATGAAAGAACTTCAATATCTAATGGGTGCCTAATGCAGATTCTAACATATGAACAAGCCAGAACAGTCATACAAGATGGGGACATAGTTTTCTTCCATGGATTTAGTTCATGGAAGCATCCCATTGAAACTCTCATCAGATTCGTTACGAACTCACCCTTTACGCATGTGAATATTGCCTTTTGGGTTGATGTTGCGGGAAAGAGTAGATTGATGGCGGTGGAGGCTCAAGGAGGCACCAAGCGGCGCATTATCAGTATGTCCCATTATGCAGATAAGCCTATGACCGTTGTGGAGGGTGTAAAGAACTGGAATCTGTTAGCCGATGACGCCCTCAGTCGCATTGAACTCCAACGATATAGTTACTTCACTGCGGTCTATGCAGGTCTCCGTGATTTCTCGGTGAATGTTTTTGGTATAAAACTACCGAAGATGAATCATCCAGGTGAGATTTGCTCTGAGTTTTGTGCCAAGATGCAAGGACTCTCCGAAACTGATTTGAGTCCTGGTGCTCTTTATGATGCACTCATGTTGATATCCACAGAAAAGAAAGTATAATGGCTGAACAACTCAATGGCATACTTTATCCACAGGATTTCGTCCTGCTGGATTGTCGCGTGGTTACAGCATTAGGTCAACCTCTAGATATCAAGCCAATCGTTGCTGAATTGAATCTATTTGAGGATCTTTATGCCGGTTATATATCAGGAAACATGGTTATATCAGATTCTCATTGTCTACTCAATAACTTCTGTTTTACGGGAAACGAATATTTGATTTTCTCATTTGGTAAACCGGGTCTGAATAACACATACACCAAGACCTTTCGTGTTTACAAGGTAGATAATCGTAGACTCACACAAGATCAGAATGAGATTTATGTGTTACATTTTTGTTCCGAAGAACTGGTTCTTTCTGAACAATATAAGATCAGTAAATCATATGTGGGTAACAGCATAACCTATATTGTTGGTGATATTCTACAAAACATACTCCAAGTGAACTCTGTAAAACTCAATACAAACAACATTGAGACAACCAGGGGACTCTATGAGTTTATTATACCCAACATGAAACCATTGGAAGCCTTGAGTTGGCTTTCTACGTATGCCATATCCGCCTCACCAAAAACCTTCGGATCACCCTATTTGTTTTTTGAGAATAAAGATGGATTCAACTTCAAATCACTCCAAGCATTGGTACAAGGATCAGTCACCAAAAACTACTTGTATCGTCCAAAGAATCTAAATGATCCTGTGGATGCTCGCATAAAGGATCTTGCGGCTGATTTAGTGAATGTGTTGGCGTTTGAACATCTGAATAACTTTGATATCATGGATTCAACTATGAATGGAACATTTTCCAATCATTTATTGTCCATTGATACAATTCGCAGACAGTACACGAATACAGACTTCGATTATAACAAATATGTAGCTAATAGTTCCTTATTGAATAAATCGGGAATCATGAGTAATGCTCAAAATCGTTTCGGTGATTCATCCAACTCTGTTCCAAAGTCCGTATTCAAGATGGTAACCACCAATACAGGTCAAGGACAAGACCCATATATTTCCAAGCGTCAACCATCCATCAAAGATATCAATGTGGAGACATTCATCCCATATCGTACTTCACAAATAGCACAGATGAATACACACAGAATGCGTATAGTTATTCCTGGTGATCCAACAGTAAAGGTTGGCGATATCATCAACTTTCTATATCAAGAAGTTGAAACTCGTCAAGAAGGTCGTATTGATGATAGATTCTATTCAGGTAACTTTTTGATCACGGCTATTCGTCATCAGATTACACAAGAGAATAAGTTTCAAACTCTGATGGAGATAAGTAAAGAAAGTTCACCAACACCATTAGTATCATTTGATAATGCTTCCGCTGCGTGGAAGAATCTGAGGGCAAAATAATGTACCGCAAAAACTTTCTAGGTCTTGAAGGATTCGTTTGGTTTATTGGCGTAGTCGAGAATCGCCAAGATCCACTATATCTTGGTCGCTGCCAAGTTAGAATCTTTGGCTGGCACACAGATGATCTAACACAGATTCCTTCCGCTGATCTTCCTTGGGCCCAGCCAATGATGGCAACCAATGCCTCCAACACAACCAATGCACCCAAAGAGGGTGATATGGTTATTGGTTTCTTCACTGATGGTGAGTCAGGTCAAATGCCTGTGTATCTTGGAGTTCTACCAGGTATTCCAGCAAATGCAGCAACACACAAAGGATTCAATGATCTGCGCCAAAAGGATCAACTGGATAATGCTCCCGTAAAACCCCTATCAAGAGTACTCAATAGCACCAATGGTGTCTTGATGAAAACGGAAAGCAAGACTCCATATCCACGTAATGTTGATGTACCAACCACAAGTCCTTTAGCTATCAATGAGTCTACTACAAATACTGTGATAGATTTTCGTTTGCAGAATTGGGTGCAGGTTGATTCTGTGGGAGGAACCACTTGGAAAGAACCCATCACAGGATACAATACGCTATATCCGTTCAGTTCAACTATGGAATCCGAATCAGGCAATGTATTCCAGATCGATGATACACCAGGTAATGAACGTATCATGTTGGCGCATCGTACCGGCACCACATCTGAATACTATAACTCTGGAACAAAACTTGAAAAGATAGTCAAAGATAACTATACAATCGTCCACGGTTCAGATTTCGCATATGTAAAGGGTAAACTAGAACTCACTTGTGATAACGTAGCACACATCAGAGTAAAGGGAAAGACAACCATTGAGATTGATGGTGATGTGGATTGGAAGATCGGTGGTCAGATGAATCTGTCTGTGGGTAAAGGATTGAATATCAAGACAGGAGGTAATATCAACTATGATGTTGCCGGAGACATTCAGCAAGTTACTGGTGGTTCATATCACGCACAGTCGGGTGGTTCTTTTGATGCACTCGCCGCAGGTAATATTGGTTTCGATGGTGCTACTGTGAATATGAACTCTGGTACTGCTCCAGGTACTTCTCCTACAGGCATTGCAGCACCTAATGCGTATAATAATCCTGCTGATATCGTACCGTTACCCGAAAAGATTCAACCAGTAAAATATCCTAAGCCGGCCATACCATCAAGCGTATTGCCACCAACAACAGCAAAACCGGAGACAATCGTGATCAACGAAACGCCACCAGTAACCAACACTGCGGATTATATCGCCAACACACAATCGGGAGTATGCTTTACTCTACCGATGCTTCAGGCCTGCGCGCCACAAACACCGGCCGCAACCCTCAATGCATTCCTCCCATCACTCAATAAACTGTGTGCCAAATATGGAATCAATACACAACTACGTAAGGCTCATTTCCTTTCTCAGGTTGCTCATGAGTCAGGAGGATTCGTATTCACACAAGAAAATCTGAACTATTCTGCACAAGGCCTTCTGGCTACGTTCCCATCATATTTTACTGCCGCAACGGCAGCACAGTATGCACGTAACCCAACAGCCATAGCCAATCATGTGTATGCTAATCGCATGGGTAACGGCGATGAGTCATCTGGTGATGGATGGTCATATCATGGTCGTGGTTTGATTCAACTAACCGGCCACGATAACTATGCACGTTTTGCCAATGCCATCGGTCTTTCTCTAACCGACACCATTGCTTACCTACAGACTACCGATGGTGCAGTTGAATCTGCTGGTTGGTTCTGGGCCTCGCGTTTCATCAACACAGCAGCAGATGATAATAATATTCAGCAAGTCACTAAGTTGGTGAATGGTGGATTGAATGGCATACAGGATCGTATTACACGATTCAATGCTGTATATCCTCTGTGTGCGTAAATGCCAGCAGTAGCGAGAGTAGGTGATCCAACACAGGGATTCACTCCGGCACAGATAACCTCCGGGGTGAACTCTGTACTCATCAATGGTATACCGATAGCGATTGTTGGATCTTCTACAAACGACAGTCCACCAAGTTCAGTAGAAGCCGGAAGTTCCACTGTGTTTGCTGGACGTCAACCTGTAGCCCGTGTGGGTGATCCGATATATGATGGAGATTCCATAGCCTCAGGGTCACCTAATGTAATCTCAGGATAATAAAAAAGCCCACTTTTCAGTGGGCTTCTTCATTCCAACGACAAACTATTATTCGTCCTCGGCCAACTTGGCAAAGTACGACAAATCATCTTCATCTTCTGTGATATCGGTTGCCGCCGGCTCAGCCTTCTTAGGTGCTGTACGTGCAGCCGTCTTGGCTTGTTCCACAGTAGTTTGGGGACGGGTAGTTCCATCACCATTCAGACCAAGAACCTTATCCAGACGAGCCTTGAGAACTTCATATGACTTGAAGTTCTTCGGATCCACAACTTCCTTCAGTGAATACTCAGACTTCCAAATCTTTTCCAGCTTGGCATCGTCATCCAGGAGAGGACCCGGCTTATCAAACTCACACTTATCATAGTTCTGATAACCATCAACCTTACGAATCTTCAGCTTGAAGTTCGCACCAGACCAGAGGTCGAACGGATTGATAGGCTTCTCATCTTCGAACTCAGGATTCATAGCGCCAGTAATCTTATCGAAAATAATCTTACCGAACTTGTAGAGGAATACCTTACCGTTATTCTCCGGATGCTTAGGATCTTCCACCACATAGATATTCGCAACGTGAGTCAGCTTACGCTTTTGATCACGGGCAATCTTCTTGTTAGCTTCCACACCAGAGTTCCAGAGAGTTGTGTTATACTCAGAGACCGGGTCATTCTTACCCAGAGTGGTCAGTGAGTTTTCGATGTACCACCCACCCGGGCCCTGGAATCCGTGTGAGAACATCTTGACCCACGGCAGAGCATCTTCACCATCACATTCAGGTGCAGGAAGGAAACGAATAACAGCATAGCCATTGCCGGCCTTATCAACTTCGGGCTTCCAATAGTTTTCGTCTTTTGAACTACCTTCGTTTTGATTGAGTGCTTCAACAGCCTTGGTCAGCTTGTCGAGACTTGAGGACTTCTTGAGGTTTTGAAATGCAGACATATTAACTCCTTTATATCGTATAGTCGGATTATTACGGATTATCCACGGTGAAACTCATAATGTATTTTATTTAGGCGACTCCGTTTCTTGCCTAATAAACTTTGCCATTCTCCAGTTCTTTCTTGTCCTCATATGGTGCTGCTACCTTACGATAGAACTCCATTTTACAGCAATCGAGCATACCAACCACATCATTCATATCCGAATACCGCATAGTTTTCGGATCATATACTTGGTTGATGAGTTGGGAAATAACGTAGTTCATCATTCCCTCACGACCACCGCTATCGTTGATAACTCGCTTTATTTCATTAGCAAGAGTCTTGATTTCATAATCCACAAAGGCTCTATCTTCTTGTTTGATGTAGGGCATAATAATCTCCTTATAGCATATTTTCCTGAATCATATGACTGACCCACTCAGCCGAAACTTCTACAATATCCTCATTCCAATACAGAGCATAATGCTTCTTATCACAGAGTAAAGCCACGAAGGCTTCTAAACGGGCACCCCGAGACTTCTCCCAATTGGGTAGAAAGATGATACCGTCCACACCGTCAGATACTAACTTCACATCACGGGATAAGCAATCACCCCAGGTATTCGTTGCGGTATAATCAACACCCGTAGCAGACGCCAGGCACCTTTCGCGTGTCTCATCATCATCAAGTTCCGCAGGGGATATGATGGTGTATCCTTTGCTTCGGAGAATGTTCGCGGCTTCCATAAATGCCGGGAAGTTGAACTGTGGGTAGTTGGACATGGGACCTGCTAGGTAATATCTAATCATTGCTTCTCACTTTCGTTTTTACAATGTCACGAAACTTCATTCTATCATACTCCAAGAATGGTGTCAACTTCCTGATTCTTCTATACCATTGTGGCGCCACGATATCATCTTCGATCTTGCGTTCCCACATAGGTAAGAAGTCCATCAGTTCATTTAGTATAGCGATGGTTTCTATACAGATATCATTGTTCATTACAGAAGTCAATAGCGGAGGAAAGGAGTGAACAGGTACCTTCAGCAACTCTACCGGAGTCCATTTGGACAATAGGTAATCCAACTCATTACCGAAAGTGTAGGTAAGCGCCTGGTTGCGTTTCTGCCAGTTCTTGTAGTTCGCCTCTGCTTCTTCGGTCAGGTAGTCTCCAATCCAGATATTGTTGTCTTTGGCGACCAGATTTGCTATGAAGAACCATTTGATTTCTTCCACGGAGTACTTTCGAGATATTCGGTAGAAGAAGTATTTGTGCTTGGAGTTTAGGAAAGAATCCTTGGATACATTGGTCTTTCCCTGGTATTTGAAGTAATCGTACTTGTCGGAGGTAAAGTGTAGCTTGAGGGCATTGAAAAGGAGGTAAACTTCCCATCCGGTATTCTCTGCCTTGCGGTATTCTCTGGGCATAGGTGCAGCACAATCTTCCGGCTTACACTTACAATCCCAGGTCTTTCCGCAGTAATCACACTCCTGCTCAAACTCATCATCCGAAAGAATACTCATACCGTATCAAAGTCACCTGTAGTAATCATCGCCGCGGCAAGGCATTCGGCGGTAGCTAACCAATGCAACCATTCCTCCATACTCATCATATCGATACAACCTTGGTATCCATCCCGGAATATGGAGTTGAACTTTAGTAAGTCCTTGCCCCCATGCTCATTCCATTCCTTTATGCGAGGACAATCTGTACCATCTTTCTCACGCGAGAATCCCCACATATCGGGGAAGTTGAAACAGTTCATCATAGTGGTAACCTATTGGTTTTCCTAATCTGGTTATTAGCTTCCGCTTGATCACGGATCTTCGCCTTCAGTGTCGGACTGATAAGTGTAGCTGCCACCTCTACCTCCAACCCTGTAGTTTCACAGTGATCCAGAATGGCATCCATGAGGTCACATTTCAGTTCTCGGGATAGGTTCTCTACTAGAAAACTGAAGTCCTTGATTTCTTCTTTGGTGGGCATAGCATTCCTTATATAATCAGGCTCACATAGAATATGTGGTGGCCAATAGTCGTATATTCCCTAACATTCGTCCAACCAGGATGCACGTATGCGGCATGGTAAAAAAGAACATTATGTTTCGCTAGTGTATCATGTGCAACGCCATTTGTCAAGGCTTCTCTGGCAATCCACCTAGCCTCTTTCCAGTTATAAGGATTCATTTCACCTGGCTTGTGGTGTTCACCTACCCAGGAGAACTGGTAAACTCTAGTGCCGTCATCATACAAGGTATTCTGGTAGACTACTCCACAGATCGTGGTGGGATATCCCTTGTTATGTGTGCGGTTCATGGTCACCTGGGCGACCGCAAGTTTACCTTCCATGGATTCATTGCCGGCCTCGTAGTAAATATTCATTGCCAGGCAGTTTATTTCCTTTTCTTTCTCCTTGGTGATTTTTTCTTTTGCGTTCTGCGCCGATTCATATTGGGTAACCATATCACGCACGAATCGATCTTGCTCAATGTTGTCTGACAGAATAACAAGTTGAGTACTAGCGAAAAAGAAAGAACCACATAAAACGAACAATAGTATAACAGTTAATAGAAACGAGTTAAGATACGTTTTGAGTAAGGTAAGCATTATGCTCCTTTGAGTTGTTTTTGTTTTTATGATTTATTTGATGATACCACAAGGTGGTAGTTGAAGTGCCGGTTTATGAGTAGCGTGGAAAACCGACTGAAAACCCCGTAAGGTGGTTTAGGCTGCTAGAGCCAGTTCCTTAGTATAAACGCTGTCATTTGCATTTATGGTTTTTGCTATATTTACGTCATTCGCCTGACGATTCTCTGTATTGGTATTCGTCACCGGATCGAATCTAAGACGGGCCCATTACCAAGCATATTCATCGGACTCCCTAGACGGTTACTCTAGGTACTAATGTCCTTCATTCCAGGGACCAACCTGGTGGAATATGCTTGGTGGTGGACCCGGCGAGGCACTGCCCCCCGCGTCTCCGATACCTTTCCCTCTACTTCTTTCCCCAATATGGGGTCTTTCGAATACTATGACTCCACATCAGCACCGGGAGTTGCCGGCATCGTGGGTCCTTCTGGTTGTTGATGACTACCATTCTTCAAGATAGCTTCGTATTCCTTGGCGGCTTCCTTATCCTGCGCCCGCATTTCCATGGTTCCCTTCTTATGCATTTCAGGACCCACATTCACACTCTTGTAATCATCGGGCATAGTCTTTAGTGCGCCATTCAGACAGTCAGCAGATTGCTTATTGATCATCTGTGGGGTCATCTTATTTGCCATAACATATGCATATTGCAGACCAGCAGCAAGACACCCTTGGTGATATGCAACCACCCAATCCTTGACCATCAGTTCCGTAACGTTACTCTTGGTTTCCACCCAATGATCCGTGGCGGAACTCATCGGAGGTTCTTTGGTAATGTCTGCGGCCTTCTGTAGATCCTTACCGAGTTGCTTTACTGCTTCTTCCTGCGTTACAGGTTGAGCAGCAAACACAGAGGCACACATCAGGGCAAGACCAGTAACACAGAGTTTCTTCATGGGTACTCCTTCAACGTAAGGACACCATAGTACACCTAAACGGTGTGCCTGTCAAGTGTTTTCCGGTAGTTTTTGTTTCTGTCTGCGGTATTGTACCGAGAATCTTTCCTCGGTATTTCCCTTCCAGCGGTGTTGGGTACACATCGTACACTTTACGGTACGTTTGGACTTTTTGCGTTTATGGTTCATAGTTACCTATTTATTCAGAGATTCCTTATATATCCTAATAGATTCCAGTAAGTAATCCGTATGATCTTCAACCTTCTCAACGAACAGTTGGGGCTTTTCATTAGTAACACCCATGATGATAACAAGTTGATTTATGGGAACACCAGTAAGTTCCTCATACATCATTGAGTAAGCGGTACATTGGGCAAAATAATCCAACACATATTCCCGTTTCTTGGTCTTGCTGGATGTCTTGAAGTCTATTACAGATAATACTCCATCAAACTCTGCAATCACATCCACTCTGCCGGCCATCCATATTCCTTTGGAATATAGTGCTTGTTCTTGGAAGTGTATGTTATCTATCCTATCAACGAATGGCTTTATTTGCAGAAACATTTCCTTTCCATCCGGCATAGAACCGTTGTAAATGTTTTTTTCGTTTATGACTCTCTTCGTGAACACCCTGAGTTTGCGGGCTTGCTGAAGCAACTCCGTCTGAACGAGTAAAAGTCACCAGGATCGCCCTCACCACATCTTCTTCAGCAAAGCCTTCGCCTCCTGGAACTCCGGGAACTGCTTCTCATGCGCCTTAAACTCCGGCGTATGCACGCAGCGCCGAGAACCCGAATGATCCACCGGGTAATGCAGATGCAGCATTTCATGAAACATGACGTATTCCAGCGCCAGCCGCGGGGCGCGCGGATCGTCGAAGATGCGGCTGATCATGATCATGTTGTGCGAAGGATCGAAATGCCCCAGGCGCGTCCGTGACCGCACGTGGCTCCAGCCCAGTTCCGGCCTC
>Ga0209698_10006456_pt1 | contig 12452 bp, 8 predicted proteins | sample LitLauG_LLR_2012_FD_187203 | JGI IMG/M metagenome (GOLD analysis project Ga0209698, IMG submission 187203) | Freshwater sediment microbial communities from Pennsylvania, USA - Little Laurel Run_MetaG_LLR_2012 (SPAdes) (version 2) | ecosystem: Environmental > Aquatic > Freshwater > Creek >...
GGGTTCTGGAAGCAACGCAGCGCTTTGATCTGGTCAATTATGTGAAGGTACCGGCGAGCATCTGCTTCTATCTCGCCGCTGCGGTGGCGATCCCTCTGGGCATAGGAGTCGTGGGCATCGTCTCGATTCTGGTCCTGATTCGTCTGTCGACCGCAGTCATCTACCTGTTTCTCTGTTTTAAGGTGATCCCTAATTTACGAACGACACCGCGAATTTCGCGCAAAGCGATGGGCCCTCTTTCGATCTATGGTGGCTGGATTATGGTCTCCAACATCACAGGTCCTATTTTTGGGTATCTGGAACGTTTCTTGATCGCCTCCGTCCTCTCGGTGAGCATGCTGACTTTCTATTCGGCTCCCTTTGACCTGGTTTCCAAGGTCATCATTTTCCCGGCGAGCATCACCTCGGTCCTGTTCCCTTACTTCAGTTATCACGCAGACCGTAGCCGCGCCGTCGTATCCAATACGACCTCTCGGTCTCTGCAGTATCTTTTCCTGGTGATGACCCCTGTCATAGCGACTTTTGTATTTTTCTCCAGGGACATCCTGCAACTTTGGCTGGGAACTCAGTTTGCAAATCAGAGCACCGCGGTGATGCAAATTATTTCGATGGTGTTCTTCCTGAATGTATTCGCCATGGTGCCGTTCACTTCGGTTCAAGCACTGGGCCGGCCGGACCTGAAGGCAATTCTGGATATCATCGCCCTTCCTACCTATGCCATTGCATGCTGGTTCCTCATGCACCGCATGGGAATTAATGGAGCGGCCTGGGCTAAACTTTTCATCACCGTGGTTGATTGCACGTTTCTGTTCGCTTTTGCTTATCGGTTGAAAGCGTTCTCGCTGAAGGATTGTGTTTCTGGTTCGTTAGGACGCACGATCCTTTTGAGTGGTGGTGTTTTCGGTGCCGCCTTCTTGATTCATTCCCTGCATGCGAATCTGATCGTAGCTGCGCTGCTCCTTTGTCTCTGCTTTGCGTTGTACCTTGGCCTTTTCTGGTTCGTCGCCGCCAGTGACAGCGAGAAGGAAACGATTTTCAGCTTGATTCAGAATGTTCTTGCCGGCCGCCTTAGGAAAGAGCCGGGCGCGGTCATCCAACCCAGCGAAACCGACGCATAATCCATAGCGATGAAGATTACTTTCGTCATGCCCTGTTATCCCTGGACACCGATGGGTGGGTTTCGTGTTGTCTATGAGTATGCAAACCGTTTGGTGGCTCGAAACCACGAAGTCACTGTGCTTCATCCCAGCCGAGTCAAATACCCACCGAAGGAAAAACTGAGTTTACTGCGCAGAGCAAAGCGAGTTGTACGAGCGGGCATAGAACTCTATTCAAGACCGTCTGTCCGTTGGCAAAAACTGGATTCGCGAGTGAAGATGCGCTTTGCCAGAGACTCGGATTCGCGGCATATCCCCGATGGCGACGCGATCTTCGCCACCGCGTGGCACACGGTTCGATCCGTTCTGGAATGTCCTCCACAAAAAGGAAAAAAGTTCTACCTCATTCAGGGTTACGAAACCTGGCAGGCAGATAAAGAGCAGATAGAGGCGACCTGGAGGGAACCTCTCCATAAGATCGTCATCTCAAAATGGCTTCTGGAGATCGCTTCCGGCTTGGGTTGCGCTGATGTTTCTTACATTCCGAATGCAATCGATCCCCTGCGCTATCACCTTACGAAGCCTATGGAAGTCCGCGGGATGCAGGTTGGGATGCTCTTTTCCCTGTCCGAAGTGAAAGGCTCAGCAGATGGCATCCAAGCTCTCAGTATTACCAAGAAATGCTTTCCCGAGTTGAAGGCTGTACTCTTCGGGACTCCGCGGCGACCGGAGTGGATTCCGGCGTGGATGGAATATCACCAGAATCCCCCGCAGGATTTTATTGTCAACGAAATCTACAACGGGTCCCGTATCTTCCTGAGTTCCAGCTGGGCAGAGGGCTTTGCGCTTCCACCGGCGGAAGCGGCAGCTTGTGGAGCTGCAATCGTGGCCACAGACAGCGGCGGCATCAGGGATTTTGTTGAAAATGGGATAACCGGCCTGCTTTCCGTTCCGCGCAATCCATCGGCGCTGGCGGAAAACCTTTGCCGTTTGCTCAATGACGAACCACTGCGCTTGCAGCTTGCAAAGGCTTGCAATGAGCGCGTGGCCCAATTCAGCTGGGAAAAGAACACGGATAAATTGTGCGCGCTCCTTCAGAATGAGGCCCATTCGAAATCACGGAGCATGTCGCAGGCGGAACCGCAACAGAGCCTGGGAATAATTTAAAGATCGAGAATCAGGGACGGAAAAGAGATTGCCTCCTGAAAATATAAAATTCGGCGGCGGACACGCGGAGACAGCCATCCATCCGGCAGTCCTGGTCGCAATGCTGATCGCCGTGCTGCTGATTTTTTTCTTGCCCCGGAAGTACGTCATCGTCCCTTTGTTGTTGTGTTGCTTCCTGGCGCCGATGGGGCAAGAGATTTACGTGGCGGGCCTGCATCTTTTGGTTTCGCGAATCCTGATCCTCGCGGGATGCCTGCGCCTCCTCCTGGGAAAATTTATTTCCAAGGAACCTCTGCTGGCATGGGGCTTCAATTCGGTCGATAAGGCTTACACAATCTGCATTCTGTTTCAGGTGATAGGGGTTCTGTTCCACTTTTTCCAATCACAAGCGATTATCAACCAACTCGCCTTTCTGCTGGACTTTCTGGCGGCGTACTTCCTGATGAGGGGGTTACTGCAGAACGAAGAGGACATTTTTCGATTGGCGAAATGTCTCGCTGTCATTACGGTAGTTGCCGCCGTAGGAATGGTCATCGAGCAGATGAAGATGATCAATATCTTCGGAATGCTTGGCGGTGTCCGGCTCGTTCCTGAAGTTCGCGAAGGCAAGATCCGGTCTCAAGGAGTATTCCAGCATCCCATTCTTGCAGGAACCTTCGCCGCTACGCTCTTGCCCTTGTTCATCCTTCTCTGGAGAAACGGTAAGTCAAAGCTATTCGCAATCCTGGGGATGGTCGGCGCGACGACGATGACAATCACGGCGCAATCGAGCACGCCCTTGCTCGCCTACGGCGCAGGATTTCTCGCCATTTTTCTCTGGCCGCTGAGAAATAAGTTGCGCACCGTACGCTGGGGCCTCGTTGTCGCAATCTTGTGCCTGCAACTCGTCATGAAAGCACCGTTTTGGTTCGTCATCGCGCACATTGATCTGTCGGGAGGCTCATCGGGATACCATCGAGCCATGCTTGTCGATCACTTTATCCGCAATTTTAGCGACTGGTGGTTTCTGGGCACGGGAGATACATCCTCCTGGGGCGATGACATGTGGGATGTACAAAACCAGTTCGTAGCTGTTGGCACAACGGGTGGGCTGATCGCGCTGATCGCTTTCATAGCGGTGATCTCGAGAAGTTTCAAGAGAATTGGGCTTTCCCGTAAGGCAATCGAAGGCAACAACCAACAGGAATGGCTCTTCTGGTTTCTAGGATGCGTTTTGTTTTCGAGTATTGTGGGCTTTTTTGGCGTGAATTATTTTGACCAGACTCGGATCTTCTGGTTCGCATTGCTCGCAATGATTGTGGCGGTCACAGCTCCCTGCATGCAAGAAAACCCGGTTCTTAAAAAGTCAGAGCGCCTATCATTCAGGACGTCGAGGCAGGCGCGTTCCAAGGAAACACTCGTCGTCAGTTCCAAGCCGGCTGACCTGCCCCGGGGTTTGAACAATCGCCGTCTGAAGTTTCGCTATCGGGAAAACGGATAAACATCCCAATTTCACAGATGAGTATGACCCGGCAAATTACACAGACGCGGTACGTAGTGGTGACACCCGTGCGCGACGAGGAGGCCTATCTCCCTTTCACAATAGAAAGCATGGCGGGTCAGACCGTCAGGCCGCAACAGTGGGTGATCGTGAATGATGGATCAAAAGACGCGACGGGCGCGATCATTGAAGCGGCGGCCCAGAAATACCCCTGGATCATAGGAGTTCATCGCCAAGATCGCGGCTATCGCAAGTGGGGCGCCGGAATTATTGAGGCATTTTATGCAGGCTACGATGCCCTGACAGTCAGAGACTGGCAGTACATGTGCAAACTGGACGGCGACCTCTCTTTTGCTGCCGATTACTTTGAACAGTGCTTTGGAAAGTTTGCCGAAAACCCGAAATTGGGAATTGGCGGCGGCATGCTTTATCACGTCGACAACGGCGTGAAGAAACTGGAGACGCACCCGCTGTTTCATGTTCGAGGCGGAGTCAAGATTTACGAACGGAAGTGTTGGGATGCAATGGGAGGACTTTGGGTCGGTCCCGGCTCTGACACCTTGGATGAAGTAAAAGCAAATATGTTGGGATGGACTTCGATCAGTTTTCCGGATCTATTGATGCAACACCACCGCTGGACTGGTGCGACGCTGGGGAAATGGGGCGGCATCGTCAAAAATGGCAAGACCGACTACGTCTGCGGATACCACCCGGTTTTCATGCTCGCAAAGTGTGCGAAGCGCGTATTTGAACGCCCCTATCTGACGGGTTCCATTGCGCTTGCTTACGGATACCTGGTGGCTTGCTGGCAAAAGATGCCGCAAGTGGACGATCCGGCGCTCATCAAATATTTGCAAAATCAGCAGATGGCCCGCCTGTTAGGCAAAGAATCCATCTGGAAGTAATGAAACCTCAAAGGACTCTCGTACGGCAACAAGTGCAACCCGGCATCTACTAATTAAATTCCATGAAACTCTCCATCATCTACGTCAACTGGAACTCGGTGGATTATCTTCGCGAATCCATTGCCAGTGTCTATGAATTCACAAAAGAAACAGAATTGGAGATCATTGTCGTAGATAACGCTTCGCCGGAAGGCGGAGTCGGCGTAATTCGCGAGCTCTTCCCGAGTGTCCAGGTGATTGAGAGCAAAAAAAACCTGGGCTTCGCCGGGGCAAACAACCTCGGATTTCGCAGTTCCACGGGTGAATATATCCTGCTGTTGAATCCGGATACAAAACTGCTCGAACCATCGATTGACGTGATGATGAAGCACATCCATGCATTACCGGATGCGGGAATTGTCGGGTGCAAATTATTGAACACGGATTTGTCGGTTCAACTGAGTTCTATTCAAAAGTTCCCCAATATCCTGAATCAGGTGGTGGACGCCGAATATCTTCGCCACCGTTGGCCGCATTCGCCTCTATGGGGCATTGCCCCGCTATTCGAAAAGAACGTTGGAATGATTCCAGTGGAAGTCATTCCTGGCGCTTGCATGCTCCTCCGGCGGAAAGTCTTTGAAGAGGTCGGATGTTACAGCGAAGATTACTTCATGTACGCCGAGGACATCGACCTCAACTACAAAATCGCGAAACACGGTTACAAGAATTACTATGTTGGAGACACCGCTATCGTGCACTTTGGTGGGCGAAGCAGCGCCAAACAGCAGGTCGGCCATTGGGCAACAATCATGAAATACAAAGCCATGGTCCTCTATTTTCGCAAGACGCGAGGAAGACTCTATGAGTGGCTCTACCGCACTTCCATCGCAACCGTGGCCGTGTTCCGCATCCTGCTGCTCGCGGTCATGATGCCCTTCGGCAATATTTTCTGGAACCGCGATTCTTTGCTCTTTTCGTTCAACAAGTGGAAGTCCGTACTGAAATGGGCGTTCGGGCAGCAAGATGTTTCAACTCAAAATCGCTAGACTTCTCGAACAGCAAGTGAGGCTCCTGTGTGCGGAATTTGCGGCAAATTGAATCTTGATGGGCGAACGCCTGTCGACCCAGCGCTGCTGAAGAGTATGGCCGATGCCATCGAGCATCGGGGACCGGACGACGAAGGTTATTACACGTCCGGCCCGGTGGGATTTGGATTTCGCCGGCTTTCGATTATTGACCTGAACACCGGTCACCAGCCGCTCTCGAATGAAGATGGCACCGTTTGGATCGCCTTCAACGGAGAGATTTACAACTATCAGGACTTGCGTAATCTACTTGTCGGGAAGGGTCATACCTTTCGCACGAAGACAGACACAGAAGTCATCGTTCACCTTTACGAAGAGTATGGCCCGGCTTGCGTGGAACGCCTGCGCGGCATGTTCGCCTTTGCCGTCTGGGATGAGAAGAAACAGTTGTTGCTTCTGGCACGCGATCGCGTGGGAATTAAACCGCTGTATTACTGGAAAGGTCCTAAAGCGCTGATCTTCGGGTCGGAGATCAAAGCGATTCTTGCCGACCCTGAATGCCGGCCGGAAGTTGACCCTCGCATGATCGATCGATTCCTGACGTTTTACTACGTTCCTGGGGAAGAAACCTTATTGAAGGATCTCAGTAAGCTCGCACCCGGCTCCTACATGGTCATCAGGAATGGAGTGGCGGCTATCACGCAATACTGGGATATCTCCTTTTCTCCGAAGGACATTTCACTCGAGCAGGCAAAAGAAAAGGTTCTAGAGCTTTTCGAAGAATCAGTCCGAATGCACATGATTGCAGATGTGCCGGTTGGCTTTCTGCTGAGTGGTGGCGTGGACTCCACGGCGATGCTGGGATTTGCAGCGGGGAAGACGGATCACAAGCTCCAAAGCTTCACACTGGGTTTTTCGGAACCCGGAATCATTGATGAACGTCCGTACGCAAAGCTGGCTGCAAAGACTTATGGCGCGGAATATCATGAGATGACCATCAGTTCGAGGGAATTCTCTGATTTTCTACCTCAGTTTGCCTGGTACATGGAAGAACCGGTTTGCGAACCGCAGGCAGTTGCACTCTATTACGTCTCTCGCCTCGCAAAAGACTACGTAAAAGTTCTAATTTCCGGAGAGGGTGGCGACGAAGCCTTTGCCGGCTATCCCAACTATCGAAATATGTTGTGGTACGAACGTGCCAAGAAAATGCTCGGCCCCCTGAAGGGATTGGCGGGTCTCGGACTCGCCGGGATAAATTCCATAGTCAAGTCCGGCAGGGTCGGAAAATACGTGGAACTCATGGACATGGCATTCGACGACTACTACTACAGCCGTACTTCCTACCCGACTCTGTATTTCAACGGTCATGCGGAACAACTCTACACGGCGGATTACTGGCAGCACCTGAATAAATCTTTCTCCATCGAACCAGTCAAGCGCTACCTTCGACAGAGTTCCAATAATGGCCTGGTGAATCGGATGCTCTATGTCGATACGAAAACCTCCCTGCCCGATGATCTCCTGCTAAAAGCAGACAAGATGACCATGGCAAATTCGTTGGAACTCCGGGTACCCTTACTGGATCACAAGCTTCTGGAATTTGCGGCAACTCTCCCCGAATCGTTCAAGGTGCATGGCAGGACGGCCAAATACGTCGCTAAGGAAGCGCTTCGTGATCGAATTCCTCAAGAGATTCTGCACCGCAAAAAGGCGGGCTTTCCGGTTCCCTATGCAACTTGGCTGCGCACGGAGCTTAAGGACTGGGTCAAGGATGTCATTCTGGATTCCCAGGCAATTTCTCGAGGCTATTTCAAGAAAGACAGCGTTGAACAGTTGTTGAACGACGATGCAAAGTTTCACAATCGGCACAAGGAAATTCTCTCGCTTGTTTCTTTGGAACTTTGGCATCGCTCGTTTGCATCACAAAAGGCAAAGCAGGTCGACAACTCCATTCTTGTACACTGAAATTCATGAGTATTTTGGTCGTTCACTCCGATGGCCCACGCTAAAAAAACAATTCGCGTACTCTACAGTTTCCCTCACAAGCTGGGAGCGGCCCGTATCTGCTACACAGCCTGGCAACAGGTAGTTGGTTTGGAAGCGGCCGGCGCGGAAGTTCTGGCTTTCCCGGGTGTACTCCACAAACCCTTGCCGCTCAGCGTGAAAGTTCGCCCGACTCTGGCGCGAGGCCAATTCCGCATTCCCTACAAGGTTCTGGGAACCATGCGCACGTTGGCTTTGCACGACAGGATCGTCGCCAAGCGCCTCAGGAAGTTGGCTGGCAAGATCGATATCATTCACACGTGGCCGCTCGCCGCCCATGAAACATTAAAAGCGGCTGCCGAGATGGGTATCCCGACCGTGCTGGAAAGGCCCAATGCCCACACACGCTATGCCTACGAATCAGTCCAAAAGGAATGTGCGCGTCTTGGCATCACATTGCCACGCAATCACGAATACGCTTTCAAGGCGGAGGTACTGGAAAGAGAAGAATCCGAATACAAGCTGGCAAATTTTCTGCTTTGCCCCTCCGAGTTCGTCATGAATACTTTTCTCGATCGAGGATTTTCGAAGGACAAGTTGCTCCGCCACAATTACGGGTTCGATCCGAAAAGCTGCTTCCCTAACCAGAACTGGCACTCAGACCCTTCCAGAGGCTTGACGGTGTTATTTGCCGGAGTTTGCGCGGTTCGCAAGGGGGTTCACTTCGCTCTCGAAGCCTGGCTGAAATCGCCCGCGCACAAGAATGGGCAATTTCTGATCGCTGGCGCTTTTCTGCCCGAATACGCCGACAAGCTATCAGGCATGCTCTCTCATCCGAGCGTTCGGGTGCTCGGGCACCGTAACGACGTGCCGGAATTGATGCGCAGCAGCGATATTCTGGTCTTGCCGAGTATCGAGGAAGGTTTCCCTCTGGTTGTCGTCGAAGGGATGGGTAACGGTTGCGTACTCCTCGTTTCTGAAGCTTGTTCGGGAGTTTGCAGACACATGGAAACGGGCCTTATGCACAAAATTGGCGACGTCGAAGCCCTCACCCAACATTTTACGATGTTGCATGAGGATCGAGCCTTGTTGGAAAAGATGCGCTCGGCCTGCTTACGACAAGCTCCAGGACTAACCTGGCACTCTGCGGGACTGAAGCTTCTCGAGGTTTACCAGAGCGTGGTTGACACCTCGCGAGCTCATGCAGCCTAGGAAGCATCCGATCCCCAGCATTCCGGTTTATAGTCGAATCGGCTTCTCTAGCATTTAACCTTCTCCAATGACTCAAAACAAAAAGAAAATTCGAGTACTCTACAGTTTTCCTCACAAACTTGGGGCGGCCCGAATCTGCTACACCGCCTGGCAACAGGTGGTCGGCTTGGATGCAGCGGGTGCGGAAGTATTGGCGTTTCCTGCCGTCCTGCATCGGCCATTGCCGGCGAGCGTAACGGTTCGTCCGACCCTCGCGAGGGGACAGTTCCGGATTCCCTACAAAGTGGTTGGGATAATGCGCGCCCTGGCTTTGCACGATCATATCGTCGCACGGAGAGTCAGAAAACTGGCCGGGCAGATCGACATCATTCACACGTGGCCGGATGCCGCGATGGAAACACTCAAAGTTGCCGCCGAACTCGGCATTCCGACGGTTTTGGAAAGGCCAAATGCCCATACGCGTTATGCATACGAATCCGTGCAAAAGGAGTGCGCACGTATGGGGATTGTGCTGCCTCCCGACCATGAATACGCGTTCAAGACCGATGTGCTCGCGAAGGAAGAAGAAGAATATCAGCTGACCGATTACCTGCTCTGCCCTTCCGAGTTCACCGTGAAAACCTTCCTGGAGCGGGGCATCAAGAAGGAAAAGCTGCTGCGGCACCGCTACGGTTTCGATGAAAAAGCGTGCTTCCCTGATTTGAGCCGTCGCCCCGATCCGTCACGGGGATTGACCGTCATCTTTGCCGGGGTCTGCGCAGTGCGGAAGGGTGTTCATTTTGCGCTGGAAGCGTGGCTGAAATCACCGGCGCACAAGAATGGACAATTTTTGATCGCCGGAGATTTTCTCCCGGAATACGCTGATAAACTTTCCGGCATGCTGTCTCATCCGAGCGTTCGCGTACTCGGGCACCGCAATGACGTTCCGGAACTGATGCGCCAGAGCGACATCCTGGTTCTGCCGAGCATTGAAGAAGGTTTTGGCCTCGTGGTGGTCGAAGCCATGGGCAGCGGAGTGGTGCCTATGGTCTCGGAGGCCTGCACGGAAATTCCGAGGCACATGGAGAGCGGTCTGGTTCACAAGGTCGGTGACGTAGAGGCCCTGACTCAGCAATTTACGCTGTTGCACGAAGATCGCGAACTCCTCGAGAGAATGCGAAACGCATGCTTAAAGGCTGCTCCTGAGCTTACCTGGGCTGCGGCTGGCAGAAATCTGCTGGAGGTCTATCGAGACGTCGTGAACAGCGGGCGACCTGTGGAGGTTTAGATTCCCGTCAGCTTCAGCGTCAAAGCTCCAGACACTCCAATCATGCCAATAGAAAGCAAACTCGGGGAAGCAATCCTAGAGCGCATCCGTTCTCGGAAGGTGGATCCGCTCGATTCAGGAGCCGTGGACACTTCGAGCCGCATAGTGAATGCTGCCACTTCTGCAACGGTTCGGGAAGCGACGTTCGAAGATTTTGGTGCGGTTTCGGCACTGAATTCAAGGCTCGGGCAGGGGCCAGATTCAGTCGAAAACTGGTGTCGTCTGTGGCGCGACAATCCGGCAATCACACAGGGCGGAGCGACTTCGCGCATTGGTTGGGTTCTGGAAGATGCAGGCGCCGTCGTTGGTTTTTTCGGAACAATACCTCTCTTATACCAATTTGCACAAAAGCCGCTCATCGCGGCGGCCACGTGTCGGTTTGCGGTCGAGCCTGCATACAGGGCATTCAGTCCTCTTTTGTTAACCTCCTTTTTTCGCCAGAAAGATGTCGACCTGTTCATCAACTCTACGGCAACTCCTTCTGCCGGGCAGATGATGAGAGCTCTGAAAGCCGTGGAGCTTCCGCAACCGAATTACGGCACGGTGCTATTTTGGGTTCTGGACTGTCGGGCGTTTGCTCGAGAAACTTTGCGGAAACTTGGCTCAAATTCCATGCTTTCCAGGATGGGAAGTTTTCCTGTCTCGGTTGTGCTTGAAGGGGAAGGGTTCCTGCGCGGAAGAGGTCCACGAAATCGAAAAGGATCTCTTTCTACAAAGCAGATGAGTATTCGTGAAATGGGTCCGGAATTTTCTCAACTCTGGTCGGAGAAGAACGAACAATCTCGCGGCCTCATTGCCACTCGCAGTCTTGAAATCATGCGCTGGCATTTCGAGCCACCGCACAACCGGCGCACCGCAACGGTGGTCGGCTGTTATACTCATGAAAGACTTCTTGGGTATGCGATTGTTCGACATTCAGAGCCGGCAACCACAGGGCTTCGTCGTTCCGTGATTGCAGACATGATCCTGCGCGATGAATCTCAACAGATAGTGGACGCCCTTCTTCATGCTTCGTTTCACTGCGCGAAGACCTCCGGCAGTCATGCTCTCGAAGTCCTGGGATTTCCTCCCCGCATTCGGCAAATGTTCCTACAGTCGAATCCTTATACACGCAACTATCCAGCCTGCCCGTTTTTCTATAAGGCACGCAATCGCGAGTTGCAATCAGCCCTCTCGGACGCGAATTTGTGGTATGCAACGCCGTTTGATGGCGACTCCACGGTTTGGCCATAGGCCCAGTACATTCAATCAAACCCCAAAGTCCGGATAACACACTTTCCATGAAACTGATCGAAGCACTTGAGATTCTTCGCCGCGAAACTCCTGCAAACGCTGGATCGCTACGGGTGTCATTGGTATCTGGATTCACTCCGTTGCATCTGCAAACACTGCTTGCGGCAAATCTGCGGTTGCTTTGCCCGGATCGAAAGATAACCATTACGAACGGGCTCTACGGAGATTTCTGGGGAAATTTCTCCAGAATCCCTGACTCCGGCTTGGATGCTGCTGCGGTAATAATCGAATGGAGCGATCTCGACCCGCGGCTTGGCCTGCGGAATTTGGGGATCTGGGCGCCACGCGAACTTGGAGATATCTTGCGCACGGTAAAAACACGTGCGTCGCAGTTCCAGTCTTCATTGCTGAAAATTCCTGAGAGCATCCGCGTTGCGATCTCATTTCCAACACTTCCCTTCCCACCCGCCGCCTATACGCCTACCTGGATGGCAAGTACCTTCGAACTCGAACTGCGGGAATGCGTTTCTTCCATGAACCTCGCAGCCGCGAAGTTATCCAACGTAAGAGTCGCGAATCCCCATCACCTCGATCGTCTTTCCCCGATGAATAGCAGACTGGATGTAAAATCCGAGCTCGCATCGGGATTCCCTTACAAGTTGCCCCACGCCTCGATCCTCGCGGAGACAATGGCCCGCCTGATTCAGCAGCCGAGCCCCAAAAAGGGCCTGATCACGGATTTGGACGATACTCTCTGGAACGGCATTCTCGGAGAGGTTGGCTTGGAAGGTGTTTCCTGGGATCTGGAACATCAGAGCCACATGCATGGGGCTTACCAAAGATTACTTCATGCGCTATCCGAATCTGGCGTCCTGGTGGGCGTCGCGAGCAAGAACGATCCTAAGCTTGTCCGGCAAGCGCTGAACCGGCCGGACATGATTCTTCCGGAAAAGTCGATCTTTCCTGTGGAGGCACACTGGGGAGCGAAATCGGAATCTATCAGCCGCATTGTTTCCACGTGGAATATCGGGTCGGATGCAGTTGTTTTTATAGATGATAGTCCAA